>Ga0307377_10000875_pt1 | contig 39997 bp, 54 predicted proteins | sample TR3MG_FD_202535 | JGI IMG/M metagenome (GOLD analysis project Ga0307377, IMG submission 202535) | Soil microbial communities from Risofladan, Vaasa, Finland - TR-3 | ecosystem: Environmental > Terrestrial > Soil > Coastal area > Acid sulfate soil | place: Finland: Risofladan, Vaasa | collected...
ATAAGGTCTCTTATATTACAACTCCCCCTGCTTAATAATATTTGCGATTTTCTCAGCGGCGGCCTTGATGCTCTCCTGGTCATTCGGATTGACCAAAATAATATTGTCGGCGGGAATAGCCTTAAATAGTTCAGCTAGTGGGTTATATCCCCGATCCAGCTTTAACTGCCATTCGATTTGCGCTATTAGTATTGTGTTATCAAGTTCCGCCTCATCTGGACTCTCATAGAGAGTCTGCCCCTGTTTTCCCGCTTCATCCAGCCAAGTATCATAGCCGCGCTCGTGAATATAGGCCAGATGGGAAATGACGGCGTGATGCATAGCGCCAGACGGATCAACACCTTCACAGACTGCCTTATCCAGTGCCTCAGCACTTTCACCCTCGCCAATACATAATCCGAAAACTTGGGGACTCTGCTTATACACCCGAAAGTCAAAGTTTGGATGCTCGTTCAGGAACTTGATACCATTCAAGAGCATCTTCTGGCAGCCAGCTTCATAACTGCCACCGAAACCACTAATATCAACTGTTTTCATTTTTCTCCTTTCCGTAATATAAGACGCCTTATTTTACGCTAACTAGTTCCTGATACTCCACCTTAGGCACACTTCCTGACAAAATGACATTGCCGCATGTTATCAGACTCAAATCCTCTTCTTCTGAGGCTATGAAAACTATTACATCATACCCTGCACTCTTTAGCCTGTCCTCGTCCTCCAAATAAGGATAGATCATAGTATAATCCCCACTGGTTTCTATCCCATTGGCAGTAGCTGAACTGGTTTTATGCATAGGCGTCAGTTTCACAATGTAGTCATCCGGATTGAAGTACTTTAATAGGATGTTGGGGTCTATCTCCCAACCAGCAACAGCAAAATTCAGGGTGATTTTCCGCCCCTTTGGTATTATGCCCTCCATAATTCGCGCTATTTCCTCAAGAGTGCAGGCATTTCCCGAGAACATCAGGTCGCGTTCAGTATCGTCTGTAGAGTTGATGCTTAATTGAAGACCTGCCTCACCGTCGAGGAGCCGGTTTTTCATCCTCATCCAAGTGTGGATAAATGTTTTGAGCCAGATATTTCTTTTGGGCATCATTGTAGATACCACTGGATGAATCTTATATTCCGGGTCAATGTGGGTCTTTAGCCATTTTGTTGCATCCAGCACATTCGGATTCCAAGTCGGCTCGCCCATTCTGGCGTAGTGTATATTTAAGCGCTTTGTGAATTTCACTTCTGGGTGTAGGATGAGGCCAGCCAATACCTGCCTTATGAGATCGTCCTCGGTGGCATTCTTTCCCGGACCAACCTTGGGGACATCGCAAAAAAGGCATCCCATGGAGCAGCCATACTGAGTCGAAATGGTGATCACCCACTTTTCTTCTAATGGGAGCAGTTGTGTGTGCCTCACATGCTGTATATCTCTGGAAAGACCCATTGCATCACATTTGACATTTACATCCTTGCCATAATCGCCCAAGGATACCATTTCCAACTTGCCTTTTTGTCCCTGAACGACAAGTATATCTCCCGTTGGAACACTTAATCTGCGTAGTATTTTTATCATTACCAGATTCCTTTAGTACCCTTCTTCAAATCCTGGGGCATGAGTTGAAGGTAGATCATAGTGGTGTTTATGTTCTTATGCCCCAAGCGCTGCTTTATGATCGAGATATCCTCTCCCTTCTCAAGGGAAATGACGGCATTTGAGTGCCGGAACATGTGGAGACGAACCTTCACCCCGGCTATCTCGCCCAATTCCTTAATCCAATTACGAATCTGGTGGTAGGGGTATGGGAACAGCTTTCCCTTGGGCTTTGCCCACTTCATATACGCACGGAGAGCGTCCAGCCCCTTCTGGCTTATGGGAATCCAGCCCTGCATATTGGTCTTTGTGCGGTCAGCGAAAATGAGCCCGTTTTTCCAGTCAATGTCATCCGCTGTGAGCGCCAGCAACTCGGAGATGCGGAACCCGGTGTCGGCCAAAATCGTTACCACCGCCCGCTCCAAGGGCGTTCTCGCCAATTCAATCAGTTTATTTATGGTGTCCATCTTATGGTATTCGGGCAGTTTCCTGCCCGGAGTCGGCAACAAGACGCTACTCGCGTCATCCGATTTACCTTCCCATACCAAGTATTTCCTTATCGCCCTGCCATATCTGGCCACTGAGCTCAGTTTGAGTCCTCTGTCCAATTCCTGTCGGAGGAACTGCTGCGCCAGCTCCCCGGTTGCCTCCCCGCCATCCAAAAACACCCCGAACCTCTCCAGGTCATAACGGTATGCCGTCTTGGTATTGTCGGCGGCGGGATTCAACGATCCTTTGTGAGTTAGGGTGGAGATGAACCTTTCCACTTCCATCATCTTATCCTTTATCCCCGAAGTAGTGCTCCTCTGAGCAGTAGAAGGAGTCGGGCTTGTCGCTGGCCAGCCCCCTGTGCTTGGACGACTCGGAAGGCCAATCCTTGACCGTGTTGAACTCACTCCCACAGGTGACGCAGGTGATGGTTATCATCTCTAAAGCCCGATTAGATCCTGACACCAGCTCCCCCTTTCTGGCACTCTTGTAGCAATTGACGCACAGTCCGGCGTTCTTGTGCATCTGACCGCCACAGCCCGGGCAGACAATCATACGGTGGCTGCCGCGGTAGTTAGTCTTTTGCATATCCTGGCGGTATCCGATGCGGCACTCCTTACACATCACGCCGTAGCTCGGCCCGTGGCAGATGATGCAGGTGCTGTGCTTCTTAGATCGCCCCATAGTTCCATGCCTCCCGTAATGTCTTTATCCTCACCTCGGTGAACCGCTCCAAGGCTTTGATTAACTCCTTGGTCTTCTCCAGTGTCGGCTCTGGAAGATTATTCCCCCAGTTGTCATAGCCTATGTAAACGAATTGTGGCTTCACCAGCTCAATGCGCTGCGGTAGCACATTGAGGTCGAAATCCAGTATCGGCTCTATGGATACGAACTTTCTGTCCCAGGGAATGCAGGCCAAAGCCCAGGCGCGGCTCCCCGGGTCAGGGGCATCAGTGATAGCAGGATACGGCAGGTTGCTTTCAATAGTGGCGCCGAGGATAACATTCGGTGGGAACTGACGCACAAACTCCATGTAGCGCAGAGGGTTCTTCGTTAGCATCATGAAGGTAGCATTGGGGGATCGGTCCACAACCGCCAACACCTGCTCGATCCACTCCCTCGGGACCCATTGACCCCACAAATCTCCCATATCGGAGACAAATATCAAGCCACTCCTGAAACTACTGAGAAGCTCCGCCTTGACTAAGTAGGGCTTGAAGTCCTGATACTGCGGCAGTCGGCTCAGCCTGCCCAGGGCGAGGTTGCGGGCGTAACAATAGGAGCAATTATGCTCGCAACCAACCACCGGATTCCAGGTCATTCTTACCTCAGCGAACATTCGTGTCATTTTATTGCCTCGCTATTTTATCCCATACCTTCCCCAGGACAATGCCTAAAATCATCCCCAAACCAACAACCGCCGCGACAGCAATCAACCATTCCATTTCAATACCCTTACCCTGCGGGGTGAGTTACACGCGCTCTCCTGGCCCTATTTAGCGCCCCTTTGCACCAGCGTTCAGGCCCAAGCTGATGAATCATATTGCATACCCTTGCTTACCTCGCTCATTCCCGCAGGGCTTATTTCATATAACTGCCCTTATATTACCACAGTTATTAAATTCTGTCAAGGTGTTATCCAAAGGGTATTGACAAAGCTCTTTCTTTGTGATAGAATCCATAATATGGATGGACAGCAGGTCAAAGAACTCAGGCAAAAGCTGGGCCTTTCCCAAGAGGCTTTAGCTAGAAGAATCGGCATTTCCAGACAGACGGTCTATCTGTGGGAGAGGGGTACGTATCGCCCGTCTCCCTTAGCACTTGATAAACTAAAGCTGATTGAGTCTGAATCATTGCAAGTTAAGGCTAAATGAAGATGTGCTGGGAAGAACTCAGGGCTAAAGTTCTTAAACGGGATGGGTATCACTGCCAACTTTGTGGCAGTGAGGAAAGCATTATAACCCACCATATTACCTATGATTTATTTGACTATCGCAAAGTTCCAGAAAGATTTTTACTTACTTTATGCCGAACCTGCCATGATAAAACCTTTCAACGCAGAAAGTATAAAACACGCACACCCATAGACCACCGATTCCGCGTCTGGGTGGATGGGAAAGAACTCCGCTTAACAAACAAACAGCTTCGAGAGTATCTTCAGGAACATCCAGTTCACTACGAGTTTGTCCCGAAGGAAAGGCAGCCAGAAGTTGAGGAGGCAGTATAATGAGCCCAATAGCTGAATTGTCCGACATCGTCAGAATCCCCCGCCTCGGAAAGATTCGGCTCGGCATCAAGGTCGAGCAACCCGGTAAGCACCCCTACCCCAAACCGACCGACTATTTCGTGGTCCCACCTGAGATCGCAGAGGTATTCGGCGACAAGCCTAAGGATTTGGACATCATGTTCCCCACCGAGGATCCAAATCAGTTCGCGCAGCAGTGGCTCCGGGCCTACTCTATGACCCAGGGGCTGGTCTGCGTCGGCGACGGCATCACCTCGAGGAGGAAAGTGGACACCGCCACCGGGGCGATGGCCAGCCACGAAACGGTAGAGTGGATATGGAAGGACGACCTACACTGCGACCCCCAAGACTGCCCCGAGTTCCTGAAAAAAAGGTGTAGGCGCGTGATGAACCTACAGGTGCTTATACCAGTAGTGCCCGGACTCGGAGTGTGGCAAATCGACACCTCTTCTTTTTACTCGATAGTGAATATCAACTCTATGATTTCACTACTGAAGGCCATACTGGGCCGGTGTTCCATGATACCGCTGACCCTCGCCCTGGGTCCTATTGAGGTGAGCCCACTAGGGCAGAAGAAAAAGACCGTCTACATAATGCACATAAAGAAGGATATCAAGTTGTCAGACTTAGCCAAGGTGGCACTATTACCGCCGGCGCAGGCATTGATACCGCCCCCGGAGGTCGAGGAGGCACCAGCGGATCTATACCCAGAGGAGGTGCTTGCCGAGGAGACAGAGCCGGAGGCCAAGCCAGGGCCAGGGGCGGAGGCAGAACCAATGCCGGAAGAGGCATGGGAGGGACTGGTCGAGGAGGCACCACCAGAAGGCGAGGTGAATCCTGTACTCTGGAACATAGTAAAGGCGTTGCTCAATGAGCTCCAGCCAAAAGGAGAGCTGGTAATAAACTGGTTCAAAAAGGTCAATGTTGAGATTAAGCTTGATGATTTCAATAGCGAAAAGCCACCAGAGCGGCTAACCGAGCAAGTTTTGAAACGGTTTCACGACTCCCTGCTGGCACTGAAGAAATCACAAGGCAAGGCTGTTGACAAAGGTGGTATAATCAAAAAGCAGACATAGAAATGATGTTGTTAATTCAAATCAGTGCCTGCCGGCTCAAAGGCGGTCTTTCATTTTCTTCCCCAAAGAAAGAGACGATATGCCGCGGCGGATGATAACATCAGAGATTTTCTTCAACGAGAAGGTAGGGTCATTACCTGCTGGCGGTAGGCTTCTTTTCATCGGTATCTTCAGCAACGCTGATGATGACGGCAGACTGAAGGCAAGCCCCAAGTTCCTCAAGGCGCGGATATTCCCTTACGATGATGATATATCATCAGATGACGTGCAGTCGTGGAGAGATCAATGCCGCGACATAGGGCTCATCCGGGTCTACAACAAAGATGGCAAGGAGTATTTGGATGTCCCAGGGTGGCTTGAGCACCAATCAATAAGGAAAGACCGTTACAAGGAGTCTACTATACCGGCTTATGGCAACCAAAGTTCACCCACTGAGCAACCACTGGGCGAGCATAGTGAAACCAAAGAGCAACCAGACGGTAACCAAGTGGCCACCACTGGTTTACGCAGTATAGGGGAGGGGAGGTTAGGGGAGGTTAGTCTAGAAAGAGAGATACCGAAGGTATCTCTCGTCGCTCCAAGTACGACACCAGGTACTAAAAACCCACCAAAAACTACAAGACAGAAACCGAAACAGGCTGAAGCCGGAACCTTTTTAGACCTGGTTGAGCAACACATAGGCACCAAGTTGGTCCAGCGCCCAAAACACATAGGACAAATCCGTCCGTTATTAGTGAAGTTCCCAGAGGCGACCCCTGAGAGCTTGCTGGATTGCTTCAAGTGGCTAAAACAGCACGACCCGTATTGCCAAGCGCGTGATAGCCCACTGGTAATATCAATGTTGCCGTCCAAGTACCCGGAGTGGGTGGCGGGAAAATTATCAGCGGGGGGCCAGCCCCGGGGATCGCCCAAGCTCCCTACCGCCGATGAGTTGAAGAGCCGGACCAGAAAGTTTATGAAGGGAGAGCCATGATATGGACTGAGAGGATTCCTGGTGTGTACGAGGGAATTCCTATGACGCCAGAGGAACTGGACACCCTGGCGGTGCTGGTCAGGATCTCCAACTTGCCACTACCCACTATTGAGACTCATCGGTTTAGCAGGTGGGAGCATAACGAGGCAACCGAGGCAGCGTTTGCTGAAGTCAAAACCTTCCTTGAGCAGCCGAAGCACCCCTTTCTCAGCCTTATCGGTGGCGTTGGCTGTGGTAAAACACATCTCGCCCTGTCCTTAGGATGGGACTGGCTTGAAACCCGCAGAGGAGCTGTCCTTTACTACCAGGTTGAGAGCTTCCTCGATGAACTCAGGAGGGGCTACAGGGACTGGGAAAGGGGTGAGGCTGACCCTTATTTACTAATCGACCAGGCCAAGAACTGCCACCTTTGTATACTCGATGACTTAGGAGCGCACAAAGCCACAGAGTGGTCAAGCGCCAAGCTGGATGAAATTGTGGATTACCGCTATGTCAACCGTCGGGCTACAGTTATAACAAGCAATTATTCCCTTGACGCCTTACCGGAAAGAATTAGTGATCGCCTTGCTGAAGGGGTAGTTGTAGTGATGGAAGGGAAAAGCTACAGAAGGCGAGAAAGTACCTAAATGAAACTGACCCTGTACGTCGAACCCACAGGAGATGTCAGTATATGGAGTCTATAACAGAGGAGCGATTTACGAGGTGTAAAGGTGGTAAGAGAGGGGATTTAGGTAATATCTATTTCCGTAGCAGGTATGAAGCCAATTATGCAAGGTACCTAAGCTTCATTATCAAGAATAACTGTGATATAAAACGGTGGGAATTTGAGCCAGAAACCTTCGAGTTTAGTAAAATTAAAAAAGGCACTCGCTTCTATACCCCTGATTTTAAGATTTATTTTAAAGATGGACATGTTGAGTATCACGAGGTTAAGGGATGGGATTATCCCAAGGGCAAGACTGCGAGAAAGCGTTTTGCTAAATACTATCCCCATCTCAAGTTGATATTGATTGATGAGGAGTTTTTCCGAGGTGTTAAACATCAAGGAATGGATAAACTAATTCCAGGCTGGGAATGACTGTATGACATCCAGCGATTACCCGTGGTTCACAGGACCATATGGCTTTGTCTTGGCAAACCCCGAACTTTATGAGAAGCCGGTACCATGCAAGGGCAAATTGGGGTTCTTCGACCACAAACCTGACTACGCCTCAACCACCACTCCGTAGTTGTTATGTCTTCGCCTCCTGTCCATCTGCTCCATCTGCTCCCTCAATGTGGGGAACTGCTTTCCCACCCCGCACTTGAGGCAGGTGCCGTAGTTATCATCACCGATATCCCAGTAGTGAACGCACCTCTCCTGCACTCTTCTTCTCAGGTAACATACCAAGCAGGTCTTGGAGCTTTTCTGTATCCAGGTACCGCAGTCGGGGCACTGCTTCATGGGGTGGTTTCCGTGGTAGTGGGGCCAGCGGGTGCCGTTCCTCTCCTTGTTCCGACACTTGCGGCACAATTTGTATTGGGGCCACTTTGGCCCGCCACATAACGGGCAAACCACAGGCCGCAACATAATATCCCCTTTGGATCAGCGCTGGTTCTGTGATGCTTCTATCATATAGGCGCTGGCCAGCAACGCCAGCTCCTGTATTGTGTGGTTAGTGTGAGTGGGGTTGGTGCTGAGGGCTTCCAGTCCTATCTCTTTCACTAGTAGTATGTGGGCTTCCTGTATGGTTTTGGGCTTTTTCCTCTTCGCCAGCTGGGTCAGTGCGCTTCTCAGCGCGGGTGGTAATGCTTCGATTCCCTGCTCTGTTATCCTGTACTCGCTGTGTCGCGCCATATCGCCTTCTTTGGCTAGCCTTCTCAACCTATCCTCCACATAAATGCTCCAAATCAGGTCAATTTTTGCCTGCATCTTGGCGATTTTAGTCGCATAGGTGACACCAATGCCGATAATGGACAAAATTCCAGCACATGCGCCAATTATTCCCCAGTCCATAGCCCTGAACCAGAGATAGGCACACTTCCAGCTTTAGACGCCATCGGTGTGCCTACCTCTTAATAGTTTCAGGTTAGCTCGTTTGCTTACCCGCGGCGATGGCAGAGCCGGTGCTATACAGACCGGAGGCGGATAGGCCAGCGACAACGCCCAGTACTCCAGCCAGGACGAACGACTCCCCGATCGCATAGGCAATGCCCAAATTGCCTACTATGCCTATGGCCACGGCGATCAGTGGATAGAAGCGGTGGTCGGGGACGAACGCCTTGAATACCTGCACTAAGGCGACGATGAGCGGTATCAGCCCCAAGCCCCACAATAGGTTCAGATCCATAACTCACCTCCCTCCTTCCTTTTGTCTTATTGTAACAGCTTTTGCATTATTGTCAAGCTACACCATGCACCTTGGCGATGTTCGCCACATCTACCCCCATGACCTTCGCTGGGTTGGTGACACCAAGTACCTTGCCCGACCAGCCTGCTGCTGGCTGAATCGCTATAGTATTGACAACAAACGGCACGTCTCCAGATAACCTGAATTTGCCAGGGTCTTCGGTTATAATGTTCCGCTCTCTCCTGGCGGTTCCAACACCACAATCATTGCAGCGGTCATTTCTTCCATCAGTATAAAGTATAGGATAGTCCTCAACGGCACGGTTACCATCAAAATAGCCACAGAAGACAAACCAAAGGGTATCCTTTGCTCCCCAAGTCGGTGTTAGGCTCAGCGGGTCTGGGTCATTACCCCAACCACCATCAGGAGTTCCTGCCTCTGGAGTTTCTGAATAACCCGTAATCCTGTAACTGGTGTGAGTTGACATCCGCTCAGAATCAGTGGTTACAACAATAGTAGCATCTTCCTCACCATCAGCTACACGATACCAAACACCCATCTTAACAAAGGTTTGGCGTACTTCCTGGAATAGCAGTGTCCATCCTCCAGGGAAGGTGATAGTTGGAATAGCATCGCTGGCAAAGAACACCAATAACAAATCATCCGCTGAAATATCGGCTGGAAGATTGACTGTATGCTCAGTGCTGTTTACAGCATTATTACCGCCATTGACGGCTGCTACTTGTGGAAATGCCATCTTATCCTCAACTCAACGAGACCTCAATGTCTCAATAGCCATCAGGCTATCTCCACCAGCACAGGGCTCGGCCTGAGGCACAGTATGTTAGACTTGAGGGCAAACCCGACAACCTGCACCTGGTCCCCGGCGGTGTAGCCTGAAACGTCCTGCGTCAGAGTACCAGCGACAAGGCTGGCGTAGACCAGACCGCCCGCTGTCCAGCTCCAATTGTCATCCCGTACCATGCCATCTATGAGTAAAAGACCCTCGGCATCGGCCATGATCGACTCCAGTGCCATTGCCGACACTGGCATTGTACCCACGGCATTGGCATCGGACTTCCAGAACTTGCCGTCGTTTTTAAGGTAGCAGGCATCGCCGAAAACGACATTCTCCCCCACTATTTCGGTGCAGATTATGCCGCAGTAAGAGTGGTCAGCCTGCAAGGCGTTCTTGGGGTAGTAAACTGACAGGTCTGACTGGCTCATTTAACCTTCCTCTTCCTACCCCTCTTGGGCTTATCAACAGTTGGGGGTTTCACGGCTATGGTCGGACCCGCACCACAAGATGGACAAGACCCGTCCTCATTTGCCCTGAGAAAACCGCACTTACATTTCATAATGGTCTCCTTTACACCGCCTCCCCAAGCTTGTTGGCTTGGTAGAGGAGGCACATGTCGATCACAATAACCCCCGCCACATATCCTGCCGCTCCCACATTGGCCGTCCGGCTTACGACTATCGACACATTGTCCCCGGCCGAGATGGGGCACGTGCCGTCGTCATAGTCCAGCGTTATCGGCACCTGATGCAACATACCGCCACCGTTGAACGCCCCTATACTGTGGCTCGCCCCCGGTGTCTGCGTCCCCGCCGTGTCCACATCCTCGTGGTCGGCCACGCTGATTACCGAGGTCTCCCAGTCTATTATGTCGTCCGCGTCCTCGTCCGCATTGAGTACGCAGTGGAGAACAACAACCAAGTCGCTTGCCTCATCCCAGTCCTTGGGGGTACAGAACTGGATATAGAGAACCTCGGCATTGGCGGCAAATAGATAGCCTGCTACCCCGTTTCGGATGGTGGCAGTGGGCTCGGCCACCCCTTTCCTGAAATTCTCCATCGGCAGTCTGTCTATAAGCCTCACCTCTTTGCCGACTGGAAGGGTGAATCTGCTGTGCTCCTGTACTATGGCTGCCCCCTATCAATTCTGTATCTCCACCACTGTGCCGGCGACTCCGTCCGCACCGTCGGCACCTGTGCCGCCACCTGAAGACCCCTTCACGCCTAATGCAGCGGTTATGGTACCCGCTCCAGTCTTGTCGTCGTACATCACAGTCACATAGCCGCCTCCGCCTCCTCCACCCCCACCGGCGTTGGCACCGTCTCCGTCCTGACCCGCGCCTCCGTTGGAGGTTATGTCCCCGTTCAGCACCAGCTTCCTCCCGGCTAAGTAGATTACACCGCCACCGCCTCCGCCACCCCCACCGTTCAGGGCGGCCTCGCCGCCACCACCTCCACCACTAGCTCCGCCCTCCATTCTCTGGCAGACAGCGCCGTCTGGCAGGACAGTGAGCATACAGGCGTGTGGCATATGCTTCGGTATCCCGCCTTCGGTTCCTGTCGGTGCAGTCGCCACTCCAGCGATACCTCCGGCTTGCGCGCCACCTTGGCCATCACCGCCAGCCCCGCCATTTCCACCGCCCGAGACGGCTGTGTCATTGCCAGCGTTGCCCACTGCGGCTCCAGCACCTCCAGCGCCCCCTATGACGCCAGGCATTAAGGTTCCTGTGCCTCCGCCAGCAGCTCCCGCAGCAGGCGCGACACCAGCATCGCCACCATTGGCAGAGATGCTGCAAGCGACATCGATGGTAAGGGTGCCGGTGTAGAATATCCGGTAGCCCTTGGGATCGGCGCCGGAGTGCGATATGGTGAGGTCGGTATAGTACATATCTCTATTCAGTCCCTGGGTGAGGTCGTCATCGACCCCGACCGTGGTGTAGGCTCCATCGGAGCCGTCGCCGTAGAAGGACAGCTTTGCCCCTATGGCGTACTCGCCCGATGTCAACTCGAATCCACTATGCTGTTGCTTAGCCATGATTCACCCCTTAGACGATATTATGTCCGATCTGAGTCAATAGCCCCGCATCGGCCAGCCCGGCCCCGGTGTTGTTCTTCAGGTTGTTCGCCACCACTATGTTCTCGTTGGCGTTGACCCCTCCGACTATCTCGATGCCGTTGCTGGCGTTGCCAGTGCAGACATTGCCCGTGACGGTGTTGAAGTCGGCGTTGTCGGTGCCGTCGCCGGTGACATTGATTCCGTCGCCGGTGTTTTGGTTGTTGCACACATTGCCCGTCACGGTGCAGTATGAGCTGCGGTAGATGTATATGCCGTGTAGGCCGTTGCCGCTGCACTGGTTGCCAGTGATGGTGTTTTCGTTATCCTGAATGTGTATGCCGTGGTGTGTGTTGCCTGCACTGTCGTTGCCCACAACAGTGTTTCCGGTGATGGTATTGTTTGTCCCGAGGATAAAGATGCCGGTTTGTGTGTTGCCCTGAACAGTGTTGCCAGTGATGGTGTTCTCATCTCCGGAGATGGTAATACCTCTTCCGCTGCCGCCCTGAACAAGGTTGCCATTGATGGTATTGTTGTCGGATGCGCCATCACAACTTATCCCATCTAGGGTACTCACTTGGATGGTGTTCCCGCTGAGGATGTTGTGGGTTGATCCGTTAATAATATCTATCCCGTAGTTGTCGTTTCCCTGACTGGCGTTGCCGCTGATGGTGTTGTACAGAGATGTGTCAATCCGGATACCGTCCTTGCTGTTGCCTTGGCTGGTGTTGCCAGAAACGGTGTTGTAGTCCGAGCCGTTGTCGAGGTTAATTCCGTGGCGGTCACAGTCCTCAATGCGGCAGTCCACTATCTTGGAGTCGTCCACATTGTTGAAATAGACTCCGCACTGCCTGCCGTCATCGCCGTCGTCGGCCACGCTGGTGTCGCCCACCAGCCACAGGTTCTCCAGCCAGAGCTGCTGCACTGCGGTGGCATAGATTACATTCGGCCTTGCCCCGCCGGTGCCGCAACCCGCTGCCAGAATCATCTTCAAATCCTTGATGTGGATGTTATTGCCGTTTAGCTGCATGAGCTGGGTGATGTTGGTGGCACCCGCAGCGCCCTGGATGATACTGGCGAAGCCCTCGCCCCTGACCATAGTGTCGGCGCTCACTGTGAGTGCAACCCCTGGCGCAGCGGGATTAGGAGGCTCGTGGGTCCCGGCGTGGATTATTACCTCCCCGCCAGCCCCAGCGGTCAGGGAGTCTTGTATCCTCATATTGACCAACACCTCATAGCGTAGCGCCCCCGTTCTCCAGGTCACGGATGCCGTAGCTCCGCCGCAGGCGCCCAAGTATCCACCCACGACTGCGATTGTCCCGTTCAAGCTGGCGGTCACAGTACCCACCTCAGAGGCGTTTATGGTGAAGGCACCTGTCCCTGCGTTGGACACAGTGCCTACTGAAGTGCACCCGTCCATGTCAAGGGTCGTGCCGATCGTGGCCGCTGAGACTACACTCTGCCCACCTAAGTCACACTGCTCGAAGTTCAGCACATGCGCAACCGCCCCTGCGGTGTCAATGGGATCGGTCGTTATCCGGCAGAAGTACATATTGAGCGTGCAGGTGTCTGTGCTGAGGTCTATGTCCCCAGCCCCGACGGTGCTGTTGTAGGCATCAAGCTGCCCCGCGACCATCGTGACGGCGTCCCCGACTCCCGTGCCGTATATGTAGCAGTCACGCGCCGTGAGGATATTTGCCGTGATGGCGATGGCCGGGTTGGCGGCATTGGTGCCGCCGATAGTCAGGTTGGAGAGCGAGCAAGTGACAGCAGAGTTGATTACAGGGTTGGTCGTGCTGTCTGCAACGATGAGGCACTGGTCTCGGTCTGTGCCCACCAGATTGACACTTGCCACCATTGTCAAATTGGCTACGGCGTAGGTTCCGGGATAAATTGTGATTACATCCCCAGCGCCTGCCAGCGTCAGGGCATCGGCGACCTTCATGTTCGCTGTCCCCGCCACGACCTTGATGTGGTTGGGGTCGATCCTCCAGGTCAAAACACCCGCGTTTGCGGCGATGTCCGAGAAGTAGCACTGGCCATAAAGCCTAATGGTGCCGCCCGCACCAGTGGTGATGCCACCCATTGAGGAGTTTGTGATGCTTATTACCCCGGCCGCGGCCCCCTGCACCACCGCCCCGAGCCTTGAGGCCGTGATGGTGATGGTGCCGGTGCTGCTGCTGTTGAGCGACCCCGTGTCGCAGTGCTCGATAAGGATCGTGCCCGCGGTGTTGGTGATGGCCCCGGTGGTGCAGTGCTCAAGCGTCAGGGCGTTTATCAGGTTGGTTATGACGCCGATGTCGTTGCACCGCGTCATGTTGATGGTTGGCGCGTTGAGCGCCACCGTTACAGCCCCGCCGCCGCAGTCACAGTTCACAGCGTCGAATGCGTGGTTGGCTCCAGTGAAGGTGATAACTGCCCCAGTAGCGAACTGGCAATCGTAGACATCGACATTGGCCACCACAGCACCAGATACTGCGATGTTGACATCTGTCCCGTTGAAGTAAGTGTCATAGGCCACCAGCGATGGAGCACCTACGCCAGTGGTGGTGAGCGTCACCGCATTGCCCGACCCACCGGTGTTCTCCACAGAGCAGTATTCCAGTCTGACGCTGGATGCGGCAGCACCAGCAGCGATGTCAATCCCGTTAGCCGTGCTGGTGTTGACGATTCCCACATTCCTGATGGTGATGTTGACATTGTTCCCCACATCAATGATGGGGTCGGTGACATCCGCGGCGGAGATAATGGAGATGTCACGCCCCGAGCCGATAAAATTAACGCCATCCACAGCGGTCAGTCCGCTCTCGGCGAATGTCCCAGCTCCGATGAGGATGCTGTCCCCGGCTGCCGCAGCAGCAAGGGCATCCGCTATCTTCATATTGGCCGTGCTGGCGACGACCATCCATATATGGGGTGCCACTACCCACAACACTGTCCCGGTGGTGTCGGATAGTCCCTCGACGCTGCCCCCGTACATCGTTGTCGTGCCGCCGTCGGCATCTATGTCCACCGTGTGGCAGGTGTAGAGGTTGATTGCGGCGCCGACATCGGCCCCGCACTGCGCCTCGGTGAGATAGGAGTTGTAGGCGTTGATTGCACCTGCGGCTGCGCCCTGCGCTAGAATCCCGCAGTTGCAGGTCTCTATGGTCACAGTAGCCGTGCTGCTGTTGGTGATGTTCCCTGTGGTGCAGTGCTCTATAGTGATAGCGCCAGTCCCGCCGTTGGTTATAGCCCCCACGTCGTTGCAGCGCGTCAGGTTGATGACCGAGTTGTTGGCGGCCACTGTCACAGCGCCCCCGCCCCCACCGCAGTTCACCGCGTCGAAGGTGTGGTTAGCGCCGGTAAAGGTCGCCATATTGGTGCAGGTGAACTCGCACTGGTGCAGGTCAACATCAGCGACCACTCCGCCGCTCACGGTTATTGTGGTAGTGGTGACGTTGAACTCTGTGTTGAACGCCTCGAAGGAGGGCGCGCCCGCGCCGGTGGTGGTCAGTGTAACCCCGTCGGCACCCGAGGCGATGTAGCAGTCGCGCACTACGACAGAGGAGTTATTTGCCACTGGAGCTATGTCTATGGCGTTGTTGGCGCCCAGGTTCTCTATGGTGAGGGAGAATAGCTGGCAGGTGACGTTGTTGCCCACATCAATGATTGGGTTTGCGGCGTCCGTGGCTTGTATTAAACTGACGCCAACCCCGTCGCCCTCGATGTCGACATTGTTCACCGCTACTAGGGCACTCTCCTGGAAGGTCCCCCTGCTGAGGTGAATAGTGATGCCACCAGCGGCTGCCGCGACAAGTGCCCAGGCGACCATGGTATCGGTGGTGGTGGCGCACGGGAGGATGACGATGTTATCTGCGTCCTTCCACCAGACAACGGAACCCACGGCTCTGGTCACCGATCCGAGGTCGCCCCCGTAGAGGGTGACGGATCCCGCAGCGGTCACATTTATGCCACCGATGTCGGAGTCGCGGACGGTGAACGCCCCCGTACCCGCATTGGCTAATTGACCCACATGGGAGCAGCCCGTCATGTCGAGAGTGGTGGCTCCGGTTGCTGCCGATGCCAGGTTCTGGTTGCTGAAGTCGCACTGCTCGAATGTCAATACGTGGGCGAAGGCCCCTGCAGTATCGATTGGGTCTGTGGTTATCCGACAGCGGAACATCGATAGAGTGCAGATAGCAGTACTGAGGTCTATGTCGCCCGTGCCAACCTCGGTCTCGTAGGCTATCAGTATACCCGCCGTCATAGTTACGGCGTCGCCCGCACCAGTGCCAGACACGGTGCAACCGCGTATGGTGAGCTGGTTCGCCGTCACCGCTATGGCGGGCGCGCCCGCATTGGTGTTCACCACTTGGATATTGTAGAGGTTAGTATTAACGGCGCAGTTGAGGATGGCGTTCGCGACGTCGCCTGTGGATATGATGCTTGTTCTGTCCCCCTGGCCGACGATGTCAACCCCGTCGATAGCTATGAGGTTGGACTCGGTCCAAGTGCCGTGCCCGAGTTCGATAGTGTCCCCGGTCGCAAGTCCGGCGGCAGTGAGGGCGTGTTCAATGTGCATGGCGGGGAGGACGTAGATGAGGTTGTCATCCTTCCACCACACTATGTCCCCACCTGCTGCGGCTGCGGCGCAGGTACCCACGTCGCCGCCGTAGATGGTGATGAATCCCGTCAAGGTGGTGGTTACGTCGCGCACATCGGAGTCGCGAATGGTGAAGTTACCGGTGCCGGCATTTGAGACCTGCCCCACGTGGGAGCAGCCACTCATAGTTAGTGTCGTTGCCCCGATGGCTGCCGATGCCAGATTCTGGTTGCCCAGGTCGCACTGCTCGAAGGTGAGGACATGGGCAAAATTACCCGCGGTGTCAATCGGATCGGTGGTTATCAGGGACCGATACATCGACAGAGTGCATATCGCGGTTGACAGGTCAATGTCCCCAGCTCCCACCTGGCAGTCGTAGGCGTTCAGTATCCCTGCCGTCATGGCGATGGCATCGCCAGCGCCAAAGCCGTTAATGTTGCAATTCCTCGCAGTCAGCGTGTTGGCGGTGACCGTTATGGCGGTGCCTCCGACATCGCCATTAGTCACGGTGAGATTAGAAATGGCGCATGTCACCCCGCAGTTGAGGATAGGGGTGGCGACGCTTGCGGAGATGATGCACTGTTCGGGGTCCGTGCCCACCAGATTGACACTGGCGACTAGAGTAAGGTTCGACTCAGCGTAGGTTCCTGGCCTGATGAGGATGACGATACCCCCACCAGCGGCCGCGGTCAGCGCGTGGGCGATGATCATGTTGGGCATAATCACCAACTCGTCTGATGTCTGCCACCAGACGAAAGTGGTGCCGGTGGAACCTCCGCAGGCGTTTATGCGCCCACCGTAGGCGACAACTGTGCCCTGTGTTGTGGTAAGGGTTTCGACACCGCACTCGTAGAGCGTCAGCGTCCCGCCTATCCCGGCGTTGGTCAGGGTGGCTATCCCGTCGCAACCGCGGAAGCTGAGAGTCGTGGCTCCGGTGGCGGCGTTGTTGAAGTTCTGTCCGTTGAAGGAGCACTTGGAATAGGAGAGAGTATGAGCAAAGGCGCCTGCCGTGGCTACAGCAGCGGTAAACCGTGTCAATTCAGCGGAGAAAGTGCAGACGGCGGTTCCGAAGTCGGTGGCCTCTATCTGGCACCTAGCCACATTGACCGTTCCCCCGTCTTGGTTGAAGTTGTCGGAGACTGTGCAGTCGGTCAGGTTGAGGGCGGTTATCGCCAGTGTCACCTGTATGGCATCCGTACTCCCGTTGAAACTGGTTCTCTCCACATTGTAGGTCTGAGCAGCAGTGGTGAAGAGGGCACCCGTCGCCGCAGTGCCGACGCTATCCACAACGCAGTCCCTGATGGCGCAGCTCGCTGTGGCATTGAGGGCGATGGCGGCAGCAGCAGTGTTCTGCGGCGTCAGCACGCAGTCCTCGATCTCGAAGCCCGCGGTGGCGGCATCCACGCACCTGGCCCTGAATGTGGCGACATTGCCGTCGGAAACGATGGTGAACCCCTTGATGAGGCAGTTCTCGCCCGTCACCGTAGGTTCATCGTGGGCGGTGGCGGTGAAGGTGATTATAGTTTCCTCCCTGCCGCCAGCCGCAATCAGGTCGATGTAGTCCTCCAGTACTATCTTCTCGGTGTATGTACCAGGATGGACTATGATGGCGTATCGCTTGCCCGCCGCATTATCGGTGATGAGGTCGATAGCATCCTGAATCGGCGTGGTCGTAGCGCCAGCCACGGTCTTGGGAGCCAAGTCCGTTGGCTGCTTAGCGACATGTATTTCCTGAACATAATTCAAGCTTCCGCGTATCCCCATGATAACCCCCTTACATCAGTTCTATGAGTAATCCATTCACGACAGCTCCCCCGTCGTCGTGCACAACTGTCCCGACCCTCTGCACAGTACCCATCCCCGGCGGCACTCGTACTATGTCCCCGGGTGTGGTGTCGGAGATATACACGGGGTCGTTGGGCGTCCAGCCCTTGCCTGTCGTCAGCACTTTGCCATCTGTTTTTACGACCGCGAGAATGGCGGTAGGCTTCTCCACTATCATACCGACGGCGAGCATCTTGGTCGGATCGCTGGCGTCCGCCTCGTCAACCGTGTCGGTGCCGGAGATATAGACCCACTCCAAGACCGCCTCGGTGGCCCCGGAGCAACTGAAGGTGTTGGTGTGCACCAGGCCCAAGTTATCCCCTATTAGAATCTTGAACCTCTGGGTTGAAACGGCAATCCCCGCCCTCTGCGGCCACACGGCAGGCATAGTGGTGGTTATCTCGCCCGCGGTGGTGGAGACCCAATACTCCTGGCCAAACACCCAGGCGTCGCCGTGGCCCGCATTGGCCGCTACGTCGTAGGCGTAGCCGTAGTTCTTTACATAGCATGTTGTGGTCGTGGGCTTGTAGACCACACGCCCGATGGTGGGCATAGTGGCTAAGGCTAATGCGCTGGCCTCGGTCACGGCATCGTTACCAGAGACATAGACCCATTCGCCTATCGCGACCCCGGAGGCGCAGGAGTACAGCCTGGCTCCGGTGAGGTCGGCGAAGAAGCCCATTGTACCCTCAAAGGTGACCTCTGTATAATCGTCACCATAGGAGCGGACACTCACATCGACATAATCGCCGATATACCAGCCGTTGTTGAGGAGTTTGCAGTCATAGCTGTTCACGGTAGCGTTGCTGGTAAGAAAGATATCGTAGGTGTCGTCGCTACCGCTAAACGAGGAGTCATAAAGGGTACTGGTTGATGCGTTTGTGAGGGTAAGGGCATAGGTACCCGTACCCACGCCTATAACCGTGCACTTGTAGAGGGTCACGGTGCCGTTGTTCGTTGTGTGGATCGCATGGTTGAACGCAACTGTGCCAGTGACGCTTACCACGCAGTCCTCAAGAATAGCGTCAACAGCATCCGCCTCGATGCCGCGGATTCCACCATCCGCCGCCGTCACCTCGACGCGTACGCTCCTGATGCGTGAGTTATTCGCAGGGGTGATGACAGTGGCAGCAGCTTGGTAGATGACCACGCTCTGGCTGGACACGCCCACTAGGTCTACAAACTCCTCCATGACCACAGCCTCGTTGTATTCCCCGGAGAAGACCTTTATAGTGTATCGCTTGGTGTCGGTGGCATCGGTGATGTCGGTGAGGGCATCTCCAATGTGCATCCCAGCGTGGACGAGATAGACTTGTGGTTCTTCGGTTGCCACCATGAAGCCCAGCCCCGCATGGGTCACCTTGGTGAACTTATCGTTGTGCGACCAGACCTTGGCGGTTGCCAGGCTCCCTATCTGCCAGCCGTCACCAGAGAGGGTGTTGCCGTAAGAGTAGACATTGATGGCGGCCGCGGCCACATCGACATTTGCCCCCGTGCCAGTACCCATGAGCTCATTGTCCATCAGGTTGATACTCCCGGCATTAATATCGACATCTATTCCGTCGGTGGCGCACGTGACACGGTTATCGGCAAACCAGGTAGTCCCAGTCCCAGTCTTTTGATAGCTGGTCGCCGAGCTGTCAACACGACAGCGGCGGATCCTGACCGAGTCTCCTGTAGAGGCATCGGTGATGCCAGCATCGCCGTCACCGCCGTTGGTCACCCAGCATCCCTCCACGATAACTTCGACCAAAACGCCTATTGCAATCCCGGTGGTGGCGCCGTTGACCATGTCGATTTTGAAGCCCGCAAGCGTGGAATTGTCGGCCATAGTGACACCTATGGTATCGCCTACCTCTGGCTTTATCACCGCCTCGCCGCTGCTGCAAACAACATCCACATACTCCTCCATGACGATGTCCTCGTTGTATATTCCAGGTGCCACCAGGATGCCGTAGCGCTTGGTTGAGCCAGCATCCGTGATCGAGTCGATCATATCCTGCACGCTCTCTTCTGGTCCCAGTATCTTAGCAACCACCCACTCCTGGCCGTATATCCAAGGTCCAAACGATTGATATGTCATTACCATTTTGAATCCTCCTCTGCGTTGCTATGAGTGAAAAGGCATATTTTGCTTAGTAGCTTATCTAGGTCTTGTAGTTCGTGATCCCATATCACCAGTGTTTGATAGCCTAGCTGGGCAAAGACTTCTTTGCGGCCTTCTTCTGTTCGTTCATAGGGTAAGTCGTCTCTGTCATTGTGCCAGTAGCTGCCAAAGAACTCTATTATTTTCTTTTGGCCATTGTAGTTTATGAAATCTGGGTTCAATCCGTAGATTACTACTGCGCCATCTCCTACATATTTGTAGGGTAAATTATATCTATTGAATAAATCAATCAGGGCCAACTCACCCTGGGTAGGGCGTTTTTGCTGCGCCTCTCTCAATATTTTGACTGCTCTGTCTTTATAGACAGGGTCTTGCCAAAGTGCTTTTTGTTTTTCCCTCAGAATTTCTTTAGAGGCATCAGTATGGCGGAACTGCTTAGCCCTTATAGACGCTTCTCTCTTCCATTCATCAGTATGCCTCCAACCAAAGGCAGGGCTATCAGGACCATACTTTCCGAAGAGCAAACTGTTTGGACCTTTATATCTCTCTGAGAGTGACTTCAGGCTGGGATGTGTTTCTTTCGTAAGGCCTTTGCTCCACCCAATCTTCCCTTTATTGGCCGCAGAGGCTGCCAAAGGTTGTGGGCGCATAGGTACTCCGTGTTTTTTCATATGATATTCAATTGTCCCAAGCGAGGCCCCTAGCATCTTAGCGATCATTCCCGTACCTAATATGCGCTCGCAGTATAATTCAACCAGAAGTTCTCTGGTTATATCAAACCGTGGCCGCATTCCAGCAGGACGCCTAGGGATGCGATATAATCTCAGCTTCTTGAGGATGGTATCAGCATGGGTACCAAAAATTCCCCCTATTTCTCGACATGTCATACCCTCAGCACAGTAAAGATTCTCCAGTATCTCCTTATCTACATTGAATATTGGATGATAACCACCACCATTCATTGTCGCCTATTACCTCCCAATTATGGTAGCCTCCTCAAGGAGCTAAAGTTGGTCACAATATAAAGTTTCTTGCAGTCGCTACATATTATATTGGTTGTCGTCTTAGGAACAGTCGTTATACTACCGCAATATGGGCAGTGGCATTTCTTTGTTGTTGGCCATGGCGGAGTCCCGACCGCCTCCTGTATGCAGAGTATGGTGATGCTGCCATACATATCAGCATCACCTTTATTTCGGGCAATTACATCTATGTCATGCGGGAGTGCCGCTGTGGCATCGTACCATGTGGTGTTCAGTTGACCGCGTAGCCTGGCCTCGTGCATTGTTAAGTAGGCACCAGCGATCCCTATGACAGCACCACTTACGCTATCAATGTAGCCGTAGACAATGGTGTTCTGGGTGGTTAATATCGCAATTTCTATCATAGACAGGGTGTAGCCTGCGGAGAGAGTGATGGGCAGGGTTTCAAGGGTGTCGCTATCCCTCAAATGCCGTTCTTCGCCCACCTCAATAGGGTTGTCCAAAACATAAGGATACAGCGCCTCAGCCTCAGTCATACTTGCTGCAAAAACACGGAACTGCTGATTGTATTTCAGCAGAACCCCGGGCCTTTCCTCTCCGGCTGCTATTTCTTGGGAGTAGTCGGGTTTTCCTACCCCTTTAGTGTCTACGGTGAAAGTTACTTCTCTTGCCATCAGTTCTCCACCCCCTCGTCCTCAATGATGACTGTCACCGTTATCGAGTGCTCATTGACGCTATCGCCGTTTTGGAACTCGACCCAGAGTTCCTCATTAGCAAATAGGGGCTCATTGAGGTTACCGTAGGTCGGCGTGGCACCGTCCAGGGCCAAGGCTCCCTGGCGGGGGCAGAACTGCTTGGGGCCATGGAAAACGGCTACAGAGACGAGGGCGTTGCAGCCCGCTGGCCAGTGAATGGTCACATCCTTGGCCACCGTATCTTTCGAGATGCGCTTGAACTGCCTGTAGCCCTCCAGAGCCGCAAGCGTCTTGGAGAATGTCTTGATCTCCGCCATTCAGCCCCCTTTATCTCCCCTATAGGGACTTCGCCTCGTACTCCGTGTAATGGTACAGGGGGTACGATGGGATATCCCCGTTTTCCAGCTTCTTCCGTGTTGCGTTATCCTCCACGGCCATTATCTTCAGCTTGTTCACCAAACAGCACAGTATGATCTTCTCGTAGTCAAGCAGGCTGTCGACCGAGGCGTAGAAGTTGGGCATCCAGTCCTTGACATAGACGAACTCGAAGAAGCGGTCCAGCTTGGGCATCTCCAGCTCGCCTCCGACCCAGATGTTTACCGGGTTGGCCTCGGTGGGCGTACCCTCGGTGGCCTGGAACTTGAGCAGCCCGAGAACCTTCTTCGATTTCTCCACGTCAACTCCTACCGTCTGGCCGGCTACCAGCGGGTAGTCAAAGATCAGCACCGATCTGGCGGTGCTGTCGGTGTCGGTGAAGGTGTCGTAGCCCACTATGCGTACATTAGTGGTTACGTGGTTGGATATCTCAATCCGGTTGAGCCAGAGGACTTGATCGTAAGGGACTGTGGGGCCTTCGGTGAGGGTGGCGTCTTCAAGGGTGGTCATCTTGCCCGCCGAGGTACCGAATATCGGCTTGGCGGCGGTCATGACGCCGATGAACTTCTGACCGTCCGTGGCCACTGGATTGATGGTGATGAAGTTGGGATCCTCCAGTTTGCCACGATAGTCTCCCGTGGGCCAGCGCAGGTACATGTTCCAGCCCTGACTGATGCCGTGCCTCACCTGGTAGATGGTGTCGTAGTACACGGGCTCAAAGCCCATGTCATCATCGGGGTCGATGATGAGGGGGGTTGTTACCGCTGCCGCAAGGTATCCCTTGCGGTACGAGCGCTCAAACTGGATCAGGTGCGTGACCTGATAAAAGCGCTTCTCGTACTTGTCCCCCCAGGCACCTACGAAGTTTACATAGTGCCCCTTTTTCAGCAGGGGCTCTGGTGTCGCCAGAATCCTGAATGCCATAGTAACCTCCCTTCTGTAATCTCTACAGAGGTTATGGCTTATTTCTCTTTTTTAGACTTCCTACACGCCATAAACTGTGATGTAGAACTCCACGACATAGCCGAAGTTCTCGGTGATCTTCTCGGCCAGCTCGGCTGCGGCCCCAGCACTCTGGAGTACCATGAGCGTCACTACATTGCCATCTATGCAAGAGGTAGGATCGCCGCCTTCGGTATGGGCAGTGGCGATGACGTTACCCACATGGTTCCAGATGGAACCGTAGTTGATGAGGCCCTCGATGCCCTGCACATTAGCCATCCCAGAAAAGGTCAGGACAATGCCTGTCCCCTGGACATAGCCATCATCAGCGTTCGCCGTGACCTTACAGACCCACCTGTCGTAGCCCTCGGAAGTCCTGCCTAGATAGGTATAAGTGTGTACTTCAGCCATTACTCACCTACCTCTAACTTCCACCAGATCCGGTCGCACTGGTTATGTCGCTTGCCCGGCAGAAGTGTAGCCCTATCGCTTGTAACCTGTCGAGCGCCTGCGCCCTGGCCACATCCATCTGGATGCGAACATTGTCCTCGGGGTACTCCGCGATGGGGGACATGCACTCCAGAAACTTGATCTGGTCTATGGCGCACGGCGTGAAGGTGAGGGTGTAGTAGGGATAGTTCCTGCCACCCTTTATCACCTGGTAGCTGCCGAACGGGTTCAGCGGCACCGGGTCTGCGAAGCCGACGATGAGGTTGCCCTCGTTTCTGGTCATCACGTCGTCGGCGGGGGTGGTGCCCCCGGTCTGGAAGCCCCAGATGTCACCCACGGTCTCGCCGCTGAGATCTATGTCCCAGTGCTCCTCGGTCGAGCCTGCTGGTGATGTAGTCAAGACCCCGTAGTTCATGTCGACCGGCTTGATCATCCGCATCACGATCTCTTGCCCCAGCGAGTTCGCCCCGCCGTAGGGTTGCGCGGTGCGGTACATCACCACCCGGGCTACCTGGAGGGCTGGTTGCTTGTACTTGTCCAGGGCAGCCCTGATTGCATCGGACGCGTACTGGGCGGCGATGGCCTTGAGGTCACGGTTGAACTCTCTGAGTTGCAACTCGTCGATCTCCCTCACGGTCTTTCCTGTGTAGGGATCCTCGTATCCACTGAGGTTTATCTCGTCTTTTTCGATCTCAAGAAAAGCCATCATTTACCTCCCTATGGAACTACCCTGTAGCTGTTTGTGACCCTTATGGGCTCTATGGTTCCTCTTGCGCCACTGGGAAGGGCGACTCTCTGCGCCACGCCGCCGATCTGCCTGGTGACCACCGATCCGGTAGGTATCGGCATCAGGGCCATACCCAGTCCGGCGGAGGCGGCAGTCGCTAACCCCAGTCCCACCGGGGTCCACATTCCCCCTTTAGTGGCGCCATAGACTCCGATACCCATTAGTCCGAGGCTCAGCGCCCAGCTCCACTCGGGGTACTTCCTGACTGCATAGCTCTGGGCCATGCCTCCGAGGAAGGCCGTCCCGATTAGGGGAATGGCCTCATCCACTCTCGCTATTGCGATTGCCATTTACTACCCCCTCTTCTTATTGGGCGGCAACCTGAAAACAAAGAAAACAGGGCGGACCTGAAAGCCCTTGTTTCAGGTTGTCCGCCCTGTCTATTACAATATAGAACAGAAAAACTATCTTGTCAAGTGGTGAACCGTCAAGTGGTTGAAGCGGTATCGTGCGACATACTCCGGGTATCTGTCTATGGTGAGCCAGGGGTCTACCTGGAGCAGTATGCCCATCAGCCTGCCTGAGAGCGTCGGCTCGATAATATGCTCGACGCCGTTCCTGTCCACCGTGACCCAGGCGTGCATGATGTTGCCGTAGTGGCCGATATCGGCGTAGGCATCGACACCACCGGCAATGAGGAGGCTTGTGGCGAGGTAACTGAGATCCTCGCAGTCTGTAATTGGCCTCCTCGGCGGTAGCACTGGCAGCCTCATCTCATTATGGAGTGCCACGGCTTTCTCGTAGTTCTCCTCTATGGTCAACGTCTCCGTGGGGAAGCGCCAGAAGTCTCCCCACAACTCCCTGCCATAGACGAACTCCGAACACACCCAGTCCCAGACATTCAAAATAAAGGTATCACGGTCTTCGTTCCACAGGACACAGGAGTACTCCTTGACCAGTGAATCATCGGGCGTTATCCATTCCCTGAGGTCGTGCTCCTCCCACCCGTAGCGCTTCATGGCATAGTAATGACCGTCCACGTGCCTGATGCCGAACTCGTCTACGCTGGCCTGGAGGTTCTCTCTCGGTAAATAAGTGGGGAGTGATCCCCACTTAGTATGGTTCCATATCCACTGGGCGAAAGTAAGGTCACGCTTCAGGCCACTGGAGAACATCGGTATGGTGACGGCGGCGACCCCCAGGCCGAGGGCGAGCTTAGAGCTGTTCTTCATAGTAGGCTTTCGCTTCCTCTATTGCCTGCTCTGTGGGTATGTGCTGCACCTCGGTGTGGAAGGCGTAAATCGTGTCCCAGAGGCTGTACCCCTCATCTGGGTACCGCCCCGGTATTCGCCATATAGGCAGAAATGAGGTCACTAGGATAATGGCCGCGAGGCTCATTCCAGCCTCTCCCCGAACTTGGCGCCGAGGAAGGCACCGATAGCCGCTCCCAATGGCCCCAGAATCATTGCTCCTGCGACGGCACCAGCACTGGCACCGATGGCGGCGCGGAACGAAGGAGTGCTGACCCCAGTCGCCATGCCGCTCTGTAATCCGTATCCCTTTGCGGGTATGTCGGTTCGCAGAACGCTGGTCATTATCTCTTTCGCAGCCATGGCGCACCTCCTTACGGATGGTATGTTATATGGACGATCTCCACATCGCCCCTGTATGTCGGATTGTACGGGTCAGGCGCAGGCCAAGGGTCTCCCTTGACGGCGACTGCAAATGTCTCGTCCTTACCGATGGTCAGACTCCACTCGAAGCGCATCGTCTCCCCCGCGCCAATCATAGTATGCTCGCTACGCCACAGCACCCAATCGGAGTCCAGGAGCGCCACCCACACCTCGTACTGCACGGGCATAGGGTTGTAGATGTCCACAATCAGCCAACCCTGCGCTCCCATCCCTCCGCCTCTGCTGTAGGCGTCAGCGTACAGAAGTGGGCATTTCAGTACTACAGCCATCTTTCACCGTACATCCGAAATAAATCGGCTTAGATCCACACGACGCTGATGACCTCAAGCCCAGGCTCGTAGACCTGCACGCCCTCAAAGCCGAAGCTCGCTGTCGCCACTTCCCACATGCCGGTTATCGCCGAGCGGTAAACGGCCATGAGGTAGGAGTCGTACAGCGCTGTCGCTGGCGGCGAGGTCACGGGCATGTCCATGGCCACCGTCTGGCCTCCGGGGATGGTAACCGGTATCTCTCCAGAGTCGGCGACCACTGTCGTTCCCCCAGTCGGAGTCAAGACCGCTCGCACTAAGTAGTTCAGCGGCTCTGGAGACGGGTTCCGCAGCGTCGCCCTTGCCATTAGGGGTTCTCCGGCTTCCACGAATATCGCCATCATTCACCTCCTTATCTATCCCCACCACTCCGGGTGGAAGGCTATCAAATGATCCATAAGCTCTGTAAAGGTCGCAAAACACTCTGGGCAGACGGGGCAGCAGAACGCCAGCCCGTCCGTCGGCTGGTATATCTCCGTCACCGCAGTCACATCCCCGGCCTCCAGCACTACCGACACTGGCTCAGGAGTGATCCACCCCACGACATCGGCGAAGCTGACAACATATGTTCCTGGGTCGAGCTCCCAAGTTATCGGGGGTACAGCCTGAGAGTGGTGTCCGGGCCATGTCAGCGTAACCACCGCCTTGATAGGCTCGGTGTCCACTGTCAGCATGGCTTTGGCTGGTGGAATCTCGGCAATAAAGGCAATCAAGGCGGTGTCCTTAGTCAGCTCCACCGTCACCTCCGGCTCCGTGCTGACAACGGCTCCGGTCTCATCCTCCCAGCGGTCTACTACATAGCCCGCAGGTATGGTTAGGCCGACAGAGTAGTATGCCTCCACAAGCTCAAAGGAGGTAGGGGTGACCGCGGAGAAGCTGTCCACCCACAGGGTAAGGTTCATCTCCGGGTAGGTCGCCACCGACAGCAGGCGGTATTGCGTGACGGGCTGGTATGTCCCCACCACCGTCACCGCGTCGCCCTCCGTCAGTACGGCGGAGTACTGGGGTGGCGTGATCCAGCCCTCAATGTCGCCGAAACCAGCAACGTATGTGCCAGGGTCGAGCTCTAATGTTATCGGAGCTATACCCTGGTAGACACCATCCAAGTAGACTCCGCCCTTTATAGGCTCGGTGTCTATGGTCAGTGTCGCCTTGCCCGGTGGCGGGCCGAACTCCTTGAGTATCATATATCCCGCCACTACAACTACGGCGGCAATTCCCACTTTCTCGCTTGTTTTAAGCGCCATAATTCACCTCTTAAATCAGCAACAGCAATGCCGCAGCCGCTCCCAGTGGGCCGGCAAAGGTAAACGCCACTGCCCCGATTGCGACCACGGACATCATGGCCCAGCTCATGAGGTAGATTTCCTCCCGGGACAGCGTCCCCCAATCGTGGTACGCCCTATCGTAAAGCCCAGACTCGGCGGCCACGGTGGCACGGGTCCAGTAGGGCAGCTTGGTGAACTCCACCTGCGCTGCGGCAAGCGTGGTCGCATCCATAGTTACTATGTGTTCCCTTGCTATGTGATCAGCCAATTCCTCTTTAGTGGCAAACTCCTCGCCGTCTTTCGTGCAGCGCGGGTTGGTACATCTTCTGCACCTGTATCTGAACCAGTCCCTGAAGAGTTGAACCGTTATGTAGCCCGCTATCGGGGTGAATACTACAATCGGAACCAGATACCACTGCTTGGCCAATCTCTCGGCGGCGTCGACAAGTTGGATAAAAGCGGGCTGTGATGCGTCTACCAACTCATGCTCCTCCACTACACCGTCCTGCCACATAGCCTCGTATGCGGCCCACTCCTCAGTGGTAGGCTCTCTGCCATCAGCAGTAATCTGGAGAAGATAGATATTTAGGTTTTCCCACTTGGCCTTTATTATGTCGCCGTCGGGGACTGGTGTTGGCCTGAATAGAAGGTAAACGACATAAGCACTGAGTCCTAATCCTCCCAGAATCAGCCAGTCCTTGCTTTCAGGCATTATTTCCTCCTCGTGAGCATATAACCAACCGCCAATGCGCCAGTGCCGATGCCGAGAGCCAACCAAGGAAATTCCCCTTCAGTCGGAGGCTGTGGCTCACTCGTCGGCGTCAGTGTTATGTTTTTGGTGTTATCCCCCTTTACGAGACTAATACTGACTGCATAGTCCCAGTATCCCTCTTTGGTGCAGATGATAGTGTAGGAACCGGGGTCTATATCCGCAAAGCTGTATGCGCCATTGGCGACGCTCTCCGTGGTATGGCCATCGATTTCAACAATTGCACCCGCGATGGGAAGCCACTCCTTGTCCGCCACTATGCCGTAGAGGTCGGCCTTGGGTGGGGGAGGTTCCGTCACTATGACCGCGATTCCGGGCGTGGTCCAGGTGAATGTCTCCGTGTCAGGTCGGGGCAGTTCCGGTTCGACAAATCCGACAGCGAATCGAGCGGAAATATACTGGCTTTCCTCAAGCACTCTCCCGGCAAGGCTCTCAGCGGTGAAGAGCAACTCGTAAGTCTTTGTCTCGTCAGCTCCGATAAGCTCTAATACCTCCTCGCTCCAAGGCACTCCTGGGACGCAGGAGTAGCCGAGGTAGAATGCACCCTCGGCATCACTCCGGTTGTGGACAGTGAGCGTGATGGTGAATTGCTCACCAGGAGCGACAGTATTCTTGGACACATAAGCCTGGATAATCTCCGGGTCGGGATAGCGAACCTCAGGGGGCTGCACGACACAATCCGCCAATACTGTGACATAGGAGTAGCTGTGGGAGTATTCGGTATGGTAGCTCTGCCACCAGCAGGGACCAAGAGGGGTTGCGCATATCCGCACCAAGTAGTCTTTCTTAATATCGTAGACTATAGGGCTGTGGGCAAAATCCATCACAGGATAAACATTCTTGATGCGGAGGTCAATGCCCTCGGCAGGGATCAGGTCGGTGTTGATGCCCCAGAAGCGCAGGAAGCTCTCAACCGTGTCCCACTCCTTGCGCCACACAATTTCCCATTTCCCCTCTACCTCTTCGGAGGAAATAAGGGGAATCTCATCAATATCGAGAGACGGCGTTACACCCACCACTATGGTGTATGGTATGGGACGGGCTTGGCTGTGAGTTGTTACCGTCACCGACTTCCACTGGGGTGGTAGTGCGATGCTCGGCGGCCAGGGGAAATGCCGATCCCCTTCTACTGTCCTTGTACTACCGAGGATGAACCTACCGCTGTACTCCAGCACAAACGGCCCCTCGTCGAGATATATGGTTCCACTTGGCACCACTGGCTCTCCGGGTTCATCGGGAACCTCAGGCTCTCCGGGTTCGTCGGGGTCTTGAGGTGGTTCAAGCCCTACCGCAACCACATTTCCCTCTGGGTCAAATCCAGCACAGTAGCCGTGCAATATGAAAGCCTCAACCGGCATAGTCATCATCCATAATACCCAATCCTCTTCACCCGGGTGCAGTAGACCAATGTATCGTGGATTGTCACCAAATATGCGTACGACATATTCCGCAGGATCAGCCCAGAGCCATATCCCGATGGAGTCAACATCAACATCGCCAGTGTTGGTTATCGTAGCCTTTATAGTAAACTTTTGCTCTGGGGTTGGAACCTCAGGATACTCAATAGTCATTTGCACATCGAGTGATGCAGCCATTACTTCGTCACCGCCTTGTATACTATGTAGCCGCCCAGGCCGAGCATACCCACGACGCCGAGGAACGGCACCCAGTCCATAGGATCGGTGGTGAACAGCCTCCAGGCTATGATGGCCACTGGAATGGCGGACACCAGCGCGATTATGGCCCACAGTGGCCACATGCCGACATCGGTGGTTTGGGGGCAATAAAAGCGGATGTGCAGGGTGTTTCCGTCCTGAAACACAGGACCCAGCAATGATAGCTCGTTCTCAAGCTGCGCTTGGAGACGGGACAACTCCTCCGCCGAAAGCACTCTGTCAATGTCAATCTGCATCTCCAGCGCCTCGCCGGGAATGATATCAGACCAGAGGGAGGCGGTGACATCCTGCGGAATCTGCAATAGAGACATATTTACCTCTTCTTAAAAATGGATATGAGGCTGATGGCAACGCCGAGTATCGCAATCCAGCCGAGCTCGGGAGGAGGGGGAGGAAGACCTCCGATTGCCCTCTCCATACCTAAGGCGATGCGAGTGGATATATTGCTATTGCCGAACTGGACTTCATCAGGCGGTTGTTCCATCTGGCCCCCGAAAAGTAAAACAGGGCGGGCTTTTGGGAGGGTGTCCCCCAAAGGCTGTCCGCCCTGTTCTGCATTTATTCTATATCCGAACCTGTGCTATGTCAAGCCGTAAATCTCTTGATAAAGATTTGGACAATAAAGCTCAATTATACCCCTTATAGCTATTTCCGCTCTATTATGGCAAGATTGGCAAACAACTTTATAATTCAGGGGATTATTCATCTGCTCGGTACTTAAACCCAAGGCTCGGCCTACTCGCAAGGGTATAAAGTGATGTCGCTCAAGGTTAGTGCTATCCCATCCCCTGCCACAGATACAGCACCTCATCCCATATAGTCGCCAGATTGCTTTCTTAGAAGATACCACAGAGGTCAATGCGTCAAGGTTTATCCCTACCAAATCTCGAATTAGTCGTTTGGCGAGTAGGGATTCGTTACTACAAGGCACTTTAATCCTCTCCATATAATTCAACTCTCTTCTTGCTTCCCGGTGCCTTCCAGAAGCCTGTCCCTCAGCTTAGGCAACACGGTGTTGGCGATGGTCTCGCGTACTTTTTGCTCAAATTTTCCCTCATTTATCAAGTGGAGTAGTGCATCAACCGCCATCAGTGGCTTGGGTTTATTGCTCTTGCCTATCAGTGGGTGTAGTATTGAGTCAATCAACTGATTTATTTCGCCCTCAGTATAGGTTCGTCTCTGCTTGCTCATATCACTCATACCTCCCATCAGTGTCTATCACCGCCTCATCGATGTCCCACGGCGGCGGCCTCCACCATTCCAACATCTGTGGCAGAGGCTTCGGCTGTATGTACTTGTCCAGCAGCACCTTGTGACCCACGGGGCAGGTCACGCTAAATCCCTGCACGCTACTGCCACGACCCAGATTTATCAGCGTCCTTTTGCCCTGTAGGATCTTGGTGATCTCCCTGCGACCACCGGCGACATTGGGGTCTTTCACAAAAGCAGATACCACTCGGCAGACCTCCTTGTGGCACTTGGGGCAGAATATGGTGGTCATGATTTAGTTCTTGAGCGCTGGTCGGACAGCTCAATTATGCTTTCGCTGACAGCGGCAAGGACTTGTCCGATATCGTCAAGGCTGAAGCCGAAAAACTTGGATTCCTTGTCGGAGTGCTTGATGGCGTACGCCGATAGTGCCGCCTTGGCGACATCCTCCCTGGACACCATACCTTTCTTCGCTATCTCGTCCAGCCTGTTAGCCATATCCTCAGTGATGTCAAGTACCAGTTTCATATCTACTCCTTGTAATATTCATCGATGTCATAAGGGTTTGGGTCGTAGAAATGAGATTCCTTGAAAGGGATAAAGTTAGGTATGACATCATTACCTCTAAGATAAATACCTTCTGTCCCTAATATCGGGCGACTAAGGTTATATTGACCTGGCATCAGCTTAGGGAACACCCCATAGGTATCGATAACAAACTGAATTTCCACTTGGTCATCAATACCATCGCATAAATAACCAGCCATTTTCTTAGCTTCATCCGAACTATCAATAGCTGCGACAATTATTTCCCTTTCCTCTTTTCCCATCACTCCTCCATATACGGTCTGAGTCTATCCTTGAGATCCTCCACCGTCACCGTCAGCCACTCCCTGGTGACCCTCTTGTCGGTCACCACCTCCATCGCATCATCTACTACATCCTCGGTTCTCAATGCCAGTATGGAGGAGGCGTAACCCGGAGCTCCGTTCAGTGCTTTCCTCAGCCTCTTCTCCCAATCGGCGATCCTCTTGGTGGACAGGTGGCGAAGGCCAGGGAACTTGTCAAACAGATACTCAGCATCCGACTTGGACTGTATTATGACCCCACCCTCAAGCGCCCTCTCCACAGATCCCGGGGGCAGTAGCGCCAGCAGTGGCACTCCCTGCTGGATATAGTCCTTCAGGTTCCTGGCGCCGCAGAATTTGACCAAGTCGGGGAATATCTCGGCGACCTTAGCCTTGACAACCTCTAAGGCGATTCCCTCGGCGACAGTAGACAGAAATCCTAAACCTTCCATTTACTATTCCCTCTTTATCATCTGTATTTTTTTATCAAATTCCGCTTCAGAAAGACCAGCAAGCTGGATTGTTTTTTGCCTCAATTCCTCTTTGGTAAATATACCCTTTTCGATTAAAAGAGTGGTTATCGCCCTTGCCTGAGCAGTGCTTATTAGTGCAATAGCCTCAACCTCCTCTAATGGCCTTACCTCAAATGGCTTTACTCTTTGTATTTCCCTTGGACCAAATATTCCATCGAACAACCAGCTCATACCCTCCACCTTCCTTCATATAACACCCATTATTTTACACTTTATAATATCACTGTCTTGTTTAGCTCGGCTACCTCTTTCCTCTTCGTTTAATCAAATCAAAATAAGGTTTTAGCCACATTTTCGTTGTGCATAGAATCAATATAAAGTGAAATGGTTTCATTCCTACAACATCTAGGATATTGAAACGCCCTGGAGGCTCGGCTTCATACTCACAATGCGGACAGAAAATAGGCTGTTTCCGGAAGGATAGAACATAACGTATATGAGGCCTAGCGTGTTTGATGTTGCAGTTAGGACACATCCAACCTTTGCCTTTTTCAGTCCTCATATAAGCGCCCTTATTTTATTTACCCTCGGCCTCAGCCCCCGGCTCTGTCTGCGCTGGTGCTGGTTGCTCCCCAAACGATACCTGGTTCATCACGCCACAGTGAGCGCACTGGAACTGGCCACCAGCATTCTGTAGCGCACGGAGGGCCACCTTGTTCGGCCCTTTGCAGTTGTGATTGTCGCACAGGAAGGTGAGAATCTCCTCCTGTGGCTGAGCGGTAGGCTGTGTTGAGGTTCTTTTCTCCTTGATATTGGCTGCCCTCTCTATTCCTTTTATGAAGGTTCCGGCGTGCTTCTTGACCTCGTTAATGGCGCCTATCACCGCATTGTGCGTCTCCTCCTCGCGCTTAATCTTGCTCTCATACTCCCCATACTCCATCTGCACCTTCAACGCTTCCTTGGTCCACTGGACGGGGTTTCCCTGCCTATCATAGAGCTGGAATACTGAGGGCTGGGATGGCGATACGGGCGGAGCTGGCGGCTGGATAACAATAGGCTTTCCGGGCTCAACCTCTTCAGTGACCCATGAGCCGTCGAGGTTGGGTTTGATCATCCAGCTTTTACCAGTGGGTGCTGATGGCGGAGCTGGCGGCTGGATGATAACCGGCTTTCCGGACTCGACCTCTTCAACGCTCATTGTGCCATCGGGGTTGGGCTTGACCATCCAGTTCTTCTGCTGGTTGGGAGGAGGTGGCTTGACCACTATGGGACGCCCGGGCTGAAGTTCCTCTACTTCTCCAGTGGTGGAGTCCACCTGGTATATCACTGGCGGCGTCGGTTGCGGGATTATCACAGGCCCGGGTCCTACGGCACTGTATTGTCCTGTTTCTGGATTCATCATGTAGTAGACTGGGCCACTACTTTCCTTCTGGTTGGCTGCCACCTTCAGCGCCTCGGTAAGAAACCACTCTCCCTCGGGATCGGGGATGACCTCCCCATTGATTACGGAGAACATCCTATCCCTCTTGGTTTTGGGCTCACCTTTTCCCTCTTCCATCTCCGCAATCCTCCTATTCTGCTCCAAGAGGTCAGCCTTTGCCTTCGCCGCCAAAGCCGCCTGCTCGAGCTTGTACTGCTCGCTTCTGGATTTTATCCCCTCGCGGGTATCCTGCTTGATACCCTCAGCGAGATACCTCTCCTGATCCCTCACCGCCTCATCTATGGGGCTCGGGGGAGGATCTTCATTCGGGTTCTGCATCTTCCTCTTCGGCTGGTTCTTTACCCATTCCAGAGTGTTTCGGTCCATCTCCACCTCCCATGGCTAATGATAGTTTTTCCTCAAGTGACGACGGCACCTCTTGGAAGAGTACGGTCAGCTCCTCAAAGGGGTTGATACCCCTTCCCAGCCAGAAGTCCATCGCGACAGCACTGAGGAAGTCGTCAAGGCTGCCTTTGAATCCTCGCACTTTTGCCACCGCAAAGCTTGTCCAAAGCTCCGGGGTGTTGTAGATGGTGGCCGTCATCGGCACCATCTGGAATAGAGAAACAGAAAAGGGACTCACCACTGGCTGTGCCTTTTTCTTCTCCCCCTCCCTACCCATCTCCTCAATCTCGTCCACCGGGCTACCCTCAAGCCTTACGGCCTGGGCGCCTTTAGTGAGTGTCACACTTCCCGTGGCTGTAGCGGCCACCCTTTCGGAGCTGCTAACTCGTCCCTGCCTGTAGGGTACGAACTCGCCCGTCTTGACGTCCACGACCTTGACCTGCTCAATCGGGCAACCTTCTTTTTTCATATGCTTCTGCAACCCCTCCGAGGTCGTGAAATCCTTGCCACAGGAGCAGATGTATTTCCGTATTTTCCCCATAGTTAGCCTCTGGTTCGGAGTTGGCAGTTCGGTTTTGCCAGTTCGGAGTTGATAGTTCGGGTTTCAACAGTCAGGGTGATAGTTAGGATTTGCGCTGTTTGACCATCAAGAAAGTGGACATTCGGCTGTGGTTCGGGACACGATACTGATGGCGAGGGCGGCCTTCCTTGCCTAATCGGGACGATCTCTCCGGTCTCGATGATTCTTGCGTGACATTTCCCAAAGGGATGACCTGTGGCGTTAAGGTGTTTGCGGAGGCCCTCCGGGCTGAAGTACTCCTTGCCGCAACTACAGACATATACCCTGTCTTTCACTATCACTCCCTCCTACTGAATTTCTGCATCATCCACAACGCCACCACGTGCCCTCAGGTGAGAGACCAGACGAGGCGGAACTCGCTGATGACCATCCACAATACCACATATCTTCAGGCGACGATGACAGATTACCCGATACCCTTTAGTTCTCAAGTATCCGCTTTCGGCTATGTAGAGCTTATCGCACTCCAGGTCAGAATCAAGAACCTCCACACCGCTGATTACCCTATAGCCCAGCAGTTTGTAAGCCCAAATCTTTAGCCTGTTCCTCATTGGCCTTCCTCCTGTTAGGACTTCCAGTTCGGTTCGGACTTTCTGTTCGGTTTGTTCGGTTCGGTTTTACAGTTACTCCGAACAACAGCCTCAAAGTTAGGCTTTCCCAATCCCGAACATTATACCACTTGACAGGATGTTTTGCAATAGTTTATGATAAAAGGGAAATGGGCTTTTTACTAGACATTGTTGCCAGTATAATCTCCAAGGCCCCGGTGGAGCGAATCCTGTTTCCTCCGCCCGACAGGACGAAGCACTTAAAGGAACTCGCCGAACTCCTACCCTCGGAGGCGGATCTCAAGCAGCTACAGGAACTGCCCACTGAGGTTCAGGCAGTACCAGGAGTCAGCGATCACGATACCCTCTCCTACCAACTCGACCTTATACTGGATGACCTCGACCACTTAGAGACGGAGCATCTGCCCAGCAAGGGGCGCATAGCCGGTCAGCCCTGCGACTGCATCGCCAAGGCGGGGCGTAGCCTAAGAAGGCACTCTAAGGAGACGATACCGATAGCGGCGCGCCAGGGGCAGGATACTGCTATCTACTCCGAGGCTGCTGACTGGGCCGGGAAGATGATGGAGATCGGAACGGTGGAGGCGGTTGTCTCCGGAGAGTATGACGCTCAGTACCCTTTAGAGGCTGGTACTGCCTCTAAGCTCAGGAAGCGGTTTCAGAAAGTCCTAACCAGCTTGAGAAAACCTAACTCCGAAAAGTCCGAACTGCAACTCCGAACAGTAGTGGGGAAAACCGAACCAGCTTGCCCGGAGTGTTCGGAGTTACAGGATCTCTCAGCTTATATCGAGAGGAAAAGGGCTGAGAGGGAAGGTAGTTAGGTTTTTCCCTATTCGGAGTTTCCAGTTAGGACTTTCTGCTGTCGGCTTCAAGGATGGGGATAGTAGGATATGGTCAGGTCAGTTTTTGTGGCGCTACATTGAAATTTTAAGGGGACGTCTTTCCAGCAACCTCTGACGTCACACCACCATCACCTTGATTTTTCGTTATGCCCGTTGTAAAATAACATCAAGGAGGTGGTCAATGTCCAAGGAGTATCTCCGTTTTCGATGCCCCTTTTGCGGCATGATGCCTTTCCTGGACCACGTCGATTTCAACACGCCATACCCACCCATACTGTACCGGCAAACCATCGGGGGATCGGAGGCGCTTTTGACTCCCGAGGAAAAGCAGCTACCCAGGCAGCCAGGGAGGAGAGGAGTAGGCCGGCCGTTGAAGGTGAAGAAAATCCGGGGTCTAATCAGCTTTGAGCCTATCATGGAAGGTTCAGAATATGATGATCTCCAAGCGCGAATTAAAATCAAAACTAAAATTTTATCGCGTGCCGGATCAGTTTAATCCAAAGCTAAACCCAATCTATACCTTCATTTCTGATTTATTGTTGCAACCATTAAAATATAATAGACATTATATTATTAGTGTGATATAATGGAATTGAAATTGAAAACAAAGGGAAAGTGGAAGTGAATATGATAAGAAGGAATCCGAGGCAAAGATTTAATCCAAAGCAATTATGGCACCGTATAGGTGGGCCGGCAACAGGGTATCATACTTTCCCCCGTTGCTGTATATGTCACACCTCATGGTCAGGGCGCCCGGCCCTATCCACGGCAAGGGTAGAGCAGGGCGGGCGGATCTACCGCATCTGTGGGCCTTGCTTTGCCGAACTGCGGCGGGCCATACCTGGAGTATATTAAAGGAAGGTGAGCGATGGCAATAATACTAAGAACACCCGATGCGCCGGCAACGGCAAAGCAACTTTGGCTGCTACATATCTTGACCAAAGAGGATACCCGGGGGTTGACTCTAACAATGCAAGAGGCAAGCGATAGGATCGCGGGACTAAAGAATAATACCAGGCCACTTGTCAATCCCCACGCCTCAGCAATAGAGCAAGACAGACAGCTAAGAGCGCAACAGAAGTATGACAAAGATACCGGCAAGGTAGAGCCAAAGGCGCAAAGTCTTAATGGTATAAGAATAACTAAGGCTTATAAGGTTGTCTCAATGCACAAAGGGAATCATATCTGTGTTTCCGTCCAGGCATACGGGATATTCCCTAAAGGGCATAAGGCACACCTATTGAGTTTTAGCTATGCTGATCAAGGGCAAGCGGTTTGGATCACACCTCTATACACCCACATTAGGAATCACTGTTACTTAGACGCTGATAAACTTCGCCAGTGGATCAAGCCTTTGCCTATCGTGAACTGCAGGGCAATACCTGTGCCGGGTGATCTTTGGGATAAGGCACAGTCTTTAGCCAAACCGATTGATCGATGGATTGAGATTCTACCTTTAGGAGAAGTCGGTGGCTAAAGATTCTACAATGGTACTGCAATGCCTGGCAGACTATCGCCGGGCCGGGTGGAGCGATCCACCATGCGGCGGTTGCTGCCAGGGATCGCTCTGCCAGAGCATAAGGGAAGCGATAGGGGAAGGCGACCAGAAGCAAAGCCCGACGATTTCACCCTCCGAAGGCAAGCGGTTGCCTTCCCTTGTGCTAATAAAGGACAACGGAAATGGGGGATAATGGCTGAACAACCTAATTGGGATCGTATTAACCGGTGTCCTGTTTTGAAGGTTCTTGGCGTTACTGAGTGCGAGAATTGTGATGCTAAAGAAAAGTGTTGGGGTACTGAAATAAATCCACCAGAACAGAATGATGCTAATAAGCAAACGGAAGGGGGATAATATGACAGTCGAGAAGCTATTTACTGAGGAATTGCGAAGGGCAAAGGAAACGGGACTGGACCATACTAAAATAGTCTACTTAGCCGGTTGCACGGAAAGGAAATTAGTCTTAACTGAAGCAGAGATACAAGCGGCAAAGGGTAGCTATCAAAGAATGTGGTCCGAAAGATTATGGCAAGATGTAGATTTTAAGGGTGGCTGGTTATTTGGCAGTCCTGAAACTATGCTTAACATAGGATTAGTTCCCGAAGGATTGGCACGACAGCGCCTGGGACTTAACCGGCATTACTGGGACATATATCACCAGGCAATATAAGGGAAAGGGGGATAATATGACCAATAAAACAGAGAACGCCATCATTTGCGTTAAAGGCAAAAACATATACACAGAGGAGTGTCAAGAGAATTGCCAATACTCAGCACTTGAAATTGACGGATTATGCGGTAGCGAGTGCCACATCTGCCACGGTGATAATGTCCAATTTGCCGATGGTTTAAGGTGTGCTGATTGTGGCAGAACCTATCAGCAGCAGATCATAATATAAGGACGATTATTTAACGAAGGGAAGGACATTTGAGGAGGCGTAAGACCTTAGCGATCTCAGCAAGGCAGCCACAAAGGGAGATTAAACATGGCAGGGCAAACAGATAAAGACAGAGCCGAGGAGCAAGCCAAGGCACAACTGGAGGGTATTGTCTTATTGATGAAGCGGTTAGAGCATATCCGGGATTGTGACGGTGAGGATTGCGATCTATCTGGTAAGGAAATTATCGAGGGAATCAATCTCTATTACAAGGATGGAGCTATAGCCACCGAAGAGGAACGCCAGCAATACCATGATGAGGATGATTTGAGGCAAGCTATAGATGAAGACCCTCTTAGTGTTCAAGTTCGCTCTGGATGGGCAGACTCACCGGAGGAATTTGAGGCTGAGGAATACGAAATCTTGCTTTGCACAGGTGGACCGGCTTGCCGAATTACTGGGGAACTTGATAGAGGACAACCGCACAGAGCAAGGCTGGAGTACCAGGACTGGTTCACGCCTTGGATAGAATACCTTGATATGAACGAGGAGGAAAGGGAATCTTTGCTGAATTATGTCCAGCAGTTCTACTTTGGTTAAATAAGGCGAAACATGGCAAGCCCACCCGGTCAATGTAACATGGTGTCAAGTCTGCGGGTGGATCGCCGAAGGTTAGAAAAGGAAGGGGGATAATATGACAAATGGGATCGTCACCTGCACGGAATGTTTGAGGCGTCTCCTAGAAACAGGAGAGGGAATCGGTGACGCCGACCAGGAATATGAGGTTGGGAACCGAGCCAAGAATGGAATGGGTCACGCTCTCTATTTTACCCACAAAGGCAAACTGTCTCTGTGTGCAGCCAAACGGCGAATGGAGACTGTTAAATAATGCCCAAAGCAAGGGGCAAACAGGCAACTAAATAAAGGAAGGGGTTAAAGACAATGTTGGAATTAAAGACCGTTCTTGAACTCACAGGGGGTCGGTGTGTTTGTAGCTTACCGGCACACTGCCCACAATGTGAAGATCCCAAAGGTGAAAGCCAAGGGCATTTCAAGTGTTGGGCATTTCACCCGAAAGCCAGCCGTGAGCTACACCAAGCAATCGGACACGGGGAATGGACCTTGGCGTATCTTTCCCGATGCCCGGTCTGTGACGAGACATTTGAGAGTCGATGGATTGTTTACCCTAAGTCTGTTAAATAATGCCCATTATGTTGTAGAAAGGAGAAAGTGGTGCCATACATAAAAGCTAAGATGACGAAAGGTCAATTCTTGCCATACGAGGCTACAATACCAGCCGTGGTTGAAAGTGACCATCCCAGATTT
>Ga0307377_10000876_pt1 | contig 39978 bp, 34 predicted proteins | sample TR3MG_FD_202535 | JGI IMG/M metagenome (GOLD analysis project Ga0307377, IMG submission 202535) | Soil microbial communities from Risofladan, Vaasa, Finland - TR-3 | ecosystem: Environmental > Terrestrial > Soil > Coastal area > Acid sulfate soil | place: Finland: Risofladan, Vaasa | collected...
TGGCAATCAAAATTGTGATGTGAAAAGGGCACAAGACACAAGGCGTAAGACGCATGACATATGGAAGATTATTGTAATTTTCTGCCTGGAGTCGTGCGTCATGTGTCGTGAGTCCATAATTAATTTAACAGATTTACATTTGACATGATATGATACTATTCTTCCTTACAAGTGGACTTTTTCTGGGCTGGTCCCTTGGAGCAAATGATGCTTCAAATATTTTTGGTTCTGCGGTGGGATCAAAGATGGTGTCATTCAAAAAGGCTGCAATAATTGCTTCTGTTTTTGTTATTTTGGGTGCAGTGATTCAAGGAGCCGGGGCTTCTGGCACCCTTGGCAAACTGGGTGCTGTAAATGCAATAGGTGGTTCATTTACTGTAGCACTGGCAGCAGCACTCACTGTTTATATGATGACAAAATTTGCATTACCTGTATCAACATCTCAGGCGATAGTGGGTGCAATAATCGGATGGAACTTTTTTACAGGAAATCCAACAGATAGCAAAACCTTAACACAAATTGTAAGTACATGGATATCAGGACCAATTATGGGTGCTATTTTTGCAATCATACTCTATATTGGTCTCAAAAATTTTATCAGAGTAACACAAGTACATCTGATAAAATTTGAATCATACATTAAGACAGGGCTTATTGTGGTTGGTGCTTTTGGTGCTTATAGCCTGGGTGCTAATAATATTGCCAACGTTATGGGAGTATTTCTTCCGGCATTCAATCTGCAGGATCTTAATCTTGGGATTATTACTCTAGACTCCAATCAGCAACTCTTTCTGCTGGGAGGAATTGCAATTGCGATCGGGATAATAACCTATTCAAAGAAAGTGATGGAAACAGTTGGAGGCAGCATAATTCAACTATCATCAGAAGCTGCCATGGTAGTTGTTCTTGCTCAATCACTTGTACTATTTATTTTCTCATCATCAGGTCTTTCTAACCTCTTCGTTAAAATTGGTCTGCCTCCTATTCCGATGGTCCCGGTCTCAAGCTCGCAGGTAATAGTTGGTTGTGTTCTTGGAATAGGTCTTTATAAAGGTGCGAGGAACATTAATTTTAAAATTCTGGGTGGAATAGCGATTGGCTGGATAGCAACACCAATTGCATCTGGAATATTAGCCTATCTCTCCTTATACTTCATGAAAAATATTTTCAGTATTAATATCGGTTCAAAGGCCGGACTTTTAGTCACTTCCACCGAGCAGATAAGCAACAATTTATCAGGCAGTGAGGATGTTTCGGCAATAATTAAATACCTTATATTAGGGCTATTGATCTTTGGATCGGTTGGTATAATATATTATCTGCTTCTTCAAAGGAAGAAGAAAGCAGGATTCCAGAAATCTGAAGAAAGATTCTGGATGAATATGAAGTGAAGGCGTGAGGCATGAGGCGTGAGGCATGAGGCATGAGGTGTCCTATTAATTATCTGAATTAATTATTAACCGGAAGAAAGGAATAATTCTGACCGTAATACATCATCTGTGATATATAATCATCTATATATTTAACATTAATATCTGTTATCGCTCCATCTGAATCAGTGACTGGTATCAGCATCGGATTAATAAAACCCGTGTAAGGCGCAAGATTCAACTTTGAATAGCGCTCCAATATTTCAGCATGTAGTTGTGCATCTATCTTAATACCAAAATCTTCCACAATTCTCTTACCTGCTTTAAAATCGCCTTCCGACTTAATTCTTTGAATCTCTTTCAACAATTCACCAAACAAATTCTGCACTTTATTGTAATCATTAATCTTGACATATGTCTTATTATTTCGCTTAATAAATTCCACAACACTGTCAGCTTTCCCATTCTCATACACCCAGTGTGAAATAGCTGATCTGCAACGCATATGTGCCTGTTCAATATCTTTTCCCGGCTTTATTCTTACGATCTGTGTTAGTAGCCCATTACGCAGGTACCCATCATAAGCTGCTTTTGCAGCATCTTCATCAGGAAGCAATCCAAGTTCTGTAATCTTAAGTTCCATCATATAATAAAGAGCGAAAAGATCTGCTCTGGCTTCTTCCAATGGGGATGCATAGTTTTTCAAAGCATTGGGATCAGTACCCTCTGCCAGTTTTCCACTGGCATGTCCAACACATTCATGTAAATCGGTATGTAACGAACTAGAGATTGGTCCATATTTCTTAATACGAGCTAGCTCCTCCTTATCATAAGCAAACTCTTCAAGGAAGCCATTGCCCTGAGCAGAGATATCCAGAGCTTCAGTGATATTAGCTAATGTTACCGATTTTGAACCAACCTCTTTCCTGATCCAATCTGCATTTGGAAGATTAATTCCCAATGGAGAAGCAGGGTAACAATCGCCACCCAGCATTGCAATATTTATAACCTTTGCAGCAACACCTGTAACTTTTTCTTTTTTGTACTTCTCCTGAATTGGAGAATTATCTTCGAACCACTGAGCATTCTCTGTAATTATTTTTGTTCGTAAGGTTGCTTCCTGATCAGTATAATCCACAATCGCCTCCCAGGTTGCTTTCATTCCCATAGGGTCTTCATAATTCTCAATAAATCCATTTATATAATCAATCTCTGATCCTGTATTTTTTGTCCACAGCACATTATATTCATTCCATGTCTTAAGATCACCCGATTTATAATATTCAATAAGAATACCAATCTCTTTTTTCTGTGTATCTGTTTCTGCAACAGTAATAGCTTTTTCAAGCCACAGAATAATCTTTTCTATAGCTGCTCCATATTTCCCTCCCAACTTGTATACTTCCTCAGTTACTTTTCCATCAATCTTTACAACCTTAGAATTTAATCCAAGGGAAACAGGTCTGGGATCATTAGGCACAACTTTGCTCTCATAGAACTTCTCAACCTCCTTCTGAGTTACCCCTTCGTAAAAGTTAGATGCTGATTCAGCTACCATATCTGCACCACTTCTCTGCTCCACCTTACGGGCAAAAAGTTTTTCATTGAAAATAACCGGTATAATAACATTAAGAAGTTCAGCAGTAGTCTGTCCTTCTGCTAAAGGAAGATTTTCCGTATCACTACCTGAAACAAGATTGGTAAAATAATTTTCAGTAAAACCCGGTATAAACTTATCACTTGAATAATGATGGTGGATCCCATTTGCAAAAAACACTCTCTTTGCATACACTAAAAAAGCCTTATACTCAGCAACCTCTTTATCACCTGAATAACTTCCGATTATAGCTTCAATCGTCTTCCTGATCTTAAGGTTATATCTGAAGTTCTGATCCCATAATATATCTCTTCCTGATAAAGCTGCTTCACTAAGGTAGTAGATGTATTTCTTTTGCTGAAGAGTTAGAGATTCAAACCCGGGAAGCTTATACCTTAATACCCTCAGATCTTCAAACTGGTCAATAAAATAATTAAAATCATCTTTTGACTCAGATACTTCCTGAGAGGCATTCTTGCAGGCAGATACACATACTGTTATCATAAATAGTAAGATTAGAAATTTGGGTAGCGATTTCATGGCTATTGTAATTTGATTATTAATAAGTTGCTAAAATATTAAAAAGACAAATGTAATTATCTGCAAAGGTCGCAAAGATTTTACGCAAAGACAGCAAAAATTAAAAAAATATAGCTTTTACTTTGGGTACTTTGCCCTTCTTGGCGTACTTTGCAGTTAAAAATTACTACAGATGACTAAGATTATTGAAGATATACGACAAGAATTGATCCGGAATAGTGATAAAAAAACAAAACAACCGGGAGAAAGATTCTTTAAGGAAGATGTTAAACTCTATGGCATAAAGTCTGCAATTACAAGCAAGATTGGTAAAGATCATTATAAAAGATTGGCTGATAAAAACCTTACACATATCTTCTCATTATGTGAAGAACTTTGGAAATCAGGCTATATGGAAGAATCATTTATTGCCTGTAACTGGTCTTACAATGTCCGGAAATATTATCAGACAACAGATTTTAAGATTTTTGAGCTTTGGGTGAATAGCTATATCACTAATTGGGCTTCATGCGATACCTTCTGCAACCATACTGTCGGTACTTTTATTGAAATGTACCCTGAATTTTTATCTAATCTTAAAATATGGGCGACATCTGATAATCGTTGGGTAAAACGTGCTGCAGCAGTCTCGCTTATCATGCCTGCCAGAAAAGGAATGTTTTTAGATGGCATTTTCGAAATAGCTGATATCCTGCATTCTGATCAGGATGACATGGTACAAAAAGGATATGGATGGATGCTGAAAGTTGCAAGCCAGGCACACCAGAAAAAGGTTTTCGATTATGTTATGAATAGAAAAGCAACTATGCCAAGAACCTCCCTTAGATATGCTATCGAGAAGATGCCAGCATATCTTCGTAAGAAAGCGATGGAAAAGTCATGAACAAATTATTAAACAGGCTGAAATATTAATTAAATAAAATTAACGTATATGAAAAACTTTTTAACAATAGTTTTCATTTTCTTCTCAATTCCCGGATTATTCGGGCAGAAAGATGGCGAAAATGAAAGAATCCATAACATGGTGAATAAGGAGGTCGAAAAGTGTATGGACCTATACAAGGATCTTCATAAGAACCCTGAACTATCTCTTATGGAGTTTGAAACTTCAAAGAAAATGGCAAACGAGCTTAAATTGATTGGTTTTGAAGTTACTACAGGCGTAGGAGGCAACGGTGTCGTTGGAGTTTTTAAAAATGGGAAAGGAAAAACCATTATGCTGAGAACTGACATGGATGCGCTTCCGGTAAAACCTGCTGTAATAACTGTAGGAGCTATTAATGGTGGGACAAAACACAATATAATACCTGAGGAAGTTAAAATGCTTCTTACATTAAGATTCTTCGATGAAGATGTTTATGAACAGATGAAACACTCCCTGATCAGGATAACGAGAGGTGCCGCCATTGCTGCCGGTCTTCCTGAGAATAAAATGCCATTGGTTGAATTCGGTAATCAGTTTACTCCTCCAGTAATGAATAATCCTGACCTTGTTCTTCAAACGGTAAAATACATGAAAGAAATTCTTGGGGATAAAAATGTAATTCAGGTAGATCCTGCAACCGTTGCAGAAGACTTTGGTAAATATGGAAAAACGGAAGAGAAAATACCAATTGCACTTTTCTGGTTAGGTGGAGTTAATGAAGACAGGTATAACGATCATATTGAAAAAAACACTTACCTGCCTCCTCTTCATAACTCATCATTTGCTCCTGACTTTAACCCTACTTTTAAATGTGGTGTTAATGCAATGACCAAGGCAGTAATTAATCTTTTCGGAAATTAACAATAATTGTAAATTGTTCATCAGTTCAATTTACTTAACTTTACTCTGAAATAACTTCATAATGAAAACATTACTAATCTATTTCTTATTTATTGTCACCCCAATTATTGTTGAGGCCCAGGACCGGATTACCGGACACGATTTTGCCACCAGATCTGAGATCATAGCCCGTAATGGCATGGCAGCAACAAGTCAACCGCTTGCTACCCAGACTGCCCTGGATATTCTTAAAAAGGGGGGAAATGCCATTGATGCAGCAATTGCAGCTAATGCAGTGCTCGGTGTAACTGAACCAACCGGAGCTGGTATTGGGGGAGATCTTTTCGCTATTATATGGAGCGCTGAAAAGCACAAATTATATGGTTTAAATGCCAGTGGAAGATCACCCCGCTCACTTAAACTTGAGTATTTTAAGGAAAATGGATATGAGTCGATCCCGTCACTTGGGCCATTACCAGTTTCAGTACCCGGGTGTGTTGATGGCTGGTTTGAAATGCATGAGATGTTTGGCCAGCTTCCAATGAAGGATATACTTCAGCCTGCAATAATTTATGCCAGAGAAGGCTTCCCGGTGACAGGTCTCATTGCATATTATATGGGGAAAAATACAGAACTTTTAAAAGAGTATCCCAATATTAATGAAGTATATAGACCCAATGGCAAGTCTTCTTCAAAGGGTGAAATATTTAAGAACCCCCTGCTTGCGAACACTCTGGAGAAAATTGCAAAAAACGGCAGAAATGAGTTTTACAGGGGAAGTATTGCCAGAGATATTGATCAGTTTATGAAGAAAATGGGAGGATTCCTTTCCTATGATGATCTTTCACGGCACCATTCTGAATGGGTTGATCCGGTCAGTACAACTTATCGTGGTTTTGAGATTTGGGAACTCCCTCCAAATGGTCAGGGTATTGCAGCTCTGCAAATCCTTAATATTCTTGAAGGTTTTGATATTAAATCAATGGGATTCGGATCATCCGATTATATACATGTATTCACTGAAGCAAAAAAACTGGCATTTGAAGATCGGGCAAAATATTATTCCGATCCCATTTTCAGTAAAATACCTGTTACACAACTTATCTCTAAAAAGTATGCAACAGAAAGACGCAACCTGATAGATATGAAGAAGTCTGCAAAGGTTTACAATCCGGGAAAAATTGAAGCCGGAAATACAGTATATATGACTGTTGCAGATAAATTTGGAAACATGGTCTCTCTCATTCAAAGTAACTACAGGGGTATGGGATCAGGCATGTGTCCTACCGGATTGGGTTTCATACTTCAGGACAGGGGCGAATTGTTCAGTCTGGCTGAAGGACATAACAATGTATATGCACCTGGGAAAAGGCCCTTCCATACAATAATACCTGCCTTCATTACTAAAAATAATGAACCATGGATAAGTTTTGGGGTAATGGGTGGTGATATGCAACCACAAGGACATGTACAGATAGTCGTTAATCTGATCGATTTTGAAATGAACCTACAGGAAGCAGGTGATGCCCCAAGGATACATCATATAGGCACATCTGAACCTACAGGCTATCAGATGACAGATGGCGGAACCCTTCTTCTTGAGAGTGGCTTTAGCTGGGAGGTAATACAAAGACTCATCAACAAGGGGCATACTGTTCAATGGAACCTGGGTGGTTATGGTGGCTACCAGGCTATAATGTGGGATGCAAAAAATAAAGTATGGTTTGGTGCTTCCGAATCACGATTTGACGGACAGGCAGCAGGATATTGAAGGGCGCAAAGGCATAACGGCACAAAGGCGCAATGGTAAAACAGCAAACAATCCGCAACATACTATAACATAACATATTATTGTTTTTATGATTATTTTGTTGTAAATTATGCCTTTCATATTAAAAATGGCAGAATTTAAAGACATTAATGTAATATGTAATATCTAATTTCATTATATGGCTGCAACAAATGAACATCTGGTACAAATTGTATTTCATGAAATGCTGAAGTACAAACCTTCCCTTCAAAAAGTACTTATAGCTGATGATGATGAGGAAGAGACTCTTGATCCCCGGCTATTTGGCGATATTATCATAAAAAACTATCCATGGCCGATAGGTATTGAGCTTCGGAGATTATTTTCCGCATCCATGCGCCAGAACGATCGCATGCGTCTTGATCAGATATTCAAGACTATTGAGCGAACCATGCAATTCATAAGCTTCGTTTTGATATGTCAGGTATGGAAAGAGAAAAAAGAGGGGAAGCTTGATATAACAGAAAATCTGGCAAAGGATTTCCAGGGCAGGATGCTTGTACTGAGCATGGGAAACTACACCTGGGTAATAAGAGCTATTGGCAACCTGATGAAAGAAAAATCGGTTCCCTGGTTTCTTGAGGAGATGGGAGAAAATTTTGACAATAAATTTTTTGCAGCACTTGATTTTTGGGTTCCTGAGAGAAATGAAGTAGGTCACTACCAGATTAATCTTACACAGGAAGAGATTGAAAGACGGTGTGTTGAATATGAGGAAAAGCTTGCCTATATTCTGCAGAGGATAGCTTTTCTATGCAAATACAAACTTGTATCGATACGCGAAATAAAAGTGAATCATCCGAAAAACCAGAGTGCTAAATTCAACCATATCGTTGATATCCTGAACAGCTCTGATTCTGACTTTACGGCAAAAGAGATAGAAGAGGAGAAGTTTGCGGAGAGCCATTCAGTTCTTCTGATGAAATCTCTTAAGACCCTTGATGAATATCTCAACCTCTCCCCTCTTATTATCGACACCAATTCGGAAGTGATTGATAATAAAGAGAAATTCGATATTAAGAAAGATATTTTCATGTATACGAAGTTCCGGAACGATCATCTTATGTATATAGGAACTGAGGTAACCGAAAAATGTGATCTCAGGAGCCTTCATAATTACCATCTCCTTCTTAGCCAGTTTAAAGATATGATGGAAACTATTTCAGGCAACCCGCTTAATTAACTGATGAACAATGAAATCCCCATTTAAGTTTCTCGACAGCTACACCAAAGATGACCGTGATATATTCTTCGGACGTGATAAGGAGATTGAAGAACTCTATCAGAAGGTATTCGAAAGCAAACTAATGCTTGTTTATGGTGTCTCCGGAACAGGAAAGTCATCACTCATACATTGTGGGCTGGCAAACAAGTTCCATGAGACAGATTGGTTACCACTGGTAATCCGTCGCGGGGATAATATGATTAAGAGCATGGCTGACGTAATCAATGGTGTCTCCATAACCCCTCAACATAGTAAGTTTGTTAATCCGGCAGATTTTTTAAAAGGAGTCAGATCATTATATCTCGATCATTATAAGCCAGTCTTTTTCATTTTTGATCAGTTTGAGGAGCTTTTCATATTTGGAAACAAAGAAGAGAGAACAGAATTTATTCAAATTGTTAAATCATTGATTGAATCGGATCTGCAATGTCGCTTGCTCTTTGTAATGAGAGAGGAATATATGGCTGGGATTACTGAGTTTGAAAAGTTCATTCCAACATTCTTTTCAAACAGAGTTAGAATAGAGAAAATGTCTCATGGAAACGCCATCGAAGCAATAATGGGCCCTTGTAAGGCTTTTGATATCAACATTGAAGAGGGTTTTGCAGAAACGCTTATCGAAAAACTCAGTCCCGGAAGTGCTGAAGTTGAATTAACATATCTACAGGTATTTCTCGATAAGATATATCGCCTTGCCAGCGAGAATATAGAGAAAGAGAATCCGCAAGTATCCTTTACCGTCTCGTTCTTAAACGCGGTGGGAAATGTTTCTGACCTTCTGGGCAGTTTTCTTGACGACCAGCTCTCTCTGCTTGGCAACCAGGAAACCGGGCTCTCCATTTTAAAAGCTCTGGTATCTGAACAAGGAACAAAACGTCAAATGAGCCCCGAAGAAATTTCAGATCACTCATTGACATTTGGGAAACCCCTTGAGAAGTTAGTATTGATGGATTTGATCCAGACATTTATTAATCTTCGTATTTTATGTGAAAAAGATGAGAATGGTAAGATTGAACTACGGCATGATGCACTGGCTAAAAAAATATTTGAAAAGTTTACTCTCGTTGAGAAAGAGATACTGGAAGTCCGAAAATTTGTTGATAACTCATTTTACACTTATGAAAAGCGTGGTATTCTTTTAAATCAGCAAGACCTTGATTACCTCGCCACTTATGAGAATAGACTTAAACTTCCTCAAAACCTTGAAAATTTTGTAACTCAAAGCCGGGACAAAATTCACAATCAGCGAAAAGCATTATCCCGAATAACAAGAATCTCCGCACTGATTTTTATTTTGATTCTCGCAGCAATAGGCCGTTTTACTTATGAGAACTCTACATACTCCAATGAAAAAGAGATGATTGGTTCTATTCTTCTTCAATCAGATTCAAGGCCTTTTAAAAGCTTAACCAATGCATACAGAATTTGGCAGAAATATAACTCGTCTACTGTATTGCGAAAAATTATTTTACAAAACTTTCAAAAAATTCTCTCATTTAAACCTGACAGTGCAAGTCCTGTTTTTTTACTTCAGGAACATCTAAAACCATTGACCCTTGAAGCATCAGTGGCCAATATTAGTATGAGTACAGGAGGAAAATTTATATTCGGATGGATGGAAAACCAACGTGTTTTTATCTGGGATACTGTTACCAGGAAAATTAATTATTTTGATGCTGACGGGGAATTGACACATTTAGAGCTTTCTGAAAGGGATTCATTGCTTGCTATGGTATACAGTGATAATAAAGGTGTAGTTTGTGATTTTTCAGGAAGTATAAGATATACATTCGAGACAACACTGAATGAAATAACGAATGAAAGATTGATCCGGTTTTTTCCGTCAGGAAGCAATCAATTTGTTGCAGTTAAAGACTCTATAGCCAGAATATATGGCAAAAATGGAGAAGTGCAATTTGAGCTAAAGGGCCATTCCGGAAGAATAAATTCTATTGATATTTCTCCCGATAGCCGGTTTATCGCATCAGCTTCAGATGATAAACGGATTTATATCTGGAATTATAACCAGGATGCAAATCAATTCAGTGTCTATGATTCTCTGATAGGACATAAGGATACAGTATGGTCATGTGAATTTAACAGTACCGGAAAATATATTTTATCTGCTTCGGCAGACAGTACCATCAGAATCTGGGATCTGAATGGCAATCAGATAAATCCGTGGTTACATTTTGCAGTTAATGATCCAGATGATAGATATAGACTCAATAAAGGAGAATATGATGAAGATTCTAACAATCCTCTTTTTTCCAGCTATTACGGAAAAAATTGTAATGCCTCATTCAGTCCGGATGAAATGTCAATAATTGCCACCGGATATACATATCCTATTGATACAACCGGATATGCAAAACCCATTTATAATAAAGCTCTTTTTTATGATGGTAAAAGCAAATTTTATAAACTTTATTATACTCCTTTCTCCGACTTTGCCCATACTGAAACTGATACTATTAAGCCGGAGCTATTTCATAACATTACAGTCTCACCCTTAGGAGATGCAGCTGCAGTCAAAAATGACACAACAAACAGAACAGACCTAATTGCTAACGACGGATTACGGTTAATTACATTGGAGGGTGAATTTATTATGTATTCGAATGATGGGAAAGAGATATTTTGGGCAAATGAAAACAAAATTTACAGTCTTCCTGTAACCCCTGATGAAATAATAGATCTTCTTAACAAATACAAGATTTCTGAATTTATCAAATCACCAGATGGCATCATAATAGGACTTTAACCTATTCCGGTTTAAGGCCATTTTTGATATCAATAGTATAATCAAACATTTCGAAACCCACAGAAGAAACCTCCTTCTTATCTGATTTCCATATTATTGTATCCAATTCAGGTAAAAGGTAACGGATAATGAACAGAGTGAATATAAATATCCATGGAAGGATTATCCTTTTAAGCATTTTCTTATGAAATGGTTGCCAGTCGATAATGCCCGATGAGGGTAGTGTAAGTAGTACAATTATCGTTCCCAATACAAGTGAAATATGGCTGGTTATAATCAGTATTCCCCCTCCTGGCCAATGTTGAAGTTTGTATAATAACCCAAAGAAGAATATAGAAATCACCAGACTACCAAAAAATGTCACATATTTAAGATACTTAATCTTTTCAGACAGATAAAGACATCGTATACCATACATAAAGTTGCCTGATGCAAATAGTAATGATACTACAGTAAGTACAAAACCTGACATAGGTAAATGATATCGCTTTAGGAAGATAGATGAGATCAATAATACAATGAACCAAATAGTACTTTTTAATGCTACTGCATCAGAGAAGATATAAATATGCATCAATGATAGCAGAGTAAGCACACAAATAATAACTATAAGAATAGCTATCAGGAGGGTATTGTTCAGGTTCATCAAAGCAGCAGCAATAGCAAACAAAAATAGGGGATAACTAACTATTGAGAACTTTGATGCTTTTTTAATCCATTTTATTTCCGGATGTACAATTACATATGAAGATACAATTGAAATAACTGCAAGCGCAAGAATCAACATTGTAAAAGCTAAAACCTCCAGAAAACTGTAACCTAATAATACTAATACTCCTGTTAAAACAATAAATATGCTGATTGACACCAACGAAAAAACAATTATTCTCTTATGTAGTTCCTTTTCCATTTTAAGTTTTTAATCTGAGAATAAAATTAAGTCAAATTCAAAGAAATTGCAATTCTTATTGCATATGAAAAAATACAATGTTTCAAATTTATCTGATCATTTTTCAGAAGAACACTGCATCTCTTTAATTTTAAGCCACTTTTGAAATCATTCCAATTTTTATTATATTTACTAGTTAATGCTGATACTAAACAGGTTTTCAGCGAATTAACCAAAGACTCATTTATCTCTACCAATGAAAAAACCGGGTATAAAAGAATCCAAAATTGATGAGATTAACAATAGGTTATGGGGTGATAGATTTGGGAATGCTCAAAAAATTGCCAGTGAAGCGGCAGTTAATCTTTCCAAAGCAGAGAAAATCAAGTATAATAAGGGAATAGCATATTCCCAGCTTAATCTGGCTGTTGCAAACTTTCTTCAGTCAAAAAATGATATCGCAATGAGAACCCTTAATGAAGCTTTTCAGTGGTTCTCATTAAATAAAAATGACCCCGGATATGCAAGAGCTCTTCTTATAAAGGGAAACATCTTCGAAAGTTTCGGAGACTATGAAAAGACCCTGTCTCTCTGGCTGGAAGCGCTTAATGTATCAAAAACGATTGAAGATATTGAATCTGAAGGTGAATCTTGCAATCAACTGGGTCTCATTTACTCAAGATTATGTAATTTCAAAAAATCCCTGGAGTATTTCAACAAAGGTCTCAAAATAAGGAAAGAGCTGGGAGATGAAAATGCTGCAGCGTCTTCGCTTAACCGAATTGGAATGGTACTGCGTCAGACAAAAAAGTTTGAAGAGTCTCTCGAATACTATTTCCAAAGTCTGGAGATACGTGAAAAAAACAAGCAGTTATCAGCAATACCCTGGACACTACTTGGAATAGCCAATACATATGAAGAATTGGAGCGATATCAAGAGTCACTCGACTATTATGAAAAAGGATTGACCGGAAGTGATAAAAGATGTACTCTTCAGTGCCTGATGGGATCAGGTCGGGTACACAGCCTCACCGGAAATAATGAAAAGGCAGAAGAAAGACTTCTGGAATCATTGAAAATGGCACAGGAATTAAAATCATTTGTACTTATTGCTGAAGCTAATGCAGCATTAGCTGCTCATTATGAACTTTTTAGCCAGCCGGAGAGAGCACTTATCTGTTTTAAACAGCATCTCAAAGCAAAAGAAGCCTTCCATAGTACCGAAATTCAAAGTAAACTTAGCAACATAGAGGTCGCACATGCCATTGAGAAATCTGAACAGGAAAAGGAGATATACCGCCTGAAACATGTTGAACTTAAACAGGCTTACGACATAATTGATGAGAAAAACAGAGATATAACAGCCAGCATAAATTATGCAAGCCGTATTCAACATGCAATGCTTCCGGATCCGGGCGAAATAATAGGTTTAAGCCAGGCCTGCTTCATCCTCTATCTTCCGAAAGATATTGTCAGTGGTGACTTTTACTGGTTTAACCAGATTGAAGATAAACTCATTGTAGCTGTAGCTGACTGTACTGGTCATGGTGTCCCCGGAGCCTTAATGAGTATGTTAGGAGTTTCATTTCTCGAGGAGATAGTAAATAATCACAGAATTACAGATAGCGGAAAAATATTGGATGAACTTAGAAATGAGGTCCAGAGGGCCCTTCGCCAGAAGGGTGAAAGAGAAGAGGCAAAAGATGGCATGGATATTTCCCTATGTGTTATAGACAAGACAAAAAAGACAATTCAATATTCGGGAGCATACAATAGCCTTTATCTGATAAGAAACAAAGAGTTGGTTGAATATCGTGCCGACCGGATGCCTATTGGCATTTTCGACATGGCAGATAAAAATTTTACAAGTCGGACTATACAATACCTGCCTGGAGATGTAATTTACATGTTTTCAGACGGTTACGCTGATCAATTTGGTGGCATTGAAAACAAAAAATTCAAATACTCCACTCTTAAAGCACTCCTGACAGAGATACATAAGAAATCTCCTGATACGCAGAAACAAATCCTTGAAAAACGATTCAACGATTGGAAAGGATCTTTTCCCCAGATTGATGATGTCCTTATTCTGGGGATGAAATTGTGAACAGGTGCCAAATAACTGCTACTGGGTGCTGGATGCTGGATGCTGGATGCTGGATGCTGGGTAGACAATATAACAAACAACAAGCAACAAGCAACTATTTATTCACTTTCTAATTAAACCTCTTCTTTTACCCGCGTCACCTCAAGCACCTTTGTGGTTCCACCAAGCTCAAGATTAATATCATGCGGAACATTGGTTTTCCATGAACCTCCCGTAAAATCAGGAACATCTATTGACTGTGAATTATTGGCAACCGACCATTCACTTAACGGCGCAATTGAACTCCAAAGAGCGCCATCGTATACGTTCTGGTCAAGGGGCAAGCCATTTCTCAGACAATCGATCGTTCGCCAGTCCATAATAAAGTCCATTCCTCCATGACCACCAACTTTTTTAGCCAACTCACCTACCCTAAGAACAATTTCAGGTGTGTACTTCTCATAAAGTTCTTTCATTGTAGCTTCATCAGCCCAGCTTTCTCCAAGAGCAATATGCTCGATTGGATATTTGACAACCATTCCCTTTGTACCTTTAACAAGATGAATTCTTGAATATGGTTGAGATGATGATGTATCATGCTGAACCATAATACTCTTTCCGAGAGTAGTTTTTATAATGGATGTGTTGATATTACCCCTGAATTTTGAATCTTTCCACTCAGCATAAAATGAATCATGCACTAAAAGTTCTTTTTCTTTTGGAGCCATTGAAAAATCTCCGGATGAAACAGAACTCAGAACCTCCATTTTATCTCCGCGGTTAATATTCATAGCCTGGCAGACTGGTCCAAGTCCATGTGTAGGATAAACATTTCCATTTCTTAAATTTTCTTTAAGTCTCCACATTTTTGTATAAGCGCCATCTGTCTGCTTATCATCTTGCGGTTTCCTGAAATTCATCTCCAATAGGTCGTGATTATAAGCACCTTCACCATGAATTATATCTCCAAACATACCCTGACGGGCCATATTAAGAGTTAAGAGTTCAAAGAAATCATAACAGCAGTTTTCAAGCATCATACAATGCTTTTTGGTTTTCTCTGATGTTTCAACAAGTTGCCATGCCTCATCAATAGTTGTGGCAATTGGTACTTCACAACAGACATGCTTACCGTTCTCCATGGCATAGACTGCCATTGGTGTATGCCAGCTCCATGGAGTACATATATATATAAGATCCAGGTCGGTCAATTCAACCAGTTTTTTCCAGGCATTATCATCACCAAAAAATTCACGGGCAGTTGGTCTTCCAATACCAGTGAGGTATTTCTGTGATCCCTCTACTGCTACCTCCCTGAGGTCCCCCAATGCAGTAATTTCAACACCTTCAATATATGACAACCGTTGCACGGCACCACTTCCTCTGTCTCCCAATCCGATAACTCCAACTCTTACTGTAGGAATAGGAGGCGCTGCATATCCCGACATATTAAATATCTGACTATGTGATCTTTTTACGGATTCTAAAATTACAGCCAGATTTGATTCGGGTTGTTTTGGTGAACAACCAGTTACAATGCTGCCGGTCATTGCTCCGGCACCAGCTAATGTTGCAGTTTTTAGAAAATTACGTCGATTAGTAGTCATGATGAGTCTATTTTCTGGTTAGGTCGATAAAATTAATTGCATGCAAAATAATATTTTATTTAGAGATTAATGCAACTAAGGTAAATAAGAATTGAAAACTCTTATAATCTACTTCTCAATCAGATTAATATCTTCTTTAACTCTTTTTCTATCCTTAATTTTGGTCACGCTATCTTTAACGATGCTTCCAATCAGGTATCCCATTGCTAATCCCCACAGGGTGCTTAAGTACCAAACTGATTTAATTGGACAGGTCCCGGAAAGGCACCCTACAAATTTCCAGTAGAGAAATCCGCCGACAGCTCCAACAAGTGAAAAGATAATAATAAAAAGGTGTTTCCCGAAAAATTCTTTCATTGTGTGTTTTTTGCAAAAGTAGTAAAATAAGATTACCTCTCAGCACTATAATTCAATACTCTGCTATATAATTCCGTAACTTTTTTACTTTCAAGTTCCCAATTAATCTTTTTTGATGCTTCTGTAGCATTTCGTCTTAGTCCGGCCAATTTTACGGGATTCTCTTTTAGTTCTGAAATAGCATTTGATATATTTTCTGCAGTAACCCTGTCAATAATCACACCTATACTATGTTCCTTTATTATTTTGCCGGTTTCAGGTAGGTCACTGGCAATTACAGGTATCCCGGCTGCAATATAATTGAATAGTTTATTAGGAAGAGAGTATCTGTAATTCAGGTTTGAATCCTTTTCAAGACACATCCCTGCGTCTGCCACTTTGGTATATCGCATAAGTGTTTCCCATGAGACTGTGGGTATAAACTTAACCCTATTTCCCATTTCTAATTTCTCAACCTCACTTTTTAATTGATTCAGTACATCGCCCGACCCTACTACCAAAAGAGTCACCCCAAATGAAGTATTCACTGCTTCTATCAACTCTTCAGCTCCCTTGTCAATATTAATTCCTGTGCCTTGAATAATCAGAAGAAGATCATTACTATCTATGACTAATTCCTTCCGTGTAAATGCTTTAATAGAATCAGCATTTCTACTGACATTTCTCACAACTAAAGGTTTTATTCTATATATCGCCTTATAAAGAGTCGCAATTGAATCACTTACTGTTATTACAAATTTCAGTCTCGGAAATATCATTTTCTCAATACTCTTCCAAACCCACTTTACAAAAGGTCTGTTTTGAAGTTCCGGCACTTCCGTAAAATATTCGTGCGAATCATAAACAAGAGGCAAGTGTTTTAATTTAGCGACAAGAAAATTTGGCAACAAAGTATCCAGATCATTTGATACAAGGAGGTCGCATTTATTGAAAAGGAGATAAATAAAAAGCCTTATATTAAAAAATTTATAAAAAAGAAAACCTCTTCTAAAGAACATTTTGAATCTGACTGTCCTGAATGGAACAGAATCAGAATTACAGCAATCACCTGATTTTCTCCCTATTATTGTAATATCACAATTCAGTTTACTGACAGTCTCTGCCATTTTCAGCACACGTTGATCGTGGCAGATGCAATTGGTAACGGAGAAGACAACTTTTGTCTTGTGAGTGGCAGGTGGCATGGGGCAAAATTAGTAAAAGTGAAAAGACACAATAAGCCACTTATTAAATAACAAACTGTTGAAAACAAAGAATATTTAAAGCAATATAACACAATTGGGAAGGAAAATCAAATATTTTTGACTAACGGGGGAAGAATGGATTATTTATGATGTATTATTTATGATGGATTACAGGCAATAAAATAAGACAGGAGGAAGGACACAAGACAAGAGCTCGAAAATTTAATCTATTACAACTGTTTTTGTACTTTTGTAAAAAACAGCTACTCCAATGATTTTAAGGAACGTCTCTCTGAAAAGATATAACACATTTGGGCTTTACTATAAGGCAGATAATCTCATTACAATCAAATCTGAAAATGAGGCTGTCTCTATTCTTAAAAAAATTGATACCCTGACCAAACCAATCCTTATTATAGGTAAGGGAAGTAATATCCTGTTTACTAAAGATTTCAGGGGAACACTCCTTCATTCTGAAATAGGTGGAATTACAATTGAAGAGAATCGCCCTGAATACGCTATATTATCAGGGGGTTCAGGTATTAATTGGGATGATTTTGTTGAATGGAGCGTTATAAATGGTTATGGAGGGCTGGAAAACTTATCACTAATACCCGGAACAGTTGGTGCAACAGCTGTCCAGAATATTGGAGCTTATGGAATTGAAGTAAAGGAGACTATTGAAAAGGTAAGAGCTATTTCTCTTGAAGATGGATCAATTAGAGAATTCAACAATGAGGAGTGCCGGTTTGAATACAGGAATAGTATCTTTAAAAATGATCTAAAAGGTAAATACCTGATAACCAGAGTTTATTACAAACTGACTACCAAACCCTTGCTTCATTTGGATTATGGCTCATTAGGTGATGAAGTTCGGAAAAAAGGGGATGCAACGCTTAAGAATTTAAGGGCAGCAGTAATTGATATTAGAAGAAAAAAATTGCCTGATCCTGATAAAATTGGTAATGCCGGGAGCTTCTTTAAAAATCCTGTGGTAAGCATTTCGATTGCGGAGGAGATAAAAAGGAAATATCCTCTGGTACCGGTTTATGAAAATCAATCAGGTGGAATCAAACTGGCTGCCGGGTGGTTGATTGATCAGTGTGGCTGGAAAGGGAAAAGGATCGGTTATGCCGGAGTACATGAGAAACAGGCACTGGTTCTGGTAAACTACGGTAATGCAACGGGAAAAGAGATTTACCTTCTCTCAGAAGAAATAAGGCAGTCTGTACTTAAAAAATTCGGTGTTAATCTGGAGAGGGAAGTAGTAGTAATATAACCTATTTAAATATCTTCCTCTTGTTAAGCTCTCTTTGGTATGCTGCCGCATAACGGTTATGTTCTGCAAGTGACCTTGAAAAATTATGATATCCCGAAAAATCAGCCCTGGCAGCAAAGTATAAATAATTATGTTCTTCCGCATTTAGCACAGCATCAATTCCTTCAATTGAGGGACAAGCAATAGGACCTGGTGGGAACCCCCTGTGTTTATATGTATTATATGGAGAATCAGTCTGAAGATGCTTATATAATACTCTGGTAATAGTATAATCATTTAAAGCAAATTTTATTGTAGGACAAGCTTGCAGTGGAATCCCCCTTTTTAATCTGTTCAGGTATACTCCAGCTATCCGTGGCTTCTCATCCGGTTTAGCAACTTCATCATCAATAATAGAGGCAAGGGTAGAGACTTCAACCGGGTTCAGCCCCTTCTCTTTAGCTTTTGTCATCCTGTCATCATTCCAAAACAACCGGTACTCCTTCAACATCCTTGTATACAGACTTTTTGCATCACTGTTCCAGTAAACTTCATAAGTATTTGGAATGAATAGTGCAATAATGTTATCCCGGGTAAAGCCATCTGATATGTAGTTTTGATCATCACTTAAAAAAGAGATTAACTGAGAAGAGTCCGCTTCGATCTGGAGACTAATTTTCCCAGCCAGTTGATTTAGTGTCCTGATATTATTAAAAGTAATCCTGACAGGATCCTGCCGGCCCGATCTAAGTCGATTAATAAGTCCATTATAACTTAAGTCATCTTCGATAACGTACCTTCCTGGTTTGATCATATCAGGATATTTCTTCTTATCTGCAACCCATTTCAGAACTTTCACTTTCTTTATCTGAAGATTGGATTCGAGAGTATCCAGTACCTGTTCAAATGTTGATCCTGAAGGAATAAATATTACTTTATCACCCTCCCCGACTTTGATGTTTATACCAAAAAGGTTGTTGTATATAATTATAATAACGACTAATGTCATTACTCCTATTATTGCAAAAAAATATAATACTCTGTTTTTCTTCATTGTTTTTCAAACGAACTGCAAATTTATAGATATTGTTGTAAGTACAAAAAATATTGTCTATTTGTCTTGTCGTTGGTTTTTAAGGTTACAGCCTAATGAATTTTACATTTTGAATTCTTCAATCATTCCAATACTTCATCTTTCAATAATATTCATAAATTTGTACTAACTGATTAGCAAACTAATATCAAATGCTTATGTCTACTTCAATACTTCTCATCCTCATAGGAATAGGGATCCTCACCGGATTTATGGCTGGAATGCTGGGAATAGGTGGCGCCATTATTATGATCCCTGCCATGGTTTTTTTACTTGGACTAAGTCAACAGACTGCTCAGGGGACCAGCCTTGCTGTAATGCTGCCTCCTATTGGCATAATCGCTGCTTATAATTACTATAAGGCAGGAGAAGTTAATTTCAAATTTGCACTTATACTCGCGGTATTTTTTCTTGTAGGCTCATATTTTGGATCGAAGGTTGCATTGAATATTTCGCAGCCTATCCTGAAAAAAATATTTGGTGTTCTATTGCTCCTCGTTGCGGCAAAAATGCTTTTTTCAAAATAGAAAGGGCCATACCTCAAAAAAAATAGTGATAATCATTAGAATACCACTATTTAATAAATAAGTTTAATTTTCTAGAACATCAGGCCTATACTCAGGATGAAAGAATTCTGACGATGATCAAGTTTAAAATCCTGTCCTCCTATTGAAATTGCATCTCCGAATTTTTGGCTTAAACCTCCGCCGTATCTGGCATCTAGGGTAATTTTCTTTAAAAGGTCGACACCTATTCCTGCCTGATATCCAAAAGTAGCTCCCTTAAACATATCTGTAAAGTTCGGATCGTCGATAAGTGCTTCTGGTGAACCTATTTGAATAGAAGCTGAAGGGCCAGCATTAAGACGCAATGGGCCAAGTTTGAATCCAATCAGTACAGGTATTTCGAGTCGGCTAGATTTCTGTGACAGAATATCAGTGCCTGCGATCGTAGTGACATTATATTCAAAAGAATTAGAAGCAAATACAGCTTCTGGTTGCAGATAGATGCCAAAAAGGGTAAAGCGTAAAAATGCTCCGGCATGAAATCCCCAGGAAGCATCTTTAATAGCGACAATGTTATTATCCCCTGTAGAAATATCATAAGTTGGAACTGTTAAAGTTTCAGCACCACCCTTTAATCCAAATTTAACCTGGGAAAATGCCGGTATGGCAATAAGTACAGTTAAAAGTATTACAAGTAATTTTTTCATTATTTATAGGTTTTAGTTTTCTAAGACACAATATTACGTAAAAATTAATAATGAAACAGACAAATACATAACAGATATCAAATCCATAAGGTTGCAAACAAAGAGCAACTTTATCATTAGTCTTTTCTTAAAACGAAAAAAAATCTGAATTATTTTGTGGCAAGCTCAGCAAAGATCACTTTCTTCTGATTTTTTTCTCAAAGATATAATTGTTAAACCAAATGCAATAAATAATTACCTTAGTAAAATTAATCTGAAAGCAGATTTTGCGAAACTATTACATCAATGAAAAAAAGATTTCTTTTAATATTAAGCCTGGCTTTGATTTCAGTATCTCCGAATTACGGGCAGGTTACAACCATAGAAAAAGGGCTTCAGGCAATTACTTCGGATGGGATAAAAGCTCAGCTTGGTTTTTTATCATCTGACTGGACCGAAGGAAGAGAGACGGGGGAAAAAGGCGAATATCTTGCATCTGATTATATTGCCAGCATGCTTCAATTATATGGTGTTAAACCATATGGAGGTTATCAAAGGGGCAGTGGGCATACAAATAATAATCCGGATAATGAAAGATCATTTTTTCAAAACTTCATTCTGTTAAAAAGTATTACTGATGATGAACAGACATTCAAGGTTAAATCGACTAATGGGAAAGCAATAAAAAGTACTGATTTTACATATAATGTTGATTTTATACTCCGCCCTTCAGACCCAGGTGTTGAATTTGAAGCTCCGGTAGTGTTTACAGGCTATGCTTATAAAAACGACAAATTTAAATACAACGATTTCAACAAACTCGATGTAAAAGGAAAATTTATTCTTAAAGTTGCAGGTTCTCCCCTCTTTATAACAGAAGTGCTTAGCTCATCCGAATTAATATCCTCCACAAGAGAGTTGGAATCAGAATTAAAAGAAATGGGGGTCCTTGGTATAATTGAATTTAACCCCCGGAAAACAGTTGTTGGCCATCCTGACCTCAAAGATTTTATGAACATGTCTCCATCAGAAAATTATCCTGGATCAGGAAGACATAGGGCGAGATACTCAATACCAGGCAAGACCAACAATAATAACCTTATCAGAATCGCGGTTTCGGCAAAAACAGCTAATGAAATATTGGAGGGGAGCAGTATTAATATTGAAGACTATATTAAAAAAGCAGATGCCAACAAACCCTATATAATATCTATAATTACGGATAAGTCTGTTTATCTTAAAACCACAGTTAAGACAACCCAGGTTGCTGTAAGAAATGTTGTCGGGATAATAGAAGGCAATAATCCGGATCAGGTAATTGTATTAGGGGCTCATTATGATCATTTAGGGATCAACAATGGCTATATCTGGAATGGGGCTGATGACAATGGTTCAGGAACAGTAGGAGTTATGACTCTGGCAAAGGCAATTATGGCGACTGGTAAAAAACCGGAAAAAACTATAATTATAGCATTATGGACAGCTGAAGAAGTGGGCCTGTTAGGGTCGCGCTACTATCTTCAGAATCTTGACTACCCAATAAATAATATAAAATTGAATGCTAATTTTGATATGATATCAAGATATATTTCAGAGGATGAACCAAATAATGTGACGATGACTTATACAAGCTCTCTCACCGGACTTCAGAATCTGACAATTTCCAATCTTCAAACATATGGAATTGATCTTACAGTTGACTATCAGCCTTCTGCCGATCCACCGGGGGGATCTGATCACAGATCATTTGTAGCTTCAGGCGTCCCTATTATGCGATTCAAACCTGGTCACAGAGAGGAGTACCATACACCTTTGGATGAGCCAGAAACTGTTGATTGGGATATTATGGAAAAAATAATTAAGATTAGTTTCACCAATGTTTGGGAAATGGCTAATACGACCTGGTAAGTTTAATAATAATCTAAAATGCTTTAACATGAAATTATTAGTCTCAAAAATCATCATTGCTCTAATTTTTGTCACTTTACCAAAGGGGTATGCTCAGAGTAATTTGGATCACAAATTAAACGTTATTATCATTGGAGCTCACCCTGATGATCCTGATAAATCAGGAGGAACAGCCTATAAATGGGCTCAACTGGGATATAATGTATTAATGGTTTCAGTTACTAATGGTGATGCCGGACACCAATCAATTAAAGCTAAGGAACTGGCAAAAATCCGTCGCGAAGAGGCACGGAAAGCAGGTGAGGTCATCGGTGTAAAGTATATTACATTGGATAATCACGATGGTCAGTTAATGCCAACATATAAGAACCGGTTACAGATAATAAAAGTTATAAGGGAGCATAAAGCTGATATTGTTATTTTTCCACGACCATATGATTATCATCCCGATCACAGATATACCGGCGTGCTGGTACTTGATGCCGCATACATGGTAACTGTGCCAACAATTCTGCCAGAGGTTCCTCACCTTGAGAAGAATCCATTATTTCTCTATGTAAGTGATGGTTTTGTTCATCCCGAACCTTTTAAAGCTGATGTTTGCGTCGACATAGATGATGTAATTGAAAAAAAGATGGATATGTATCATCAGCATAAATCGCAGATGTACGAATGGCTACCATTTAACCGGGGAGGTCTGGATCAGGTTCCGGTATCAGACACAGACCGCAGAACATGGATGGGTGAGCAGAGAAAAAGAGGATCAAACGCCGATCCCTATAGAGATAAGCTTATAGAACTCTACGGAAAAGAAAAGGGTACAAAAATAAAATATTGCGAGGCATTTCAGGATTCCGGCTACGGTACCAGACTTACCAGCAAGAATATAAGCTACTATTTTCCTTTTTTATAGACAATCACTAATTCATCAGTACCAATAATATGGCATGAAATTTGTTTTATGTAAAGCTCAATATAGGTAAAAGTGGGATTTGCAGAGCCTCACTTACCAATAACATAATTGATAATTTAAGGTATTCCGGTTATATTGTTCCGATAATAGACAAAAAAGTTATTCCACTTGAAGACAGCAACTCTATCTGATTCATACTGAATTGAAACCTACAACTGCCCTCAAACATCATCACTGCTGATATTCAATATATTGACTATTTTCCCTTAACTCCAGAAAATCATTTCCGGTTTCGCAATAGCCATATTCAAAACAATAATGAAACCGCTTACCTTTGGAAGTCTCAATTACATGAGTAAAGAAACTAAAGTTATAACCAAGGGCAAACAGAGCATCTTTATGGATATTAACTTTTCCCTCAGCATAGAGATCTGAAAGGATTCTTCTGTTCTTTCTCAACAACCCATGCACATTCCTGACCAGATTATTAGAATCACGGTTTAGTCGGTTGTTGTAGTTATTCCGGCACTGATCAGAACAAAACTTTTTATCGGTACGACCTCGTATGGTGTCGCCGCAATCGAGACATTTCTTTTCCACAGCACTAATGTTTTGATAAAGATATAAAAAATACATTGATGTGCAATAAGTTGATACAGATATATTAAAACGTTTTCAAACGGATACAAATGACTATAAATGATTACAAACCGTATATAAATGATTATTTACCGGAACAGGAAAAGAGGAGGGCTTAAGTTTGCTAAGAAATTAATCTTATGTTAAATTAAAACTTTAAGTCATGAACTCATTAAAAAACAGAGTCACTTTAATCGGAAACCTTGGTCAGGATCCTGAAACTAAAACAACCGAAACAGGAAAGAAAGTAAGCAACTTTACTCTGGCAACAAATGATGGTTATAAAAACGCTGATGGTCAAAAGATCAGTGAAACAACCTGGCACAACATTGTTGCATGGAACGGACTTGCTGATATAGCAGGAAAATACCTTAAGAAAGGTAAAGAGGTAGCTGTTGAAGGAAGAATTGTCTATCGCACTTATGAAGACAAGAACGGTGTCACAAAGTACATTACTGAAATTGTACTCAGTGATCTTGTTCTGCTAAGGTCTGGAAAAGGTCAGGGCAAAGATGAAGCTGAAAATGGTAAGGATGAAAAGGTCGGGTGACCATCGATGTATCGCTGCATTATTCATCAATAAGAGGCTGTTTCAAACTATGAAACAGCCTCTTATCATTATTTATACCGGGATTCAACTTCAGTAACAGTCGCCAGCACAATTGACTGGTCGGTTGGTGTCTTTTCAAGCATCTCGTAAAGGATGTGTACCAGCTTATCATAGGGAAGAGTTATCTCTTTGTTTTTAAGAAGCAGGTCGATGTACCTTACAGCTCTATCTATCAACTTATTATTACTTGCCTTAACGTATGTCATTACATTGCCTTCGTACCTCTCTAGTCTCCCCATAATCAGGGTTGAATGAGCATTTAAAATCATTTTAAGTACAAGATGAGTAAAAAGCGGATTTGTGAATGGTACAGCCAGAAAATGGTTTTCATCTCCCAGTAGAAAGCTTATTCCGGCTGTTTCAGAAGTGATCTTAAACTTATGTTGAATAATCGACTCTTTCTGTTGTATCCTCCTTGACACAACATTACTGCTGAAATCAAAACCAAGCAAACGTTTTCTTGAAGCTATCCCGTCAATATCCGGCCACTCCAATGCACGTGGGGCCCTATATAATAAACTGTTCCAGGCCTCTTCGCTGTCTCTGGTCCCAGGCATATATAGATAACAAAGAGAGAGATCCTGTACTGTTTCGTGTACATTTTCAAAAGGCAACAGACTAAAAGTTGGTGACCGTTCTGTAGTATCTGTAATAATAGTTATACCTAACTGGTTATCTGTTTCATATAATAAATAATCTCCTTTCTTATAAAGGTCAGCTTCCATTATTATAAATTTCTCAATGAACTGAATATCTGTGGAATCCCAAAATTTGGTAAAAGTATCGATTACCTCACCGACTGCATCATTTGTATCCTTATAATAAAAGAGTGCAATACCTGCAGCAGCAAGCAAAATTGTCGATGACTGCATCCTTGTACTTCCTGTTACAGCCATTGGTCCAACATTCAGAATAATCTTTTCAACTCCCGGGTTCTGAATAATAGATTTTGATCTCTCAGCTACCTTACACAGAATTTCATCGGGGTTGCAGTAGAGAAAGAACGGTTTCCTCTTTGAAACCTCTGCAGCTTTCTCTACTGCTCCAATTACAAAAGCAGTTTCACCTCCTTCGGAAGATCCTATTAACAGGTCTCCATCCTTAAAGCCTGATTCCACCAATTGCCTGGCACCATACTTAGGAAAATCTTCAAAATTCTCTATAGAGCGTATAAGGGCAACATCCCCTCCCGACATAAAACTAAACACTCTATCTTTACGAGCATCCTTTTCATATACCTGGCGCCAAAGAGTTTCAATGGTAAGAGATAATCTCCCTGTAGCTCCGCATCCACAGAAAAAAATGTTATTACCTGCATTTAATGTTTCAGAAATAATATCTTTCAGGTAACAAATCTCTTTTATCTTTTCAGTCAGGACACCAATTGTATGGTCATCTAACTTCTTTAGTATGGATATAGCTCCCGGCAGATTATTTAATGAGAGATTTGACAAATCTTTTGTTTCCGGATGAGACGCTTCTGTAACAAGGCTACCCAATTTAAACTGTGAAGAAATTGATAAAAATTCTTCTGCTTCTTTTACTGAATCGTTTGACATTTGTATTTTTTGAATGGCAGCAATTTAATCATTTATGCCGGATTGTAAAATGAATAGCTAACTATAGGAGCTGAAGTAAATTACTGATCTTATTTTTTCTAAATGCCAATTTTAAATTTTGAAATCAATATTTAGTTTTGTTTTCAATAGGATATATATCAAAACCTTTAATTTACATACGTGAAAATTTTCTTCCTGCATTAAATGCTTTCAGATTAGCCTCTACCACTTCTTCTCCCTTCCGCATAAAGAACATTCTGATGGCATTTTCAATACTCTGAATTGACATATCTATAAGAGATGATGCTGCACCCAAAATAACAACATTCCCGGAACGGGCTGACCCTGAATTCTTAGCTACTGTATCAGCATCAATAATGATGTGATTCTTTATTTTTCCTATCTCTTTTAATATCTCTTCTATTGGTGGGTAGTCAGATATATTTATAAAAGGATTCGAATTGGTAACCAGCCAGCCTTTTTTAGAAAGCCAGGGCAGGTACCTCAACGATTCCATAGGTTCAACAGATATTATGACCGTGGCATTTCCATAAGGAATCAGATCTGATGAAACCGGTTTATCTGAAATCCTAAGATGAGATTGAACATCTCCTCCTCTCTGACTCATCCCATGAACTTCCGATTGTTTAAGAAAAAGATCATTCCCAACAGCGGCCAATCCAATAATTGCTGCAATTGATAAGATACCCTGTCCGCCTACTCCTGATAATATTATATCATTCTTCATTTTAACTAATTTCAGGGTTACTCTTTTGAGGCTTCTAATCTCTTTCTTTTTGCTACAGTCTGGATACATTCACGTGAAGCTATGATTACTGAGACTCCCTTATACTCAAACTCTTCCTGCATTATACGTACATTTTCTTCATGATACTTACGTAACGGAACAATGCTTTTCAAGTGTGCAGGTGACACACCAATACCCAGACAAATATCTTCAAGTCTGCCTGTAGCATGAGACTGCTGGCCTCCTGTCATCCCCGTTGTGGAATTATCAGATATTATTATTGTTACTGATGAGCCCTTTATAACAGCATCAAGTAGTCCGGTCATACCGGAATGTGTAAAAGTAGAATCACCTATTACAGCTATTGATGGAAATAATCCGGCATCGGCTGCTCCAATCGCCATAGTAACAGATGCACCCATATCCACACATGAATTTATTGCACTATATGGCGGCAGTGCGCCGAGAGTATAACAACCTATATCCGAAAATACCCTGCCAGGGCCATAAGACTTAAGTGCTTCAATTAAAGAATTGAACATATCAGCATGACCACATCCCTTACAAAAAGAGGGTGGCCGCATTTTAACAAGTGATGGAACATCATTACCATAACTGACTGGTAATCCCAGAGATTTTCCTACAATAGATGGATTGAGTTCACCGTCACGTGGCACGGTTCCATCAAGTCTTCCATAAATTTTTATCCCATTATCAAGGATTCCTCTTAAAGACTCTTCAACAAGTGGAGCTCCCTCCTCAAGTATAAGAACTGATTTACACCTGTCGGTAATATCTTTAATAAGATCTGTTGGAAAGGGGTATGCAGATATCTTAAGAACCGGAATATTATCGACAAAATCACCTGAATTCTCCATTAGGTAGTTATAAGCTATTCCACAGGCAATGACTCCAATATCTCTTTTTTCCCCATCTCTGAAAAAGTTATACTTCGAAATTCTGATATCATATTTCAATGATTCATATTTTGATAGCAGAACTTTATACTTTTTTCTTGCAATAGCAGGAAGAAGAACAAACTGAAGAGGATTGGAAGGAAGCGATAATCTTTTCTCAGGTATTTTACTCTTTAATGTAACGCTTGCCCTGGAATGTGCAAGACGGGTGGTTATTCTGAATAAAACCGGAATCTTGTATTTTTCTGAAGCCTCAAATGCGTCAAAAATCATTTCATATGCCTCCTGCTGACTGGATGGTTCATAGACAGGAACGTATGCAAATTTTCCGTAGAACCTTGAGTCCTGCTCATTCTGAGAAGAGTGCATAGAAGGATCATCAGCCGAGACTACAATCAGTCCGCCATTTACTCCTGTTATTGCAGAATTAATAAAACCATCCGCAGCTACATTCAAACCAACATGCTTCATAGCAACCATAGTCCTTTTGCCGGCGTAAGACATCCCAAGTGCAGCTTCTATGGCAGTCTTTTCATTTGCCGACCAGTTTCTGTGAACGTTACGATCAGAAGCATCTTTTGATGATTGGATATACTCCATTATCTCGGTAGAAGGAGTACCCGGGTAAGCATACACACCACTTAAGCCAGCATCTAACGCCGCCTGAGCTATAGCTTCATCACCCAGTAATAGTAGTTTTTCCATAAATGATTTTTAAATTTATCTGTGACAAAAAAATTATTGTTTTGAATTTTCACAGGATCAGGCAAAAAGAAAAGACTCAAATTTAATGAAACAAATATTGAAATATTTTCTACAATTAAAAATGACGAATGTTCTATTTAATATGATTAACAAAAATAGAATGCTGAAATTATCCATTATCATACTACGTTAAAATATAGTTAAATATTTTAACGTTACACTCAATAATGCTTATTTTGCAGAAATTATTTGAATTATACGATCTTAATTGAACAAATTCTTTTATACCACAGCTTTATTAATTCTAACTTTTTCTGTTTTACACGGGCAGACCACTGAAAGGGAAAGGTTTATACAGATAAGTGGTATTATTACTGATAGTGAATACTGGCCGGTACCAGGAGTGGCAGTTATTTCCAAGAAGCTTCACAGGGGCACTCTTAGCGAAAATTCAGGTATCTATTCAATAACCAGCACTCCCGGGGATACAATATATTTCAGATCTTTAGGATTTAAAAGATACCATACAATTATCCCGGATTCATTTGAAGGAAGACATGGCAGTGTTGATATTGTTCTGGAAATAGATACTATTCAGATAGAAGAAGTTACTATTCTACCATGGAAGACCTATTATGAATTTATAAAGGATATAACTAAAGAGAAACCAGTGGATCCCATTCTTGAAAACATGAATGAAAATATAGCATCAATCTATGTGGCCCTGGCGAATGAAACCGGAGTAAGTGTCACTGCAGAAGCTGGCTACAGATACGCCATGATGCAGAATTTCAACGCAATGACAACAAAAGGTCAATATCCGGTCAATAACCTCTTTAACCCGTTTGCGTGGTCAAAATTCATTAAAGGGGTACAGAATGGATTATTTAAAAATCAGAAATTCAACAAACCCGTTAAATCTAAGGTCAGAAAAAAGATCAAGCGATTAAAAAGCGATTAAAAACCAAATAATCACTTGTAAATAGTATTCAAAAAGCCGGTTCAGAAAGTATTTTTTTGAAAACAAATTCATTGATTGGCTTCCGTGGTCTTCTCTTCTCATCTCTCTTTAATAGTTCAGGAGAAAGTGAACTACCATCACCAAGATAGCCAACTGCCATTATTGCAACAGGTTGAACATCATCACTCAGTTTAAAATACTCCCTGACCTTTTCGATTGAAAAGCCACCCATCTGATGTACATAAATATCAAAAGCAAAAGCCTGCTGGAGAAGGTTCGAAACAGCCATACCAGTATCGTGAAGAGCATACCTGTTTGGCTTGTCATTATAAGAAAATTTTGTCCTTGCCATGCTAATAACAATAGCATAGGCATCCTTAGCCCACGCTTTGTTTGAATCAACCAAAAATCCCAGATAATCATCAAAGATATCAGTATCCTCACGGGTTGAATAAACGAACATCCATGGTTGTTCATTATTGCTTGAAGGAGCATGTCCTGCTGCTTCAAACATTGCTTTTAGTTTGTATTCTTCAATCGGATTCGGAGAAAATGAATATGGACTCCATCTTTCCTTTATTATCTCAAGTATTAGTTCCTTTTTCATTGTAAATATTTTACCAGCCTTTTGTAATTATCGAACACAAATGTATCGATTTTGATTCAGTCAAACGCCCATTCGTCAAAGTTCTTTTGTTACACTAGCCCAATTGGAACATTAAATGTTATAAAAGTTAGCTGTAAAAATAATAATTTATAATTTCGCACTATATGAAAAAAGATGTAGGTAGATGGTATGGTATATTGGGTACAGTAATTATTCATCTTACTGCCGGCATTATTTTTATGTCATTTCAGATTAAGTCATTGCAAAAGGATTTAAAGGATGAATTCGTGATTGAATTTGTTGCAATCGAAGAGGCTGAAGATAATGAGAAGATGATTGAATTACCTGCAACATCGGTTGAAAAGATTCTTCAGGGCGATGAGGAGATGCTCAATATTGTCAGAAACCTGGCAAATAAGGCCGACCAAACAATAAATCCTGCTGATTATATCGACATGGTGAAGGAAGAACTTATTAAAAGCGGAATGTTAGGTGCGGACAACTATATTGATGAACAGAAAAAACCTGAGGAACTTAAAGCTGATGAAAAAATTGCCTTTGAGAATGACACTTTGAAGAATCACGACAACGGCAAACCCAAAGAATCGCAGGAAATGGCTGCAAATTATAAAGGTCCTACCCGGATCTACTACGATCTGCCAGACCGTATCCACACATATCTTCCAATTCCAATTTATAAATGTGAGGGCTCAGGGCAGGTAACTCTCTCAATTGAGGTAAACCAGAAAGGAATTGTTGAAAAAGCTCAGATAATTGCAAACAAAAGTACCACCTACTCTCCCTGCCTCATTGAAACAGCCGTAAAATCAGCGTTGGCTTCAAGATTCAACTCAGATATTAATTCTCCAAAAATTCAAACAGGTACTTTATCATATCATTTTATAGCACAGTAATAAAATTGTCTGATAGTCTTGAAGTCCTGCGCTTCGCACTTGTCTATAGGTCTTAGAATAGCAGGTTGTCTCTTTTTTGAATATATGGAAGGATGACATCTGATGTATTCCGGTTTGAGCTCCTATCATTTATTAATGGCCCAATTGTATGGGCCTTAAGACTTCTCTTTTACAAGGTTTACATTTACTGAAAAGCACATGTCTATTCTTTTGGGTAATCAGTTAAAGTTGAATTTAAGGGAACAGGGATAGAATAGTTAAACAGGTCAAATTCCGGCAATGGTTTAATCTGTGCCATTACCCTGTACATCATATTATTAATATAGGAATATATTTCAGGACCATTCCATGCACTTGAGTTTAACAAAACTACCCAGGAAATACCATTTGATTGTCTTTTCATCATTCCTGCACTGCCAGGAAATGAGCCTGTTCTCCACCATGTTCCATTATAAACAGTAGTCTTCCAACCAACCGGAGCGAATCCATTATCATTATTGGTCATGAACTGAATACTTTGATCTGTAAGAATATCGTATCTGGTATTAAAACCGTCAACAGCAAGTAACAAACGCATGAGATCAGGAGCTGTGGCAATCCATGCTCCTGCACCACCAAGGGTTCTGATATCATTACCACCGTAACTGGGTGTTACCATTTCACCGGTACCATATATTGACGGCTTTAATAACACATCGGAAGGTGTATAATATGTAACTTCAAACGGAGCCTTTTCTGAAGGGAGGTTCCTTGCAATTGCCATATCATAAATTCCAATAGGCTCCAGTATTTCCTTCTTGCAATAATCTTCATACGACATCCCGGTAATTTTCTCAATTACCAGTCCAAGTATACTGTACCCTAAATTTGAGTATGCCCTCCCCTTTCCCGGAGTATAATGAAGCCGTTTATCAAGGGCAAACCTGACTATTGTTTTAGTATCGGCTGGAGGTTTCACTCCCATTCTTTCAGAGACTACTAAGGGCATAAACATATGGTCTCCATGCCTTTGTGTCCACCCTCCCACATGACTTAAAAGATGTCCGACAGTAATATCTAAAACACGCTTATCTCTTGGTTCACTGAAATATGGATCATTAAGAATTCCATCCGAACCAAAAACCCGGTCATTCATTGACAATTTGCCTTCCTCATGTAACTTCATTATACCAACTGCAGTAACCAGTTTTGAAATACTTGCTATCCTAAATTTACTATATGGCTGAATATCTGTCAATAAAGCAGTATCGGAATATCCATATCCTCTGGCAAAAATCAGTTTCCCATCTTTTGCAATAGCTATCGATGCTCCCGCAATCGTCCACTTCCGTAAGAATGAATTAACTGTCCTCTTTGCCTTATTATATTCATTTGCTAAAGAGCTGTTAGTAAGTCTTACATTATAAGGTACAAGTTTGTTAACAACGACATTGCTATTTTCAATTGCACCTGGATTGAAACTAAAAAGTGAAACCAATAGTGTAACTAATAATATTTTTCTTCTTCTGGTCAAATGATATTCTTTTTTCTATCAGACAAAATTAAAAAGTATTTACTTCCACTTATGCAAGTATATTATATTTATTACAATATAGAGATGAAAAACAGGTTTTTAAAAAATAATTAATACTCAACGATTTTTTATATCATAAATAAAGAATCAAAAATTAACTTTGTAATATGTCAGCAGTAAGATTAATAATTTTACGTATTGTTTTCCTTGTAGCCTTTCTCAGCCACCTGAGTGGTATCTATGCACAAAATAATACTATATCTGGAAGGCAATTAGTTGACACATCTGATTATATTCCATCATTTTATTCAGGTGCACTCGACTATAACCTGATGATAGCAGCATCAAAAGGTTATATCTCAGAAGTAGATCGACTTATTGAAAAAGGAGCTGATGTCAATGCAGAGACAGATGAGGGCGCTACACCACTTATTTTTGCTGTTACAAACAACAATGAAGGAGTTGTATATGCTCTTTTAAGCTACGATCCTATAGTTGATAAAGTCACCATAAATAAAGAAACAGCCCTTCTTATCGCTGTAAAAAACAGAAATTTCGAGATTACTGAAGCACTCATACGAGCAGGAGCTGATGTGAATTGGACAGATATTCATGATGCAACTCCACTTCATCATGCATCAATAAATGGATTCCTGGAAATTGTTGACCTGCTCCTATACTACAATGCTGATATTGACACTAAATCAAAAGAGGGCACAACTCCATTACTGGCATCAGTATCGGCCGGATATGCTGATATTGCCGACCTGCTGGTTCAAAATAGAGCCAGCTTAGAGGTAAAAGACAATAATGGATTTACTGCGTTTCTTATGGCGGCATATTACGGTGATACGCTTATCATGGACCTGTTATACAAAAAGGGAGCTGATATTTATGCCACCAATAAGTCTAAACATAATGCATTAACTCTCTCAATATCAGCCGGACACACTGAAACTACCGAATATCTTCTCAGGATAGGGAATAATTGGATTACCGACAGAAAGGATGTGATTAATCCTTATAGTGTAGCATCAAAGTATAGAAGAAAAGAGACTATTGAAATTCTGAAAAATAACAATGTACCAGGACAATTAAAATTGGAAATAGACCAGATAGCCATGACTGCCACTTCACGATTTAGTTTACATGATTTCTACACTGGAGTGAGCTTTTCATTTAAAGAACCATATTTAAATGGAGGCTTTATTACCGGCTGCGATACTAAACTTTGGTACACAAGAGTTCTGATACAAGATTCAGAGAATCTGTTTTATCAATATATGGATAAAGGAGCAATGGCTTATGCCGGAATATTTAAAGATTTCGAGTTAACTAACAATCCGGGAAGAGTAAATTTTCTATTCTCAACTTCACTTTTAGCAGCTTACTCATTTGGAAATAAACTAAAAGGGACTAATCTTTTCCCGGAGAATAAACTCAGAATAATTCCTTCAGTCTCTTTTAAATATACAAAACTGAATTTTTCGTTAAGTACAGGTATAGAATACATGAAAACAGAATATTATAAAAGTGGACCCCTATGGTTTAGAATTGGTTGTTCGTATAATCATTTCTTTGATAACATCAGAATAAAAGTTAAACCAATAAAGTGGTAAAATAGATTATGAAAAAAGTTTTTAGAATAATATTTCTGCTGATTTTATGCACTTTCTTTTCCTGTGAAGAGAGCCCTCTTTTTATCAATTGTACTGATTGTACTGAAGAAGAACCATTAGAAACAGATATCGAGATAAAGCTTGAATCACACACTGATGAAACTAATACCTTAATCAATGTTTATGAAGGAAACCTCGAAGATAGTGTTATATATACCTCCTTTTACACATCCGGTAATAATTCACAAACATCAGTTTATGTAGCCATAAATAAAAAGTACACTATAACAGCCACTTATTTTATATCAAATAATAAATATATTGCCGTAGATTCTGCAACACCCAGGGTTAAATACGATAAGGAGCAATGTGACAATCCCTGTTTCATGGTATATGACCGAAAATGTGATCTGAGATTGAAATATACTAAATAAGTCGAAAGGCAAAAGGCAAAAGGCAAAAGGCAAAAGGCAAAAAGCTGCAGACCTACATTATATATATTGAGAGAATACGAACAGACTTCTAAGTCATTGGATACTTAAATAAGGGATTTATACCAAGTGCTTTTTCTTTTATCATCTCCATCTCCTTGTCCTTTAAAGGCTTTAAACTACCCGAGACATCTATTGCTGTTTTGAAAAACTCTAATTCACCTGGTGGTATTGCTGCAGTTACGGGGTGTGATAATGTAAATCGAAGGCCCATTCTTATATCATCAGATGAAATCAGGGGTTCATACCAGCATTTTGGATATTTTTTTCTATCTGCACCCTCTGGCCATGGACATTTAGCCATCGCTTTTAATGCAAGTATACCCATATTCTTGCTATGAGCACGTTCAAGAACCTGTGGGCCGAAGTTTCCGGCATGCCATGTCACGTAATTAACCGGAAATAGTATTGTGTCAAAATCGAAACGATCCATCATAGCTATTGCAGCTTCAACGGAATGTGCAGAAAATCCAATAAAACGGACCTTCCCCTCCTTTCTGGCTTCAATAAAAGTCTCCATCGCTCCGCCAGGAGCAAATATTGTCTCAACATCCTCTAATTTAGTAATTGCATGTACCTGATAAAGGTCAACATGATCTGTCTGAAGATTCTTCAATGATTGTTCCAACTCTGCACGAGCTTCATCCTTACTCCTCCCTGTTGTTTTACAGGCAAGAAAAACATCCTTACGGTAAGGTTTCAGAGCGGGTCCAAGTTTTATCTCAGCGTCACCATAGGTTGGAGCAACATCAAAGTAATTAATACCAGCATCTATTGCAAGTTTCACTGAAGCTGAAGCCTCTTCCGGAGTTGCATCCCTAACAACAATACCGCCAAAACCGATAATTGAAAGCATCTCGCCGGTACGACCTAATGATCTTTTTTCCATCTTACCGGAAACTGAATCCCTGGTAATAGCAGAAAGATCAGCAGGAAACAGGCTTATCATCGGTGCAACCACTGCAGTTGTTTTAATAAAATCTCGTCGTTTCATAATAATTAGGCTTAGTTATAGATTGATCATATTTGGATAAGATAGGAATTTGTTACGTATTATCAACCAACAAATCCAAAAAGTTGCATTACCTATCTTCCGTATGATCCGATTTATTATTGTAACCTGCATTATTCATGCAGAAGATAAAAGATACAAGTAAAAAGATAAAAGTTAGGCATTTGCAAACTTTTTTAACTGTTTTTTTGTATAAATGTTTTTTATGATTGTTTTTTATAATGTTTTGAACCTTTCTACTTTCACCTTTAACCTTGTTTCCACTTTTGTCTTTTTTGAGGTTTATGAATTAATCAGATATTGTTGGCTGAATGATATGTGAAAAAAATAACAACAAATTGATGACATATCAGAAATTTATATACTTTTACATTAAATGCTACATCAACATGTCATTTTATGAATTTTAGCAAAACAGCATCATATGCACTTAATATTCTGAGCTTTATGGCTACAGATGAGAATACCAAAATGTCGGCTAAATATATGCACAAGAAGTTAGAAATCCCATATTCCTACCTTAGACAGGTTCTTATAAGCCTGTCGAAGAGCGGTTTTATCTGCAGCACCAAAGGAAGAGGTGGCGGCTATGTTTTTAATAAAAAGATGGAAGATATTTATCTGGCTGACATTGTAGATGCAACAGACGGTCTTGAAAGTTTTAATATATGTATTCTTGGGTTTAGAGCTTGTCCCTTTAATTCTAAATGCTCAATGCACTCAGTATGGGAAACAACAAGAGACAGTACCCTTAAAGTACTTAAAGAGACATCTTTAGCTGATCTTGCAAAAAAACGAGATTAATTTTTATCAATAAATGCTACAAGCTTATATCAATTTAACACATAATTAAAAAGGAGGTCGTATGGTTGACTCAAAAATGGTTCTTACAGGACAAACACTGGCATATACAATCTATTGTATTGTCATTATCCTTGTGGTAATATGGTTTAGTATTAAAGTTACCGGAAAGGGAAAGGGTCTGGCTGTTAAGCCGGCTCTATTTTACTCATTTGTTGGTTTTCTGACAGTACTTGGTGTTTCGTTACATATTATCACATTCAACACCATCCCATGGGCTGAGATGGATTTGAACAGGTCAGAATATACCCCGGATAAAACATTTGTAATAACAGTGAAAGATCATCAGTTCATTCTACCGTCAGAAAAGCTTATTATAAATGTTAATGACAAAGTTCTTTTTGATGTTAAGTCAGAAGACCTCACCTATGGCTTTGGCCTTTTCAGAAGCGATAACAGCATGATGTTTCAGATGCAGGTCGTTCCCGGACACAGAAATGATCTGCTATGGCATTTTGAACAGGAAGGCGTATATACGATACGCTCAACTGAGTATTCCGGACCAAAAGGAGTCTTTATGATTGAGAAAGATGCCGTCCACGTTATCCCTGCCAATGCAATAAATTAAGAATCATCTACTAATAATGTTAATATTATCAAATATGAGTTTCACAAAAACCCTAATAAATGGTGAGCAAGGACTTTTTAAGTCTGATACGCTTACTCCGATGCAAAAAATGACACTTCGTTTTGTTGTCATGGGTCTTATATATTTTGGATTTGTAATAGTTGAAGGAATGCTTATGAGGTTATACGAAGTAAGTCCTCTTTCATTTATATCAGAAAGTCAGTTTTTTGCCATTCTTACAGCGCATCCCCTTGTTGGAATTTTCGGATCCACCTACCTGATTGTTTGTGGGGCATTTCTTTTTCTTGTTCCTTTCCTGATGAAAAAGCCCTTATGGAGCATAAAAACCGGCAACTGGACCTTCCTTCTTATTACAATCGGAACCTTTATTTTCTGGTTTGCAGGTTTTGTAAGCCATTATGCTCCATTATACACTCTGTATTGGCCACTCCCGGCTGATTTCGCTCAATTCAGTGTTTGGGGTGGTACATTTTTTATAACCGGTATAGCTATTGTAATGGTTGGAACAGGACTATTTGTTATAAACATATTCAAAACAATCGTTTACACTCCAAAGGGCTGGGAAAAGCAACCTTCCAAAGCATTACTTGCATCAGCTCTGGGTCTTACAGGATTCAGAAATCTATTTAAGAAAGAGAAAAAAGAGCATCTTGTTCCTCTACCGGTTGCTGCTATTGCAAGAGGTAGTGTTGATATGGCTCTGAACACAACGGTAATTCTATTTACTGGAGTATTGATACTGGTTTATATGGTTGGTGCTATTTTAGGATTCGACCTAAAAGAGACTGCAATTGACGCTCTATTATATAAAAACTGGTTCTGGTGGGGACTAGATCTTATTGCTGACGGCCTGGTACTGATATTTGTAGCAGGTACGTGGTATCTTCTGGCTACAATGATAAGCGGCAAACCGCTCTTCATGCAGAATATTGCACGTGCTGCCCTGCTTGTTGAACTTATTGTTTCATGGACGGTATGGTCGCATCACCTTCTCTCCGACCAGGCTCAACCTGGCTTTCTTAAAGTATTATCTGGTGAGATGGTGACTGCTTTTGAACTCATTACACAGGGTCTTGCATTTTTCATAACCCTTGCAACTCTCTGGAGTGCCCGGCCTCTTAAGATGACCAATCCACTGAAATTTCTTATTGGCGGACTACTCGGTTTCGCACTGGCCGTACCAGCCGGTATAATGCAGGCAGACGTAGGACTGAACAGAATACTCCACAATACCCAATGGGTAATAGGCCCTCATGTTCATGTTGCAATTCTTGTGGGATTAACAATGACTCTATATTCAGCAATCTATATACTATTCCCTATCTTAACCAATGGGGCTAAAGTATATAGTCAGAAACTGGTAAACTTGCATTTCTGGAGTCACCTGATTGGAGGTATCGGTATGGGTGCATTTATGGGAATGGCCGGATTAAATGGAATGCTCAGACGTTCCCTTTATATAAATGGAGAATTCAACCTATATATGATTCTTGCCGCTATAAGTGGAACCTTAATGTTTATAGGATTTCTCGCTTTCTTCTATAATATAGTAATGAGCGTTGGGATGAAAGGAGTAATAGGAATCTTTACACCTGCAAAGATAAAAACAGAGGACCTCGTACCAGCAAGTTAATGAACTTTATACACTTTCCGGCTGTTTTAACAGTATCGCATAATTGCTATTTTTGTAAATAATATTTAACCTATCACAACAATATATCAAAAGATGAAAAAAAGATACATGAATCCGTATATAGCTGGCACAATGCTTGGAATTGTCTTGCTCCTGGCAATGTTCCTCTCAGGACGAGGCCTTGGTGCCAGTGGGGGATTGAAATACTGTGTTGTCTCTCTCGTTGCTGCTGTTGATCGTCCACATGTTGAAGAATCAAGCTATTATGGCAAATATTTTGAAGAAGGGAAGAAACCTCTTAAGAACTGGATATGAGGAACGGCGCAACGGCACAAACCACAAAGACTTAAAAATCAAACGGCTACAAGACATTTAGACAAACAGACATTAACCATGGGACCACTATCATCAATAATATCAATGCCTGAATGGCTAAATTTACTTATCGCTATAGTTATAGGCATAGGTTTTGGATTTTCTCTCGAACAGGCAGGTTTCTCATCGAGCCGTAAACTGGCCGGGATGTTTTACGGATATGACACTACAGTTATTAAAGTATTTTTTACAGCAGCTATTGTTGCACTTATCGGATCCCAGTTATTGAGTTTCTTCGGATTACTTGATCTGAGTATGGTTTTTGTAAATGAATTTTATGTAACAGCTTCAATTGTCGGGGGAGTAATAATGGGCGCCGGTTTTATTATGGGCGGATTTTGCCCCGGAACCGGGTTAAGTGCCCTTTCAATTGGCAAGATTGATGCAATGCTCTTTTTTGCAGGTGGACTCTCCGGAGCATTCCTCTTTGCAGAAACATATCCTTTAATACAAAATCTGGCTAATGCTTACTATAAGGGACCTGTGAAAATAGATGATATTCTGGGTATTTCACCGGGACTCTTTACTTTTCTTCTTATTATTGCAGCAGTAATAATGTTTTGGTTAGCTGAAAAAGCCGAAAAAAGATTTGCACGTCCTGATATAACTAACGAACTGTAAAATGAATACCAGAGAAAAATTTACAATAGGTCTTCTAAGTATTGGG
>Ga0307377_10000879_pt1 | contig 39972 bp, 93 predicted proteins | sample TR3MG_FD_202535 | JGI IMG/M metagenome (GOLD analysis project Ga0307377, IMG submission 202535) | Soil microbial communities from Risofladan, Vaasa, Finland - TR-3 | ecosystem: Environmental > Terrestrial > Soil > Coastal area > Acid sulfate soil | place: Finland: Risofladan, Vaasa | collected...
TTTCATCTCAACAACTCCACCAACTCCACCGCTTCACGGTACACTTCACGGTATCCCCCCGCACGCCCCAGATTCCACGCAATATCCATCATCGCGTCTGCCTTGGGATGCTCCTCTATATGCAAGTCTTTCTTCACCGCATCCAGGAAACACTTGTTTCTATAACGCTGGAGTTTAAAGCGATAGAAATTATCATCTGTTAAGTCTGGTGGTGCGGGAAGGGTTTTGAATGCTTCGATGTCGGAGATGGAGAGGGTCATCGTCGCAACTCCGAGGTACTATACAATGCTTCCATTGCATCTGGGTTTATTTTCATCTGTTCACCCATAACATCGAAGGCATTGCTTTGTGCTTTGTCGATAAGTTCGATTATCCATCGTGGAAGTGTCATGCCTTCACCCACTCAACATACAAGCAATACGCTTGCCTTCCCCAAGCACCATCCATTTGTTTTGCATAACCATATACCCACGGCTTATGTGTTTGTTCATACACGCCCCAGTGTCGTAGTATTTCAACTCTTTGAATTTGATATTCATTGCCTTTGTGCAAGACAACATCCCCAACTTCGATACCATGAAATGCCTTAATCAACTGCTTTGTGATGTCGGCATTCCTCGCTTCCAAACCTTGAATTTCAAGACGGTTTTCTTCGAGTTCTTTTTCCAGGTTATCCGTTTCGAGGGTCATTCCATCTCTCCAAGCACAAGTGCTTTTATTTCCGTATCCTCTTCTTCGTCTTCATCAACCACCGTAATATATTGTGTACTGATATATTCTGGTATTAAATCCTCACAGTCAGACTCGCTATTCCATTCTCTGATGTACACGGGCAAATCGGGATTGTAATCTTCAAGGATTGCTATTAATTCTGCAATGTTCATTACATCTCACTCCTTACATTTCGCAATTGCACATCCAATCGGTGTTCCGATAAGAATCAATGCAATGAATACAATAGTGGAAAGTAGAGGGTCTTCCCACTTTGGATTGCTTAATACGTATATAATCCAGTAGAGGGAATAGGGAACAAATCCGCAGAGTAATGCCAACCCAATAATAAACCCGGTTGTTTCTTCTACAATTAATTCAACCCCACATGAATTTTTAGTTTTAAACTCAAAGAATTTTTTATCGCAGGCTGATATTCCGACAGTGAACAGGATAACAATCGCAGCAGCAAAGACAGTCAATATATTATATCCTGTCCAGTATGGAGATAATAAAGGCCATATGATTGCGGGGCCGTTTGCGAATGCTACGAATGCTATTGCTATAATACAGATTGCTCCGGCAATTATCGCAACGATCTTCAGCAATTCCTTATAGTCGTGCTTCAAGTATTTCACGACACACTCACGGTTTATTGTCATCTTTATTATCACTCCTTCCAAACCACCAAATCATTCCAACGACTTCTCACCATCGTAGTCACTCGTGGCTTAACATCAGCAAAGGCTTTCACCGTAAGTGGGTTGTGCGTCACGATGAGTTCATTCCCCTCAACCTTACATCCGTATCCTCTTGCCCCACAATGGAGTGGGATGTGCAGGACTGTTACCGGGGGTGTGCATTGTGGTTGCATTGTTACATCCTCAATACACCAAGCACGGCATCTCTGTGTGCTTCCAGTTTGTCTAACTTCTCAAAGGCATTTTGCACTTGTTTTTCTGACCATGTGTTATAGATGGTGCACTTACACAATTTGGTGTTTCCGCGCAAGTCACATGACACAGATCCATCAAGGGTATCTTTCCGTGCCATATTTCCTTCTGGATAAATACACGTATAGTATGATACTGATCCGTGATATCGTGTAGTATCCCACTCTTTATATCTGCAAGGGCATTTGGATACTCGTGTGTTTTCGTCCATCGGTTCTCCCACTCCATTTCGCATTAACTACTATGTTACTACTATTACTTATACCTTCTCCACAGTCATTACCTTCGGTGCTTTCAGGTAGTCATTCCATATCAAGCGATGATGCGGGTAGCGCTTCTGAATATAAAGCAGGGCTTGCTTTGGGGTTTGTTTTTGCATAATGTCACTCCTTGAAATTCCATTGGGTTGCCATTGCTTCTGCCCATCCCGTGTAGGTCTTTGATCGTTCAGACGAACGTTTATCAGATGGAGACATATAGTGTATTCGATTCTGTTGTTTCTTTGGTAGCAACAACATTTCATCACGAACGTTGTTTGTCTCTACAAGTTTTGGCAATCCTTTAAGCCACAGACAGGTTTTCTTTGTTTCGGGGTGTCCATACTCATAGGGTTGAATATACTGATCGGGTTTACGGTACAGGGTGCTCATTATTCCGATGGGGTTTTCGATACAGATTTTCGGTATGGGTGCATTGACACACTCAAAGAAAAATATGATCGCTTCGTTTTGCACAATCTCTTTATCTTTAAACCATCTCGCCCCTGATACAGCAAGGTGCGTACACATCGGATGGAAGATTCCCAAGTCCCAACCATCTCCAAGATGATTTAAAACATCATCCTGAATATGCCATTCGGGGTGTCCACCGGAGCACGGCACAACATCACACGAGTATGCTTCATGTCCCTTTGCTCTGAATGCTTTGCAGATAACCTGGCTTTCTTCACAACCAACAATAACTTTCATGGCATAATTCTCCCGTACAACTCCCCCTCAATCTTTCCAATAATTTTTATCCACACATCTCTACTATCATTTAATGTTGCAATTTCTATATCCAAATCAGATATTGCTCGCTTGGCGGTTTCGATCATTTCTTGCTTTACAATCTCTGGCAAATCAGACATTTCATACCCTCTCCGTAATCATCTTCACTCCCCCACTTTCACAGCACGCTTAACAGCATCCCCTATCCCAAACAGATCACACAGAATACGGAATCGCTTACCATGCCCACCATGCCCGAAGTCCTGATAACACCGGGTGTGCATCAACTCATGCTTGATAGTATCAGTTATTTGTTGTGTGTTCCACAGTTCCAAAGCATACTTGTTAATCTCTATCTGATTTGCAACGTTATCGTAATACCCAAGTATTACTTTCTTTCCCATCCTGGAATACGGCAGTGGTTGCACCACGGGAGGATTGATAATTCCATACTGCGATGACAATCTTTTAGAGATTTTATTGGCCTGTTTAAGATTCATTCTCATTCCCCTGTACTCCTCTTTCATTGTGAGGATTTATACGGCGATGAAAATTATGGTATTGTATTGTGGCATTGCTGCACTTTGTAGTGCAGTGCTGGTATTAGAGGAGATACAATAGCATTGCATTAGAGGGTGTTAGGCATTGACCACCCCAAATATGCATTGTAAATAACAACACACGGATCGATGCCTTTGTTGTGATGCCACTCGCCATCGATATTATACCTGTCACAGATTTTGAATGCCGGGTATCGTGCGCAATCGAAGAGGGTTTTTTGCATAATCAATCCACCCCCACATCGATAAGCCATTTTCGCAGAGATGTTTTTGCACGTTCTAGTTCTATTTCCGTCTGTAGTCGTTCCAGACTGTTACGCGCTTTGCCGTCACAAAGATGGTTATCACGATCCCGAAGATATTTTATTTGCCTTGTGATATCAGCATAAGCAGAACACATCTCACAAAGAACAACTTCAATTTCTTTTTTAGCATTATTTATTGCTAATTGTGCTTCTTGTTGTTTTGGTTTTTCTTGCTTACAGAGTGTTAATAGTTCTGATAGTCGCCCGTTCATAATTTAATCCTCATTAACTATTTTAAATCCGTTTTCGGTCTTAATCATTTTGGGGATATACAACCCCCCTGTTATTTTATCCTCTCTTAGCATTATTGCTAAAACCCCATCACCGTCAATTATACCGGCAAACTGGGTAACATTAACTTGTGTAAAGCGTTGAAACTCATCTATGCTTTTTAACAGTTTTTCGGGAATTGCCATAATTCATTTCCTCCCATCAAAGGGCATCGTCAAAACACCCATCTGTTCCCCAGACCATTCATAATCCCGCTTATCATCCCGAAGCACATCTGCATTCGAGCCATGCATGGGATAGTAATATATTGCTTCTATACAATTACCACGCACACGGTATTCCTGCAAGGGATTCTTCTTTCGCAGAGATTGTAACTTCTCGGTACGCTTTGCTTTATCGTACTCAATAGCAACGATTGTATAATCCCCTCTATTGAATCCCATTCCGTTTTGCAGGAGAGTGTCATACTCATCTGAAACATCGTAAAGAACTTTGGGATTGTAGAGTGTATTTGCATCTTGGGTTGTTTTGGCGATCATATCAGATCACCAGACGCTCTTAATAGTTTAACCCAAAACGGATCGGTTCTTAAACAGTATCCACGGCACGGTATGATTTTATTCATACATTCTATTTTTGCAGATTCGCACCACAAGTCCGGTGATGGTTTATTAAATAATTGACCGTCTGGTTTCATAACCTCTCCTTTCCATACTGCTCTCGCAAGATGTTAAGCCAATCAAAGTCAATCTTCTCATTCATACTCTCAAAGAATGCCCCGGATTGTTCTTTTGAGTAGTTCATCTTAACACACTCTACATAGAGGCGCACTTCGATGTCCGATAGATCAGTCATGGTAATCTTTCCCTTTTGCAAATATGCGTTAGCAGTTCGTTGGTTTCTTTCTGCAATCGTATCAGTTCCAGCAACAAAGTTGCTTCATCACTGTAATGACCGCCTCTTGGTTTGAATGGATTGTTATGGAGTGGATCATCTCCTTGCACTTGGATACGCTCTTCCTTTGAATACCCCATTGCCATTATGCATCACCTCTTTCATACAAGTCAACCTTAACCACACTCTCACCCTGTCTAACCCCAACGGGCTTACTCTTAACTCGTGGCTTTATGAGTTCAACACCCTGGAGATGGAGATAGGATTTTGCAAAGTGGGAGAGTGTCATTCGTCTAACACCTCATAAGTTTGTTCATAGATTTCGCATTTTGTTAATCTGGATACGTTAATTGCTTTTTTCGCATTGATGCGCATTACTTTATCGTAAGCATCCGTTTTACTTTCGCCACTAACAAAACACTCAAATGTTAATGTTGCCTTGTAGATATTTTTCATCGTTCCACCTCGATAGAATACTCACCGATGAAGATTGACATTAATGGATCTGCTTTGAGTCTATCTTCGATCATCCGTGTGATCCGCTCTGGGGATTCTAGTTTTGCGCTGTTGATTAGGGATAGTTTGATTGTGACTATCATCATCACCACTTCCGATATTTCTCTACCTTACTATTCTGCCATCCCTGCAATACTATCCTCCGCTCATCTATCGGCGGGACTCGGAGTTGTGTTTTGCCGGTGTTTGCTTTGAAGAGATTGAGTAGGGATTTTTTGGAGGGGGTCATCTCGACCATCTCCTAATTATGGCATACATCTTTTGTGCCGATATTTTCTTTTCTGCTTTTTGACAGAGCAATGCAGTCAATCTTTTTTCATGCAGTCGTACAAACTCCGATATCATTTTTTGGTGGTTTGTCGATTTTCGGGTCATGGTAAAAATCCCCGTTTGATTTCAATTATTTGCAATTTTCGTTTTACATACTTTGTTCGATCAGCATCCGATTTTAATGATAAGTATTCAGTGCCTTCTTTTGATGAGAGATGGCAATATTTTACTTTACCATCTTTATCCTTATATCCTACTTGATGGGTTTTCATTTCAACTCACCTTCTCAATTAACTTTAAGAATCTCTTGCGGTACTTGCACGTGTTACATTTTGGGCTTATGGTATAATCATCCGATTTTGCACAACTCACAGATTGCATTTCACCCAATGAAGCGCCGCAATTAAAATCTCCTGATTCATATCTGTTCAATAGAGTTGATAGAAGATGTTTCTCCCAGTTTGATAAGTAGGTCATTTCCCATCCACTCCATACAACGCAAAAGTATTACTCTTATACGTGGTGCACCCTATCTTTCTATACCAAAGATTATTCTCTTTCAATACACGCATTGTCCATAAAGGCAATCTCCCTCTATTGTCTCCTGTTATCAGGATGTATTTTGCAGATATCTTATCCGCAAAACGTCTTTGATTTTCAGAGCCGTACTTGAAGGATTCTGCATGGGATACCATAATGGTTTTACCGGTTTTGTTGTCAGTGAATTCTATCATGGTTTCATCACCTGTCAATCCATTCCCCATCTTGAAATACTTGTGGATACCCACTCGTGGTATATTTTCGATTTCTAATACCCTCGCCATGTAAAGCATGTAAGAGGTTATCCAGATTTTCTATATCATTCTCAATATTCCATACTTTACGTTTGATAGTATCAGATAGAGTTTGTATCTTTTTCCATTCTTCTTCGGGTATTGTAGATACGAGTGTCATTTTTCCACCAGCATACTTTTTGCATATTCGACAAATTTTGAAGGAGATTCTTTATCAAGTTTTTGGAACATTTTAATGATCTCAACTTCATAAGTCAATGCTAATAACTCCGGGATTAAAACACCACACTCACCATCATTAACCTGTTTAAACCATTTGCAAAAACAGAAATTAGATACGTGCTCTTTATCTGGTTTTTGCTCATCGTGATCTACTTTAATCGCTTGTGTGGTTCTGGTTAGCATATCGACTATTACACCGTGGTAAATCATCCTAACACCTTATCCCATTTCTCTTTATCAACTCTATTCAAAATCCCGGTTATTTCACCCGGTTTAAAATCCTTTATTCGACACATCCCATATGCGAAAAAGTGCGCCTTGTGATCAATCTCACAACATGCATCATATATCTCATTGTGCCTGGATTCTGGGTTATCCTCCTGGAATTCTGCAAATACTTTACATGCTTTTTCTGTGGTGAATGGCCCTAACAGGTATGCGGTTTTTCCGGCATCTTTACAAGTTACGAAATAGGCATCCATTTAGATCACCTGTACCTATATTCATGATCAGGATATGCACCGAACAGCCCATCATCAGGAATAGTATTAATGTAATTCTCCTTTATTCCACGGCAGATATTCCGTAAATCCAATATCTGTATTTTTCCCCCGGTAATATCATATACCGGGTTATCCCAGTGAGCAAATAAATGAGTTTTTTCACCGTTAACCAACTTAGTACAGCACAATACCCCATAACGGTTAATTGTGGCAACTAGAGATAATCCCTTATCGAATATCTCTAATTTTCTTTTATATCGCCGTATCACTCCTGAGTACGCAGATGGATTTAATTTATAATCCACTGCGCTTTCTGCAAATTGTTTGTTGTTTAGTCTTATCATATCTTTACATCTCCTTAATCCCCGACTTGGGGATAATCCCATTTTGCGATTGAACGCCATTACCGTTTTGTTTGTGTAAAAATGGGAGTTATTCGATCAACTCATGTGGGATATCCAAATTGGTTAAATCCCCTCCGACATGAGATTTAACTAATCTTTTAGTGTCAATATATGGCCATCCATTATCCTCAAAATCTGGATAGGTGTTTGATCGTTCGCTCCATTCCCGGTAGAGTGTCCATAGTTTATCCTTATCAAAAACTGTTATCTCAATACCCAATTGCTTTTTTAATTCCCGATTTAAATCATAATGCCACTCTTCAGTGATGTATTCATATTCCTTATCACATTCCATATTAGATAGATGATCATCATCTATTACCGGGTATCTGGATAAATCCCTTAAGCATTCTAATATCTCATCTGCTTTTTCTTCATTGCATGGATTCAATAACCATTTAACCGATATAGCCATTGAAAAAGTACCGTATCCACCGTATACGGTATATACTCCGGGCAATTCACCAAATTGTTCTTTAAACACTTCATAATTGGATAATTCCACTGTATTACCGGAATAATCAGATCCCGTTATATATGGGGATGTTATCAGGGATTCTTCGATATCCATATCCTTAATTGGATGATGTGATAGACTCCCATAACCGAATGATCTTATTTCACCATCATCGCCGGGATGATTAAGATAATGTGATTCTTCGATCATCTTATAATCTGGGTACCCGGTGTTTTTTTCACAGATATATTCTTCATATTTGTTAAAGGTGATATTTTCTATCTCCTGGATATCTTTAAGGGTGATAGGCATTATAGAACCTCCTTAACCTCTCTGATTATTGCAGGTATCCGTATTTTTGCTATTTGTTCTCTTGAGTACCCTTTTTTTATTAACTCATCAAAAAGGGATTTTCTGTGAGTGGTAATTTGTGGCATGATTAAATCAACTTCTCACTTTTGTAATATACCCTTGAATATTCCCGTCCGAGATATTTTGATTTTTCAGGAAACCCCGGTTCCCCGTCTTTTTCCCATTGATCGAAACCTCCGTTTGACCAGTCGATGTAATTAAAACCCTTATAGTTTTTGGTATCCATAAGGATTTTTTCGATGAAATAACAAAGGGTAATTTTGGTTTGTTCGTCGATGTTATCCAGTGATAGTAGTCGATTGATCTCATCTTGGATGATTGAAATTTTAATTGTTTTTGGCATGGTTAAATCCTCTTTGTGCCCTTATAGCATCTGAATTCATTTTTCCCATACTTCTGATGGATGATCTCAATTATTGCTAATGCTCGCTCTTCAGGACAATCAAGCACCACTGCTTTACCATCAATGCGCCCTTTTTCAACATCTACAATTATTCGTGATTGTATTACCGGTGCGATCATAAATGTGCTTAAGATATCGTCTTTTGTTAGATCCATCACATTTACCGAATATCTGGTTTTTGCTTGCATTGTCTTTACATCTCCTTAATTATTTACTCAACAATGACATTATCGGAATAAATAGATTTTATCCCAAATTGCTCAAAAAACTCTTTTGCAGATTGATTATGATAACCTCCGGTTAAAGAGCACATTGTGTCGGGTACATATTCATTATCGCAGTATACTTTATGGCCGGTAATAGCATCCTTTATTCCATTTTTGGGGTATTTCCTTAATGTTAAAATCAGTGTGTCTGCCCATAACCCCAATTTTTCATTATTGGTCGAATTGTTTGTGGCATAATATTCAACGTTAAAATCATCTGATTTAGTCAGTTCAAACATTTTTAACAATGTTGCTACATTGTAGAAATTCCCGCGATGAAGATTGAATATAACAATCTCCTTTTTGTTGAGGAAACCTTCTTTATCATAGGATACACTAAACCGATTTAACGGTAGTTCTATCCAGTACGATACATGGTGTTTTAGTTCTGATTTTTTCCCAGTCACTTCTTTTATTTGCGTTGTATACTCATGATGTGTTAACGCAAAAAGACGGTTAAAATACTGCGAGTTGTCTTTAACTGCATATAACCGTATATAGTCGTTATTGCCGTACTCGTTAACAGGAGCGATTAATCTGTTAAATTCTTTAAGGGATATCCCTTTTAATCCATCTTCTGACATTGCTTTACATCTCCTCTAATCCCGGCACCCTGCCGGTATACCCTCATTGCGATCGAACGCGAAAACCCTAAAAGGTTTATGAGGGTGGATTATTCTTCTTTTGGTTGTTTCTCCTCCCATTCATCAAATAACCATCTTTAAAACCTCTCTGATATCTCAATTCCGTACTCATCGCATTCGCACGCTTCAGAATAATAGAGCGGGAATGCCTGCGAACCGATATTCCTATCCTGCCAATTCATCCCATTGATAGATGTGATTTTAACACCATTGGAAACAATTTCGATATTCTCATTAAGGGATAAGAGATTGTCAAAAAACGTGCCGTATACGTGCCAACATGCGGCACTCATATGCTTTCCCTTTTTGATCATACATTTTGTGGCCCAGTCATAAACCGGGAAACCCAGACGTGCCCCAAGTCCTTTACTATTCTGTACTTTCAATGTGACATTGAAGTTTTTCCCGGTAGCATCAAAACGGTTAAAGATGACATTGCCATCGAATAAACCGTTAGTCATATGCAGTGCTTGATCAATTTGTTCTTTTGTTGCTTTACGGATTGTTACCATTTCTTACATCTCCTTATCCCATTTCGGGAAACCCTCCGCGCGGAATGATCGCGCTTAATACGAGTAAAGAGGGGAATTATTTGATATCCAGATTGTAAATTGATTTTATTTTTATCAGGTCTTTTACAGTTTGATCGATATGTGCTCGTATCATAACCTGTATTTCCGACAATGTAAGATAATGATAGTGCCCCGTGCATAACCAGATTGCAAGGTTGTATATGTGCCCTTCGTGGTCGTCCATTGTATCTAACGCTTCATAGACGCACCGTGGACAAACACCGGGTGTGTCGTCTAATGGGCGTGCTCGTACATTCGCATACATTTCTATAATTTGTGTTTTTGTTACCATTCTCTCTCATCTCCTTAACCTGTTAGGCACTCTCTAATATGTTATTATTAGTTTATATAATTATCCCTTCAAAATCCCACAAACTAAAAGAGGTGCACCGATTAAAACCGAGATATCCTTTCTGATGGCCTAACAAAAAACCGCATAAAAAATACGGGGGCGTTCCTATCCAAAACAACTATAGAGTTCAACAATAAAATATATAGTTCATATGACAAATATGATATACTAACTAAAAATATGATTTCTCTATAGTTATTAAAAATATATAGGGACGCACCCCCCCTCCCTATATTAAGAAGAAGCCAACATCAGATCGCGGCGATACATGCACCCAAAAGGAGCGGGACGTACCGGTCAATTTTCACCTCGAAAAAAATTTTTTTCTAAATTTTCTCACTCCTGTAAAATCGTCGGGACGTACTATATATATTTTGAATCCAAATATTGTAAGTATGCCAAGAGCGGTAAATGGAATAAAAATCTGTACTAAGTGCAATTGTGCAAAATCCGTATCTGAATTCCATAAAGATAAAAGAAATAAAGATGGTCTCATGATAATTTGCATAAAGTGTAAGCGCGAATATAGGATCTCGCCATTCTACAAAGCCAGGGAAAAAGAACTCGAAAAAACACCACGGTATAAATCCAGGAAAAAAAGATTTGGTATTACAGAAAAAGGAAAATTCAATTATTCAAAAGAGGATCATAGGAGTGTATCTAGAAAATATAATATAAATGTTGAACACACACTATCATTTGTAGAATGGAATTATATTTTAATTATGCAGAATCATAGATGCGCTATTTGTATGCGTGTATTTTCAGAAGATATGAAAGCACAAAAAGATTGTATAATACCATTATCAAAGGGTGGTGCATTAACATTTAAAAATGCACAAGCGTTATGTCGACATTGTAATTCGTCTAAAAACACATCTATGTATAGTGGTCTTGGAAATAGATGGAGATCAAAAATAAAAGAAGAGTCTTTTTAATACTTCTTCGGTCTTGGCTTTTTGTGGTGACGGTATTTACTCGGTATGTCTCTCACATACTGTTTTACCTTCACCTTGGTTTTCTGAACCATCCTGATCACGCTCCTACTGTATAGACAGTTTTTGCAGAATATAAAAGTTTTGCAGACTTTGCAGATGCTACTGTATTACCTTCTCTGCTGTGCTTCTGCTGCACGCTTTGCCGCCAGGAGTTGCTGGAATGCTACTGCATGAGCCTCACGCTTTGTTAGGCCACGCTCGTACTCAAAGATGCTATGAAAGCGGTGGGCTTGCCCATACTGTTGCCGTAGATACTCCTGCATCTGTCTATTACCAGTCATGATTGGGGTTGCCATACTATAGAGTGATTAGCATGGGAAGATTTATAGGTTTTGCATACTCTATGGAAAGTATGTATAACAAGAAGCAACTCGCCATAGGCACTAAGATTGAAATGGAGCACGCTACTCCAACTTCATCACCAGAGTATAACAAGAGGAGAGCGGTTAGGATCGCAAAACAACACCTTAAAGAATTCAAGTCCTACTATGTTGTTCTCCCAGGAGCAGAGAAAAGAATGGCAGCGATTGATAAGGCTATGAAGAAAAAGAAGTGACTTAAAAGTGTTGCTTGATCATACAGAGTAATAGTAGTGGTATTCCTATCGCTACAAATACAATCATTAGGAGTTTGTCGCCTAGAGTGAGTTGGGTTTCGTTGTTTGTATTCTCGATAATTATCTTCTTTTTACTCATATCTTTCCCACCTGTCAAATTGAGTGTTACTGTCGATGTGGTTTGATTTATAAGATGTTGCCATTTTTGATTCATGCTCGTTAATATTGATATATTTCATTTCCACAAAATAACAATATAGTAATTTACACTATCGGATGACACTCCAATACCCACTCGATTATAATCCCTATTGCGAACATCATTTCTAAAATTCATATCTGTGTTCGTCCATATATCAAAGTTATATTGCGGTGATAAGTAGTATCGTTGTGTCCATGCTTTTTTTGATATGATAAAATGATCAAACCTATCCCACGGTTTTGATATTTGATTGTATGGAATATTACGCGAGATTTCAATAGCATCGTGTGTTAAAGTTGAATCAAATTGTGCCGATGGAATGTTAAATAAGTGCCTATCGTTGTTTATAAGATTAAAAATCTGATCGGATACGATCATACAGTCTGGGGTTGTTTGTTTTGGAACTTCAAATGCCGTTGGGTTTGTAGCATATGCAAAACCAACAATTCCAATTAGGATAACTAATGCTGTAATTATAATAATATGATTTCTTTTCATATCCCACACCTCTCACTCAAACTCTCACTCCACTCAAACCCACACTCCATACAGCGATAGGTAATCTCCGCCCCCACTTGCTTTACTATCTCTGCATCCTTGAAGTAATCGCAGACTGAACACCAGACGAAGGGCATTACTCATCAATCCCAGTGGGTATAAATGCAGCAACCCATCCTACTATATTAGCAGTAACAAACATTCCCAACCACATTGTAGGAGTGACTGCATTTAACACTGTTCCTTCTGGCACTTCACTCATCATCTTATTAAATTCTGGGAGTATTGCTAAATATATTGCTATGAACCATCCACTGAATAGGAATGTGTAAAGTGGGATTAGGTAATTAAAGTTTTTATTCATCTCATCACCATATTAATTTGCTTCCCGCAATATCCACAACTGGACATTGGTGATAATGTTTTACATCCACACTTGGGGCATTTGAATACTGGATCTCCCATTGTTGGTGGGATTATAATCCACGAATTACCACCACGGTGTTTTCTATCATTGTTCATACATTATAACCCTCTCATAAGTAAATTTTTAACCAGTCTCCAATATCCACTTGAAAACCCACACTCTGCTGCGTCGTGTATAAGATTTTTTGAATCTTTTCCAAAATATGCACGTTGTCTACAGGGAATGTTTTTTGATGTGTTACCTTTTAGTTTTTGTTCTGATGCAGAGAATGGATGGAATGTTCTTAATTGAAATACCCACCTTCCATTTATTAGGAAATACACGTCTTTTAATCTGGAACTTGTCATAATTAAGTATCCCATCTCAAAAAGTTATTTTCCTCTTCGCGGTTAAACAAGGAAAGTACCCCCTCTGCCAACGATTTCTGATAGTAATCCCTCTCGTAATCATGGTATCGCCCTTGAATCTATTATAACACTATTAATTTCATTTGTAGAATCATTGACGAACATACAACCAAGTGCTGCAAGAAATATCAACGTTATTGTTGTTACTATAAACCATACTCCAATATACCACGAAATTTCAAGTATTGGTTGTTGTATCGATATCACCTCATCCATCATCATGAGTGATGCATATACGAATGTCCACAATACCATAAAATGTATAGATGCTCCTACGAGTGAGATTGCTATGAATGGAAATGTAAGGTTGGTGGTATTATCTAACCATCCGTATAGTACATAAGCGATCATATCTTGTTTGTTCATATATATTCAACCTCATCAGAATACCCAATGCAAATATCTTCAGTAGCAACAATTCTCTTGCATTTCATACACTGGTATAATGCCATATCGTGATTGTCATGTACGATGTTATTTATGACGAATTCCCATTCTGTTCCACTACATTCTAGGCATCTGTAATTTGTCATCTTCAAATCCCTCCCTTATCTTTATTATTCTCTAACAACTTTACATCCGGTTTCCCCCCACCAATCTGCTGTAAGGACTGTTGTGCATACGACATTAGATTCCTATCATTGCAGAGATCATCCAGTCTCGGAGGAATATCAACACCATATTTTCTGAAATCAAGAGAGTAAAACTTTTCATAAGCACCTCTCGCTTCTTCAAACGTTCCAGACATCACAAGAGCACGAATTGAAGATTCACAAACATCTCGTAACACTTTTGAGGGAATTTCCAGATCAATATTCGCCCTGATATAATCCACAATCTCATACTCAAATTGAGATGTTACTGGTATTCCATAAAAATTAGCACCATCCACTTTGCCATATTCATTTGCTTTTCCACCGAGTTCTATTACTTGTTCTGCTAGTAGATGTTCGCTATTGAGAATATGCTCTATTGAATGGATGCGTTCTACGATTTGTTTCTTTTGAATGTCAAGCAATTCCTTTTCTTTAATGAGTTTGTCCCACCCTTTTGTTTCAAGAACCTTTATTCTGGCAATACCCCAAAAGTCTTTTATCTGACTCATAAAACGGGAATTGATTGCTTTTAAATCGGACATTAATATTGCCTCGAACCCTTCTCGTTCTTTCTCTGTAAGTTTTGCCATTTAGATACCACCCTTATCTTTCATCAACTGTGCCAGTTCACCGGTGCTTGGGGTGCTGTAATGATCCATCACAGTAGATGCTTTATCGCCAATCAATGCCGCTACCTGCTCAATCGTCCACCCATCCTCTTGCTTCAATTTAATGCACGTTGAACGCATTGCATGAATGGGTATGGGTGTTGCCACTCCTGCCTTTTTGCAAAGGGTATTGAAGATGTTGTAGGCAGTCTTTGAACTCATATACTCGCATACTCCAAGTTTGCTTGTTTTTTGTCGTGCTGGAAATAGATACTTTTGTTCCGGTGTTGTATGTTCAGCAATATACATTCTTAATTCATTTGACAATCTTTCTGTCATTGGAACGGTTTTTATGCGGTTTTTCTTTTTCTTTTCAAGATATGAGAACTCATTTGTATCGAAATTGATATTTTGGATCTCTACTCTTACAAGGTCGTCTCTGCGAAGTCCTAGAGTAAACCCTATGAGAACGAGTTGCTTATCTTCGTAGGAATTTGCAGCGAGGATTACGGATTCTGTTTGTTTTCGAGTGAGGGATTTCTGCCCGGTTGTGTAGGTTGGTTTTGCAATCATTGACACACCCCATCCTTTTCGATACAAGTATATGGACTTTGATAAAAATCAACCATTTCCATAATGGTTCGTTCATTATTATCTAGAATATTACAAAAATATTTTATGCGATATGTATGTCCTACAATAGCAGAATCCATTTTTGAAAATGAAAAAACGCGATCAACAACATATCCTTTTCCATCAACATCTATAAATCCCATGTTATATGGTAAAACAAATTCAACAGTTACATTTTTTGTTATGGTATTTTCAGATTTGATAAACCATTGCTTATTCATATTGTCAAAAAATCCAAGTGTTGAAAAAATTCCAATAACCACAAAAATTATAATTGCAGCATTAAGTATCGTTTTCCAAACTGGTTGTGTTTCATCCATACATATATTTTGAACTTACCAACATATCAAACTTTCCCATATCTCAAATTCAATGAAACTAATTACCAACACTCTCCAAAACAAAAGAAATCCAAACCCACCAAGCAATAATTTCAACCAAAGTTACCTTTTATGCTCCTTGCGGAAAGTCAATTTCGTAAGTTTTTGTTGTTTACAGACGGAAAACTTGCACCAAGGCACTTTAAATCCACGAAAAGCAATGCCTTGCTACGATTTATCCAACCAAAAACCATTTAATCACAAAAAACAATCAAAAACCATGCCTCTCAAAAAAGGTACTCGAAATATAGGAGCAAACATTGAGGAACTTATGAGCAAGGGAAGATCATTTGAGCAGAGCAAAGCGATAGCACTCAAAGTTGCAGGGAAATATAAGAAATTAAAAAAATAGAGGGGGGTCATTTTGAATTTTCAAGTGGACACACTTTTGGTATCTCTCTTTTCTCAAAATCATTCCAAAAGATCCAATCAGTATCACAATCAAAAATCTTCTGATCAAGTTTTGAACACCATGCATTTTCTTCATCATCATACTTGTGATAAAAATGTGGGCACAAATTGTTGCAATACTCTATTTCATACGTTACAATCTTGTGAGTCATGATTTCACACACATAGGCAATGCTATGTATACAACATAGAAAGTCATTGTTGTGCAGACCCTCTTTCACACACAACAATGACTATGCCAGACAACAAAGTGCCACTGTGGAAAAATCATACTTGGGAAACCAACCAAGAATGCAAAAACACAGTGACAAAATAGAATTGGGGTTATGAATTAAAAAAGATATGGTTTAACTGTATGGCATTAATTTTTGGTGGGGCCATACATTTGCGAGTTCTCTCTTGGTTTCTTTGCATAGCAATGTAAACGTATGATCCGCCTGGAATCCAATCACGACAAACAGTAACCCAATGATAACCCCCTCTCCTCTTGTCAGGATGATGTTTGCAGCGACTTGTGGGGATACACTTCCGATTGCTTCAGCGATGACGATGGCTTGTGATACTCCAAAGGATGCAAATACGATTAACAGTCCTGAGAATATAACAAGCCATGATAATACCATACCGGTATAACCACAATAGTAGGTTAGTTTCAATGCTGTATCGTTATCCATTCTAACAACCATCCTATGTCGCTGCTGGATCTACTTCCGAAGCGTCACTTGCCGTTTCTATTGCTGGTTTTTGATGTGCTTTTGCAAACAATCTTCCCAGGGCATTATTCACATTCTCCCTGATATTCCTCAAAGGCTGTACGAACGTTTCAGGACGTTTCAGGGCAAGTTGATTAGCAACTGCATCATCTAAAGCATAGATACTCTGCAACAGTTCCTCAACCGCACTCACTTCACTTAATGTGAATACTGGTTTTTCTGGTGTTGGTTCTGGTTCTGGTTTTGCTTTACTCATGATACACTTCCTGTTTTAAGATCCGCTTCGGCTTTCTGCGTAGCGGCATCTTTGATGTATTCTCTGATCTTTGTTCTCATCTTCGTTGCTGCCTTGTTCACTTGCTCGAACTCGGCATCTTTGAATGACAGATTGATCGGATAACTCATTTTTACGTACCTCACAGTATTGCCCGATAGTTAAAGAAAATAGAGCAGAACCCCATAACTCCAACAACACCACTCACGGAGAGTGTAGTTCCCAAAAACATATCAGTCATATAACCAAGCGTGGTTGGTTCCATAAGGGCTGCATAGAAAAGCATAACACCCAACCCGGTGACTGCTGCCGAAGTTCCGATTCCAACAATGATGAATTGTTCATCTTTGGTTAATCGCTCCATAATAGTGTTATGCTATGTAGTGTTATAAATGTATTTGATGTATGTATAAAAAAGAATGGGGGGTTATCCAATTGCCCCACTTAATAATCCTGCGATAATACCACACACAATCATTGCGGTACAACCCACAGCAACATATTTCAGGAATGTATTTCCATCTGCCTTTTCCTTCCCACCAGCCTGTTCGACAAGCCAACTTGTATATCCACCAAATAAGGCAGAGCCTCGAATCCTCGGAAGGTACTGCTCTACCTTCGAGATATCGATGATGAAGAATGCCGGGATTTTCACACTACCTTTCTTATACACAATAATCTCAGTAGAATCGAAATAATCCGTTAATCTCCCAGAACCGAGCAATTTCTGAAGTTGTTCTCCGTTGTATATTTTTTCATCATCTGCGTGAGGTTCCTTTCCTTTCAGGAATACTGGTTTCTCTGGGTTTTGTTCGGCATCCTCATCAAGCAGTCCATCATTCCATGCAGATACAATCTCCAGAATTGCCTGATTTTTAAATGGATCTTGCAGCCAATCATAGTAATCGCATACATCAAGAAGTGGAACACCCGCAATGCTTTGTGATGATTCGAGAGCAGAACTGATCCATCTGTCAGGGCCATCATCCGAGTAAAACACCTGTGCCATATATTCAAGTGCTTTAAAGTATGCCTGCCGATTGCTGTTTCTCACTAAAGCAAGGGGTTTTCTTTTCTTGTAGCACTCAACAAATGCCCACACTTTATCCAGGATGTAAAGCCTGTAATATAGCATGAGGAATCCCATAACCATGCATAACATGCCCAATGCAAAGATACACCAGAAATAAACGGGCGCTCCTGCGATAACCTGATCCATTTGTCCATCGAAAAAGATGGTGAGTTGCTGCTGTTGGGTTGCTTGTAAGTCTACCATTTAATAAACTCCTTTGCAAAGGGTTTTAGATAATAATATAGTTTTTCAATACAAACCGCAAGGCAGTATATCGAGATAAGTCCAAATAGTGCAACACTGAATACAAAAGTTGCCATTGAAACAATGATTGGCATATTTTCCGCGTTCGATGCATAATATGTACTTACTAATGATTGCCCTACGACAGCCATAGGCCACAACCAAAAAAACATCATAGTTGATACCGCCCCCGTTATAAATTCTGGAATACCCGTTTTTGTCATTCTAATTCAACCTCACTTATATGTGGATATTTACCGTATAGCAAACGCATTAGTGCTGGCCATAATACAAACATGGCTAGTATTAAAACCAATACGCATGTTGTCCATCTCTCATAATATGTTGAAAATATAATAGGTGCGCCAAACAGTAAGAATGCAGATATGATGCACGTAACAACATCTATTATTATCATAGACACCCCTTCCATTGTAATACTATACAATGAAAATCCCCATACCTGTTCAATAAAAGATAGTTTTTTCTTCCACAATCCGCTTTTAATATCTTTAATATCCGTTACCATGAAAATTCAACCTCGGATAAATGCCCTACTATGAAGGGAATTACACTCATTATGATAAGCGTAGTAAGTGTGTATTCACTGAAAATATATGCATCATAAAATCTCCCAAGAGAAGCAATCCCGATGAGTATCATTCCGACAATGTAAGCAACACCGAATACGAAATAACGATTGCATTTGAATTTCATCTACATCACCGCTCCAATGTAATAAGAAGTTCCGATTGCCATAAACATTATAAACATCACAACCAACGATATGAAAATTGTATACCATATCGATTCTTTAAAATCAACATATGTTTCGATCATCTATTTCCCCCTCCCCATATCGAACCCAAAATCCCCTTATTCTCTGCGGGTCTTGCAGGTCTATCCTCACTAAACACCTGCTTGTTAATCCCCATAATCCACGCGATCCGCTCCCTGATGCCATCGGGCATATCACTCCTGCCTTTATAGATTTGCATATTCGCAACAAAGATAAACTGTGCTTCGGCAACCAACCCCTCATTTCCTTCTTGCCCTCCAAGAAAGAGGATCATCTGTAAATCCTTAATCATCTTTTTCTGAATTGAAGATGTATAGTTACCGAATTGCAATTGCATGAGAACCTTTTTAGACCAGATGAATACTTTTTTCATAAGGGGGGTTTTCATGTAATCTTCGGGGATTTCGATATCCACAAGCAGAGTCATCATTGCTTCGTTCCATGCCGGGAGCATGGGGCCATATGAGGACATTGGGGGCAAACTACCCCCACCACCCATATCCATACCTCCACCTGTCTGTTGTGGGACTGGTTCTATGAGTGGTTCAACTTGCATATTCTCTTGCACAAGTGGATTTTTCCATGCCATTAGAATAACCTCATGGTGTAAATCTCACCACTTGTGAAAAGATATGCAACAAATACAATCAAACCAACTCCAAGTCCTATAGCAACTGAACGAAGTATTTTTTTATCCCGCTCTGTTGTGTCTATTTCTTCTTTATCAAGTTCATCCATCATCAGAAACCACCACTCCCAAGAACTTCTTCTTTCTTCGTTTTCTCCATCGGTTTGTTTGACAGTTGCATCCACAAATTGATCAGCGATAATACAAGAATAACCGACAATATAAAGCAAAGCCACTCTGGATGCATAATCGTATTAACGGCATTAATATGCATCTCTGTGGATGTCATATGCATACCAACGGTCACTCTCCGAAGCATCAAAGCGAAATATGCTGACGGGCCTATAAAAAGTGGAGCGATGATTGCCCACAACTTCGGAGCCTGATCTGGTTGTGCAAAGTTACTTAGTATCAGGAAGAAGAATCCCAATAGAGTTATGAAAATCCATGTGCTAAAATCCAGATACGGTGTGTTGATGACAACATCCGAAGTAGTAATATAACTCGCCATTGCGGTGTCAGGTATTGAAGCAACTACCGGTTGCATAATCATTACCACAATTGTTATAAGAAGCAGGAGTCGTTTGGAGATGGTAATCATATAGAAGATTATGATACTATAACTGTATTAAGTCTTTCTTTTATTTCAAGCATAGAAAGTAATAATACAATTGCATGATTACATTCTATGCATGACAAACGTAAAACGATTGGTTGTTATACTCTCTTTTATTGCGATGATTGCTATCATTGCTCCTATTGCGTCGTGCGTAACACCACCGGATTTCTTATGGTGCGGAAAACAGGATATATTCTTTTGGAACGAATCATCTGACCTAATTAAAGATGGTTCGTATAAAATAATCGATCATATCCCTGAAAAAGCCGATGAATCGTTGGTTCAAGCAGTAGATATAGTCCCGGCATCGGGAGAAGTTCTTCTTGCGGCATTTATAACCCCAGATGGTTCTCCGGGAGTAACAATGATAGCGCCTGGATTATGGAGATCGCGTGCGTATTTTAATACTACAAGCGCCGTTGGACTCACACACATCGAGTTTAAAATATACAATCGGAGTGCTACTGGTGTAGAAACAAAATTGTTTTACAAACCATTCATAACGCAGGATATTGATAATTCCGTATCCACCGAGTTTCTTACATCGTATGCACGTAGGAATGCAACTACGCTATTTGACGGAGATCGTATTGTAATAAAAGTATATGCCAGTACGTTGAGTTTACCAGCGCGAACGGTGTCAATGGTGGTTGGTGGAAATCGTCGGGCTTCTATGATCGAAAGCGGATGGTATATCTGTCCAGCAAATTGTGGAGATGAGTTGATATCTTCGCAAACACTTACCGTTCAAGAAACACCACTGCCCCCATTCATCATAGGATTCGCCGTAGCCATTGCGATGTTTCTAGTATCTGTTAGAAAAAGAGAATAATATTTTTTAATAGTTTGTTATATTTGTAAAACTCCAGTAGATACAACAATCACAGAAACCCCCAATATAACAACGATAAATACCACTACGATCTCAAACACCAATAGTACCAACCCCGAATCTGGCATTCCTCCAGATAGCATCATAGTTAAGAATAATATGAGAACTACAATGGCAGAAATGATTGCTATAAATCCAAGCAACGGTATAACGGAGTTTGCCGATGTCTCACCTTTACCTTGCATTGACTCTTTAAATTCATCTTTCGCGGTTCCACTTATTGTGATGTAATCGGTTTTTGTTGTTGTAGCACCACCGTATATGTTAGATGCGGTCAAAACTACAGTATATACTCCGTAATGTGTGTAAGAGTGAACTGGGTTTTGTAGAATAGAACCAACACCATCACCAAAATTCCATGCCCATGCGGTAGCGTTGTCAGATTGATCGGTGAATGTCACCGTCGCTGGCGTATCCCCGAAGGTGTAGTTCGGTAATGCTATGAAATCAGAAGTGGAAATTTCAACGAAGGATGAATTTGTCGCAGATATTGGGCCTGTATATGCGGTGAAATTAACACGGTATACCCCATGTGTTCCCCAGACATGGACTGCATTTTGATCGGTGCTTGTAAATCCATCCCCAAACTCCCACAACCACGAAGTCGGGGAGCCGGTACTGGTGTCGGTGAATGTGATTCCATTTGGAAGCCACACCGTAGTGAATCCGAAGGGGGTATACATGGCGTTTAAAGATGAATTTACATTTACCCATGTAGTTTGCGCAGAGATGTTAGATTCTGTAATTGATGTGGCATTCAATGAAATCAGGTAGTTTCCAACATATGTTGAAAAGAATGTGGCGTGCTGTGATGTATTGAAAGTGCGTTCTATCCCATCACCACTAACATTTGTGGCATTCCACACCCAACTTGTAGGAGCGCCAGTGCTGGTGTCGGTAAATAGTACAGCATTGGGATAATCGATATCGATAGTGCCAGTAGGAGTAAATGATGGTATTAAGGCTGCATTTGCTACCCCAACGCATCCAACGATTAGCAGCACCATTGCGACTAACGCGATCCTAGAATTCATGAGTAATTCCTATCACTGATGTTGTGCATATTATAACCCTCGTGTGTGATTGCAATTCCATCACCTTCTATGTGATATAACAACGCAATCCTTTAATAAACTGCGTGTTTCTCGATATACCTCACGCTCTCGAAGAGATGCTGAATAAGAAGAGTGTGGGGTTTACCACCACCCCACCAGGTAATCCCACAACTATTCCGATCAGCGCCTCATCGCCAAAAGCATCAAGACGCCAATGATCAAGACGATGGCAAAGATAGTTGGTATGACACCGATGGTGGACACACCATTCGCAACATTGGTACTCGTTGAAATGCTTGCGTTAGAGAACGTTGTGTTCAACGGTATATCTATCGTAGAACTTGATACGACATACAAGATACCAGGAACAAAGACGATCAACACTGCAAGAACAACAAACTGGATGATGCCTTCCACTATTGCGTCATCATTCACTCCGGCATTCTTTGCCATTCTGCGAATGGTTGGTTCAACACCGGAACGAATACTTTCCATCTTCGACTGTAGTTCTTCTTTGAGAAACATGATAATAACCCCAAAAATGTTTTTAGGGTTATCTCCTCATTGCCAGTAACATGAGCACACCGATGATGAGCACGATGGCAAAGATGGTGGGAATCACACCAATCGTTGAAACACCGTTTGCAACGTTTGTGTTGGTTGACTGCGATGCGTTGTAGAAGATAGTTCCAACAGGAACTTCAATTGCTCCAGTGCTGACCACATAGAGGATACCCGGAACAAAGACGATCAGTACAGCGATAACGATGAACTGGATTACGCCTTCGACAATACCTTCGTCATTGAGACCGTGCTTTACAGCGAGTGCCCGGATCTTGGGGGCAACAGTGCTCTCAATTTCATTCTTTTTTGCCGAAATATCGGACTTAAGTGCTTCCATCATATACAGGACACTTCCTTACGTATTGGGATGATAGAAAGGATTATATACTTTTCCAGATACAGTATATAATATTGTATTATGATGCCTACTTATACAACGAACGATGAAGATGTGAGTTTAAGGGATGTATGGTATTTCTGGAATCATTGCCTGACGAATAAATTACATCCGCGCAGGAAATTACAAGCACGTCGATTGCCCGATAGAAATACGTTCCATTATTGTCATAATTGTGGGAAGAGAATGATAGGCGGGACATTACTATGCCTTTCGTGTTATCGCAAAACATCCGAAGATAGGCTCGAAATAGAGAGGTTGGAACGCCGTGACGAATTGATGGGTTGCGCCGATGAGTATAGTGATCTTTTAAAGCGATGCACAAAAAGAGGGACGTGTGATATTCTTGCTGTGCACAAGCAATACTTGGGAGATGATCCAGACAGGCTTTCTACTAAGTTTCTGGTGGGGCTGATTTGTGGGAAGGATTATACTGGTGGTGGGAGGGAAGTGTTGGATGTGAGGCAGCGCGGGAGAAAGCGAAACTTTCACTCGTAAGTAAACGCATACTTTCCAGGCACCGGAGTTACAGCAAACTCACCACTCGCCATTGTGGTATTAACAGCAGGCGCAGATGCAGGTGCAGTGTTTGGATCTATATAACTATTTTGTGCTTTAACAATGGGTATATTCATCCCAACTGTGACACCCTCCATAGGATTGTACAATCCCCCTTGATCATTACATCCCATTGTAAGCACGAAGGAGATGAGCAAGAGGGATATTATGATTAGGTTGCGATGGTTTATCATAACGCGCCTCCTATGATATCTACATCTATTTTGTTTAAATATATTTTACGAGAATGTAGCAATAATGTTTTTTTTACACCAGATGATGAGTTTTTTCCGTATAAATCATCAACTACATTGTATCTGCGGGAATTGATCGGATCTCCACTTAAACTATCACATGGTATTAGAATTTCCACCCACCATCACCTCTTCTTAATCACCACGATAAATACCATACATGCCGCACCAATCGCAAATATCATCACAAGCATTGGCAACGGGATCACTGCCCCAGTTGCCTGCGCTGTAACATTTCTTTGGAATCCCATCGTGTGATTGACAAGACTTGCGCCATCTAAATATGCACTTGCATTATCTGCTATTGAAGCAGCAGGGATGTTGTTTTCTGTTACGAATGCCATTACGGTGATGAACCCTATAACACCGAGGATAACAAAGAGAAAGACAAAGAATGCCTTTAGAGCACCGGACACTTATATCAACCCCACAAATTTTGCGAACAGTGGTAGTGTTGCAATTATGATTGCAGCGAACGATATGGTATTAATCCGGCGTTCTGTGTTAGACAACAACCCACAAGACATTATATAACTCCTTTTACTCGAAAGATATTTAAACTATCCTTTCTCAACTTCATCACTCGCACCACTTTTCAAATCCCTAATCATTTCCTTAAATTCACTCTTCATCCCTGCCTTTAAGTTTTGCCCCGCTTCAAATCTCAGTAATAGTTTCTTCGCTGCCTTTCTTGCATACGGAGGGATTTCTTCGGATTCGCATAGTTCTGACAGGAAGGCACGCACTTTTGCGGGATCTTCTTTTTGTAGTTTTTTAATACTTAAACCTAACATGATATCACCAGTATTCTTTTATCATAAGTTCACAAGTCAACCCCGTTATTCCTATCATTACCATACCTGCAAGAATACCATTTAATAACTCTGGATATCTCGGTAAGTCAATTAGTATGATTGTTGTGCAAGCAGTTGCAATGATTAACATTATGAATGAAATCGCCGTAAAGAATATTTTCCATAGTTTAGTATTAACGAGATATTTCTTAATATCTCGTATAATCATTTCGTGAGGGTAGAGTGTCATTTTAAATCGCATCCCAATATCTTGTAATAACCCAGTGTATAATCACGATTGCGACACATATGGCAATTCCTAAAATAATTGAAACCACATAATCAGGACAGATGCAAACTGCTTCCTCTGGTGGGAAATACCCCAATCCTGCACAAGAATCACATCTCCAGAATATCGCGGGCAATGTCATACTTTCCATCCCTTCTCAATACACGCAATTTTAAACTCGCGTTTGTTTCGTAATATGGTATCTTCTTCTTTCCATCGATTGTACATTTGAGATTTATTAACACACCCAACTGTGTTAAACATTTCTGATGTTCCCAACCACGATTTTATTATACCATCCCATAATATCCATAGGAGTATAAGACATCCAGCGTGTAAAGTTTGTTTGAGAGTCATCTTTAAATCAATCCCGTCATTTTAATATACAATACATATACCACTACCGGAACCAATATCACCAAGATGAAAAAAAAGTATCCACCCAAACAATCCAAGTCCTATACACCATCTCGCGGTGTCACGTTTTTCATATGTCATTTAAACCATCACCTTTTGCATGTATTGGAATGCACCACTAAATACTACAAAGAGAGTTACCATAGCAGCAATAAAAATTATAACGGAGGTGTAGAAATTCTTATTATCTTCCGACATCTAGATCATCTCCAAGTATTTTGATATGCAATACATTCCCTCATATACCAAAAATATCACAAACATACTAATCGCAACACTACAAAAAAATAAGCACATGCAACGAGACTCGTGTATTAGTTCTTCATATGTGGGCACGAACAACCCCCAATTCTAGTAATACAATGGCACACACCACTAAAAATATAATCCACATTAAAACACCTTGCATAGCCACATCGTAAGGATTTACTTTTTCAGACATCTCACACAACTCCCTTCGCCAATACCGTAAACGGTTGATGTGGTATCTGCTTGAAAGTCCCACTCCCAAACTGCTTCTGCTTCTCTTCTATAATAAACTCCCCCTGCTTCAAATTCCTTGGAACTTTATCATTCACCATCGAGTAAGACTTATCCGGCTTACTCCCAAACAACCAGATAAAGGTATCAAAACGTTGTAAGACTTTCCAGTGCACCAGATTCAAAGCGTGAATGTTTGCATAAATTGTGAGGTTCAATCTCCCGGAATCGATAAGCGCATTCTCGGCAAAATTCTCAATCAAGTACCAAAATGGCTTTGGTTGATTGGCGGGAAATATCTGGTGTGCCTCATCAAAAAAGAACGTGATGCTACGAAGCCTTCTCCTTCCATTTACTTCCCCGTTATCGGAGTTTTCAAGCCCTAGCATGTAGTAAAATAAATCATACCAGAACGTCTCGTTAATCACGCTCACCACGCTATCTTCCGTTAGGTATTCAGAGGAATCGGGTTGTAACATCCTCATTTCATTGAGGGCAACTTTGAGAAACTTAGATAATTTATAATCATTCGGTACATAGACGACATTAATACCCCCCTCGATAAGATGCTCGTATAAATCTTCCTGCGAGACATACCTGTAAACATCCAACCCCTTGATTGGTTTCATTACCTCTTCCTTCTCATCCTCTTCAAAGAAAGTAACAACATCCAAGTGCCACACGAAAATGCGCAACTTGCGGGGTTCAACATTAGGAAAACATTTCTTATAATGATGGTGATTAAAGGCGTTCCAGTAGTCCAACTTCCTGCCACGATAGACTACCGTTTCCTGGTGTGCTTTGTCTGGATTGGGATTTTTAAACCAATCTTCTTTCTTAACTCCATCGATGTGATAGAACTTTGGTATTGTTTCGAGTGCGAGTGTGGTTTTACCGGCTCTCATTGGGCCGATGCAGGCAACTCGTAAACCACCATAACCTTTTACTCCATCGTCGTGAAAGCAGGTCTTGCGGTAGATTTCTTGTCCTATGTGGGGTTTGATGGCTTTGAGTCCACCTGACTGTTTGCCACGATGATAGATATTCCAGTTTGGCATTTATCCCCCAACATTCCCATCATCGGTATTCGGTTTCCTGAAATTAAAGTCAGAAATATCCCATGTGACATTCTTCGGAACTACAATCAAATCATGCCGTATCTCAACCCTCGTCAGAACATCATGTATATCTGCGAGCATCTTGTTTGACATTGACCATGCTTCGTGATCCTTCATGTAGAAATCATTCGCACTTTTCCACCGTTCCCTACAATCAAGCACGGCGTTGTAGTCCGACAAGCATTCCATTGCTTCGATAGTATTGAACTGCGATGGTGTTGGGGAGTTCTCATTCACGACTTGCTCCAACTCTCTCAATAATGCCGCCACGTTGGCATTGCCATCCTCGTACATCATCGCCGCAATCATCTTCAACAGCGTGTCATACAATGTCTCGTAAAGTCCAGATGGAACTTTATTGCGGCATTTCATCTTCATCGCTGCCATGTCGAAGGATATGCGGGAGGATGTGAGGCTTATCTTGTTTGCGGGATCGGTGGATTTTGCTGTTGCGATGGCGAGTTGCCCGATGAGATCCTTGATGTTATCGGGAAGGTAGATTTCTGATTTTGCTGTCATTATAGAAACACATCCACAACAATTGGGGCAAGAATAATTATCGCTGCAATCACGAGTATTATTGCAAGGTGATACCATACCCCGTGTTGTTTATTTTCTTCAAAGATTGTCATTTCTTACACTTCCTTACTATCCAATCCCAACACCCTTTCACACTAAAACCTAACACAAACCAAGCAATAAATATAAACACGATAAGAAATATTAATAGCGCCTCGGTGAATGTTATGGGGAAGTGATAGGTAACAGGATAAGCAACCAAATGTGTAGTCATCTCTCCATCACCACATTTTCAGATGTTTTCATTTCTAAAACATATTCCTCGTGATGCACTGCAATGAAATATCCCGAAGCGATAAGAGCAAATATACCAAATGTACACCAAACCACATCCCTATTAACAACACTTGAACTAATTAGGCAAACTGATGGTATAATCATCACCATCCAAAATCCCATCAAGATTAAAGACTTATTAGAAGATTTCATTTCTTCCCCTCGGCGACATCCAGAAATTCCCTATACCTATCAAACCCACCCTTCGGTTTTCTCAATCTCAACCACACCAGAATAAACTCCACATCTCTCCGAACGACAACCATCATTTTCGACAATGCGGTATCCCGTTTCTTGACAGACATTACAGTAGGTTTCTTTTTCTTCACACCAACTCTTTCAATCACTCCCCAAAGCAAAGGAACAGCCATCTCCCATACGATTCCCACACCCCTGATTATAAGGCGTGGATCATAGAATGCCAACTTCTTTGGCTTTAATCGAATTGGGGGATAGTGCTTTCTCATTTGTTGGGTTTGTTGGTATTTCTTCTGGGCAGTGCGCCCATCGTCGAAATAGTCTTTTAGGGACATCACTTCTCCCTCCTTGAATACACCGACACAACATATCCCCCAAGAGCAAGTCCTGCGAATATTGCTCCTATAATCACAGCAAGTCCACTGATCGCATTCCATTGTGCCTCGTTCACCGATGCCTGCGGTGGCGGGACTGGGATTGTTACAGTCACCTTTACTATCTCAGTAATAACAATCGGTGTCGGACTCGGAAGTATGATGATTTCCGGTGTAGGAGTCGGAACAAACAAATTTCCCCCGATGTATTTATTGTATTGCACTGGAACTTCCTGCCCCTCCGCAATACTATAAACAAAAAACGGCGCGGTTGTCATTGCGTCATGCTCACCATGCACCGTAACAAAGATTGCCTTCCCTGTAACCAAGTCGTCAATCTCAACTTCGGATCTTATAACAAACTGTCGCATATCTCCGATAGCATCTCCAACAACAGCGCCGTATGCTCGTGTTGCAAGAATGCCGTAATTCATCTCATCGATAACAGCATACACGACACTCCCTTCCCGTAAGTTGGTATAGCCCTTGATTGTCAATCCCGAACGTTTTACAATATCCGTGGTTTCGATACTGTAAATATCCAGATATGGATTCTGAACCTGCATATCAATCAGAGTCAGTGTATCATCAGAGTACTTCCACATCCAATCTACATACTGCCCATACGCAACTTGCGATGATAAACCATAGAATGACAATGTTGGAGTTGCAGCAAACGGTGAAACGACATCCTCGTGTTCAGCATCAAAAGCAGACTCCACGATGGTATTCTTACCCGGAGAATCAACAATGATGTGATACCTGCCTTCTGGTAGTGATTGGGTTTGTGCTGCGGTTAATTGGAATGACTCTGCTGCGGTAGCAAGATCCAGAATCCCATCCTCAATACCGAAAATCCACACTCTACTACCATCAACAATGCGAGTATCATTGTAGGACAAAGCATCACCACGCACTACAAGAATGTCAGTGACTTGCTCGATTGGTAGTGGGAGTGCATCAGAAACGTTCACAGATTGATTCTGTGGCACTTTAGACTCCGGTGTGGGTACTTGTGATGGACAGAACGTTTGAACCTTAAAAGCCTGCAAATTGCCCGCCCATTCATGGTTTGCATCCGACATTGTGCTGACTTGATACCAGGTTCCAAGGGATTGCCCGAATATGTCTGGATCTATGTAGTATTTTCCAAGTCCTTTCATTCCCATTGGATGATCTATAGTTCTTTGTAATGTGTACGAACCATTTTGCGGGGATAAGTCTGTATCATATTTACCGTAATATGAAAACTGCGTGCTCCATCCTATCACACCAGACACATCGTAGTATCTTCCGAGTTCTACACACTGTCCTTGTGAGATGCGTTCGACGGGGAGTGATGCCGCAGGGGTTGGTGGTAATATCGTAACGCTGCTATTCTCGGCAGAGACGGGCATTGCGAAACACAGGAGTAGGAGCAGGATAACAAAAAGGGAGGGGGTGGGTTTAATCATCATATAATAGATGATGTTTGTGATGGTATATTAGTTTTGGTGTTGTAATTTTAATCACTTCCTTTGAATCCATTCCATTCCTCTCCACCCCCATCCCCTCCCATCCCGTCCCTTAAAACCATTCCAATCCAATCCCTTCCCTTCCTATCCACTCCCTTCCATTCCGATCCTTTCCCTTCCTATCCACTCCTTTCCCGTCCTATCCCTTAAAACCATTCCACTCCCATCCCCTCCTCTCCATTCCCCTCCTCTCCCATCCTCTCCTTTCCCATCCATTAAAACCACTAGAAAAGATTATTTAACTATCTCAAACTCAAACGATCCATATCTCGGACGGAAATCACTCAACCCAATCTTACTCCCCGCAACCGCAAGAATCTGGATAATATCATCAATATTAAAGATTGCATCGTCAGCAATGATATCAAACTCAACCCACCACTTGTTAAATCGGGGGCGTGTTCGCATAATTGTCGATTGATTTACGCGAACTCCACGAGAATCAAAGAAGTCCTCGCCATTCACCTTCTCACCAGAGAACGCAATCTTTTTCAATCCATCCAGATTACGTGGGCCATTATATCCAAGGGGGATTTCAAGAGGGAATACCCGAACAGATTGTTTTACATCAGTTCCTTTTCTTGATTTCTTTGCGGCATCACGGAGCATCGCTTCAACGTTAAGTGACGGAACAAATGGCCCAATCTTCTCATCGAAGTACAACCCCGCTTCCCACTCGATTTTTGAGAGCGCTTCGTAATCCTCATCAGTTTTCTTCCGCTTCCCGGTGATTGCCTTCATTGCTTTTGCAAATTTGTTGAGCGGGTTGCATGTCTGATTGCTATGCATTAACATTGGCTGAACGCCATCAAGTCGTACCTTTACTGTAAAATCTGTCATGATTAATCTACCTTTCTATTTGCATTTTTTGCGAGCATCTTCTGTTTCCTTGGAATACCAGCGAGTTCTTTTACTTCGGTAACTGCCGTAACCAATTGGACATATGTTCTTCCCAAGTGTGTCGTGATCGCTTCCATCTGTTTCTGAGTTGCGTGTTCCATCTTTTGAATAGGTGCATCGTGACTATTATTGATACCCTGTTTTAATTTATTAGCGGAACGTTTGACATCTTCATACGCGGCTCTGGGATATTCATCTGGGGTGAGCATGTAATATCCTTTATTGTAAACACATTCAATGCGTCTACCAATACTTACAAGTTCATCACTTGCACTATTCATCGCAGAGTAATATTCTTTACTTCCATAATCTACACCGAGAATAAGAGCGATTTCAAGATGTTCGTGAAAACTTCCATATTCCCACTCCGATGCTACTTTTACAAGTTCCTTCCATGCGGGAAACAGAATAGTATCTTCGGTCATTTCTTCTCCACCTCTTCAAAGCCCTTCCATTCTGGATTCTTAAACAGTGACCTACATTTCGGGCAAGTGATATACCTCGCCTCTCCAGTATATTCCCATTCGTGGGAACACTTCGGACATTTCGTCATACTTAATAGTTTGACTTAATACTACTTAAGGGTTATGTGGGTATTAAAAATATTATAAAAAAGAGTTTCACCGTTTCCCAAAGATAATCCCACGCTTCTTTAAGGATAATTTCTCTCCACCGTCGAAGAAGGCACTTTGGGATATGCCACGTCCGACATTGAAGCGCTCTGCGAACTGACTAAACTGGCGGGATTTGGGGCCGCCTGTTTTGCTTGCACCGGATGGGAGTCCGCGTGGGATCATTGGTATTATTGGAGTTTGTCTAAACGGCAACTCTCTGAATGGTCTTACAGGAGGAACTGTTTTTTGCTGATATACAACCTCTTTTGGAAATGAAACTGCGTGTAGTGCTGGAGTAAGCAACGTGGTTTTTTCCGCATATGTTATCGCATTGGGAGTTTTATGTACAACGGTTTCTCCGAAACCATATTTGTTTTCGGTTGGTGTTGAATAACCCGTGGGGTGTCCAATTCCAAACCTATCTCGATTTTCCCACCAATTTGCATTTGGATTTTCATACACATTTCGATTTACATTCTCGTATACAAATCTATTTTTGTTTTCATTCACAAATTTGTTTTCGTCTATAATTTTATTTATTGGGAGTTCAGAGCGATCATACTCTTTCACTGGGAGTTCTGAAGTTTCTCGTTCTTTAACGGGAAGTTCTACAATATTGACTTTTCCGGGTAAAATATCTGGAGCATACATGTCTCTAAATATTACTTCGTTTCCAACCTCGCGTTTCTGTACAGGCAATTCACTTCCATATCCAAAACTACCCGCACTGACTGTACGAGCAGTCGCGGTAGCGGGCTTTGTTATTGCTTCGAGTGGAATATTAAAATTTCCTATAGATACTTTTGTTTGTACGGATGCCGCACCTTCAGAAATTGTACTGCCCCCACTACCCCCACCACCTCTGGTTCGTGGTTGCTGCACTTGTGTCGCTGTTGCTGGGGGTGGTGTTGGTGACAACCGTGTGACAGCACTACCAACACCAGCATATGTTAATGATCCAGCGAATACACCTGGTAGTGTTCTTCCAACATTTACTTGAATTTCTTCTGGTGTTGCTTTACCCCAATCCGTTACCTCACCCACGTAGTATGTTCCAATTGCAATCTTACCTCCATGAGCGAACCCATATCGTGCAATCGCTTCTTTCGTTATAGCGGATGCTGGTGCTACTGCCGGTGTAGCAATAGTTCTTATAACAGATGCACCCCATAGGGTTGTTCCACCATAAGCAACACCCAGTGCGCCTACACCTGCACCGACAGCATAAAATGTTGCTGCCTGTGCTGGTGCAGTAATAAGAACGGTTGGATCTCGAATCAATTGCTCTTTTACACCGTATGCCAATCTTTCGTGAATGCTATATACACCCGGGGTTTCCGCGAGTTTTCGCTCTCTCTCTAAATCAACATCACTAACCCCGCCGTATATATTCTCACGAACCCAACCCCCAGTGTCGCTTTTAACACGTTGCCACTCGGTAGTGTCTGGGGTTCCAACTTGTTTTGTGCTTGTAGTTTCTACGATTGGATTCTGTTCATACATCTCCATTGTTAATGCACGTCTGGTATTATATTCTTCAACTGCCGCCTCATCTGTCAAATCCACCAATTTTTCATTCTTTTCCAACCATTCCATATTCTTACTGATTGTTTCATTTCCTCCAGATAGTGATACTCCAGTTACTACGGTTCTAATCGGATCGGTAGATTTTCTCGTCGCTGGGGGTGGTGGTAATAATCCATATGAATAATCGGTAGCAAACCCGCGAAGGGCTTCAAAACCCATTCCTACTCGTGCACGCGTGGCTTCGATACCCATCCCCACTCGTGTACTCGTGGCTTCAGCACCCATTCCAAGCCTTTGTACAATTTCGGACATAAGTGGTGTTTCTCTGGTTGATGGGGGTTCTTCAAATTTAGCAGCGCGAGTTCTTATTAACAGTGCTTCTCTTCCTAGTTCTACAGCACCACCTGTTACACCAACCATTGTTGCTATAGATTGCTTTGCAATACCCCCGATTGTTGGAACTACAGACTTTACGTCTTCGTAAATTACTGACGGATCGGTTTGCAGTGTTATTTGCGGAGTTGGAAGTTCTCTTCTGGTTTGTCCAACGAGTAATTTGCTTGCCCCTTCCTCGCGTATTGATCCTCTAGCAGTACCAAATGCAGATACAATAACATTGCCAAGGTTCGCAGCACTATACAAAATGTTTTCGGGTTTGGATTCTTGCGTTTGGGTAGTTGATTCACTTGCAATCCTCTTATCCCACGCACCAAGGTATGAACCTATTGAAAACTGTGGATACTCTGGTGTTGTTGTTGTTTTACTCACACTCACGACAGGTTTGGGAATCATCCCATATTCCATACCACTCTCTATACTCCTAGCCGAAGTATAATCCGGCTTTATAACTGTGCCTTCGTCTGCCGCCTGTACTCCGAACCCAAGTCCTGCGCCACCGGGTATAATAGCAGCGCCGAATTTAGACGCTTTCGCAGGTGTGGTTGGTGCTTCAGCCGTAGGGGTAGGCACACCACGGGGAATCTGCATCCCCATACTGACAACCTGTGCTTTCTTGCCTTCACCACTCACACCACCAACATTGGGTTTTACTTTCCCTGCATATGGATCAAGATTGGGAACTACTGTCCACCCTTGAATATCATCCCATCGTTGGGTAGCGGATTCGAGTTCTCTTGTCTTATCGGCAACGCGTTCTTTCACATTAATATTATAAAGCAAATCCTTTCGCCACGCTTCTGCTTTTTGATCCTTTGTTTGTTGTGGCACACTAGAACCGTATGCGAGTCCGTATTTGGGATCATTTGTTATCGCAGGGAAATATTTTTCTCCACCTTTGATCGTGGTGTCGGGTTCTCTGGTGAGGATTGTTTTCGCAACATTTTTTGGATCGGATACTCCCTCTATAAACAACGGATTTGGAACTTCTTTTATTCCACCAATTTTTACCGTGTCAGTTGTGGTTGCCTCGAATGGGTTTGTATATCGCGTTACTGGTTCGGGGCGCACCATAAGCGTAGTTGGTTCCGTGCGTACAAACCCTACATGCCTATCGGTAAGGACATTGCCAGTCTCATATCCACGATCAACCAATTCCACATTTGGCGTTCCATCCGTAGACATGAGATTTGCGAGACTGCCACTCCCCTTTGGGTAAAGCATCGAATATTGTGCAACACCCCCAAGTGTCACTCCTGTAGTTGGGAGGGTTCCTGTAAATAAAAGTGGCGACTCTGCGGTGTTTGCTTTTGCGTATTGTTCTCGTGATGCAACTTCTTTATCGGTAATTGCTCTATCGGCAACTCTAGGATCTTGATTGGTCGTTAAAACCAATCCCGGTATATGTTTTTGTCCTCCAATGCCTCCACTAAGTGCTGCACCAACATGATATTTTTCTTCATGTGGGGTGGCAAGGACTTCTTCATAATTTTTAACAGACTCTTCTAAATTTATTCCTCCCTTCGGGTCGTGTTCCCAACCCCAGTTTCTAATAACTGTGGACATGGGCTTCGTAGATATCGTTCCGCTTTGTGCACTATCGCGGCCACCACCGGCGATTTGGATATCATAAACACCCCCGGGGCTTTTTACTGTTGTTACTACATCTCCAATTATAGTATCCAACCATGTTTGACTTTTCGGAATTTTTACTTGGGTGCTATCGGGAGCACCGTAATATATTTGTGCATCTGGTAATAACCTCATGCGATTTGGATCTGCAACAAATCTCGTCCTGCCACTCTCATCAGTAACCATCTTACCGCCAGCAACAGTGGAACGGGTATATTTAGAAGTCTGTATCGCCGCTTCTTCGGAAGTCATCCCGGCAAGCAATCCGAAATTTCCACCACGATATCCTCGTTCCACTGCTTTTTTCTGAACATTTGGATCAAGGAAAGACTTAGTTGTTTCAGCCCGTATTGCCATCTCGTACGCAGGGCCGCCAATAGGTGCTGCCAGGTATGCTGCTTCTGGATTCTCCTTCTGAAATTTAGAATATCTTCCGGGTTGATAAAGTGGATCATATGGGTTGACAACGCTGTATGTTTTGGTGGAGTCTCCACTCGCAACAGGAGCAGTAAGACCGTACATTGCCGCCGTGGTGGGATTGTTCAGGTTCGGAAGATATGTCCCGGTTGCCTTATCGTATATAGTCTGGTATTGTGCATCTCCACGGGTAACAGGATCTTGTTTCGGTGCTCCTCTTGGTGCTGCAACCGGCCCTCCGGTAATAGCGCTTATCCACCCTGTAGCAGAATATGCATTCTTTATCGGTTCGGTTGCAAGTCCCGCCGCTTGTAATATCGCAATGGTTTGTGCCTGCTGTGCAGCAACGGGATCAACATATGATGGTTGAACCCCCGATTGATTGGCGTTATAGACCGTATTTATGTATGCTGCGGATTCTGCCGATCCGACTGGATAGGGATTTCGCGGAGTGACATAATCAGAACCACCGGGGCTTGATGAACCCGAGGTATCGTATTCTGCGGTTTTGGCAGCCCACCACGATGGGGGCATTCCGGTTCCGGTTCCCGCAACAGGAGCGGGAGTAGAGCCAACACTCCCGACAAAACTTGGGTTTTCTTTATATGATATAGTACCAGTTGCAGCATCGTATGTTCCAATTTGTGCAGCCTTGGTGGTTGCTGGTGCTGCCGCTCGCTGTGCTTCCGCTGCCGCTAAGTTAGCTCCGCCCGGAGACCACGGATCAATCGCGGCTTGTGCTCCTCCACCCCCACCCGAAGGATCATGTGCTGCTATTTCTGATGCCCACCAATCTCCTGCTGCCATGTTAGCGCCTCCACTTCTCTACCATTACACTCGTAATTACTTCACAAACTTTTATATCTGGCATACTACTCACCAACTTAAAAGAGAATAGCAGTAAGTTGTAATAAAGTCTTGCTTTGGAAAAAAGAAAAGTTAGAATCTGAAATTCAGATTATATGGATTGCCTTTTCTGGCACTTGGCATTTTGCGGTTTGTCTTTGCAACCTTCGGTGGATTTCCAAAGAGGGGTTGAACGAAATCCATGTTGGTTGACTCGATATTACCCGCGCTGTTTTTTCCAAGATTGCGGAACACCGGAGAACCCGACTGCACCGGGCGCTTTTGGGTTTGCGCTTGCTTGGATTGTTTTGGCATCACCTGGGCTTTTGTATAACCACGCGATGATTGTTTGCCTGCTTGGGAGATTGGGTATAATCCATAGATGGGCTTGCCAGTCCCGCCACGCTCTGCTGCAACCTTCTCTTTAACAGCAGACACACCACGAGAGAAATTGCGGGTTTCTTTGGTTGAGAATTGTCCTGATGCAAGATCATCAAACAGGTTGCGTAGGGGGGAATCTCCCGGTTTGGTTTTTTTGAGATTGAAATCGGATACTACGGATTTGACACCAGACTTGACGCGCTCGCCAAATGTAAACGTATCCGCTTTACTTTTATTCATTTCTTTGAGTGAGAATTTGTTTTCCGTATCCCACTTTTCAAACTCTTCGTCGCTTTTGTCTTTAGCGATTTCTCTGTCTGATTTTAGTGCGTCTTCTATTTCTATATCCAATTTCGTTTTGGATTTATTTTTGGGTTTCACATTTGGATCGCCAAACTGTTCTAAATCTTTTGAACCTTGCTCCTCTGCAAGTTCCAAATCCAATTTTCTTTCAATTTCATCCAATTCTTCTTTTTCCCTCACCTCGTCGGTTACATCAGCACCATCTTTAAAAATTCGTTCATCACTAACTTTATTCCCATTCTTCTTCGCCATACCCACCACCAGCCTACTTCTTAAACGCTGCCCCTACACTTCCTATAAGCCCAGACGCAACGCTTCCCACAACGGCAATCTTGGTAACATCAACAATACCTTTCACTGCGGTATCACCGGCATTGCGCGTATCTCTTTTTCGAGAATCGCCGCTCCTATTAAGTGTGTACTTCATCTCAATCTTCACCTTTGCCATAGAAGCGTTTGTACATCAACTTCCCCGCAGCAACGCCACTCTTTGAAGATCCAGAAACCTTCGTTATATCGGGTGTAACCCGTGCGTCTTTTATTACCCTGCTGGCGGGTAATTTGTTGGTGCAGTCCCGCATGACTACAACCCCTTCATCTTGCGCATCTTTGCTTCTTTCAAGTCGTGTGCTTCATTGACTTCCTTACACCACTGAACTCCGGTGTTTCTGTCATTCATTACTTCGGCACGGAGTGGTGTGCGTGAGTCGTGTAAGGCATTCCCTACATTCACGGACAACCTTGTGTTACGGATTCTTCGGTTCGGCATATTTTGATGCTCCTACTGCAAAGTAAGGTTGTGCAGGGTTATTAAGGTTTTGGATAGAAAAAAGAAAATGTATAATCTAATTAAGATGTTGAACCCATGACAAAATTCCTCCACCAAATACCCAACACCCACAACTGAATGCTATAATCAAGATAATACCGATGGTTACAAAATCATTTTTATTGTAGTCTTTCACTTTCATTAACAATAACTGTAATCCAATCAAACTCGCCACGATTAGTATTGCACCGATAGTCATCGGCATCCAGTATGGAATCATACAAACACCACCAAATTTAATTCAAAAATAATTGTCATTATAATAACCAAAAGTCCAGCAATAATTCCAGCGCACCCCGTTATTTTTGTTAGTGCACTATCCAACGGAGATTTTGTCAAAATACTATTTTCTTTGCATAGTGAAATCCCAACAAGTATACAATATATCGAACCCATGAAAAAAATTACTATACAAAAATTGTGTAACAATACCGACTCTGATAGCAATGATATTTCAATTGGCATTTCTTCTCACCTACACTTCTCTACAATTCTCTCAATCTTATTCCTATGATCGACAAATCCCTGTGCAATCGGAACCAATCTATTCGCTGCCTTACAAATCTCTTCTTGATCGGTTTTATCATTTGTTTTTAAGATTGTGATTGAAGTATCATAATGCCCTTCGATATAGACGCGATAGGCTGGTTCATATTCAAGCACGAACTCATAGAAGAAAACATAAAACAGCGTTGCTATAATACCAAACACCCCAACCCATAAAATTGTGTCTAGTGAATCAACATTTATACCATTGGGTGTAAAAAATAAATATAATATTGAAATTACCATAGGCGAATATAACAATCCAACCATAAGTAATGTCTTTAATCCAATTTTGCTAATCGATTCGTCGTCGTCCAGACAGACGACTTCAGAACCAACTTGTTTGATTGTATGCTGTGTCATGGAAATGACATTCCTGTAAATGGTTGTCCGAATAGAGAAGCCCATAATGGCAATGCAAATAATAATACCGCAGCAATAACAAACCAATATATTCCAGACACGTCTACACTAGAGCCATCTTCTGCTTTCATCCATAATGGGGGGAATTGGAATGTCATTTCTTAACACCCGCACCCACAAGTTCTCACACAGGAATTGCTACACGCTACTGGTGCACAAGTTGGTTGACAAGTGGTTTGATGCTGGGTATGATCTTTGATTATCTCATCAATTCTATATCTCCCATCCTCAACATGATATGTGAATGTTACATTGTGATTATCATATCTATCGAATTTGTAACGTGCTGTATCGACAACCGAAGCATATTTTATCCCATCATCATCAATAACGTATGCCCAGTACCTACTATCATCACCTGATACGTGACGCTCTACTGTAATAACCGATGTTTTTTCTCCGTGGTTACATGCATTGCAACACGCCGTTGAGGAATAATCCACATACGCACATCCCATCAATGCTACACTCACAATAAGTAACGCAAGTGCAATTACTGGATAAAGTTTTTTGTTCATTCCCTCACACCCCCAAGCAACTTCTCCATCTCTCTAATCCCCTGCGATACCGTCTTACCATACTTCAAAGCAATCTCGGCGTTTGAGTCGGAGATGGCATACTTTTTAGAACCGGTATTCCATGTCTTGCCGGTTTTGTAAGTTCTAGTTGGCATCTCTATACTCACCACTTACAATTCCATCAATTCCATAAACATACGCAACAACTATAAAAATAACTGGCATTTGTGTTGCTAGTGTTATTACAATAAATACGCTACTAAAATCGGAATATGTTACCGCACCGTAATACATTATCATCGTGATGCAAAACGATACAACCGCTAGTGCTGTAAACAAAATGCAAGGTCTGTATTTCATAAATATATATTGGTGGTGACCACACTTAAAGATTACCAC
>Ga0307377_10000881_pt1 | contig 39960 bp, 31 predicted proteins | sample TR3MG_FD_202535 | JGI IMG/M metagenome (GOLD analysis project Ga0307377, IMG submission 202535) | Soil microbial communities from Risofladan, Vaasa, Finland - TR-3 | ecosystem: Environmental > Terrestrial > Soil > Coastal area > Acid sulfate soil | place: Finland: Risofladan, Vaasa | collected...
GGAGACTGTAGCAGCAATACAGAGTATTTTTGATGTGTTTTGGTTCAAGAAGCCGATATTCCAACATAGAAATGTAAATCTATGTTGGAGATTATCGAAATGCTTGGACCAGGCGAGTATGTAGCAGATGAAACACAAGGGATTACACGTGTCGAGGATTTGCCGAGACCGAAACTTGTACGGCGCAGCCGCAACTATAAACGGCGGCCCTGTCCGCTGTGCCAACGCAGTGCATACAGGCTTCGAACCGTCACCCGCAACCTGCACGATCTGGGAGACTCACTTAGCGGCAAACCACGTGATATTATTCTCACATACTCCCAGCATCGCTGCCTCGGATGCAACCATTACTTCAACGCGGATATGGACGATTTGGCGTTGCCCAAAAGCCATTATACGCATCGAGTGGTCTCAATGGCGGTCCGGCTCGTCGTGGAAGACGGCTTGCCATATCGACCGGCATCATGGCATTTATGGCGTGATCATCGGGTATTTGTTCCCTGGGCCACGATTCAGAACTGGGTCGAAGCAACGGGGAAAAAAAGCTGAGTCTATTATCCAAACCCAGTACATTGATGAGGCTCTTTGCGACTTTTCCGGGTACATTGCTGCTGATGAGTTATATGATGGCCCTTTCTGCGTATTGTTCATTGTGGATAATCACAAGTTCAGGCGTTTGTACTATGAGGTTCTTGATTATAACCCCACTAATGAGGATATAACGCGGTTTTTCAGGCGTTTCAAGCAGATGCTGGATGCCCGCCATTTGACTTTACAGGGCATAACCACCGATGGCTCGCCGTTATATCCTGAGCCTATTGCTGAGGTTTTTGGCGAAATCAGACACCAGTCGTGCCAATTCCACATTATTACCGAGATTACCAAAGACATTCTCAAGGTGGTAACGCAGGTTCGCAGACAACTAAAGCACAAAAAGGTAAAATGTCTGCGAGGTCGCCCTTCTGACAAGAAAGCAAAACAAATCGCACAAGAGAACAAGGGAATTCAGAATAAGATTGCCAAGCTATTTGAACACCGTCATTTGTTCGTCAAGCACGCTGTGAGCCTTAAAGAAAAGAAGATACTTCGGCATATTACGCAAGGCTTTGACCAACTACGCACCCTGCGGGCAATCATGGATGAAGTATATTGCTTGTTCGACCGTCGTTGTCGAATGGCCACCGCTCTGGGAAAACTTGCCAAGTTGCGTCGCCGCATCAGACGCTTTGCAAAGCTCAGAGATACGCTTAAGAAACTGTGGTCAGCGAATCTTGAAAAAGCACTGACTTTCCTCGATGACTCGTTACTGCCTGCAACCTCAAATGCGGTAGAGCGTGCAAATCGCCGACATCGCAAGATGCAGAAAAGCATATATCGGGTGCGAACCAGGGATCATATAAGTCAACGGATAGCTGTTGATATGCAGCGTGATGAGTATAGCGTCGGTCTGAAGAAAACCATAAGCACGTTACATTGGAGCAGAAGCGGTGAAAAACGAAAAGCAGGATAGAAGAGAACTCTGTAAAGATGCTACAGTCTCGAAAATTGTGTTATTTAAAAATACTTTGTTTAAAGAAAGGAAATTAACATGAAAACTTTGAAACTAAAATTAGTTTGTTCGATCCTAGTAGGTGTAATTGCAGTTGCGTTTTTACCAACATTAATGAATACCGTTAATGCTCCAAGCAGTGCAAAAGTGCTCAGCCTTGACCAAATGTGTTCAATCTGGGGTGGATGTGCGCAATGTACTGGTAGTCAAGCTGCGTATGGTTGCTTCTGCGTACATTCAGGGGGACGTTACCATGAATGCAGTGTGAGTGCAACCGCACAGTGGTGCGAAGACGCAGCAAGTGGAAGTTGTGAGGACGGCAATAAATATACTTCTGCTACTGGGTCAACCTATGAAAGTTCAACGTCTGAAGCAGGACGTAAATGTAATGGGGCATCTTATTGCGCTGTGATTAATCAAAAGGGAGTAAATTACATTACTACTAACACATGCTATATCCTTCATTCGTACTGTCTTTAATAAAAGAGGTTATACCAATATTTGAAAGGAAATTTATTATGTCTAAATTAGAAAAATACAAATTTACTGCGTTAATTATGTTTGCTGGTCTATTCCTTATTGCTGGAACCAACGCAAAAGCCAACGAAAATAATATTTTGGACATCATTATTGCTGGGGTCAAGCTTAATGATAGTTTGATTAATAATATCTCTTTTAGTTACACCGTTGATTATAATGTATCTGAAGAATGGCGAAAGGAACAGTTAGAGTTTACAAAAACAATGATGGGTAACGAATACTCAGAAGAAATAGAGTTGAGAGTTTCGACTCTTGAGCATACATTACGTACAGGGTCAACGGTTTGTGAAGGAAGCAAATTTAATATAGCCTCAAAAATTGTCGCTCTGTCTGATCAAGAGGTGTTTCAAGATGAGGTTGTAACTTGTGACGGTATTCAGCTAACAGAGTTAAATATCAAAGAGGGTATTGGTTATATATCCAATGAACCCGAAACCAGAAGGTCCGACTTGATGTTTGACGTAAGAAACTTTCCAACACTTTTTGTAGACGGGCAGTCAATGTATTCTGCTTTGACTTCCGATGATACAGCGGTCAGTGTTTTGGGGACTGAAACGATCGATGGCGCCGCGTGCTATGTAATCGAGATGGTTAAGAGCTTCTCAAGCCCCTCCGGAATTCAAATGCAAGTTAAGCGAAGGTGTTGGATTGCTCCTGAAAAAGGTTATCTGGTAAAAAAAGCTATTTCATATAGTGTAGAAACACCTGATAAACCTTTGAATATTACTGAATCTGAGTTGGCTGAGAGTGCCGATGGAATATGGTATTATTCCAAGGCAACCTTCCACTCCTATCCGCTGTTTTTGACAAAACCCGATGTGGTTGCAGTTTTGGAACTCAAAAACATAGCCATAAATCAGCAGCTTAGAGACGATACGTTTATCCCTGATACCAGCAAAGTTACAAAGATTTATGATACCGTGCTCCGTTTCTCATATCCAACTGAACCTTTATCTCTTTTGGATGCTGGGATAATTGAATAAAAAAAGAACGAAGCAAAAGAAACTATGAATACTAAAACAGGTGGTCATAAGCTGTGTGTGACCACCTGTATTCTTAGAGGGTTCATACCAGCAAAACATAACTGCTCTCCAAAACTGAAGCTGTGGAATTTATATGTTTTTAATGTCAAGTAGTAGCTTATTATCAAATTACATTAAGAGCCTGTAACAAAACCTAAAATTTAATCAGTGCTTTGTCCGATAAAGATGGTTAGGAAAATGAAAGATTTGACATTTAGCCATGGAGGGCATCATCATGGCCAAACCACTGGTAAACGACCAATTATGGGAACTGATCAAACCGATTCTGCCCAAACACCCGCCTCGACCCAAGGGAGGCAGGCCACCTGTCGACGACCGCAAAGCACTCACTGGAATCATTTTTGTACTCAAGACCGGTATCCCCTGGCAGTACCTGCCAAAGGAAATGGGCTGCGGTTCCGGCATGACCTGTTGGCGACGTCTGCAAGACCGGCAAAAGGCCGGTATCTGGGACAAGATACACCGCATCCTACTCAGCCATTTGCGGGAGAAAGACAAGATAGACTTTTCCCGTGCGGTGGTAGATTCGGCTTCGGTGCGAGCCGTTTTTGGGGGGCGAAAACGGGCCCGAATGCAACGGATAGACGGAAACTGGGGTCGAAACATCACATTATCACCGATGCCAACGGCATCCCTTTTGCAGTGAAAGTCACAGGAGCTAACCGCCACGATGTAACTCAACTTTTGCCGTTGGTTGAGTCGATTCCTCCAATCGCAGGTAAGGTGGGTCGTCCTCGTAAGAGACCGGATCGTGTTCAGGGTGATCGAGCCTATGACAGTCAACCCCATCGAGATGCATTGCGTAAACTGGGTATAGATTCTGTTCTGGCAAAACGCAGAACGGAAAACGGCAGCGGATTGGGAGTCTTTCGCTGGGTGGTCGAGCGCACACTTTCCTGGGTGCACCAGTTTCGCAGATTGCGAGTTCGTTATGAACGTCGTCATGATATTCATGAAGCGTTCCTCACGATAGGTTGTATTTTAATATGTTCAAAGTTCATATAAACCAGCTTTTGTTACAGGCTCTTAATATTTAGGGGTATCAGCAAATCATGAAAACAATCTCAAAAAATCAACATTTTCTTATTATTGTTTTTGTGACCATAGTTTCAATGGTCTTTGCTTTAGTAAAGCCACTCAAAGTGTTTTCTTCACCAAAGCAACAATTCTCAGTGGCCGATGGAAATATTGACACAAGATGTGGCCCCAAAGCCTTACTTGTGATATGCAGAATTTTAGGTGTCGAAACTAACTTAGAAGAGCTGATTAAATTATCTGATTTCAATAACTCAGGTACTACCATGTACGGATTACTCCAAGCGGCGAGAAAAAAACGAGTAAGTGCTGTCGGTCTTGAAATAAGTCTTGAAGAATTATCTCAACTTGATAAACCGTGTATTGCCTTTGTAAACAGCAACCATTTTGTTGCCATTGTCGACTACAAAGATGGTATCTTCAATATCGTTGACTCGGACAGATTATATACAATACAGAAGTCAGAACTTGAAGAAATATACTCAGGCAAAGTACTTGTTATCTCAAAAGATGGCATATTGACGGAGAATTCTTTCCCAAGTATACATTTCCAGGAATACAAACATGATTTTGGACCATTGGAACAAAACCAGACTATAGAGTACACATTTACCTTTTACAACAAGGGGAAAACGAAATTGATAATCGACAAGGTTAAAACTGGGTGTAGTTGCTTGGCAACGCTAATCTCCAAAAAAGAGTTGCCGGGGGGTGACAAAGGGCAAATTAGTGTTAAGTTTAATACGGGGGGACAAGAAGGTACGACTCAACAGCATCTCTTGATTCACACAAATGACCCAAACAATGCTTGGGTCAAACTTATTTTATCTTATACTATTAAAGCAGAAATAAATGTTAGTCCGAAACATCTTGATTTGGGTCACGTTTATCCAAATGATCTATCTGAAAGAAAAATTACAATATCATTTCCTACGAATAATGATAGCAAAATAATGACAGTAACTTCAGACTGTCCTGATGTTCTTGTCGGTCAAATAGCACCAGCTAAAACCATTAGTAATAATAGAATATTTGAAATTCCAATCAAGCTAGCAAACAATAAAAGTATAGGGCAACTCGAAGGAATAATCTCTATTCAGACTACTGACAGCCAAAAACCATATATAAATATTCCTGTCAGAGGTGAGGTAATAGGGCTAATCAAAATTTGGCCAAACCAGTTTTTTTGGGGAATCGTAGAACAAGGGCAACAAGCCAAAGCAAAGGTGAGAGTATTCCAGCAAAATCTAAATAAACCAAACTGGAAGATAGAAAAACTGGAAACTGCACCCGGTTGTCCAGTAAAGTCCTATGAAATCACAAAAAACAAAGGTGGAAGAGAATATGAGATTGAGCTTACCCTCTTTTCAGCAAAGCCGGGTTTAGTGAAAGATACTGTTAGGATTTACACAAATAATGTGCAACAGCCGATACTGGAGGTTCCAGCAATTGGTTTAATAAAAAACGAGAAACCTTGATGTATTAATCCTTCTTGATAGAATAAAGTCTGAGTTTTGTTCCTGTGAATAGTTGCTCTTCACACTTGCTGAGATGTGAAGAGAAGCAAAATAGGCTATCGCTTCCTTATATATATGCAGAGGGGCCATTTTGAACTGAATGTTTTTGTACGGCCATTTGTAATAATAAGATAATACAGTCTGTCATCCGAGCAAGGTGATTTTTTAATGGAAACATTATGTTTGTGTCGATAAAATAATAAGTTATGTATATAAGGATTTATAACTTGGAATAGAAGTTTGATATAAGCCAATTTTGCATATTTTAAGACAGGAGTGCTTAAATGAAAAGGTTTTTGATGTTAGCATGCATAAGTATCTTGACCCTTGTATCAATGATCAGCATTTTATATGCAGAGGCCCCTAATTCTCGTGGGTCTAAAACGAGAATACTAATCGAGGCCATGACGGTACAAGTTAATAACAATGTACTATCAGCACTTCAGCTGGATAATAATGTTGAACCTTTGTCTAACGTGACTGTTCCTCTTCCTAGTTTGTTGTATATTTTAGCTGACCCTAATAGCGTAAAGATAGTAGCCTCTACAAAAATCGAGACGTTCGTTGGTGAAACAGGTGAAATTGATACTGGAGAAAGAATAAAATACCTAATTAAAAAAGATAATGGTTCTTTCGAAGAAAAGACCACCGATAAGCCAATTGGAACAACATTGGTAGCAACACCAACTATTGATAGACAGGGGAAAATTCAAGTGGATTTTAAATTTGAGCATACTACAGTAATTTTACCCAAGGAGATTGACCATGAAACTTCTCCGCCGATACGCAAGCCAGTAGAGGATAACAAGACACTGAATAGTATAGTAAAGCTTACATCAGGCGAGCCGATCATTGTTGGGACTTCGGTAACATCTGATTCGAAATCCTTTACGCTTGTGCGAGCTGAGGTTTTGAAAAACCTAAAACATTTTTTTTAGAGCCTATTATGACATTTATTATGGATAACGCAAGTACAAAAGGTAGGGTCAAGAATCTTTCGCACATTTTGCAACAGGTCCTTTAACTGGTCGTTATTTATTTCTCAATCTGGTCATTACTTTTAGCTGACTTTTGACGCTTTCTTCACACCGTTTGCCCGAGTTTGTCGAAACCTCGCCCCTTCCTTATCTTCCAGGTCAGGTAGTGTCAAGAATCTTTCGCACATTTTGGAATAGGTCCTTCATCTGGGCTCAGTCTCTTGAACCCCAGAATTAAAAACATTAAGGAAACAGATTAACCGGCTGATTTGCAAGGCGCCCATACCTGGCTGCATTTGAAGCGCCCCGGGACACCAATGTCGCTCCCTATCCGCAAAAAAAGCCTGTAATTTGTTCTTCAAGTATCAACAAAAACCCCCCCTGAAACGCTAACTATAAGGTAATAACCGGCTGCCCAGAGGTAGGCTTGCATGCTTAACTATGTATTCACGGCAAAGAACAGCGAAGGCAATCTGCTGGTGGGGCAGATGCATGCCGACCGCCGTGAAACTGTTGTAAGTGCTTTAAAACAAAAAGGTTACTACCTAGTTAGCGTCGAGCCTGAGAGCAAGCTCTCAACAGTTATACGGTCAAGGGCAGGTTTGCGCAGCCGGGTCAGCCTACGCGACAGGGCGATTTTCACCCACCAATTGGCAACCCTGCTCAAAGCTGGCGTACAGCTAAGCATCGCGTTAAGAACCCTATCGAGGCAGACCCAAAACAAATACCTGGCCTCCGTCATCGGACAGTTGCAAAACGATATCGAACAGTCGAGCTCGCTGTCACAGGCAATGTCAAAGCATCCAAGGGCCTTTTCTGTGGTATATACGGCCATCGTTGGAGCTGCTGAAGAATCGGGCAGCCTCGCTGAAACGCTCTCAATGCTGGGCGAGCAGCTCAAGGCAAGAGCGTCGGTACACGCCAGAATAAAGGGGGCTCTGACATATCCAATATTCCTGCTGGTCGTCAGTGCCATTGTGGTCGGCGTACTGACTACCTTTGTCATACCCAAATTCATCGAATTATTTGTGAATGTGAACCAGGCACTGCCCCTGCCGACAAGAATCCTGGTTGGTATCACAGAGTTTCTTAAGGAATCCTGGTGGATGTTAATCCTTGGCATGGCAGTGGTTGCTGCTCTGGGCTCCGCAGCACTAAGAGATGATCGCATCAAACTATCTGTTGACGGCTTTTTACTTAAGCTGCCGGTCGTGGGAACCCTGAATCGAAAATTACAACTGGCCGGTTTCGCAAGAACACTCGGCTCCCTTCTTAACGGCGGCGTCAGAATAGTATCAGCCCTGAACACTACTAAGGGAACCACCACAAACCTGGCATTTGCCAAAGAAATCGGGAACGTTGAAGAAGCTATTTTGAGAGGCGCCACAGTGGCAAAAGTGGTCGCCGAACAGCATTACTTCGATGAAATCGCCGCCAATATGATAGCCGTCGGCGAGGACACAGGCATGTTGCCCGAAATGCTGCTGGAAGTGGCGGATATGTATGACCAGGAATGCGAATCGGCGATAAGTTCAATTACAGATCTGTTGGGGCCCATGATGATTGTGGTATTGGGCCTGATTATAGGATTCGTCGTCATGGCCATACTATTGCCAATCTTTGAAACGAGCACAATGGTTGGCTGAAAGGAGCGCACAAAATGGATACACTCTCCGCAAAGCGCACCACACCGAAAGCATTTACCCTCATTGAATTGCTGCTGGTTATTACAATAATCAGTGTTCTGGCCGCGGTGATTGTCCCGCGCTTTTTTGGGCGCTCACAGGAGGCCAGGATAGTGGCAACCAGGCAGACTATTGTTGGAACGTTCGGCATCGCACTGGACCTGTTTGAGCAGGATACGGGTCGTTATCCAACGGGTGAAGAAGGACTGATGGCGCTAATTCAAGACACTCAGGTGAGAAACTGGCACGGACCGTATCTCAAGAGCGTCTCTATACCACTGGACCCATGGGGTAATCCGTACAAATACAGCTATCCGAGTGAATTAACATCTTCGGAATTCTTGTACGACATAGTTTCTGCAGGACCGGATGGCGTTTATGGGAATGCTGATGATATTACGAATCATGACGACCCGACGAGAAGTGAGCGCGAACGTGAGAGATAAGAGATGGCAACCGTGCGGTTTTACTCTCATCGAGCTTGTTATTGTTCTGGCAATCATTTCCGCAATGGTGATGGTGATAATGCCGTACGCCACCAAGAGTAACGAAAGCCTGAAACTGAATCAGGAATGTTTAAATATTGCCGAGACTGTCAGGTACGCAATAAACCTGTCAGTTAATAGCAGGAAACCAATTAGGATAGTCATTGACCCGAAAAACAAAAGTTATTCACTGGAAACGGGGGCCCGAATCGATGGTCAGAACTTCAAACCGATCGAGGATATTCAAGGTTCCACGCATTACCTCGGTCGGAACATTGAAATCAAGGATGTCGACGGGTTCAGCATCGAGAAAGAAGGATACTATTTGGTCTTTGACCCGGCAAGAGCTTGGCCCGAGGCAAGTATTTCTCTTTCGAATAGCGGCACAATTAAGATAATAAAAATCAGACGCGAACAGGTGGAGATTGAGGATTCTGAGATATAGAAACAATTGCAACCGTTACGGCACCCGGCCCGAAACTGCCTCCGTGGGGTTCACCATGGTAGAGGTCGTTGTAGCTCTGGCAATACTCGCTACAACCGTTGTTGCCATGTTTGGCGCTATGAGGAATTGCTTGACAGCCGCCCACCATAGCAGGATGTTGACTGGGTCGGTATTGCTCGCTGAGACATTGCTCGCTGAAGCGATCCTGTCTGAAAAAATGACTTTTGAAACCAAGCGGGGCCAGCAGGATTCATATCGGTGGCAAGTGCAGACTGTCGCGACTCCTATTGAAAATCTTGGCGCCATCCGCGTCAAGGTGAGCTGGTGGGAACAGCAGCGTGAGCAGCAGTACGAGCTGCTCTGCCTGGTTCAAATAAAAACAACTGTGGAAGGGAAATAAATATCAGGCATGAACCGTTCGCAAGCCGACAAGGTGGTTCGGAGTCGGGGTTTTACCCTGATAGAGATTCTGCTTGTGATGCTTATCAGCTCCATATTTGTTCTGGGCATAAACGCAACGTACCGGCAGGTACATTCGGTCTGGTCAAACGTCGAGGACAGACGAATAATTTACCATAATGCCCGTATTGTCACCAAAACTTTACGACAGGAATTGTCCTGTCTCTATCTTCCCGCGGCCCCTGACGGCAATGACGACGCCGAGACCGACAAAGCATTTCAGCCAGTATCGGTCGAACCAACTGAGCTTACCTTCTATACACTTGCCCCCTCATGGAAAGCGAGCCTGGTGTCATCGCGTATGGCAAAAGTTCGCTATAGTTTCACGAAGGATGAGTATACCAACGAATCCGTGCTGCAGAGATTTGAACAGCCGTGTGCGGGAGAAAAACCCATCGGAAAAGAAAGTTCAGATGTAATTTTGAAGGGTCTGTCAGATTTCAGCGTAAGCGCCGTCGGGAACGGCAGTAATGGCGGGGATGAAAAGAAGAACGCCCCGCCGAAAGCCTTGAAAGTCTCGCTGAAATGGCCGGCAACGAAGGTCGTTCCCGAAATTAACTTCCAAACGACCATCCTAATTCCTTGTCAGGCTTCCGTTGGGCCTGGGGGTTAGGTCCCGGACTCAGGGTCTGAGCAATCACCGCCGCTTTCCTGAACTGACAAGCCCTGTGGTGCTTTGGCCGTGGTGTCGGAAAAATCCTGCAATGGCAGAAAGTCAATAATAGTGGAGTTGTGTTTGTTTAAAGTGGCGTATATGTCTGCGAAAGTTGTAAAGCTGGTGCCTAATGACTGAGTGGGACTGGGTCATTCTTGGATTATACCTTCTGACCACAGTAGGTATCGGTCTTTATTTTACGAAAAAGGCTGTAAGGAGCACCGCTGATTTTTTTGTTGCAGGACGAAGTTTGTCCTGGTTTATCGCCGGTACGTCCATAGTGGCAACGACATTCTCTTCGGACACGCCGCTGGTAGTGGCCGGCATATCCCGCGAAACGGGGATTTACGGCCACTGGTTTTGGTTGTCTTTGGCTACAGGTCAGATTGCCACAGTGTTCTTTTTCGCCCGGCTTTGGCGCAGGAGCGAGGTGATGACCGATATTGAGTTTGTAGTTGCGCGGTACGACCCTTGCCGGGCAACTTCCGCTTTGAGAGTATTCAAAGTATTCTTTGACGGGGTACTCATAAACTGCATCGTGATGGCATCCGTGACTTTGGCGATGGCAAAGATAATCAAGGCGATGTTGGACCTGCCGGATGTCACACTTTTGCATTTCCCTCTCTTGGGAGATGTCAATTCGGTGGCCGTGCTGCTGGTTGTTCTCGGGGGAGTTGCACTGCTGTACTCGATACTTTCAGGACTATACGGTGTTGTTTATACCGACCTGCTGCAGTTTGTCCTTGCCATGGCCGGTTCGATTGCGCTGGCCGCGTGGGTCTACGTTGATGCTTCCGATGGCGCCGGCCTGCTGAAAAAGCTCTCGGCCGCTCCGAATTTCAAATCTGATTTTCTGAACTTCTTCCCTGACCTGAGTTCTTTCAATCTTGCGAGTTTTACCTTCTTTGTCTACGTATTTGTAACGTGGTGGGCGCGGGCCCCTGGTAACGGATACTACGTCCAGAGGCTCCTGGCCACCCGTTCGGAGAGAGATTCCGTTTTGGCTTTTCTGTGGTTCAATGTCTGTCAATATGTAATACGACCGTGGCCATGGATAGTCGTCGGACTGCTTTCTTTGCACTATCTGCCCCATTTGAACGACCCGGAGAGCTCTTTTCCCATGATGATTAACCTGTTTATGCCTGCAGGCTTGAAAGGCATTATGGTAGCCTCCATGCTGGCGGCATTCATGAGCACAATCGACACGCACCTGAACTGGGGAACATCATACATAGTCAATGATTTTTACGTGCCGTTTATGAGCGGTAATAAGAACCCACGACACTACATCCGCGTTTCCAGAATCAGCATGATACTGCTGACTATAATCGCACTTGTTATCACGACTAGGCTGACCAGTGTACTCGGCGCCTATAAATACCTCGCTGTGATGTTTGGCAGTATAGGAACGGTAATGATAGCAAGGTGGTATTGGTGGCGTGTCAGCCCATATTCGGAGATGGCGGCAATTACTACAAGTCTGGTCTTAGCCAACTATCTGCAAATAAGACTTCCGAGTACGGCAGAGGCCGACCTATTCGCGGTTCGCGTGGTTATCACCGTTTCAGTCGTAACAATTGTATGGGTGGTGGTCACTTTGTTGACTTCAAAGAAAATTCCGGGCAAACACGCCATTGCCTTCTACTCGAAGATGCGGATTGCCGGGGTGGGTTGGAAGAAAGTCAGGGAACTGGCGCAAATCGACCCAAGGGCCGGCGAATTCACGCAAAATCTCGTCGCCTGGCTATGCTGTGTCGTCTTTCTGTTTTGCTTAACGCTGGGAATCGGCAAGTTCATCTTCCATGAATGGGTTACGGGATTTGTTTATATTACTGGTGCGATTACAAGCGGGTATGTACTAAAAAAACTTATGGGCAGAATGCAGTTCTTGGGAAGCAGGACCCCAGAAGCTTAGAAGAAAAGCATATGAGCCGGCCGGGTGCCGGAGACTTGCGAAGTCATTGGAAGGTTGCGGGTCAGGGCATTTATACTCTGGGTACTTGGCGTAATAAGGCGGTGCAATATTGACTGCGTAATGCGGTTTTGTGCCTGAATTGAGAAAAGGGTTGATTTTCGTGCCGACCTTAAAAAAGGCTCGTTACATATCAACAGACCGTCCTGCAGGGTCGCTTTTAATACTGGCCGTAGTGGTTTCTTGCTGATACGGACAGTTGGCGGCTAAAAAGAAGAGAGCGATGGGTTTGGCTGTAAAGCGCCTGAAATCTGGGTACGGGCACCGGGGGAGTGTATTGGTTTTGGTCCTGATTGTAGTATCGAGTATGGCCATAGTATCGGTTGGTCTGGCGTACAGAACGCGAATTGAGCTGAAACTCGCCCGGACAAATGCACAGAGAGTGCAGGCTTATTATCTGGCGCTGGCAGGTGTGGCAAGGTCAAAGGCTCTGCTCAGTAAACAAGAGCTTTCGCCTGCTACTATTGCCGGAATATGCCGTTTTGCCGGTACGGCGAACGAGGAGGGGCTTTTTGAGCAGTTGGGACAGGAGGGTCTGACCGACCGCAAATTCCTGGGATACAGCGTCAGAGATGAGCAAAGTTACCTGAATATAAACAATTCCGACCCGGCCATTTGGGAAAATATGGGCAGCATCAGCAGTGAGTATCGGGCCGCTATAATCGATTGGGTTGACGCCGACGACGATACCAGCCCCGATGGCGCCGAGACTGACTTTTACCTGCGTCTGGAGCCGCCCTATGTTTCCAAGAACAAGCCCTGCCTCGCTCTCAGGGAACTGCTTTTCTTAAAAGAAGTGACATTTCGTGTCTATACGGGGGAAGACCTGAACCGAAACTCTTTGCTGGATGAGAACGAGAAAGACGGTTCGCTTAGCTTTCCGCCTGACAACGAGGACAACAAACTGGATTCGGGACTTGTGGACATCTTCACTGTTTATGGTGACGGCAGGGCAAACATAAATACAACGTCTAAGGCGGTGCTGAGTGCGCTGCCGGGGCTTGATGAATCGGCCGCTGACACAATATTGGCCTACCGGGCAGGCCCTGACGGACAGCCTGGCACAGACGATGATGCATACATGGCAAGTGCGGAGGATCTTGGCAAAGTGGAAGGGCTGACAGAAATGCAGATTGAGCTGTTACAGCAATACTGTTGTTTTGAGTCCAGGCATTTTCGCATTTTTTCTTATGCCAAAGTGGACGAGAGCTGTGAGTGCTGTCTGATGGCCACGGTAAGTTGTGAAGAGGGCGGGCTTCGCCTCTTGTGTCTGGAGAGATTGCTGTGAAGGCGAGGAAAATCAGGACAGACTGGGGAGCATTAAGTCTGGCTCACGATGGAAGTGTTGTTTTCTGTGCACAGCAGAACAGCACATTGTCCTGCATACGATTTGATTCAGCGGAACAATTCATGGAGGCCATTAAAAGCAGAAGGTTGTTGGTCAAGAAGTGGGCTGTTGCTGTTCCCAGAAGATCATGCATTTTGAAAAGTTTGGCTTTACCTGCCTCGGATTTATCCGAAGCTGCCAGAATGATTGAATTCGAACTGCCTTCATTGGTGCCGGTGCCGCTGGAGGAAGTTGTATACGGATGTACGGTCTTAAGCAAGCAGCCGAACATGCTGAATGTCCTGGTCTGCATCCTGAAGCTGAACACACTGAATCAGCATCTGAAACCATATAGAGATATTGGAGTGGAACCGCACTTGGTTATCTTCGACAGTTTGGCAATCCAAAGCTGGTTCAACAGCACAAGCAGTACAAGCAGGGCAGCACCGGGCCCTCTAATCGGCGTCCTCGTAAATACCAGCCGGTCGGTTGTTTTGACAAGTGTAAAGGGGAATTTTCACAAGGGAAACGAGCTGACCCTGTCTGGCACGGATACAGCAATACTCCCTCGTGAAATCGTACAGGAAATATCAAACCAGCTCGAAGAGCTGCCGGACATACTGAAGAATAAGGCTGTGATTGTAATTGCTGGGACAGAAAATCACACGTCACAAATCAGGAATCTGTTTCATTCCAAATCGCGCGACGCAACAGTGGCTAATGAAACTGCTGTTGTTTCAAGCCCGGAAATTACATGTTATACAAACGGCAAATGTGAGCCCGATGCTGACACTCACGTGCTTGAAGCGGTTGTGGCCGCAGGCTTGCTTGATCTGGCGAAGAGTTCAAATGTTCCCTTCTTTAATCTGCTTCCCCAGGAATACCTCGGAAGGTTTCGAAGAAAAACCTTGTTATTCAACTGTTTATTTGCCGCTTTGGCGCTGCTGATGTCGATCTCGTTTTTCTGGTTGTGTCTGTGGGCCATGAATCGGAGAATAGAATCGAAGTCGAATAGAATTGCGTCTCAAATCGCTCCTATAGAGTCTATTGCGGGCAATGTCGACAAAAAACGACAACGTGTCAGAGCGATACAAAACCAACTTGCGAATCGCGGCCTGATAACACAGATATTTCAGGAGCTCTACGAATATACCCCAAACAATATATCGATAAGTGAGTTGAGAATTTTACCCGAACGCAGCGGCGCATCCATCGAAATAAAGGGACAAGCAGACTTGTTGTCAAGCGCCTTTGAATACACCGATGCCATGCGTGAAGCTGCGTTACTGAAGCAAATACAAATTGTAAATGCCCAGCAAATACCTCGACTGGGTGGAAGTGTTGTGGAATTTCAGGCACGTTGTGTCATCCGGGACCACTAATCCCATGGTTACAGCCGCAAAAAACAGTCGTGAGAAACTTTTAGGCGCAGTCGTTGTTGTTATCGTAGCGGGGTTGCTCACGTTTACTCTTGTGGTCAACCCTCAACTAAAGGAACGTGCGCTGCGCCTTGAACGGATGAATCAGTTGGAATTGAAGCTGACAAAAATGAAAGGGGACCTGCTCGCAAAAGAACGCATAGATGACATATATTCTCAGATTGAGCCTCTGATAGCCGCCAACGGCACCGAACAGCAGGAAATATCGCTGTTTACGCGTGAACTGAGCAATTTATACTCAAGGCTGAATGTGAAAATCCTGTCGGTCAAAATACTTCCGATATCCAATGAAGAATTCTACAGGCGTCTGGCGGTCAAAGTTGAAATGTCTGGTCACATAAGAAGTATCCTTGATTTCATTTTGTCCGTTGAAACATATCGTAATCCAATACGGATAGAAAGACTTGACCTGAGGGCGCAGGAAATTGTCGACAACATTCGCGCATCTTTTCTGATTACAAAAGTTGTGGCCAAAACTGAAACGCAGGCTGATTGAATGCTGAAAAGACAAATAACTACACTCGCAAAACGTTACGGCTACTGGCGGTTGATACATATAGCCTCGGCTGCGGCAGCTGTTGCGCTTGCCGGCACGTTTTTGCTGGAACTGACAATTCCAGTCCGGCTGAATCTTGCCGCAGACACTGCTTCCATTGATATGAACATGCCAACCGCCAGCAACTTGTCGGAAATCTTACGACCGAAAGCCACAGAGTTCCAGGAACTCCCACATGTAATCCGCCCCAGCCTGTTTAAGCCTTCGAGCGCATTGCACGACAAGCCAATGGCGGACAAGACGATAGAGAGGATAAGGTCACAATTAAAGCTGCAATGCATTATGGAAATCAAGGGCGAACGGACAGCTTACATCGATGTCAAAGGCGCCGGCTTGAAAAAATGTAAAGTCGGGGACTGCATCGATGACCTTTTCACGGTGGTAAATATAGACAAAAAGAGCATTGAAATAACAATCATTGGGCACAAGGTGAGCTTAAGTCTTTAAGTTTCAGGAGATTACGATGACGTCTTTGACTAGGGAAAACCTTTTAGCGTTCGTGGGGGCAACATTGCTGGTCGCATACTTGACTATGAATGAAGATACAATGGGGGTTGATTTTGATCCCTTCGGAGGGCAATCGGCCGATACGCCATTTTTGACGAGCGACGTCGTGGATAAGGGGCCGGTTATCCCGCAGGTGCAATTTACTAATAATGATATTTCCACGGCCTTTCAGATCATAAGCGATGCAACGGGATGGAGTATTTTCCCGACGGAGCTGGTCAGCAGAGCCAAGGTCAGTCTATGGGCCAAGGATATAACAGCAAAGGACTTGCTCGACACTGTTGTAACACTTGCCGGCTTCATCTACCACCGGCAAGAAGGTATTATCTCCGTAATGACCTACGATGAGTATATGCAGTATCATGGTCTGGTTAAAAAAGTTATTCCCCTGGTATATGCGGACGCCGGCTCCATCGCCGCTACCATTAAGCCGTTCTTGACTAAACTCGGCAAGAGTGTTATCCACAGAGAGACCAATACGATCGTCCTGTACGAAGCGGATGCCAATCTTGAATCTATTGCCGGCATAATAGCCAAATTGGACATGCCGGCGGAAGGCATTGGGGTCGAAGTCATCAATCTGAAATACGCAGATTGCGAGAGTTTGGCAGCCATTCTCCAACAGGCCTTTGCAAGTCAAAAGAGGATGGCGAAAAATAAGAACTTGGGGGAGGCAGATGCAGGCGCGCCGGCCCCCGACAAAGCCGCAAAGCAAATGGAGACCAAAATCACGGACATAGCCGCTCCTTACGAAGATGTGGGAGTATATGCTGTCAGCCACGCAAATCAGTTAATCGTCGTAGGCACAAAATCAGACATCCAGAAAGTAAAGGATGTGGTCGCCATCGTTGATGTGTACGGTGACAACATGCTGCTCGAAGTTATTCAGCTCAAGTATGCCGATGCCGAGGTGATCGGCAAGGCGCTTCAGGACGTCTTCTCCAGAAAGGACTCACAAGACAGTTCCAAGGGTGCACCAAAAAGCAAGAATCCTTTGGGCCAGCCGACACAGGAACAACCGCCCGGGCCCGCAGCGGAAGTTAAAGGTGCTCTGTTTTCTCCACAGGCACAAGTGGATGTATATTCTATCGGTCGGACCAATCAACTGATAGTCAAGGCTTTCAGAAGCGACGTCGAAAAGATAAGACGCCTGCTCAAAGATCTCGATATTTTCATCGAGCCCACGACAAAGAATTATCACTTTACTTATGTCGATGCCGCCGAAATTTACAAGGGATTGGACCGAATTCTGGATACGTACGGCCGATATGGGAGGACTTCCGGACAAAGTGGAACAGTCGGTGACAGGGCAGGCTACGGCAGGGACAGCGGTATTACGCTTGTCGAAAGAACCAACTCCATTCTGCTCACAGGGCCGCCTTCTGTGCACAGGGTAATGACCAGCATTTGTGAAAGCGTGGACACGCCCGGTACGTATGAAGCGGGCATGATAAGGGTTTATAAAATCGAAAACGCCGACGTAGAGGAAATCGCCGCCACGGTAAAGGCGTTGGTAGAAACCAGAGCCGAACGGGAGCGCAAACCAGGAGAGCCAAAGTTTGCACCGCCCACTGAAGCTGCCCCGGCGCCGGCTGGGCCGCAGATGACCGAGACCGAGGAATTCGTCCCCCAGGTCGAGGGAAAGGTATCGGTAAACAAGGCCACCAACTCCGTAGTCGTGCAGGCCACGGCACGGCAGCATCGTGAGCTCGAAAAGCTCATTAAGGAGCTGGACGTACGCCGAAAGCAGGTGCTCATAAGAGCTATGATTGTTGAGGTTACCAGCAGCAACGATCTGGACTTCGGCGTGGAGCTCGACTATTTTGAGGGGGACCTGCTCGCTTTTACATCGTTTGGTCTGACCAAAATTAATCCGGCGACCGGCGAACGCTCCATAATAGTCAGTCCTGGAGGGACAGCCGCCGTTCTGCGGCCGAACAGGGTGCAGGCAATAATAAAGGCCCTGCAGACAAACGATAATGTGCGGATACAGTCCACGCCCCAGGTCCTCGTAAATGATAATGCCGTGGGGACTATTCAAAGTATTGCCGAAGAACCGACCAGGAGAGTAAGTCAGGGTGAAACTACCACCGAGACCAGTTTCGGTGAGTACGTCTCTGCCGGAACGCAGTTTGCCATTACCCCACACATCAGCGAAACCGATTATCTTCGCGTGCAGTACCAAATCACTCTCAACTCCTTCAGCGAAAAAGCCGACCCCGAACTTCCCCCACCGAGAAACACGAGCACTATTCAAAGTGAAGCCACTGTGCCGGACGGCTATACGATAGTCGTGGGTGGAATCCAGGCCTCAAATGAGGGCGAGAGTATCGATAAGATACCACTTTTGGGTGATATACCACTGGTCGGGGTGGCCTTCAGAAACACGGTTATAAGGAAACAGTACATAACAACGTATCTGTTCATAACGACCACTATTATGAGAAACGTGGACTTCGGCGACCTTAAAGATGTCAGCAAGAAGGCGTTGGCCGAAGTAGAAGGAAATGACGGTAATAAAGCCAAGACGCGCGACGGTGAAGCCGAGGATGACGAATAGCCGCCGGAAAACAACGACAACACTGGTTGCGATACCGGTCTTCAACGAATGCAGATATATTGATGACGTTTTACTTGCCGTCCACCGGTATTCAGACAACATATTGGTCGTGAACGACGGCAGTACCGACGGCACCTCCGATGTTCTCAAAAACCGCCCTTACATTCAGACAATCTCCCACAAGACCAACGCGGGGTATGGCCAAAGTCTAATCGACGCTTTTCGCTTCGCCCGCCGTCACAAATTCGACTGGCTGATAGCCATTGACTGCGACCATCAGCACGAGCCATCATATATACCGCGTTTTTACTCGGAAATAGAAAAGGACGAGGCGGATATTATAAGTGGCTCCAGATATTTGCGCAGGGTAGACTCAGGTTCGGTGCAGCCGCCCCCGGAGAGAGTCGCCATAAACAGAAGAATCACCGCCATCCTCAATCAGAATCTGGGCACCGGCCTTACTGATGCTTTCTGTGGCTTCAAGGCGTACCGGACAGCGGCCGTCTGTAAGCTCAGGCTTGTCGAAAAGGGTTATGGATTTCCCCTACAGTTGTGGATTCAGGCAAGCCGGGCCGGCTTAAAAATACGTGAAATTCCGGTCCCTTTGACATACCATGACCCCAAAAGAAATTTTCACGGCATTCTTGAAGACCCGCACAAGCGATTCCGCTACTATATCGAAATAATCGAAAGAGAGCTTGGATATAATGTTGGCCAAAATACTGCAAAGTCCTGCTGTCCCTAAAGAGAAAAACACGCTCTTTGTAAGTCCCGAGCCGGCAAAGTGGCCCTTGCTGCTGGTTGAAAATAAGTCCATTGTTGAAAATCTGCGCGACAGGTTGATATCACGCACCGAGCTTTTCAGATTAGCGCGCAACTATACCGCACAAATGCTGGACCTGGTCTGCCCAAATGACAGGCCCGAAAATATAATAGTCACGGGTCATCAGCCCATCTGGCACCATTGCGGGATATGGGCCAAAGACGTCGTTGCGTGCGCGTTTGGAAAAGCCGTTAATGGCTGTAGCCTGCATCTGATAGTGGACCACGATGTTTGTGATACGGCCATGGTATTGCCAAGACAAGACACAGATGGGAAATGGGATTTCGAAAAGGTTGAAATCGAACCCGCTCAGGAGGCCGTTCCACTTGAACTTCGTCGCCCATCGCCCCCCGCACATATAGAGACTTTTGTCGAAACCGTTACTAACGCACGCATGGGGCACTTTTGCAGCGATGTCTGGTCGAAATGCTCACTACTGAAAGACGACAGAATCTCACGCTTCGACAATATCGCGGACGTAATCACCTATCTTCAATCTATGCTGCATGCCGCCCTCGGGCTGAATATTGTATACCTGCCGGTATCCAGTCTTTCCCAGAGCGACGCGTTTACGAATTTTGCCCTCTCTATAATTCAAAATGCCGCTGCTTTTGCCGCCGGCTACAACAATGCAATCAAAAAGCGGATTATCGAGGAAAAAAGCAAACCGGCCAATACCGTTCGGTGTCTGGAGCTTGACGCGAAAACAGGCTTGGCCGAGCTTCCTTTCTGGCTGCTTTCGCCTAACGGCGATCGCACCTCATTGTACGTCGTATCCGGAAAAAGGGGCAAAATTGGGGTCGGCACAGCTTCTGCCCGGTTTGGCGCCCTGGATTTGCCGCTTCAAGCCGACCAATTCAAGAGTATACTAAGAAGATTCGGCTGTCTCCTTAGGCCGAAAGCTGTTTCTCTCACCTTGTTCGTGCGATTGTTTTTGGCTGATTGGTTTGTGCACGGCGTCGGTGGGACCCGCTACGAGCGCATCACTGACCAAATCATTGAGGACTATTACGGCATCAAAGGCCTGAACTTTGGCGTTGCCACCGCAAGCCTGACTTTGCCTGTCCCCGGCGACCACGATGATATGTCAGAGACAATTGCCCAATACAAAACTCGAATGAGAACCCTCATGTATAACCCTGAAAAATTTATTGAAGCATCATCGCGTGAAAAGGAACCGGTCAGGTCTCTAATTGCGAGGAAACATAAACTTGTTGTGAACGCCGAAAGCCAGCTGATACCCGTTGAAGCAAGGAAATCAACCTGGAACTCAATCCGTAAAATTAACAGGAGACTGGTCAAGTTTGCCGGGAGCTCTGCTCCGCCGCTCGACAAAAGGATACAGTTACCCGCGATCCGGCATCAATCGAAGAGGGTCGAGGATTATCGTGAGTACTTCTTCGGGTTGTTTCCTGAGGAGAAACTGCGTGGAATGGCAGAATCGATTTTTACATAATTTTCGGTATCGTACCGGCTCTGTTCAGCTTTCCGCCAAAAATGCAAAGGAGCAGCAATAGGGTTCCGGTCGCAACTTTCAGCAATCCGTAAAGGAAAGACAGCATTATGATAAAGGCTATGATTGTTGCCCCGCATCCCGATGATGCCGAGCTGGCGATGGGGGGCACCATTGCCAAAATGATTGATGCCGGCTGGGATGTTACCGTCGTCGATTTGAGCGATGGCGAGCCGACGCCGTCAGGCTCACGCGAACTGCGACAAAAAGAAACCGAAAGAGCAAATCAAATCCTGGGCATACAAAACCGAATTTGTCTCTATATGCCGAACCGGTATTTGCAGGCTACGCTCGAAAACCGAAGAAGGCTGGCGGAAGTTATAAGGCTAAACCAGCCCAAACTGCTGTTCGGGCCCGTGATGCCGGATTATCACCCGGACCATATTGAGGCCGCCAATTTGATAGCCGGCGCACGTTTCGAAGCTAAATTCCACAAGACCGATATGCAGGGTGCACCGCACTGGGTTGGCAGGCAATATTACTACTATTCGACGCACAGAGCCTGTTATGATAAGCCATCCTTCATCGTGGACATTACAGATTCCTGGGAGAGGAAAGCCCGCGCAATTCAAGCTTACCAAAGCCAAATCAAGACTCTGGCTTCCGCGCAATCTTTTTCTTTGCTTGAAAGAATGGAAGTCATCGGCCGATATTTTGGACAATGCATCGGCACCCAATATGGAGAGCCCTTCGTCAGTTGTGAACCATTGCACTTGAAGGAATTGGAATTCCTCGGTGATTTTTATTGACCCCGGCAATAACGTACATGCTTCACCGTTTGCAAGCAAAGTGCTTTGCCTTATAAATCCCCCGCCGGCAGGGCTCAAACCTGTATCCAGCTCCGCACTCTAAAACCACACGCCTTCACAGACAGGATCGTTACTGAAACAGGCGCAACCGACTTTTTCGTGTCTTTTCGGATTTTCCTAACCGAGGCCGCTCGCGCTGGAAGCCGGAAAAAAATGCTCGGGTATCATAACTTTGCTTTGGCTGCGTATACCGGTCGAGACAACATAATTATGCTCGAGAATGATTAAAATCGTTGCAATTTCAGCTCAAATTTGGTAATCTGTAAACAGTAACGTGCCGTCAATGCGTTTTTCGGGTTGTATATGGGCAGTTTAAGTTTACGTTCTCTTTTTTGCATTCTTCCATGGCTAAGTCTTGTCAGCAATGCTCAAGCATTTCCGCTCAGGGTTGACATCGGCAATATCGGCCAGCCTGTCAAGCCGGGTTGGGAAGAGTTCAGCGGTAACGGTAGCAATGAGATTGACCCCAAGACCGAGGTGTACCTGGTTGATGGCCGGAGTATAGCCGTTTCCCTCCGCACCGGCGTGCTTGACGATAGCGGCTATCGCACGTACGGCGGCGGCGCTCTGGGAGGGGATATGCTCTATCCGGACAATCAGTACGGGACTATCGGCGGGAGGGTCATTCTGATGTTGGGCAACCTGCCGGCCGGCGACTATGTGCTCACTTCTTACCATAACGATACGAAAGATACCCACGCTCAACAGCATCCTATCGATGTGACGGTCAGCGGAGCTGTTTCAGCCTCCATGGGTGAAATTAGTGTAATCCAGACCAAGAACATAGACGACAGCAATCTCGGGCGAAGTACCGTGACATTCACCGCCGAGGGCAGCGGCGATGTGGTTGTCACATATGCCCCGTTCACTGAAATTCCCCTACTGTCGAAAGCGGTCCTGAACGGTTTCGAGCTTGACATTGTCTGCGCGGCCGTGCAGTTTGACCTGCCGGCCTCGTCAGGTGCTGAGAGCGCCGCTGTCGTGTATCTGGCCGTCCATTTGGACAATCCTCCCGAAGCCAACACGGTGACAGTTGACTACGCGGTAACCGGCGGTACGGCGACAGGCGGCGGGGTCGATTACACACTGTCGGCCGGAAAACTGACTTTCCAGCCGGGCCAGACAACCCCTGAGTACATTAGCATCTATCTTGTCGATGACGGACTGGCCGAAGCAGACGAGACAATCAAAGTTGCATTGTCCGGTCCCGTCAATGCAAGATTGGGCGCGAATTCTCAGCATGTCTTCACCATACTGGATACTAATCCAAAGGTTGGCTTTGATGCGACCGAGAGCAAAGGTTCGGAAAGTATCTCACCCGTTTATGTCCCTGTCAGTTTGTCCAAAGCCTGGCCCTATACGGTGACCGTGGATTATAATGTTACCGGAGGAACCGCCACGGCCGGTGAGGATTACATACTGTCTTACGGAACCCTCGTGTTTGACCCATGCGAACTGACCGGGCATATCAGCATTTCTATCCTCGAGGACGATTTTCATGAAGACCCGGATGAGACGATTGAAATCACCCTATCTAATCCGGGCAACGCCGGACTCGGAGTCAATACCCGCCACACTTTTACAATTCTGCCCGCTGTGGTCCGGTTGTGCCCTGCCGGCGACCTGGACGGGGACTGCAAACTTGATTTCAATGACCTGGAGGTCTTTTCCGGGCAATGGCTCGCCGGCCCAAATAGCTGCTCCGGTTTTGACTGCGCCGACCTGGACGGTCTGGACGGGGTGAATATGCGCGATTTCGCTCTATTGGCGGCAGATTGGCTTGAAAGACTCTGGCCCCTTGTAATCAATGAGTTTATGGCCTCCAATGCCAATACACTCGAGGACCCGTGCGAGCCCGGAGAATTTCCCGATTGGATTGAGCTATATAACGGCGGACCACTCTCTTTGGATTTGGGCGGTATGTACCTGACCGACAACCTGGGTAACCCAACCAAGTGGCAAATTCCCGCCGGTGTCGGCATCGGAGCGGGCCAGTACCTGATATTCTGGGCCGACGACGACAACGGACAGGGGCCTACCCATACCAGCTTCAAACTTGGAGCGTCGGGCGAGGAGATAGGTCTGTTTGCCGCCGACGGCAGTACTATGATTGACAGTATCCGGTTCGGCGCCCAGGTTACCGATATTTCGTACGGCCGTTACCCCGACGTCGGCACTCACTGGCGGTTCTTCGGCACTCCCACGCCGGGATGGAAAAACGAAGGCGCGTACCTCGGCGAGGTCGCCGACACCAAGTTCAGCCACAATCGCGGGTTTTATGAGTCGCCTTTCCTGCTATCCATTACCTGCAATACAGCGGACGCGGAGATACATTATACGCTTAACGGCAGCGAACCGAACGAATTCGTCGGAGGCGACACTTATCTCTATACTGCTCCTATCGACATCAACCGGACGACGGTGCTGCGAGCGGCGGCCTTCAAGCCCGGCTATTTGCCGACGAATGTGGACGCCCAGACATACATCTTTCTGGATGATGTGCTTTTGCAGCCGGGTATTAACCAAACGGTCGTGACAACCTACGGCGCCGGCGTCCTTAAAGACGCCCTGCGGTCGATACCCACACTGTCACTCGTGATGAACCAGGAGGACTACGGAGCGCTCATTACCGAAGGAGTGCTCAATCCGGAGTTTGCGGCCGCAGTGGAGCTGATATACGCCGACACCAACGATGCAGAGGGCTTTCAAACCAACTGCGGCATCTCGCGTCACAGCAAGCTCAAGACCAAACAGGCCTTCCGCCTCGAATTCAAAAGTGAATTTGGGCCTCCAAGCCTCGAATATCCATTCTTTGAATCGGACCCTGTCGGCGCCGATTCCGCCGTCGACACATTTGACCGCATCGTGCTGCGCTCGCCCGGCAATATGCCTGTTACCTACGTAGGAGACCCGTGGACCGCAGAGAGCCAGGTTGAAATGTGCGGAATAGGCGTACACAGCACCCACGTCCATCTTTATGTCAACGGCGAGTACAGGGGGGTTTACAATCCCAAGGAGCGACCGGATGCCTGGTTCACGTCCTCGTATCTCGGCGGCGACTTCGAGGACTATTTCGCCACCAATCACGGCGTCGAACGCTGCTATGAGTGCGGCGGAAGTCTTTGCCCAAGGCCGACATCACCCTGCCATCTCAGCGGGGACCACACACGCTTTGCCAGGATGATGGAGCTTGCATATGAACGGGGCCTGAGCGACCCCAACAAATATGCGGAGTTTATCACTCTTTGTGACGCAGCGGAGTTTGCCGATTATACGATTCTGTTCTGGCTGTCCGGCTTCGGTGACAATATGGACAACAACTGGTATGCAGGGATGCGAAATGTCCCGCTTGAAGGTTCAATTCCGCCCGAAGGTCTTATGATGTTCATGTGGGATGCCGAGTACGTATTTCTTAATGCCGGTGGACCGCCGGGAAGCGAGGACCCGTGGGTGCCTTACTATTTCTGGAGCGCCAAGTATAAGTATGTGATTAGCGACATATGGCAGGCCCTGTTTGACAACAGGGATTTCAGAATGTTGTTCGCAGACCGGGTTTACAAACACTGCTTCAACGGCGGCGCCCTTATGGACCAAAATGCCCAGGCCCGCTGGAATGCCCTTACTGATTTCATCGGCGAGGCCGTGCTTTGTGAGAAGGCCAGGTGGGGCGGCGCCGACACACCAACAGCCGTTAATATGACGGGCCACGTTGCAATTTTCATCGACGCACTGCGAAACTGGAGTCACGCCAGTTATCCGGGAGTCAAGCTGTACCCAACCATCGACCCGCCGGTCTTCAACCAGCATGGCGGGCACGTTGCGAGCGGCTTTGGTCTTACTATAACCAACCCGAACAGTTCCGGCGTTATCTACTACACCCTCGACGGCTCGGACCCGCGACAGGCCGTTACCGGAAATCACGTGGGGACCCCATACGCAGAAACAATAACGTTGAACCTGAGCAGACACGTCAAGGCCCGCGTCTTCGACGACCCGAACTGGAGCGCCTTGAACGAAGTAATCTTTGCCGTTGGTCCTGTCGCCGATAACCTGCGTATCACCGAAATTATGTATCATCCGCAGGACACCAATGAGCCAAACGACCCAAACACAGAATTCATCGAACTAAGAAATGTCGGCGGGCTGCCCGTGAATCTCAATCTGGTCCGCTTTTCGGAAGGAATCGATTTTACTTTTCCGCCTCTGTCCCTTTCTCCCAAGGAGCATATCCTGGTCGTCAAAAATGAGAACGCGTTTTTTTCAAAGTATCCGGGCTTCTATGGCGTTGTTGCCGGTGAATATACCGGCAGTCTGAACAACGGCGGAGAAAGAATCAAACTCCAGGATGCCGTCGGCCAGACGATTCTTGATTTTAATTACAGCGACGGCTGGCGCGCGATTACGGATGGCGACGGTTTTTCGCTTACGATAATAGACCCTAATGCAGCCGATGTGAACAACTGGTGTGTCAAAGACTCCTGGCGTCCGAGCGCCTACGTCGGCGGCTCGCCCGGCTGGGACGACTCCGGCATCGTTCCGAACCCGAGCACAGTGGTCATCAACGAAGTAATGTCGCATTCCCACGGCAATGCCCCGGACTGGATTGAATTATACAACACTACCGCCAAAGATATCAACATTGGCGGCTGGTTCCTCAGCGACAGCGATTCGAACGTGATCAAGTACGAGATTGCACCCGGCACGCTAATCACCGCAGGCCAGTATCTGGTTTTCTATGAAGATGTCAATTTCGGCGACATGAACGACCCCGGCTGTCATATACCTTTTGCCCTCAGCGAGAACGGCGAAAAGGTGTGCCTGTCTTCAGGCCTGGATGGCAACGGCTTCTTGACGGGTTACCGCCAGGTGGAGGATTTTGGCGCTTCTGAATCCGACGTCTCGTTCGGTCGGTATTATAAGTCGAGCACAGGCAACTACAACTTCGTCGCGATGGATCATAATACACCCGGTGCCGGCAATGCCTATCCTAAAGTGGGCCCACTCGTTATCAATGAGATTATGTACAATCCGGATTGGCCGGCCGGCAGTCTGTACGGAAACGACAGTTTCGAATATATTGAACTTTATAACATCACAGGTTCTGACGTGAATCTGTTTGACGAGCAGGACAATCCCTGGAAATTCACCGATGGAATTGAGTTTACTTTTCCCGCCGATGCTAACCTCCCTGCTCATGGGTATTTGCTGGTGGTCAAGGACCCGGAGGCATTCGCGTGGCGGTACGGCGGCATGCCCGCCGGCGTTCAGGTCTTCGGGCCTTATGACGGCCAGTTGAGCAATGGCAGCGAGAAGTTGGAGCTGTCTATGCCCGGAGATGTGGATGAGTTCGCAACTCAGTACTATATTCGCATCGACAGGGTCAACTATAGCGATGGTTCACATCCCGAAGACTGTCCTGAAGGTGTTGACCTCTGGCCGGTTGAGGCGGATGGCGGCGGTAAGTCGCTGGGCCGGATCCTGCCGGCGGACTACGGCAACGACGTAATCAATTGGGCTGTGAAGCTGCCTTCGCCGGGGGCCGCAAACCCCTAAAGCAGCCTGCCCCCGCATATATTATGGGTCTAAAGCATGGGACCAGCAGCAGTTATAGCGATTAAGCCTCAGTAAGGCATTGACTTGGGTGCTTGCAAATGTTAAAATAAGGCTTGTATTAAGGAGCTTGGGTGATTGATTTTTTTGTGCGGCATCTGTGACGCAGATAGTTGACCGGTTACCGTGCACACCCACGTTAAAGTTGCCTGCAGGTACTAACGGTCTGGGGATTGGAGCGATTCTCTCGGCTCTCCTGGGATAACTGGTAGGTTTTTGCCGATGTTGGCGTCTTTATCAGAAAGCATCAGCAGGAAGCGAAGGAACCTGTACAAGTGGCTGCATCAGCCGGGTCTGAAGGCAAAGGATAGAATCCACCACCAGGACACCGTGACCACAGTAAAGGACCGGCCTGATTTTACAGACTCGCTTCCAGCTTGCCGCTATGAGCTGAAATATCTGATAACTGAATCCCAGGCCGCCGCAATCGAACACTTCGTAGGGCCGTACCTCCACCTGGACCATTACTGCAAAACGCAGCCGCTCGGTTCGTATCCGATTTTGAGTCTGTATCTCGACTCGCCGCAGTTGCACCTGTGCCGGCAAACGCTCGAAGGACGCACGAACCGTTTTAAGCTGCGTATTCGCAGCTACACGGATGACCCGGATTACCCTCGCTTTTTTGAGATTAAGCGGCGATTGAACGCTGTCATCATAAAAAGCCGCGCCCGTGTAATACATCCGGACGTGCCCAGAGTTGTTTCAGGGCTTTCACTGCCTTCGGCAGCATATCATCAGGACGACCTGGTGCTCAGACAATTCCAGTTCTACATGAAAAGCATCAACGCCCGCCCGGTCGTCCGCATCCGCTATCTGCGCAGGGCGTATGAGGCGGATACTGAGAACCGAGTGCGTGTGACTTTTGACCGCGAGCTTGCTTATGCTGCCGGAACAACCACCGACCTTTCGCTTAACGGCAGCCGCTGGCGGCGGAATCACCTCGACAGAGTGATTCTGGAGATAAAGTTTACAGGCCGGTATCCTGCCTGGCTGAACGATATGGCCAGGTGCTTCGGTTTGCGCCAGCAGTCATTCTCCAAATATGTTTCCTCCGTCCAGCAGACGTGCTCGCTTAACCGAATGCCGGGAGGGACGATACCGTGAACATGGAAAGAATATGGGAAACCCTGGACGGCACGAGGGCCGCCGGAAACATCTTTACGCTTGAGAGCATACTGCTGTCACTCGTGCTCGCATTCGTTCTCGGCCAGGTCATGGCATGGGTATATTACTTGACCCACAGCGGCTTGTCTTACTCGCGGTCCTTCGTTCAATCGCTAATATTGATTACCGTCGTTGTCTCGATGGTCATGACGGTGATAGGCAGCAACATTATCACAGCCGTCGGCCTGATGGGCGCCCTTGCTGTCATACGTTTTCGAAACATCATCAAGGACACCCGGGACATAGCTTTCATTTTCTGTGCTCTGGTTATCGGGATGGCTGCCGGGTCACAGCGATACGCCACGGCCATAATGGGGACGATTGTCCTGAGTCTGATTTCCATATATTTATATGTTACGGGATTCGGCACATATCAGCCTCGCAACGGGTTCCTGCGCTTTAATCTCAAGGGACCTATCGGGCCTGAGCATCCGGTTATCAGGATTCTTGAGCGGTTCTGCGGCAGGTACACCATGATTTCAGCACAGGAAAGCGGCTTTGGCAGCCCGATTGTTCAGTATGCCTATCAACTGGTGATACGTAACGTCAGGAAGAACGAACAGATGCTGTCGGAGTTGCAGCAAGTTGACGGCATTGAAAATATTAGTTTGACGATGCAGGAGCAGTTGCTGGAGGTCTAAATCGCCTGATGAAAGCAGCAGCGGTCACAACTTGTCGCGCCGGTCGGCTTCGCGTGCATGTTCTTTCTTTCCTCGTGTGGCTGGCGGCGGTGGCGGCGGTGGCGGTGCTGTTCCGTCACCGTGCGGCACGCTTCGAAATTCTGGGTCTGGCACAGGGACAGGCACATCAGGTTGCAGCAAATTGTGATGGACGCCTCAAAACTATCCACGTGCAACTGTTCGAAAGAATAACTCGGGGACGGGAACTGGTAACTATAAACACCATACTCGACAATCAAACCGTTCAGGCCCAGCTTAGCACTGCGCAAGCCGAAGTGCAGCATCTGACTGCACAACTGGCCGCTACCCGGCAGCGCCTCCTGGCCGAGGCTGCAAATCTGCAGACCGATAAAGTCGTGTCGCTGCGCAGGTTCAGCGCGGATATGGAAAACGCCAGGCTTGGCGTGCTGCAGTTGAAAACGCAACTCAAAACCGACCAGATGCTCCTCGAAGAACAGGCCGTGGAAGTGAAAATTGTCAGGAGTCTCGTAGAGCAGGACGCCGTCGCACCGTATGAGCTGCAAAAGGCAGAGGCGCGGTATGCCACAACCGCAAAGAGAATCGAAGAGAACGAGGACGTACTGCAGCAGGCGGTGCGGGATTATATTGAGGCAAACACGCGCCTTGAGGAGTTCGCCGGGATTGAACCTCAGCATCCGGCGGTCGATATTGAGCTCGAGATCATTCAAAAGGCCATAACCGTTCAGGAAAAACGGATTGATGAGCTTCTGGCGAGAACGCAGCCTTTGGTCTTGAAGTCGCCGCTCGACGGAGTGGTGAGCTTTATTGCTCGCGGGCCGGAAGAGGCGGTTATGGCTGGCGACCCGATACTTACCATCGTGGCAGCCAGACCCGCTGAGATAATCGCTTACGCCGGGCAGGACCAATTGAAGCATATCCGCGAAAGGATGCCGGTGGAGCTTGCCAGGGCCGGTGAGCCGACAAAAATTGCGACCTCGCAGGTTGTTTATCTGGGTCCCAGAATGGAATTGATGCCCGAGCGGCTTTGGCGAAACCCGAATATACCCCAGTGGGGCAGGCCGATGCTGATAAAAGTCCCGCCCGGCCTGGAGCTGGTGTGCGACGAGGTTGTGGCGATAAGAGGATTGTAGCGGGCAAAAGCCGAGGCCATTTTTCCAAAAGCTCTGCCCGATCGGCGGCTCGATTCTATATCTTTGGTTTTGTTTTTGACTTTTATGGTTTGTCGTGCACTGACAGGAAGTTCGAAATATGTTGCTTTATGTACCCTTGCGGGGATATTGGGCCTCGCGGGCTGCAGACAGCATGACTACAAGCATGAAGCCGACGAGCAGGTTTATAATATCATCGACCGGAAATGGCGGGCTGATTTTGGAGAAAAGGTTAACTACAGGATTAGTGACACTGCTCCGTCGCCGAACGACCTCAAAGTCGAGAAAACCGTACCCATCTCGGGCCTGCTGACACTGCCCCACGCTGTGGCGCTGGCGACGGCCCACAATAGAGAATACCAGGCGCAAAAGGAGGCCCTCTATATAACGGCTCTGGACACGAGGCTGGTCAGACACGATTTCGAAACCCAGTTCTTTGGCGGGCCAAGCGGCGGATACGCCGCCGACCGCAATGATGAGCTGATTGGATTCGAAGCCAACTTCGGCTTCAATCGCTTATTGGCCCAGGGCGCTCAAATCAGCACCCGGCTGACGGCGGCATGGGTCGATGTTCTTACCGGTAATCTGCGCAGCGGACTGGCCTCGGTTTTGAGCGTCACCGTAATGCAGCCTCTGCTCAGAGCAAGCGAACGCGAAGTTGTGCTCGAGAACCTTACGCAGGCCGAAAGAGACACGCTCTATCAGGTGCGTTTGTTCAATCATTTTCGCAGGACCTTCGTGGTCTCGATTATAACTCAGTACTATACTCTCCTGCAGTTAGCCGATGCGGCAAAAAATGCCCGGACCAACTACGATGCGTTGTGCCGTCTGCATGAGCATGTGGCGAAACTGGCCGACGCTGGCCGTCTGCCCAGGCTTGAGCTGGACAGGACTAATCAGGAAAAGCTCCGCGCTCAGGACGCATACATTCAGGCAGAACAGATTTACAGCAAGGCGCTGGACGAATTCAAGATAGTGTTGAGCCTGCCCCCCACAGAGGAGTTTCAACTCGACGAAACGGTGCTCGATACCCTGCGGGCGGCAATGAATGCCTGTCCCGACCTTTCCGAGCAGGAAGCCATAGAAACGGCCCTTTATCGCCGTCTGGACCTGGCCAACAGTGCCGATACCGTTCTCGATGCCCAGCGCAAAGTTCGTGTCGCCGCCGACAGTTTGCGTTCGGAGCTGAACCTTGTGGGTAATGTCAACGCCATCGGCGCAAGAAAAGGAGACCGCCAGACTCTGAGGTCGCTGCGGCAAGAGTATGAAGCCGGTCTTGAACTTAACCTGCCCCTTGACAGAGTGGCCGAGCAGAACGTATACCGCAAGGCACTGATTACGTTAAACCAGAACCAGCGGCAATACGAACAGGCTGCAGATACCGTGACGCTTGAGGTGCGCCAGGCCTACCGTGACCTGGCCGAGGCATCCGAACGATACAGGGTGCAGCTCGATAGCCTCGAACTTGCCCGGAAGCGATTGGCGAACACTTCCTTACTTATGCAATACGGACGGGCCAGCAGCCGGCGGGTTCTGAATGCCCAGCAGGATTTGCTCGATGCGCAAAATGCCGCGACTGCGGCTCTGGTTGATTATGCTGTGGCGACATTGAACTTTTACCGCGACACAGGCGTTCTGCACGTTCGGGCGGATGGCATGTGGGAGCAGAGAACCATCAACCCAAATTTCTGATTTTTTCAGAAAATTTTGGTTCTCAACGTAAGTCTTTTTAAATACGTGTATTACCTACCGGAAAATATATGGCGGGAAAAAATAGTCTTTCTGAGAGAACTGGTACGCCACGCCATATTTTGCGGCGGCTTTACCTCAGTAGGTATAGATCAGTCGTTCGCCACACTGATTGGTATCCGCATGAGGACCAACTGCGGCGGATAATCCAGGGCAAGACCTGTACCGTCGAGACCGCTGATATTCCGCTCATGTGTTTTGGGCTTGAACTAATAGAGAAAAAGAAAAGGGGAAAAAAATGTCCGAGACGAGTCAAAACATAAAAAGCAAGCACCATTTCTATTCTGACTTGTCTTTCTGGTCTCTCCTTATTGCAAACATTATTGCAATGCTTTGGGCGTTGAAAAAAGGTTGGTCATTGGAAGTGATGATTTGGGTCTTTTTTGTTCAGAATATCATCCTGGGAATTTTCTGGCCTGCAAAAGTGTTCGACTCACCTATGGATAGCTGGTATGTGAGAAAGGTGAGCACTGTTGGCATCTTCTTACCGCATTACCTTATTATGCATTTTCTGTATGGTCTTTCTTTATACACTTACTTTGGTAAAGAGCCCTTTGCTGCCTTCAAGTATATATCTATTATGGCTGGCATTTTTCTCCTTTCGGAAGTGGTCTCTTACTTTGCTAAGGACAGTTTGAATCGCACCAGACCATTGAGTTTAGCTGAAGTGCAATTGTTTCCATATGCGCGTGTCGTTCCAATGCATTTTGTTGTGTGCATTGGGACTATATTATTAAAAGCAGGAATTACAGACTCACATCTTATCGTGATGTGTTTTCTTTTACTGAAAGCATTCGCAGATGTAGCTATGTATATGGTAGAGCGAAGCAGTCTATTCACGAGTCTTGTTACAGATTTCTTCGAGAGGCAGAAAGAAAGCATGTTCTGGGGCTATTCAAACTCCAAAGAGAAGCAACAAGTGTGCCGATTCTGCCAAAGAACAATACGCAACGATGAAAGACCTTGGGTAATTAAAGGGCACGTTTTTTGTGAAGAGTGCTATGACACGATAGAAAAAGAAAAGGAAAAAACTTCTTAGGAAAGGTAAGGTGATATTATAGCAAGTGTATGTCGCCAGCATAAATGAGACAAATCGTCTTTAAGTTAGTAGACAATTTCAACTCCTATCATTGTGATTTTATGGTTGTATGTTTCCTTTCAGAATTATTTTTTGTTTCAACTCTGCACGCTTCTTCAAAATCTTCTCACGGCCGCCATAGTAAACATAATCCGGCGTCATGTTGCCTATCGCCTCATGATAACGATGAATGCGCTGCCCTGAACAGCTTTCCGGATTTGACTGTACCAAGCGGTGCAAACCAAAAAGTGGCTGCACAGGAACCATTGGAAAAAATTTGGCGGAAAACTTCGCGCGTCAGGATGGAAAATTCTGTGCAGCTACAGACGCCCATGGACAAGTCGCCCACCTAACGATAGCGAGAACCACATTTTCGAACGCGCCCGGCAGGGCTCGAACCTGCAACCTTCGGATTCGAAGTCCGGCACTCTATCCAGTTGAGCTACGGGCGCCCAAAGTTCCAACTGCTTTTAGTATAACCGCTTCCAAAATACGTTATCAACCCCATTAGCAGCCCGAATAGAAAAAAACAGCAAAAAGTACCTTTTTGCTCTCAGCTTTTCCGAGACCTCGCCCAAGGTGTCGTTCGGCCTCTTATCCGCCCACTCACTGCTTTGACCAAAAAAAGACAATGTCTTTTGGCCTTGCTGCCCATGAAGCCCAAACCGCAGAAGGGCAAATGCCGGTCTACGCCAAAAAGCAAACGACTTTTTGAGACGTCACTTCGGCTATTATTTGCGGCCGGGCATCACGGGGGTCATAAACTTTAACAATGCCTTCATATCTGGCCCGTTCCGGCAGGATTTCGCAAAGAAGGTTCGGCATTTGCTCAAACCACTCGCTATTGAAGACACAGTTATCCTGCCCGGGAAAAATCGCCACGTAGAAGATATCGGTCTCAACTAAATCCTGGAAGAAATGAGTGCCGAAAGACAGTTCCGGCATCAGGTTGCCGCCTTCGTACGCAATTTCACCCAAGACGGCAATATTGTTGATTTCCGAAAAACTCACAGGAACGCCGAGAGAAGGCGTGGTGGTCCCCCACCGGCCGGGACCTAATAGGAGAGTAGGAAGCCGTTCTTTGTCCGTAACCTGTTTGTTCAAGCTTCCCACAAGACGAGCTATATCGTATTTCTGGGTCAGCGGCAGACGTTCGTAGGCTTCGGGCCGAACATATATTATTCTCTTGATGGGCTGACAAATGCTGCCGCCCATAAAATATCCCTCGCACTGAAACAGGATTTTCTCCGACTCGACGCGAGAAGGAATTTTTACCTGGGCCTGCAAGCCTTTGGTCTGAAGCGGTCTGCATTGCAATAAGTTAATCACGGGTTTTCCATTTTTTGTAAAGTTGACTGTAAATTCGATATCTACAGGATATTGATAATTCTGCTCCAATGTTTTGAGTATTCGCTGCATCTTTTGTATGAAGGAGGCATCGGCCAAAAGTTTTTCGAAGGTGAGCAGCCAGTACGCCTGTTCTTTCTTGCCCAGTTCTCTCGCTCTTGCGGCCAGTTCGGAATCCGGAACAGCAACCAGGTCCAGTTTAAGGTGAAGTTTTTCGTCAAGCAGTTTCTGAAACGGAACTGTAGTCAAATTATTGTCTTTCGTATCAAGCAGGTCAACCTTATGCTGCGAGTACTTTCTGACATCATCCATCCCCGCGAGAGGCCTTAGTAAAGGGGCGTCCAGCGCTACGATTCGGGGATAGTCGTCATCCACGCGATTCACCGCCCGCGTGCCAAGACCCAATACAAGCCTTAGCATTCCAGCTTTGGGGTCAAGCTCGGGATTCCATACGAAGGTGTTGTGAGAGATTCCGACACCGGCCAGGTCCGGCAAGAAATAACCGTTCCGATGCGACCCCGACACACGCTGGACCAGCAGGGCCATTTGTTCATCCTGTTGGTCTAACCCCCTTTGAAGGCGATAGGTCAACGCATCCTCATTCATAGTGCTTGCATATACCCTTCGCACGGTATTCTCAAATTGTGAGTATCGCTCTTCGGGGCTTCCCTGGTTGACGCAGAAAAGGCTCTCGTACTTACCCGCAAACGCATTTCCATACGCATCTTCCAGCAGGCTGCTGGAGCGAACAATAATCGGCGACTGACCAAAATACTCTATCATTTCCTGAAACTGTTCCCGGACCTGGTCCGGAAACTCTCCATGCAGCATTCGTTCCCTTAGTTCAGATGCAACTCTGAAGTATCCTTCTTTGGTTTTTTGCTGGACGCGCAGCGGCCACCAGCCGTTCTCCACAAGGTAGGTATAAAAAACATCCGACCCCACGTAGAATGAGTCGTGGGGCTCTAAATGCTGGTTCCAGTCAAATGATGTGTCTTTTCGAATAATCTTGTTTGCAAGCAGCATTCCGACGGTTTTTCCGCCGACGAATCCCGTTCCAATCAATCTGCTTTTGATATTCAGCAGGTCCTCGAGCGAAAAATTCTTTTTCGCCAGCGCCAGGATTCTTCTTTCCCGCCCTATCATTATCGTGCAAAGTTGCTCGACGGTCTTTTGTATTTCTGCAGGTGATGCAGAAGGACTTTTCGATAGTTCTTCCGCGCGTAAGAAAAGACGGTCCCAATAATCCAATACTCTTTGTGCCGCTTCCAGTCCCTTTTCGGATATGTACGAAATCAGCCGTGTCGCATCAACGCTATTGGTGATAGGAACGAATTCGTCCGCCCGCTGCAGATGCGGAAGAAACATCGTCGGAGAGTATCGCTTCCAGACCTTTAGTGGATGTATATAAAAGTTGCCCTCGAAATTGTACAGGTCAAGCAGAAGTTGTGTCGTTTCACGAATGCGAGCTATCGTTTTGAATGAGTGGTTCTTGCGTAATAGTGCAAAATACGTAATGGTATCCAGCTCGAAAAGGTAGGGGCAGGTAATCATAAAGAAATTTCCGATCATCAGGTCGGTTGCCCAGGCGCTCAATAAATCCGACAGACAATCGAAGACGTAGTAAACCTCTTTTCCTTCCTCGGAGATTATCCTGTGCACCTGCGCCGAAAAAGTTTCAAAGCCGCCGCGAGCATCGAGGTTGTAGGTCCTGGCACCGTTACCGGCCCGCACAAGAGGTTCGTGCCCGGCAAACCTCATATAGACCACTTTTCGACCGTCGCGCAGGGCCTGAGTGATAAAAGGCTCCACAAAGCTGCGAAAGTCGTCGATACTGTCCACCTGCCAGACGACGTTGTCGCCTTTTTGCAGACCACCCAGTATCACATCCAGCCCTTTCAGGCCCGTACTTGCCCAGGACGCCATAAACCAACCCCTTTTTCTAAATGAACCATCTCACGCTGTTGATTCTACGAGCCAACCAGCCGACAGGCCAGTTAAAACCGCGAATATCTGTTAACTGCCGCCCTTATAACAACAAAATTGTAGGCTCTTGCAGCTAATCTACAATTTTGTTAGTATATGCATGCCGTTTTTATGAAAGGGAAATTATGAAAGCAAAACTTGCCGGAGAAGTAGAGCTTCTAAGCGACGTATCGAAGGCCTTTGCCGAATCGCTTGACCTCGAGCTGACTCTTAAATCCATACTCAAGTCTCTGGATACGCACCTTAAGCTTCAGCGCGGCACTATCACCCTGCTCGACCCCGACAGTGAGACCATAAACATCACAGTGGCCCATGGACTAAGCGAAAAATCCAAGAAACTCGGCAGCTATAAGGTCGGCGAGGGCATAACCGGGATGGTTGTTCAGACCGGCAGGGAGATTGTTGTGCCGGACATTTCCAAAGACCCCCGTTTTCTGCACAAAACAAGGTCAAGAAAGCCGGCGGAGGGCGAGAGGATCGCCTTTTTCTGCGTTCCAATCAAGATGGAAGGAAAAACTGTCGGCGCGCTGAGCGTGGACCGCCAGGCTGCCAAGGGCGACGATTTTGACGCCAACGTCAGACTGCTCAATATCATCTCCACCATGGTGGCTCAGGCCGTGAAGCTAAACAGGCTCGTGGAATCCGACCGAAACCGCCTTCGTGACGAGAACGTACGATTGCGCCAGGAGTTGAAGGCGCGCTTCAATATACACAACATGGTCGGCAACAGCAGCGCAATGCAGCAGGTTTACCGCCTTATCGAGCAGGTCGCAGACAGCAGTGCGACCGTCCTTATCCGCGGCGAAAGCGGCACCGGCAAAGACCTCGTCGCCCACGCGATTCATTACAACAGCCCACGAGCGGACAAGCCTTTTGTGAAGGTAAACTGTACCGCCCTGCCTGAGACGCTGCTTGAGAGCGAGCTCTTCGGGCATGACAAAGGGGCCTTTACCGGTGCGATAGACAGAAAGCTCGGCAGGTTCGAAAGGGCTCAGGGCGGAACTATCTTCCTCGATGAAATAGGAGATTTTCCGCTTAATCTCCAGGTCAAACTCCTCCGGGTTATTCAATTTAAAGAGTTTGAGAGACTTGGCGGCTACGAGACTATAAAGGCAAATGTCAGAATAATAGTTGCAACAAACAAGAATCTCGAAGAGCAGATAGAGAAAAATCTTTTTCGTGAAGACCTCTACTACCGCATAAATGTCTTTCCCATTTATCTGCCGCCCTTGCGCGAGCGTAAGGACGATATAATGCTTCTGGCCGATTACTTTCTTGAGAAACTGGCCTCGGCCAACAACAAGAACATTACCCGCATTTCGACGCCCGCGATTGAGATGCTCACGAGGTACCATTGGCCCGGCAACGCTCGGGAGCTGGAGAATTGCATCGAAAGGGCCGTTCTGTTGTGTGACGGTGATGTGATTCGCTCCGAGCATCTGCCGCCCTCCCTGCAGATGATTAAAAAAACCGGGCCGCCTCCCAAAAGGTCTATGAGCGAGATGGTCGAGAATATGGAGAAAGAGCTTATTGTTGATGCCCTCAAAAAATGTGCAGGTCAGCAGCGAAAGGCGGCCAAAGAGCTGGGAATCACTGAACGCATCCTCGGCTACAAGATAAAAAAGTACAGCATTCACCCACGGTACATCTGATTCGCCCTTTGTCTACATATTTGTAGGATATGCTTCTCTTGCCTACCTTTGTGTAGACGAGCCCGTTTTTGATGGACCGCGTCTCTTATGCCTATCTTCGCTGATTATAAAGACTTACGTCATTTCTTGAAAAATATTTGATTCTGGCACAGTAGTTGCAAAGCTACAAAAGCAGACCATAGAGCTTCCTGTGCAACGCGCAAGAAACGGGTTCTTTAAAAGGTCGGAGTTAGTGCGTTTATAGAGATGATGAAGCTTGCCGCTTCAACAATGGTTTTGATTGGGCTGGCGTTTTGGGGGACAAGAGCAATGTTCGCCGAGGATAAAATTAAATTCGAAGTAACCGCCGGTTACTTCAGCAAATATATCTGGCGGGGGCAAAGTCTTGATGACGGCCCCGTTTTTCAGCCCTCGATAAGTCTCGGCTATAAAGGACTGACCGCCGGTATCTGGGGAAATCTCGAACTGACCAACGTTAATGGCAACAGCGGCGATTTTTCCGAGCTTGATTATTCGATGCATTATTCGGGCGCCATACCTGGCGTAGAAGGTGTGCGTTACTGCCTGGGCGTGATATATTACGATTTCCCGGGAACCGCTGCTCCGGATACGACAGAGCTTTGCTGGGGGCTCAATCTCGACTTGCCGTTTAGTCCGTCAATAACGTTATACCACGACGTCGATGAAGCTGACGGTACCTACGTCTTACTCTCGTTAACGCACGGCATCGAAAACATTGCCGAGCTGGCGCCGAATATACCCGTCGGACTGGAAATAGGCGCCAGCCTCGGTTGGGGCAGCAAAGCCTATGACAAGTACTACTGGGCAACCGACCAAAGCAAGTTCAATGACCTTGTGTTCTCGCTCTCTTTTCCGGTGGAAGTCAGCGGCTGGACCATCACCCCGGCTCTTAACTACGTCACACTGGTCAGCGACGATATACGCGATACCGACGTGTACGGAACAGACAGCGATTTCTTCTTCGCAGGGGCGGGAGTTTCGAGACGGTTTTGAGGATAGGCTGAAAGGGTAGGCAAGTGAAAAAGTTGGTTTTTATCCTCGCGTTGGTGTCGATTATGTGGTCTGTCAGTCCCGTCTTTGCCGAATCAGCCGGTACCGACGGTTCTGCCACCGGGGGCATTACTCCCGACCAGCTTAAGATGGGCCTCGACACCGTTTGGGTGTTGATTGCAGCCTTTCTCGTGTTTTTTATGCAAGCGGGGTTCGGCATGGTCGAGGCGGGGTTCATCAGGGCCAAGAATACCTGCAACATCCTGACCAAGAACTTCCTGGACTTCTGCATGGCCTCCCTCGGCTTTTTCCTCATCGGCTATGGCCTCATGTTCGGAGACGGCAATGGCTTTCTCGGCTCACGCGGCTGGTGCCTCTTCGGTCTCGATGCGACAGTTAACGGGATACCGCTTTACGCGTTCTGGCTGTTCCAGGCGGCATTCTGCGGTGCCGCCGCCACCATCGTGGCAGGCGGGATGGCCGAGCGCATGAAATTTGCCGGTTACCTGGTCTATTCGTTCATTATTTCGGCCTTGATTTACCCCATTGTGGGGCACTGGATTTGGGGCGGCGGCTGGCTCGCAAAGATGGGCTTTGCCGATTTTGCCGGCTCCACCGTCGTCCATACCGTAGGTGGTTTTGCCGCCCTGGTCGGCA
>Ga0307377_10000882_pt1 | contig 39954 bp, 31 predicted proteins | sample TR3MG_FD_202535 | JGI IMG/M metagenome (GOLD analysis project Ga0307377, IMG submission 202535) | Soil microbial communities from Risofladan, Vaasa, Finland - TR-3 | ecosystem: Environmental > Terrestrial > Soil > Coastal area > Acid sulfate soil | place: Finland: Risofladan, Vaasa | collected...
GCGGCATGGGTGGGATGGGCGGCATGGGCGGCATGGACTACTAAGAGTTCAGCCGTTCCACTCACCATTCGAAAGGCGCTCCGAAAGGGGCGCCTTTCTTGTTTCAGGCGAAGCGGCACAGCCCATCTCACCCATGCTACTTGGCCGACGCGCCGAACGGCGCGAGCAGGGCGAAAGCCCTGCCACGGTGGGGGGGGATAGCCGTCGCCCGCCGGAAGGCGGGCACGACAATCCATTCCTTGCGGCTCCTGGCGCCCGCAGGGCGCCAGATGGGCGGCATGGGCGGCATGGACTACTAAGAGTTCAGCCGTTCCACTCACCATTCGAAAGGCGCTCCGAAAGGGGCGCCTTTCTTGTTTCAGGCGAAGCGGCACAGCCCATCCCACCCATGCTACTTGGCCGACGCGCCGAACGGCGCGAGCAGGGCGAAAGCCCTGCCACGGTGGGGGGGATAGCCGTCGCCCGCCGGAAGGCGGGCACGATAACCCATTCCCAACGGCTCCCGGAGCCCGAAGGGCGACGCATGGGCGGCATGGACTACTAAGCCTTCCCAAGCAACACTGTTCATCCGAAAGGCGCCCGTACGGGCGCCTTTCTTGTTCTCGAACGAAGCGGTCAAGCCCATCCCACCCATGACGCGCCCGCGCCAGCGGGCAGATAATCCATTCCACTCGGCAAACGGAGCGAAGCGACGTATGTGACTGGGCAGCGCGAGGCGCGAACTCGAGAGCCGCCGACCGGTCCTTGCTCGGCACGACTGTCCGGCCGACACTTCGCCTGCCGTGTGTGTGGCCTTCCAGTTCGAAATTTACGGAAAACCCGATAGCTACCGCGTAACCTTTTCGCTCTAAAAAAGTTTTTTTCGATAAAGCGGAAGTCTGGATTTTGCTGTGGCAGGAGCGATCCCAATACTTCCAGAAATGACCGGACAGTGGCGACCTCCGAACATGAGCTTCCCGACCCGGGCCTGACGCGGTAGTCAGCTGCAGTACGATTTCTTTAAAAAAATTCTATTCTAGAAATCCTGATTGCTCACACCAAAGGAGGTTACCGGCGAAGCATGTTCGCGGCGACCAGTTTGGCTCGGTTGGAGCGACTCTGATTGCAGCGATTCCTCATTTCGGCACGATGCCTCTCGACACGGCAAGGTTCTGCACCGGCGTGCATCGCGCACGTGCAGCCTTGCACGCGATCAATTATGCGGACATCTTTTCGACTCCGGCCTCCGAGCGGGCTGGATGTGGGTTTGAGTTTTAACGATCGAGAGCTAGTTCGGAATCAACGCGATCTATTACTAAGTCCACGAAGGGAGACGTAGCATGACAACGACAGCACAGAAGCAGCTATCAGATTTCGGCGACATGCCCCTCAACAGGTTCATCAAACGATTGACGGTCTTGTCTGCCATGGGGGTTTTCCTCGACGGGTACGATCTGACAATCATTTCCGTGGCGCTCTTGTTCATTACGCCCCAATTTCACCCCTCCGCGATGGAGCTCAGCATGGTAGGCGCGGCCGCGGTGGTGGGCATGTTCTTCGGCGCCCTCGTGTTTGGAAATCTCACCGATCGCTTCGGTCGCAAGATCATGTACATGCTCGATCTGTTGTTCTTCGTCGTGTTCGCTTTGCTCGCCGCAGTGTCTCAGAACATGACGGAGCTCATCATTTTCCGGTTCCTTTTGGGCCTCGGCTTAGGCGCAGACTACCCGATTTCCTCGACCATCACCGCTGAATTCGCACCAAAGACGAAGCGTGGAATCTTGATGGTGACGACGATCGCATTTTGGACCATCGGCGCTATCGTCTCCTACGCCGTAAGCCTGGCGCTCCTTCACACTGGCCCGGAAGCGTGGCGCTGGATGCTCGCCACGGGCGCGATCCCCGCGATAGCGGTCATGATCGGACGCCGTTCCATTCCGGAATCGCCGCGATGGCTGATGGCAAGCGGACAGACTGCGAAGGGATTGGAGGTGGCGAAGAAGGTCGTCAGCGACGCCGGAGGCATCCTCGATACCTCGAACAATGCCGGTATGGAGAAGCCGGTGTCAAAGATGGCCGTTTTCGGGAGGCTGTTCAGGAAGGATCTCATCAGGATGACATTGTTCGTCGGGTTCGCATGGTTGATCTACGATATTGGCAACTACGCCACGATCGTTTTCACGCCAACGATCCTGAACATGCTAAAAGGCTCCACGATGACCTCGGCGGTCGCCGGCTCCCTGATCATGCAGCTCTTCGGCCTGGTCGGTATCGCGGTGGTCTGGCTGCTGGTTGACAAGCTCGGGAGGAAATGGATTCAGACTATCGGGTTCTTGCTCGTGGGTCTCGTCTTCCTCGTCATGGGGATCGTTCCCAAACCGACATTCATCATATTCATGATCTTGTACATCCTCTACATCATCGTCACCCAGGGTCCGGGACAGCTGACCTACGTCTATGCGGGCGAGGTTTTTCCAACATCGGTTCGCGCATCCGGGCATGGATTCGCTACTGCGATGTCGCGGATAGGCGCGGCGCTCGGGATCGGCGTGGTTCCATTCTTCATGGCGCACGTTGGCCTGCAGGCGGCCTTGATTACCTTTGGAGTAGTCGACCTGATTGGCTTCGGTCTGACATGGGTGATGGCACCCGAGACGAAGGGATGCGCACTCCCGGCGGAAAACGATATCCCGACACCCGTGTTGGCTCCGATCGGTAAGTAAGAGAAGCCCTCTCGTGCCCTTGAAGTGATCGCAGCGTGCCGAAAGTCGCGGTGCGATCACGGGAGACGAAAGCTTGAGGACCCTCGGCCCCCAACAGCAGGTATCTGGAGAAGCATGGGTCCCTATCGCGAGAGAGTGTGATCACATTGATAGACACCGTGCGGTCTTCCAGGTCGATATCGCGAAGATCGCCCGAGGACCGGATCGACTGGCTCGTGCGATCCTTCAAACCGTCTTTGCCGCAACCCTCTTGCGAAGCCAATGCAAGTTTCGGGGCCCGAAAGATCAATCGCGGCGAGGCAAGAAGGACTCCAGGAAAAGAAGCACCGCCTGCCATCCCCGCAGGCGGACGCGGCAATCCGGCCCCCGCGGACGAGATCCATCGCGCGCTTGAGCCTGCCCGCGCCCGATCCGATGATGTGGTCATGGCGATTCACGCGGCCAAGGCGCGGTTCCCGGCCGCGGCGGCCCTCACGGTCCTCGCGCTCTTCCTGCAGGCCGCCGGCGCGCGGGCCCAGTCGGTCCCGCACAGCATCCTCATCCTCCCCTCGCCCGAACCCTTCTCCTTGAGCGCGCGCGACGCGCAGCAGGCGATCGACATGATCCGGAGCGTGGGCTTGTTGGAGTTCTGGGACGGGAAAGGGCAAGCGCGCATCGTCGCCGTGCGCAGGCTCTGGGCGGTCTTCACCGGCTACGATCCGCGGATCTTCGCCGGGCACCGCCGACGCTACGATCTCGTGCTCAACGGGAGAGCGATGGACTGGGACCACCTCTACATCGAGTACGGCGGCGGCATGGTGAACCTGCGGGCGCTGTTCACCTACCGGAACCAGTACCCGCCGGACGACCTGAACTACCGGATGCCGCCGGACTTCTAACCCGGGTTTCTCACCATATCCGGCTGGAAGTCTACTTGGGCGGGTTGATATCGAGTCCCCGGAAAAAGGCGGGAAAAGCGCGTTCGCGACCGCGGATGTTCGTCGCGTCCGCACACGGCCCCGAGAAGCGGATCCGTCCGCCGTTGTTTTTTGTGGGAAATCCGGGCTACCATGCCATCACATCGGATGCGACAGGGGAGAAAGCCCGTGAACAGCGCAGATGAGGGCCTAGAAGAGATCACGATCGCCGAACTCCAGGAAAAGATGGAGTCGGGGACATACACCGCGAGGTCAGTCACGGAGCTCTACCTCGAGAGAATCGAAAAGATCGACAGAGGCGGCCCGGCGGTGAACAGCATCATCGAGCTGAACCCCGACGCGCTGGATATCGCGGACGAGCTCGACCGGGAGCGAAATGAGAAGGGCGCCCGCGGTCCGCTGCATGGAATACCGGTGCTCATCAAGGACAACATCTCCACCGCGGACAGGATGATGACCACCGCCGGCTCGCTCGCGCTGGTGGGTTCGAAACCGAGGTCCGACGCATTCGTCGTTCGCAGGCTGCGGAGCGCGGGCGCGCTCATCCTCGCGAAGACGAACCTCAGCGAGTGGGCCAACATCAGGTCGAGCCGGTCCACGAGCGGATGGAGCGCGCGCGGCGGCCTGACGAGAAACCCGTACGCGCTCGACCGAAACCCGTCGGGGTCGAGCTCGGGATCCGCGGCGGCCGTCGCCGCGAACCTGGCCGCCGCCGCGGTGGGGACGGAGACCGACGGCTCCATCGTCAGTCCCTCCGCCGTGAACGGCCTGGTGGGAATAAAGCCGACCGTCGGGCTCGTGAGCCGGACGGGCATAGTTCCGATTTCGCACACGCAGGACACCGCGGGGCCGATGTGCCGGACGGTGAGCGACGCCGCGATTCTGCTCGGCGCCATGGTCGGCGTCGATCCCGAGGACGAGGCGAGCCGGGCGAGTGAGGGAAAGTTCCATCGGGACTACACGGAATTCCTCGATCCCGCCGGCCTCGAAGGGGCGAGGATAGGCGTCGTCCGCGGCTGTTTCGGGTTCCTGCCCGAGGTGGACAGGATCGTCAACCGAGCCCTGGCAATCCTCGAAGCGAAGGGAGCTGTCCTCGTCGATCCGGCGGACCTCGATTCCCTCGCGAAGCTCGGCGAGGCCGAAGACCTTGTCCTCCAGTACGAGCTCAAGGCGGACCTGCAAAGGTACATGGACTGGGTGGGCCCGAGCGCTTCGGTGCGTTCGCTCCAGGACATAATAGATTTCAACGAAAAGGAGCGGGACTCCGAATTGAGATACTTCGACCAGGACATCTTCCTGAAGGCCGCGGCCAGGGGGCCCCTGACCGACGGAAAGTACCTCGACGCGCTGGAGAAATGCCGGCGTCTGGCGAAAACCGAGGGCATCGACCGGGTCATGGCGAAGCACCGGCTCGACGCCCTGGTCGCCCCCGCGAACGGCCCCGCATGGATGAGCGACCTGGTGAACGGAGACCACTATCTCGGCGGCAGCGCGCAGGCCGCCGCAGTGGCAGGCTACCCCAACATCACGGTTCCCGCCGGCTTCGCGTTCGGGCTTCCGATCGGGATTTCATTCTTCGGCCGGGCATGGAGCGAACCCACGCTCATCAGAATCGCGTACGGCTTCGAACAGGCGACGAAGGCGAGAACTCCCCCCGCGTTCCGGGCCGGCGCGGACCTTCGCTGAAGCGGACCTTCGCTGAAGCGGACCTTCGCTGAAGCGGACACGCCGCAGAGAGTATGCGACGTTCCTGCCGCCCTTCCGCCGGTCGGGAGGACAACCTCCCACTCCAGCCGACGCGGTATCGATCCGATCATTGGTTCATGGTGACCATCGCGGCCAGACTTCACCCGCCGGCGACCGCCCTCGTCCTCCGCCTCGCGGCCGCGGACGCGCGGGCGCAGTCGGTCCCGCGCAGCATCCTCCACTAGGCGATCGACACGATCCGGAGCGCCGGCTTCCGGAGTTCCGGGACGGGAAGGGACGGGCGCGCGTAGTCGCGGGCCGCCCCGATCGCTTCGGGGTCGAAGCCATATCGGAGGTGAGGAGGCAATCATGCGACTGGCGCACACTACCTGGCCCCAGGCCGAGCAATAGTTCAAGCGGAGCGACATGGTGCTCATCGGGGTGGGGAGCATCGAGTGCCACGGCAGACACCTGCCGCTCGGCACCGACACCCTCGTTCCCGATTTCCTCATCTCCCGCATAGAGGAGAAGAGCGACATCATGATCGCGCCGACCATTCCCTACGGAGCCTGCGAGAGCCTGTCGGACTTCCCCGGGACGATCGATCTGGGCGTCGAGGTCTTCCACGGCCTCCTCTCGAGGGTCACGGACGGCCTCTACAGGCACGGGGCTAGGAGGGCCGATGGAGCTCAAGGACCTCACGCCCGAGCTCGTCGCCACGGGCTTCTCCTCGTTCCGCTACAAGGGTGTCTTCATCGATATACCGCGGCTCACGACGAGCGTCACCGACAACGGCTGGATAGGCCCCGATCATCCCGGGAAGGCCACGGCCGCCTGGGGTGAGGAAATGCTGCGGACCGTCGCGGACTATCTCGCCGACTTCATCGAGGAGTTCAGGAAGGTCGCCCTGCCCGTACGATAGTCAGCGGACAACCGAAACTCCGCGGCCCTCGCCTGCGCGATGCCGAGGCGGACAGCGGCTTCATCGGCGGCCTCTGGCCTCATCACGGCGCCTCGGGGCTCTCCGGCCGCCTAGGAGTGGCCTCCGACGACTATCCGCATGATCTTGGCGTTGAGGACGATGAAGCGCCAGAGCTGATAGAGCTTGTTCTTGCGCCAGAACTGCGTCGCGCGCGTCGGGATGGGAGGATAGGCCTCCTGGGTGTAGCGCGGGAAGACCTTCACGAGTTCGCTCATCGCTTGAGCCTCCTTCACTCGGGGATGAGGGACCAGAAGGGCAGCCCCCTCGCCTTGTACATGAACATGTAGTGCATGAAGTGCTTGAGCCAGTGCCCCGCGAGGCCGGGTTCGCCCACCGTGTAGCCTATGTCGCGCCCCCACTCGGGATACGTCGCGTAGTCCGGCACGATCGGGAAGACGGTCATCGTGGCGGCCATCCCATGCACCAGACCGTAGCCCGAGGACACGATGCAGGCGGCGCCCATCCTCCCCATCGAGGCCTTGTGGCGGAGGCTCTCCGCGCCGGAGGTGATGGACTCCACTATGTTGAGGGCCACGACCTTGCCGATGACGCCCGAGGGCATGCCGGTCCGGGGCGGGGTCGGATAGATCTTCGTCCCGCGGGGACTCTCGAAGGGCTTGGAAATCGAGTGCGGCGGGGCGAAGGCTATGCCCGCCGCGAAGACGTTCGGCCGCATCGGGCTGCGATAGGTCGAGGGCCAGTCGTCCACGGACCAGTCCTCGTAGGGCTTGGCCGCGTAGTCGGCGTCGACCTTCATGAGGCCGTTAGGCGCCAGATACTCGCCCGTGACGTCCGCCCCCGACGCGTCGAGCACCTTGAGCCCGACCCCCGCGAAGGCGGGGATCAGCATCGCGAAGTCGAAGTCGATAGCGTGGAGCCCGCCGTCGAGGGTCTCGTACCGGATGCGCCCATCCTCGACCTTGGTGACGCCGGCGCGCTTGATCCACTCGATGCCGTACTCGGCGAGGATGGATTCGGTGAAGATCTTCGTGGAGGTGATGTAGCCGCCCTTGCGGACGAAGGCCCCGCCCATGCCGAAATCGCCCACCTCGTACTCGTTGGTGAGCCAGGTGATCTCGGCCAGATCCTGGAGGCCGCGGTTGCGGATCTCGAAGGCGACGTTCAGGGCGTACTCGAAACCGGCGCCCTGGCAGGTGGCCATGGGATGGCCCATGCCGATGACGAAGCGCTGCCGCTCGCCTTTTTCCATGCGCGAGATGCAGGCCTGGAGGCTCTGCCAGGCGTGGGCCGCGTGGCCGTAGGTGCAGACCGACTCGGAGAAACCCTCCGGCCCGAGGCCCTCGATGGCGGCGAAATTGAGCTTGGGGCCCGTCGCGTTCACGAGCCAGTCGTAGTCGATGCGGCCGGACTGGCCCTTCCGGCCTTCTTCGGTGTACTCCACCTCGACGAAGGGGCGGGGCGAGGATCCGTCGCCGTCGGGATGAATGACCGTGGCGGCGGCCTGGTGAAACTCGATGCCCTTCCGCCGGTAGATGGGAGCGAGCGGGAACCAGACCTGCTCCGCTCGCATGCGGCCCACGCCCACCCAGATGTTCGAGGGAACCCACTGGTAGTTCGAATTGGGGCTGACGACGACGACCTTGTGATCCCTGCCCAGCTTGCGTCGGAGGGTCATCGCGGCCGTATGGCCGGAGATTCCCGCTCCGAGGACGAGCACCGTGCTGCCCATGCCCACCTCCGTCAGACAGAAGCGATACGTGAAATGACAAGAAAAGCCGCGGCCGCCCCGCCCGCGTCGAAGCCGCGGCGGCCGGCTCCGCGGCCTGCATCGGGCCCGCCCAGCACCCTGTTCCAGTCCGTCGACGCCCGTGCCTTCCCGCGCCCATGGCGTGAAAGCAGACTACTCTCCGAAATCCGGGCCGTCAACCATGAACCTCGGGCGCGGCTCCCCTCACGACTGCCCAGCCTCGGCCTTCAGCGCGGCGCGGCGCTTCCGGTATTCGAGAATGGGCAGGTCGCCCTGGATCAGGTTCTCGCCCATCTTGAGCTCGCTGCGCCTCGGCTCTTGCGTCAGCACCACCCGCTTGTCCTGCCGGGCGATGACGATGCTCTGGAGCTTTCCCGCCAGGTTCACGAGGCCGCGGAGCGGCGGCAGCCTGACCATGCTCTGGTAGAAGCGGAGATACAGGAGGGTGTTCTCGTCGTCGACGGGGACGAAGGCGAGGAAGATCCGCAGGCGCTCGCCGATCCAGTTCTGCCAGAGATGGGGCATCCGGAACTGGAGATGGAACCGCCGGGGATCCAGCTCCGGCATCTCCTCGGGCGCGAGGGGCGCCTGTCCCCTATCGACCTCGTTGCGCATGCCGACGTACAGGTCGTCGCCCTTCCACTCGACGCGCGGTCCGTGGACCAGTGTGGCGCCGCCCCGCCCTATCGTCGTCCGGTGCACGAAGGGTAGATGCACGACGTCGAGCTGGTTTTCTATGCAACGCGTATAGTGGCAGGCCCAGTGGTCGATCCAGCTGCTGTACGAGAACTCCGGCCCGATATCCTCGAAAAAGGAGGGAGGATCGCCCGCTTCGCCCTCCCCCCAGAATATCCAGACCAAGCCCCGGGCCTCGTGGACGGGGTAGGATCGAAGCGAAAAATTGGGGGGGATGGCCGCGGTCTCGCCGTTGGCGGGGATCAGCACCGCCCTGCCCTCCCCGTCGAAGCGGATACCGTGGAAGGGGCATCGCACCTGGTCGCCGAGCACTTCTCCCGCGGAGAGGGCCGCGCCGCGGTGAGCGCATTTGTCCGCGATGCAGTGCGCCGCCCCCCGTGAATCGCGCCAGAGCACGAGCCTCTCGCCGAGCCGCAGCACCCCGAGAGGGCGGCCGCGCCCGAGCTGTCTGCTGTCCAAGATGACGTACCACTGATTCCTGATCATGGTCTGCCTCCTACGGAGAAGGTCGGGGCCGCGCGGCGGGATGGACCGGTACCGCCGGATGCGAACGAAAGAATCGGCGCCCTCGCAGATTTGCAGCATGCCGATTCTTCATGATATAGTAGTTGAAGTCGCGGCAGAAGGCCGTAGAATCGCGTTCCATCTGGAGTTGCCCGATGAGCATCCGCAAGACCGTGGTGAACCTGATCCCTGGGCCGCTCATACGCGTATTCGCGTCGCCCTATGTCGCCGGCGATTCGCTCGGGAAGGCGCTCGCAGCGGCCGACACGTTCCATGCGCGCGGCCTCGACATCACGCTCGACATACTCGGCGAGGCGGAAACGACGGAGGACAAGGTCGAGGCGGCGGTCGAGGTCTACTACCGCGCGCTCGAGGCGCTCAAGGACCGTCCTTTCTGCACGCTGTCGATCAAGCCGGGCCACTTCGGCTACTACGTGAGTCCGGACTTCTGCAAGGCCAACATCGAAGGCTTCGCCGCGGCCTGCCAGGCCGCCGGCCGCGGTCTCACGATCGACATGGAGGACACGGACCTCACCGACTGGACGCTCGAGCTCTACCGCGAACTCAAGCCCAGGTACCCGATCCTCGGCACGGTGCTCCAGGCGAGGCTCTACCGCACCGAAAAGGACCTCGCTTCGCTCGCGGGGCTCGGGGCGCATATCCGCAACTGCATCGGCATCTACAACGTGCCGGCGACGCTCGCGATGACGCGCAAGCGCGACATGAAGGAAAACCTCCTCAAGATGACGCGCGAACTCGTCGCCGGAGGGCATTACGTGGCGGTGGCGACCCACGACATCGAGTATATCCGCAAGGCGCGCGCGATCCTCGAGGAGCTCGGGGTGCCGAAGAGCCGCTGCGAGTTCCAGATGCTGCTCGGCGTGCCGCGCGACGCCATACAGCAGGAGCTCGCGGATGCCGGCTACACGGTGCGCGTCTACCTTCCCTTCGCCGAGGACTGGCGCGATTCGATCGCCTATCTCCGCCGCCGGATGATCGAGAGTCCCTCGATGGTCTTCCTCGTGCTCAAGAACATCTTCAAGCGGGGCAGCTAGCGCGGCCGATCCAGGAGACCATGCCGGAGCAGGCCGGTCACATCGCCCGCGCAGGCGGCTTCCTGGAGCGCGGGGGGACCTGAGGCGGCGACAGGGTGGCTTCGATCGCGGGCACCCGTTTTGCGGGATCGCGCGATCCAGGCCGTGCCGGGGATGGGCTCTTGACCATTATTGTTAACATTGTTACATTTTAACCATGTTAACTACATGGAGGCATCGAAACCGTGGCCCAATCCACTAAATCGACCGGCTCCCTCATGCTGGTCCTCTTCCTCGGCGTCCTCATGGGCGCCATGGACATCGCCATCGTCGGACCGGCCATGCCGGCGATAAAGGCCGAATTCGCCGTCTCGGAGCGAAACCTGGCCCTCCTCTTCTCGGTCTACGTTCTCTTCAACCTCGTGGGCACGCCGCTGATGGCCAAGCTCTCCGATCTCTTCGGCAGGCGGCTCGTGTATGTCGCGGACGTCGCGCTCTTCGGGCTCGGCTCCGCGCTGCTCGCCCTCTCGCCCAGTTTCGGCGTCATGCTCGTCGCGAGGGCGCTCCAGGGCTTCGGATCGGGCGGCGTCTTTCCGGTGGCCAGCGCGGTCATCGGTGACGTGGTCGAACCCGAGCGCCGCGGCCGGGCGCTCGGGACCATCGGCATGGTCTTCGGCCTGGCCTTCATCATCGGGCCGGTGCTGGGCGGACTTCTTCTGCCGCTCGGCTGGCGCTGGCTCTTCTGGATCAACGTGCCCCTCGCCCTCATCGTGATCGCGCTGGGCGCCGGCAGCCTGCCCCACGAGCGCAAGGCCGGCCGCGGCCGATTCGACACGGTCGGGGCCGTCCTCCTCTCGGCCATCCTCGCCGCCTTCGCCTTCGGCATTTCCCGCATAGACAGCTCGGCTGTCGTATCGAGCCTCCTCATGCCGCTCTCGGGGGGCCTCATCCTCGCCGCGCTCATCCTCCTCCCTGCCTTCCTAGCGGTCGAGCGCCAGGCCGAGTCGCCGATGGTGGACCTCCGGCTCTTCGGCAACCGCCAGATCGCCAGGACCGGCCTCCTCAACGTGCTGGCGGGCATGGTGGAGTCGGGCCTCGTCTTTCTCCCGCTCTTCGCGGTCGCCGCCTTCGGGGCCAGGCCGGCGACGGCGAGCTACCTCCTCCTGCCGCTCGTCCTGGGGATGTCGGTCGGCTCGCCCCTCGCCGGACGCGCCCTCGACCGCCTCGGACCTCGGCCCGTCCTCGTCTTCGGCAGCGTCACGCTGAGTCTGGGGCTCGTCGGCCTCGGTTTCGCGACCGCCTTCGGCCTCGCCGGCTTCATCGTCACGACCGTCCTGGTCGGTCTCGGCCTCTCGGCCCTGCTCGGAGCCCCGATCCGGTACGTCCTCCTCCATGAGGCGCCGCCCGAGCAGCGCTCGGTGGCCCAGGGCCTCGTGAGCATCCAGGGAGGGGCCGGCCAGCTCGTGGCCGCGGCGGCCCTGGGCGGCATCACCGCCTCGATCGCGGACAAGGCCCAGGCGTACGGGATAGCCTTCCACGTCCTGGCGGCCGCGGGCATCCTCGGCATCCTCCTCTCCCTCGGGATTCGTCGGGGCGAGCCGGGCGCGAAGGGCTCTCCCTCGGGCGCCGGGGTCTCGGGCGCGCAGACAGGCACGACGACGGCCGGAGGAACCGCATCGTGAGCGACAGGCCGGAGGAGTTCGCCCACCTCGTCATGCGCGTGAGCGGCGAGCTTCATGCCGCCCTGCACCGCGGCCAGGCGGGCTCGGGGCAGCTCGGCAGGCCCGCCTTCGGGCTCCTCGGCTATCTCCACGCCATGGGCGGATCGACGCTCTCCCGCGCGGCAGAGGATCTCCACATGGCCAAGTCGCAGCTGTCCATCACTGTAGAGAAGCTGGTGGAGATGGGCTGCGTCGAGCGCGAGCCGGTCGAGGACGACAGGAGGGTCGCCGCCCTCCGCGTGACGGAGCGCGGGGAACAGGCGCTCGCGGAGGCCTACGCAGAAGTGAGAAGCCGCGTGGAGCGGCTCTTCTCGCCCCTCGATGGGAATCAGATGGCCACGGTGAGGGAGGCGTTCGGAATCCTGGCAGTTACCCTCGAGGAACGAGGCAAGATGGCTCGCCTCGGATCGGGATGCGGCGAGGAATGATCCATTATGCACGAGAGGGGATACAAATGTTACCGATAGCGGCCGCGACGATTACCCTAGCCATGGTCTTTTACAGCATCGCGGTTTGGTGGGAGCGCGCCATGGGCAAGCTGCGCGGCCGTCACCTTCTGCTTTTCTGGCTCGGACTCGCCTGCGACACGACAGGCACGACGCTCATGGGCAAGATGGCGGGCTCGGCCTTCGAGCTCAACTTCCATGGAATCGCCGGACTTCTGGCGATCCTTCTCATGCTCTTCCACTCCGCCTGGGCCACGGTGGTGCACGCGAGCAGGGCGGAAGAGCCCAAGCTGAGGTTTCACCGGCTTTCCGTCGCCGTTTGGGCGGTCTGGCTCGTGCCCTACGTCTCCGGCATGATCTACGGCATGAGTCGCATACGCTGAGCGCGTCGTGAGATCGGGAGTCGGACGCCGACGCCAGGCTCCCGTCTTTGTGATACTATTCCATCCCTATGCAACTCGCGGAAACCAGGAGTGACTCTCCTCTCAGCCTCTCGTCGCTCGTCCTGCCCTTCTACCTGCCTTCGGGCTTCGCCTTTCTCGGGGTCGGGCTGGCCGGGCCGCTCCTCGCCCTCTACGCCCGTCGCCTCGGCATGGCGAACTCGGGGGCCGCGTTCGTCGTCGGGCTCGTGGGCTTGGGAGCCTTCTGTTCAACATTCCCGCCGGTCAGCTCATGGCGCGCCACGGGATGCCCCGCGCCGTGATCATCGCCACATTCATCGAGGCCTGCGCGACCGCGCACTGTCCCTGATCGGCGGGGAGAACAGGCTCGGGAATTTAGTCGGGCCGATCGCCGGCGGCCTTATCGCGAAGACCTCGGTTTCCGTAACTCGTTCTTCGCCTACTCGGCGCTGATGGCCTTCGCCTCCCTGTTCCTCTTCCTGTGGGCTCCGCCGACCGAACGGCCTGCGACGACCGAAAGCTGTACGCCGCGCCGGTCCCTGTCCATGCTACGCGAGAACGCGCGGACCTTCGCGACCGCGGGGGCGGCCATCATGTCCCTGCAACTCATGAGGACGGCCAGGAAGGCCCTGGTACCGCTCGTGGCCCATTCATTCGGCCTCTCGGTGTCCCCTATAGGCATGATCATCGGCCTCGCCCACCGTTCCACAAGTCCGGGCGCAGGTGATACTATCGGCGACGTGGCGCAACCTATTCACCTGGCTTCGTTCAACGCTGAAAATTTCTATCTTCTTCTGGACAAGGACTACAGTCGGCAGGGACTGGAAGATCTCGACGAGCGCAGCTACCTATCGATGAATGTCTCGATGTTCAATCCCAACAAGAGCCGGGCGAAAATAGCCGACATAGCGGGGACCATCCTCGAAAACGACTTCGACCTCGTGGCCCTGTGCGAGGTGGGCGGCATGCAGAGCCTTCGGGCCTTCAACCGCATATACCTCGACGACCGATACGACTGCTACCTGCATGAGGAAAACTCGAACAGGGGGATCTTCGTCGGAGCGCTCCTGAAGAGAGGCCGCTTCCCCGGCGCTCGGGCGAGCAGCATGCCCGGCGCCTTCTCCCGCAACCTCCTAAAGATCGACCTCGGCGAGGCCGGCGGGGGGCTCGAGGTGTTCGCCGTGCACCTGAAAAGCCAGTACGGCGGCGACCTGGGCATCGAACGGAGGATCGACGAGGTGGATCGCCTCTGCGCGCTCGTGCGAACGAAGAAATGCGTGGTCATGGGAGACTTCAACGGCATACTGATTCGGGGCATGCACCAATTCGAATACGAGCGCTTCCTCGAGCTGCCGTTCTGCGACGTTCTCGCCGCGGTCGGCGTCCCGCCGGAGGAACGGCATACGCACTACTACTTCGGCAGGGGGAAGAACTTCTCGCAGCTGGATTATATTTTCTGCACGCATGACATCGAAGTCCTCGATGCGGGCGTCATCGAGGAATGCGTCCCCCGGAACAGGGAGGAGCGCGCCCGACTCCCCTCCGACCATCTGTTCCTCCGCGCGACCATACAGCCGGAGAGCTCCGTGGCCTTCGAAGACGGAGCCGATCCCGGCCGGGGCGTCGAGCGCCGCCCCGGTTTCCTGCGGAGGATGCTGGCGAAACACGCGAAGCATTCCGCCTGAGGCTAGTGATGCTCCGGGGGCGGCATGTCGAGCGGCCGCTCGCGCTCATGCCAGCGCTCCCGGTGGATGAGCTCGGGCCTGTACTTGTCCTTGGGATGTTCTTCCACCTTGGGGTAGCCGATGGGGATGAAGGCGAGCGGGATCACGTCTTCGGGGACGCCGAGGATCTGGCGCACGACGGTCTGGCGATCGGCCTGGGGATAGACGGCGGTCCAGACGGCGCCGAGCCCCAGGGCGTCGGCCGCGAGGAGGATATTCTCGCAGGCGGCGCTCGCGTCGAGCACGGCGTATTCGGCCCTCTGCTGGTTGGCGCGCGCCGGCACGGCGCAGACGAGGACGGCACCCGGAGCCTGCTTCGCCATCTTGGCGTAGGGCAGGCCTTCGGCGAGGGCGTCGAGCGTCGCCCTATGCTCGATGACGACGAACTCCCAGGGCTGGCGGTTCACGGCCGTTGGCGCGGCCATGGCGGCGCGCAGCACGTGGTCCCAGACGGCTTCCGGGATCGGTCTGGAGTCGTAGCTTCGGACGCTCGCCCGGTGGAAGACGGTCTCGAAAAAGCTCTTCATCTTTGATGCCTCCTAGTGGTGCTCGGCTCGGCGCGACGGCATAGGCGGCCGAAGGGGCCGGCGGACCCTGAGTTTTCCGAGGTAGAGCCGTTCGACCTTGCCGCGCGCCCAGGGCGTGCGCCGGAGGAAGGTGAGGCTCGACTTGATGCTCGGGTCGCTCGAGAAGCAGCGGACGGGGATGCGCTCGGCAAGGCCCTCCCAGCCGTACTTGTCCACGAGTTCGGTGAGTATCGCTTCGAGGGTGAGGCCGTGGAGGGGATCGTTCTCGTGTCCGTCTGCCATGGGAGGAGTCTAGCCCTTCCCGGGGCAGGATGGGAAGGCAGGCCGCTCGCGCGGTCGGGGATCGGCGCCCGTCCGTACCGACGCTCCGGCGCTACGACCCCTCGATTTCCCCCGCGGTTCCTTCGCCCGAATCGAAGCCCATCTGCGCGAGGGTCTTCATGGTCGCCCAGTTGCGGGTCGTCGCCGGCACCTTGAGGATCTTCTCGATGAAGTTGTTGGAGCGCTTCGAGTTGCCGTAGCCCTGGCCGTAATAGGAATAGACGACCCTGTTCGCGACCTCGTGCCGGTCGACCTCGTTCATCGTCGTCATCAGGACCTCCACATCGGGAGCGGCGGGGTCGTAGGACAATACGGTGACGTAGAGGTTCTTCTCGTCGCCGAGATCCGCGAGCGGATGCGCCGAGGCGATGCGCGCGATTTCCTCGACGGTCCTCACGATGACGACGACCTCGCGGTCGATCTTGTTCCTGATCTCCTGGGCGATCTCGGCCTCCATCTTCCGCTTGTTGACTTCAGTGGTCTCGAAGATGGCGTTCCCGCTCTGGATATAGGTCCTCACCTTCGAGAAGCCGATATACTCGAGCATTTTCCTGAGGTCGTCCATCTTGAGGACGACCCCTCCGACATTGATGCCGCGGATCAAGGCCACATACTTCGCCATATTCCCCATTCCCGCCGAGCGCCATAGGCGGAGACTCCGCGCCGGCTCGCCGGGATACTGCACTATAACGCGCACACCCTATTGATTCAACTCGTGCATCTTTGCCTATAGCCGCACGAGAGACCTAGGAAGCAAGATATCCACGATCGGCGGGGCTGCCAAGGAAATGAAGACCTCGGCGAGAGCGAAGGGATCATGCCGGAGCCTGGATTGTGCACGGCGATCGCCAACCTGCCCGGATGCCGTTTCGCATGCATCCGGAGCAAAGGGACGCATCGATCAATTGACCGGCACGAGCCGGCCGGCCATACTCGATCGTGGAGTTTTCTTCATCCACAGCATCCTGCGGTCGCTCCCGCCCCGCCGTGCGCGCTGAGGTGAAATGCCCGAACTGCCCGACCTCGTGCATATCGTAGCGAGCGGCATGGCCCCTTCCTCCGCGTCGGTCTCGATCCCGGCCTGGATCTCGTGATGCATCTGATGCTCTCCGGCAGGCTGAGGCTGGCGGTTCCCGGAGAGAAGGCGTTGCCCGCGACCGCCTTCAGCCTCGAGCTCGATGATGGCCGGGTCCTCCACTACGGCGACGAGAAGTCGATGGGCAAGATATACCTATCCGCGGCGGGCGACTTCGGATCGATACCCTCGTATCTGACTCAGGGTGTCGACGTCACTTCGTCCGACTTCGGCTTCGAACTGTTTTCGGGCCTCATCGACAGGAAGCGATGCCAGACGCGGGTGTTCATCATGGACCAGACCTGTCTCTCCGCCATCGGCAATGCCTATGCCGACGAGATTCTCTTCGAGGCGGGCATTCATCCCAAGGCGCCTTGCCACGCTCTATCGCCCGAGAAACGGCGCGCGTTGTACGATGCCGTACGCTCGGTCCTCGCCTGGGGCATCGAGGAGATGGAGAGCGCCGGCCGCCCCCTCGAGGACAAGGTGCGCGGCCACCTGCGCGTGCGGGGCCGGGCGGGGCAGAAATGCCCGCGGTGCGGCGCCCTCATCCGAAAGGCGGGCGTCCTCGGCTTCGCTTCCTTCTTCTGCCCTGTCTGCCAGTCCGATCTCACGGGCCGCGGTCTCGACTGGACAAAACTGCCGAGCGGATGAGGTGGAGGAGAGCCGGGTCAGGCCATACGCGATAGGCGCCGCTGAAACCGTCGCCGATGTCTCTGTCCTTCGATCCGATCGGGCGGCTGCAAAGTCCGCCCGATTATCGGGCTTCAGGCATCCCGGATAGTACAGGACACCGGATCGACAACTATTATCACCTTGTAAAAGGATAAAATTAGTCTTATTATCCCCTTAGCGGGGATATATGGACACTGAAAGGCTCTTGCCGCTCATATACGAGGAGCAAAACCGGATACTTCGTTGCGGCGGTATTGAACGGTATTGTCACCATCGGATTTTGGCCGCATTCTCCTCAAGCCCCATCAAGATTGTCACCGGTTTCAGACGGAGCGGCAAATCATGGCTGTGTCGACAGGTGGTCCGCGACCTGGTCAATCAGGGCAAGGTAGTCCTTGAAAACGTACTGTATCTGAATTTCGAAGATTACCGTCTTGATGAAATCAGGAGCCCGGCGGAGCTCGATGCTATTTGCGGTTTCTTTAGCGCTCGCGTAGCCAAACAGGGAGCCAAAGTATTACTGCTCGACGAGGTCCAGAATGTCTCCGGTTGGGAACGCTTTTTACGGGGGTTCCACGAACGGGAACACGGCTGGCAGATTCTGGTGACTGGCTCCAATTCGGAACTTCTGTCATCCGAGTTCGCGGCCAAACTGGCAGGACGTCACATCGACTTTGAGCTCCTACCTTTCAGTTTCCGAGAGGTACTGGCCTATCGCGGTGTTTCCATCCGGACCGAAGCTGATTATTTTCGCCATCATGCCGATATCGGCAAAGCCTTTGAAGAATTCATCGCTGCAGGCGGGCTGCCCGAACGGCTGACGATACAGGACCCGTCAGCCATTCAATCCTATCTTGGGGGAATCCTCTCAAAAGTAATTCTGGATGATGTCATCAAGCGTTACCGGGTCGAACATGTCGCGGTCCTGGAGCGACTGTTATCGTTTATTCTCTCCAGTCCAGGGCAAGTCATTTCCTTTGCCGCGCTGTCAAAACGCCTGTCGGCACTGGGCAACGCCATCAAGACCGATACGGTCATCCGATACGTCGGATATCTGCATTCGGTGTACGCGGTCTTTGAACTCGGCCGGTTTGACTGGAAATTGTCCCGTCTTTTTGATACGACCCGCAAATATTACGGCATCGATACCGGTATCATGAACCTGTACCGCCGCACTGCGGAAAACCGTTCCTTCATGCTGGAGAATATCGTCTACCTTGAATTGCGTCGCCGGGGCACGATCCCTCACTATGGGTCATTGCAGAAGGGCGGCGAACTGGACTTCCTTGTTCCCGGCGAGGAACGCCGCTGGCAGGCGGTTCAGGTGTGTACGCGCCTGAGCGACGAGAATCAAAAACGCGAACTGGGAATTTTTGCCGTCGCTGAAGAGAGTCTAAAACAAAAGGAATCGCTCCTCTTGGTAGAGGAAGGTCAAAAGGAAGAAATTGCCGTGGATGGAATCATGGTCCACATGCTGCCGCTGGTACGCTGGTTGCTGGTCGTGTAATGGTAAAGTGACAAGCTAACGCTCGGGACTGCCGATCGGGCCTGCGTTCTTCGACTGGAAGAGAGTGGGGGTGCCGGAAGCCACCGCAGGCGCGAAGCGCCGAGGAGGCTGCAGGCAGGGGGAGCCGCGCGATGGGCGGTGCGCGGAGCGCCGCGACCGGCTCGGCGCTCCCCCTCGTGATGAATTCCTGGATGCGATACGACATCGGTTTCCGAACCCTCGGCGCGATCAGCAGAGCGCCGACCGCGAAGCTGTCGCCGAGGAACTCGGCCTCGCCGACCCACTTCGGGAAGCCGCCTCGTGACATCGCGATCGAGAGGACGAGGATGCCCAGGGCCGTGAGTATCCCGGCGGCGGATACGGCGTTGGCGTAGGCCGCGAGGGCATCGGCGGCCGCCGCCAGGGAAGGCCGCAGGACATCGCTCGCCGCCTGGTACTGCGCGCTCAGCAGGACGAGGCCGCCGTTCAGCGAGGGAGGGCTCGAGCCGAGGGCGAGGGCGATGAGCTCGGAGCCGACGCCGGTCACGGCGCCGATCAGGGCGAGGCTCCTGCCTCGCCGCCAGAGCGCCGCGCCCAGGGCCAGGAACACGAAGATCGCCGGCAGGGAGAGGCCGACGAAGCAGACGAGCTCGGTGAGGTATACGGCCTTGTGCGCGGCTATGTACTCGAGGATGGCCGCTCCGCCGCCCAGCGGCGCCTGGGGCTGGACGACGAGGAGGACGAGGGGGATGAGAATCAGGAGGACGCAGGCGAAGGCCGATACGGCGCCCGCTCCGTAAAGGAAGTTCCAGGAGGCGATCGGCGACTCGCGGGCATCGCCCGATTTCTCATCGGCTTTCATGACGACGCTCATAGGCCGATCGCGGACAGGACGCCAGGGCGCGATGCATCGTTTTGTGATAGTATCCGCCTCATGCCGTCCACGGAACCGGAGAGCAGCTCTCCCTTCAGTCTCTCGTCGCTCGTCCTGCCTTTCTACCTTCCTTCGGGATTCGCTTTCCTCGGGGTCGGACTGGCGGCTCCTCTGCTCGCCCTCTACGCCCGCCATCTCGGCATGGCGAACTCGGGGGCCGCTTTCATCGTCGGGCTCGTGGGCCTGGGAAGCCTGCTTTTCAATATACCCGCCGGGCAGCTGATGCTGCGCTATGGGATGCGCCGTGCCGTGATCGTCGCCACCTCCGTCGAGGCCTGCGCCGCCGCCGTGGCGGGCTTGCTGCGCGTCCCGGGGATACTGGGCGCGATGGCCTTCGTCACCGGCATGACGCAGACCACCTTTTTCGTCGCCAGGCTCGCCTACTTCAGGAACCTCGTCCCTTCGGAAAAGCGGGGCCGGGCCCTGTCCCTGATCGGCGGGGAGAACAGGCTCGGGTATTTCATCGGGCCGATCGCGGGCGGATTTCTCGCCCAGACCTTCGGGTTCCGGTACGCGTTCTTCGCGTACGCGGCGCTGATGGCCCTCGCGTCCCTCTTCCTCTTCCTGTGGGCTCCCTCGACCGAGCGGCCCGCGAGCTCCGAAAGCTGGAAGCCGGCCCAGTCGCTGTCCCTGCTGCGCGAGAACGCGCGGACCTTCGCGACGGCGGGGGTCGCCATAATCACTTTGCAGCTCATGCGGACGGCCCGGCAGGCCTTGGTGCCCCTCGTGGCCCACTCCCTCGGTCTCTCCGTGTCCCAGATCGGCATGATCATCGGCCTCATGTTCTTCGTGGAAATCCTGCTCGTCTATCCGGTGGGCCATGCGATGGATCGCTTGGGGCGGAAGGCCGTAGCCCTGCCCTGTCTCGTGTTCCTGTCCCTCGGCCTCGCCCTGCTGCCCTTCGTGCACAGCGTACTCATGATGATCGTCGCCGTCGTCGTCGCCGGCATCGGGAACGGACTCGGCAGCGGCATCAACATGACCCTGAGCACGGACTTCGCCCCGGCCCGCAATCCGAGCCGCTTCATCGGGATGTGGCGTTTCGTCGTCGATCTCGGCACGATGTCGGGACCCTTCATCGTCGGACTCATCGCGGCCGTCCTCAGCCTGGGCGGCGCGGCCTTCATCGTGGCCTCGGTCGGATTCGGCGGAGCCGCGGTCATGGGCTTCCTCGTGCCGGAACCGAGGCCCCGATCCGGGCGAAAGATGGAATAGCCGATCCAGGACCGCGGCGAGCCGCTCTTGGAACGCAAATTCGGGTTTCCGCCGGGGGCGACCGCCGGCGCCGCGGACTATACTGTAAAGCGGGTGACCCGAATGGAAATAGCCATAGCCCTCGATACCTACGACGATCTTTTCTCGGACTTCGATGTCCGCGGCTACGCTGAACGCGCCTTGTCCAAGGATTTCCTCGACGAGCTGTACATCCGCCTTCGGCGGCACTGGAATCAACCGGATCTGGACATCGTCTTCCTCATTTCCGCAGCCGGGCGCGAAGTCGAGGATGAAAAGCTCATCATCGAGCGCCTGAGCCAATTCCGCATCGAAAGGCGCGATCACAATTTGACCGAAGGCAAGAAGGCCAGACTCAAGGCGCTGCTCTTCGTGGCGATCGGACTCGCGCTCTCGGTGGCCGCCAATGTCGTCGTGGAAAGATTCGACTTCATTCCCCTGTCCAAGGACTTCCTTCTCATTCCCTCGTGGTTCTTCGTCTGGAGCGGCTTCGATCTATTCATAAAGCGTGGGGAGTTCGGCCAGAAAAAGCGATACTACGCCGCGCTTTCCCGCGCCCGAATTGCCTTTCGGGGGATCGACGGCTGAAGTTTCCGCCCGCAGGTTCCTTCAAGCGCCGCCGCCCGGCGGAGGATGGGCACGGCCATTCTCGCCCCGCGCTTATCGCCCCTTCGAAGCTGCGCCGGCCGAATCCGCCTTTTTATGGGTTTTCAGCCTGCAGCGGATGTAGGGCGAGCTCCCGCGGCGGACAAATGGGAAAAATCGCGGGCCCGGACGCGGCCCGCGAAGCCCGTTGTGAGTACATTCGCGGTATGAGCAAAAAACCTGCCTCGACCACCGTCCGGTACGCTTCCTCGATTTCGAGGACTTTCTGACGGCTATACGAAAAACTCCCCTCAGCTCGGCCGCGATTCGCTCCCCGGGATCGCCGACATGAGGCGGCGGGGCTCGGGAGCCGGCGTTCTCCTCGGGTACTTCGAAAAACGCGAGGAGGCCGCCGAAGCCCTGGGCAAGCTCCGGAAGCGGGGCTTCCGCCGCGTCGCCTCGCTCTCGAAGTCCTCGCATCGGCCGTCGGGGCTCGGGGTCGAGCGGAAGGTCCTGAAGGAGTACGCTCGCTCCCTTCTCTCCGGCGAGACGGCCCTCCTCATCCAGGCTCCCGTGGATTCGCTCGGCGCGGCCGTCGAGGCGCTGCGGGAGAGCGGCGACATCCATCCCGCCGTCTTCGTATTCCACGCCGAGGCCCGGCCGGCTCCGAGCGCCCTCCGCGAGCCCGGGGTCCCCCTCTCGCCCCTCCAAGTCCGCGAGCAGGCCGAGCGCCTGGCCGCCGAGCACCGCCTGGATCCGAGACCGCAGAGGGGCCACAAGCTCCTCTCGCGGCTCGACTCGGCCTATCGCCTGGTCCGCGATACCTGTGTCGAGCTCTCGCAGGCGGGTCGGCTCGAGCTGGGAACCACGGCGACCGCCGAGTGGATACTCGACAACGAGTACGTGATCGGGAGCAATGCCCGCGATGTCGCGGCGAACCTGCCGCCGAAATTCTACCGACGGCTTCCGAACCTCGCGGGCGGCCGCTCGCCGGGTCTGCCGCGCATCTACGATCTCGCGTGCGAGCTGATCGCCGGCACGGAGCTGCGCCTGGACCGGGAGAACATCCTCGCGTTCATCGACGCGTACCAGGGCGCCGCCGCGCTCACCATCGCCGAGCTCTGGGCCATACCCCAGATGCTGCGGATCGCCCTCATCGAGCGGGTGGGCGAGCTCGCCCTCCGCGCTTCCGCCGAGCTGCGCGAGCGGGAGCGCGCCGATTTCTGGTCCAATCGCCTGATCCGAGGCTCGAGGCGGGGCCCCGACCAGCTCTTCTCCATCCTGACCGAGCTGGCCGTCGAGTTCCCCGAGCCGAGCCCCTATTTCGCGGCCCAGCTCGTCGGCCACCTCTACGACGAGGAGTCGGTCCTGGTCCTCGTGCAGGGCTGGCTCAAGCGCCTGTTCCGCCAATCCCTGAGCGAACTCAGCCTGCGCGAGCAGAACCGCCAGGCCAAGGACCAGATTTCGGTCGGCAATGCGTTCACGAGCCTGCGTCAGCTCGCCCTCCTCGACTGGCGGGAGATCTTCGAGAGCTTGAGTCGCGTGGAGCGGATGCTCCGCGGCGAGGCCTGCGGCACCTACCCCGCCATGGATTTCGACACGCGCGACCGGTACCGGCGCTCGGTCGAGGGCCTGTCCCGAGCCTCGGGGCGAGCCGAGGAGGCCGTGGCGGAGGTCGCCCTCGCGCTCGCGCGCGAAGCGACGAAGAGCCCGCCGGGGCTCGACGAGCGCCGAAGCCACGTGGGAAGCTATTTGATCGGCGAGCTCAGGCCCGAGCTCGTGAAGCTGCTGGGCTGCGCCGAGAGCCGGCGCTACCGCCTCCTGCGCTGGGTATACCGGCACTCATCCTTTCTCTTCTTCTCCGGCTTCGGCTTTCTCGGCCTCGCCTCGATCTTCCTCGTGGCCCTGCCCGACATGGGCGCCCTCCCCCTCGGGCTCTTCCTCCTCCTGGCCCTGCTCCTGGCGCTGCCCATCAGCCAGCTCGTCCTCGAGCTGCTGAACTACCTCGCCACGCGGAGCCTTCCGCCGCGCGTCCTGCCCAAGATGGATTTCGAAGACTCCGGAGTCCCCGACCAGTTCCGCACGCTGGTCGTCGTGCCCGTCCTTCTGGGCGGCCTGGAGTCCATCCGGACCGAGGTGGAGAAGCTGGAAGTCCGCTTTCTCGCCAATCGGGGCGACAATATCCTCTTCAGCCTCTTCACCGATTACCAGGACTCCGGCGAGGCGCATCGAGAGGATGACGGGGCCCTGCTCGGCGCGGCGAAAGAAGGCATCGAGTCCTTGAATGCCCGGTACGGCGAGGGGCGCTTCCTCCTCTTCCACCGCGAGCGCAGCTGGTGCGAGACCGAGCGGAAGTTCATCGGCTGGGAGCGCAAGCGCGGCAAGCTCGAAGAGCTCAACGGACTGCTCTCGGGCAGGCGTCCCGCGGGCGCGCCGAACCTCGTCTACGCGGGGAGCGCGGCCGCCCTGGCCGGCCCCGGCGGAGCCGGAGTCAGGTTCGTCATCACCCTGGACAGCGACACCCAGCTTCCATTGGGGACGGCGCGCCGCCTGATCGAGACCCTCGCGCATCCCCTCAACCGGCCCCGCTTCGACGAGGCGGGCAGGTCCCTGGCGGGAGGCTATGCGATCATCCAGCCGCGGGTGAGCCCCTCCCTGCCGAGCACGAGCGCCTCGCTGTTCAGCCGCCTCTTCGCCGATGCCGTGGGGATCGATCCCTATACCAGGGCGATCTCCGATGTCCACCAGGACCTCACCGGCGAAGGCTCCTACTACGGCAAGGGCATCTACGATCTGCGCGCCTTCGACCGCGTCCTCGGCGGGCGCTTCCCCGAGGAGCGGCTCCTGAGCCATGACCTGATCGAAGGAGCCTATGTGCGCGTGGGCCTGGCCAGCGACATCGAGCTTTACGACGAGTTCCCGCGGAGCTACGGGGCCTACGCCGATCGCCAGCATCGCTGGATCCGCGGCGACTGGCAGATCGCGACGTGGGTCTCGCCGCGGGTCCCTCGGCGCGAGGGAGGCACCGAGCCGAATCCTCTCTCGGCCTACGATCGCTGGAAACTCTTCGACAACCTGCGCCGCAGCCTGGGGAGCGTGGCCGACCTCGCGCTCCTCCTGGGCTCCTGGGCGGTCTCCCCGCGCGTCTTCTGGATCGCGAGCGTGGTCGTCTTCGTCCAGCTGTTCTTCCGGCCCCTCGTGCAGCCGTTCACGATGCTCACCTCGCGCCGGGGCATCAAGGGCTTTTCGCCCTCTCTCGTCGCCCACGACCTCCTGCGAGCCGTGGCCGACGCCTCCCTGCTTCCGCACCAGGCCCTGCTCGCCTCCGACGCCATCCTGCGCACCCTGTACCGCCGCTTCCTCTCGCGCCGGCATCTGCTCCAGTGGACCTCGGCCCAGGTCCTGGGCGCGGCCGGCCCCAGGAAGCCGCCCCTCCTCGCGCTGACCAACGCCCTGGTGAGCGCCGCGAGCCTCGCCGCGGCCCTCGCGCTGGCTCTCCTTAAGCCTTCGAGCCTGGCGAACGCCGGCCCCTGGCTAGTGGCCTGGTTCCTGTCCCCCCTCCTCTCCTGGCTCCTGAACCGCCCCCCTCGGATGAGCGAGCGGCGCGAGCGCCTCGCCCCGGCCGACGCGCGATTCCTCCGGGAGGTATCGCGGCGCACCTGGCGCTACTTCGACGATTTCGTCAACGCCGAGAGCTCCTGGCTGCCGCCCGACAACTACCAGGCCTCGCCGCGCGACGAGCTCGCCCTGCGGACGAGCCCGACGAACATCGGCCTCTGGATGCTGAGCGCCCTCGCCGCCCGCGATTTCGGGTACCTGACGATCGACCAGCTCGTGATGCGACTGAGAGCCAGCTTCGCATCCATCGGCGGACTGGCACGCTTCGAGGGCCATCTGCTGAACTGGTACGACCTGCGGACCTGCGCTCCCCTCGAGCCGCGCTTCGTCTCCACGGTCGACAGCGGGAACCTCCTGGCCTCGCTCTGGACCCTGGAGCAGGGCCTCGGAGAGAGCTTCGCCGCGCCCCTCCTCGACGAGAAGGCCTTTTCCGGCCTGCGCGACGCCGCGAGGATCCTCGGGCGGGCGCTGGGACGCGGCCGGGTTTCGGGCGAACGCTATGGAGCTCTCGCCCGCTTGACCCGGGACTGGGAAAGCCCCCCGGACCGGTTCGTCGATCTGCTCGGACTCCTCCGCGAGGGAGGAGCCGGGGTCGGGAGCCTCGGCGGCGCCGCGCGGCATCCCGGGGACCAGGGTTCGGAAGAGGGCTACTGGGCCGGGCAGCTGGAAAAGCAGCTCTCCGCCTGGCTCTCCATAGCCGACCGCTACCTCTCGTGGATGGAGATCCTCGCCGAGCAGTCCGAGGAGACGGTGGTCGCGCTCCGCGAGGCCGAGCCCGACGAGGCGCGCGCGGCCGTGCGGCTGGCCCTCTCCCGCGCTCCCTCCCTGATCGACCTGGCCAAGGGACGCGTGGCCATCATCGCGATGCTCCAGGAGACCGGCGATTCGAAGCCCGGACTCGGCGGGCCGATGCGGGCCTGGCTGGACCGCCTCCTGGAGGCCTTCTCGAAATCGCGCTGGCTCGCGGGCGAGGTCCTGGGCCTGGGCGAGGCCCTCGTCGAAGACTGCCGGGCCCTCTCGGATGGGATGGACATGGGCTTCCTCTACGATCCCGAGCGCCGGCTCTTCTCCGTCGGCTACGATGTCTCCGAGGGTCGCCGCGAAAGCTCCTACTACGATCTTCTCGCCAGCGAATCGCGGCTGGGCGGCTTCATCGCGATAGCCCGGGGCGAGGTCCCCTTCGAGCACTGGTTCGCCCTGAGCCGCCCCTACGCGGCGCTCGGCCGCCGCCGCGTCCTCCTGAGCTGGACCGGCACCATGTTCGAGTACCTCATGCCCCTGCTCTTCCAGGATTCGCTGCCGAGGACCCTCCTGGGAGACGCCGCGCGCGGGGCCCTCTCCACCCAGATGGAGTACGGCCGGCGGCATCGGCTGCCCTGGGGCATCTCCGAATCGGCCTTCGCCGACATGGATTTCAACAAGATCTACCAGTACCGGGCCTTCGGCGTGCCCGAGCTCAGGCTCAAGCGCGAGAGCGAGGAGAAGATAGTCGTCGCTCCCTACGCGAGCTTCCTGGCCCTGGAGCTGGCGCCGCGGGAGTCCATGCGCAACCTGCGGCGCCTCGCGGCGCTCAGGATGCTCGACGGCCTGGGCTACTACGAGGCGATCGACTTCAGCCGGCAGCCCGGGCGCCAAGGCGAGCGCGGCGTCGTGGTCCAATCCTTCATGGCGCATCATCAGGGCATGAGCTTCCTCGCCCTGGCCAACGCCCTCCTCGGAGGGAGCATACGCCGAAGCTTCTACGCCGACGCGCGGGTCCGCTCGGCCGAGCCCCTGCTCCACGAACGCATACCCAAGCTGCCGCCCTCCCATTACGTCTCCGCCCATGACCGTCCCCGATCTCCGCGGAGCGTCGATGCGCCCGCGACGAGCGGCTTCGACACGGCCCAGACCCGCACCCCCAAGACCCAGCTCCTCAGCAACGGCCGCTACAGCCTCATGGTCACCAACTCGGGCGGCGGCTACAGCCAGTGGGGCGGGGTGGACATAACGCGCTGGAGCTCGGACCCGACGCGGGACTCCCGGGGGACCTTCTTCTATATCCACGAAAGCGACTCCGGCGAGGTCTGGACTCCCAGCTATCAGCCCGTCGGCGGGAAGGAGGGCAGCTACTCCGTCGCCTTCGCCCTCGACCGGGCGGTCTTCCGGCGGCTCCATAACGGGATCCAGTCCCGGATGGAGATAGTCCTCTCGCCCGAGGACGACGTCGAGATCCGCCGCGTGACGCTCACCAACCGCTCCCTCCGGAGCCGCCGCCTGGAGTGCTCCAGCTACATCGAGCTCTCCATGGCCCCGCGCGCGGCCGACCGGCAGCACCCGGCCTTCAACAAGCTCTTCATCCAGACCGAGGCCCTGCCCCGGCAGCAGGCCCTCCTGGCCTTCAGGCGGCAGGGCGGAGGAGAGGCGCCTGAGCTCTATGTAGCGCACCGCCTCACGTCCGAGACCGGAGCGGAGGGGAAATTGCGCTTCGAGACGGACCGCGGCCGCTTCATAGGCCGAGGGCATACGCTCGCCGATCCCCTGGGCGCCGTCGAAGAGCCCGGGGGCGGCGAAGGCTTCGTCCTCGACCCCGTCCTGAGCCTCCGCAGCACCCTCGTGCTGGCGCCCGGGCAGCGCGCGACGGTATCCCTCGTCATCGCGGCCGGCGAGACGAGGGAGCAGGCCCTGCGGCTCATGGGCAAATACGCCGATCCCCACGCCATCGACCGGGCCCTGGATTTCGCCTGGGCGGCCGCCCAGCTCGAGCTCCGCGTCCTGCGCATCCAGAACGACGATGCCCGGCGCTTCCAGCAGCTGGCCAGCCAGCTCCTCTACCCCAGCCGGCTCCTCCGCTCGCACGAGGAAAAGATCGAGGAGAATGTCCGCGGGCAGGCCGGCCTCTGGCAGTACGGGATCTCGGGCGACCTGCCCATAGCCCTGGTCACCATCTCCGAGTTAGGCGACATCGGCCTCGTCGGGCAGATGCTCCAGGCCCACGGCTATTGGCGGATGCACGGGCTCAAGGCCGATCTCCTCATCCTGGCCGAAGAGTCGAGCGGCTACGAGCGGCCCCTGTACGAGCGGCTGGAGGCCCTTATCCAGGCGCATTCGACGAGCACCGGCAGGGACAAGCCGGGCGGGGTCTTCCTCCGGAGCGCGGATCAGATCCCCGCGGTCGACCTGACCCTCCTCCACGCCGCGGCGAGCATCGTGCTCGTGTCGGCGCGGGGCGTCCTGGCCCGGCAGGTTGGCATCCCCGAAGAGCTTCCCAATTGGCTGGAGCGGCCGGCCTGGAAGAGCGCGGCCAAGGAAACTCCCCTGCCCCTGCCCTTCCTGGAGCTGCCCTACTTCAACGGCCTCGGGGGCTTCACTCCCGACGGGCGCGAGTACGCGATCTATCTCGGCGCCGGCGCGAACACGCCCGCTCCCTGGGTGAACGTCATCGCCAACCCGGCCTTCGGCAGCCTCGTCAGCGAGGTGGGCTCGGGCTTCACCTGGAGCGGCAACAGCCAGCGCAACCGCCTGACATCCTGGTCCAACGATCCCGTGACGGACCCCTGCTCCGAGGCCATCTACCTGCGGGACGAGGAGACGGGCCTGACCTGGACGCCCACCGCGGCGCCCATCCGCGAGGAGAGCGCCTATCGCGCCAGGCACGGGGCGGGCTATTCGGCCTTCGAGCACAACAGCAACGGCATCGCGGCGGAGCTGACCGTCTTCGTCCCGATGGACGAGGGCGGGGGCCGTCCACTCAAGCTTCAGAGGCTCTCGCTGAAGAACCGCTCTCCCAGGCCGCGCACCCTCTCGCTGACCTATTACGTCGAGTGGGTCCTCGGCGAGCAGGCGGAGACGAGCCGCATGCAGGTGGTCACCGGCTGGGACGAGGAGATGCAGGCGGTCACCGCCCGGAACCGCTTCAATCCCGATTGCGGGGAGCGGATCGCCTTCGCGGCCCTGAGCCTCGACGCGGATTCCTACTCAGGCGACCGCGGTTCCTTCCTGGGGCGCAACGGCTCCCTCGAAGCGCCGGCGGCGATGGAACGCGCGGCGCTCTTCGGGCGCACCGGCGCCGGCTACGATCCCTGCGCGGCGCTGCGCGTCCTCGTCAGGCTGGCTCCCGGCGAAAGCGCCGAGATCACCTGCATGCTCGGCCAGACCGAGTCCCTGGAGACCGCGCGCGCCCTGGTCCTCTCCTTCAAGGAAGACCGGGCGGTGGAGGCCGCGCTCGCGGCGACCAAGGCCTGGTGGGACGAGCTCCTGGGCGCGGTGGAGGTGCACACGCCGGAGCTCGCCGCGGATTTCCTCATCGACCGATGGCTCCTGTACCAGACCCTGAGCTGCCGGATCTGGGGGCGCTCGGCCTTCTATCAGTCCGGAGGCGCCTTCGGCTTCCGCGATCAGCTGCAGGACGTCATGGCCCTCCTGTACGCGGCGCCCGGCCTGGCCCGCGACCACCTGCTCCTCGCGGCCTCCCGGCAGTTCCGGGAAGGGGACGTCCAGCACTGGTGGCACCCGCCGGGCGGCGCGGGCATCCGTTCCCGCATCTCCGACGACCTCCTCTGGCTGCCCTTCGTCCTGGCCCAGTATGTCCGGATCACCGGCGACGCCGAGATCCTGAAGGCCGAGGTTCCCTTCCTCGAAGGACCGGCGCTCAGGGATGACCAGAGCGAAGCTTTCTTCACGCCGACCGCCACAGCCGAGCGGGCCGACATCTTCGAGCACTGCCGCCGCGCGGTCGAGCGGGGCCTCACGGAGGGCCCGCACGGCCTGCCCCTCATGGGCAGGGGCGACTGGAACGACGGGATGAACCTGGTGGGCGCGGGAGGCAGGGGAGAGAGCGTCTGGCTGGCCTGGTTCCTGGTCGAGGTCCTCCGGGGCATGTCCGAGCTGTCACTCGCCCTGGGGCGCTCCGATTCGAGCGCCGAGTATCTGGCGAAGCGGGAAGCCCTGATCGCCCGCATCGAGGCCGCGGCCTGGGACGGCGACTGGTACGTCCGGGCGATCGACGACGAGGGCGCGAGGCTCGGCTCGGCCTCCGACGCCGAGGGAAGGATCGATTCCCTGCCCCAGTCCTGGGCCACCCTGAGCGGCGGCGGCACGGCGCGCTCGCGGCAGGCGCTGGACTCCGCATGGAATGAGCTGGTCCGCGAAGAGGAAGGCCTGGTCCTGCTCTTCACGCCGCCCTTCGACAAGACCAAGCCCTCTCCCGGATACATCCAGGCCTACCCGCCCGGCGTGCGAGAGAACGGCGGCCAATACACCCACGCGGCAATCTGGCTCGCCATGGCGATGGCGCGCAGCGGCGACGGCGGCCGCGCCGGCAGGCTCCTGCAGATGCTCAACCCCATCGAACAGGCCCGCGAAAGCCAGGCGGCCCGGAGATACTCGGTCGAGCCCTATGTCATGACGGCGGATGTCTACGATCTGCCGGGGCATGTCGGCCGGGGCGGCTGGTCCTGGTACACGGGCTCCTCGGCCTGGATGTACCGGACCTGGGTGGAGGAAGTCCTGGGCCTGAAGCTGAGGGGCGAGCGCCTGAGCCTCGATCCCGTCATCCCCGGCTGGTGGAAGGGTTTCCGGATGAAGTTCCGCCACGGCGAGGCGCTCTACGAGATCGAGGTCGAGAATCCGGACAATCGCGAGCGGGGCATCGCCTGGCTCGAGCTGGACGGCGTGCGACTGCAGGACGCCGTCCTGGCCCTGGAGAGGGACCGCGGCACGCACAGGGTGCTCGCGAGGATGGGATGATCCCGCCGGGAGCGCCACTCCCCCCCGGGCGCCGGGGAAGCGCGCGCTCACCGGAGGAGCGGAGAAGCGGGCTTCCGGGGCAGGCTCACGGTGAAGACGGTATGGCCGATTTCGCTCTTGAAGTTCACGAAGCCTCCGCCGGCCTCGGCCATTCTGCGCACGAGGTCGAGGCCCAGGCCGATCCCCTCGCCGGGCTTCTTCGTCGTGAAGAAGGGCTCGAATATGCGGCCCGCGATGCTTTCGGGAATGCCCGGCCCCGAGTCGCCGATCGAGATATGCAGGAATCCGCGATCCGCCTCGGTCCCAAGCTCGAGTCTCCCCCGGTACTCCATGGCATCGAGGGCGTTGTCGATGAGGTTGACCAGAATCTGCCTGAGCTCGTCGGGGCGGGCCGCGACGGTGGAATCTTCGGCGAAGCGCGCGATCACCTCGACTTTGTGTCTGAGCTTGTTCCGGTAGATCGCGAGCAGGGACTCCAGCTCCGCGCGCACGTCGACCGCGGAGGGAGCCTCCCGCGAGGTCTCCATCCGCGTGTAGTAGCGCAGAGCCTGAATGACCCGGGCGGCCTGGTCGGCCGCCGTTCTGATCACGCGTCCCGCGGTGAGCGCTGAGGCCAGGGAGCCGAGGGCGTCGACGTACTCCCGCCCTCGCTCCGAATCCAGATAGGGCATCAGGGTGCGCGCGAGGTCCGCCCCGCCGAGGAGGGCGAGGTCGGCGGCGAGATTCTCCGCGCCCTCGAGGCCCCGTTCGGCGAGCTCCGTCTCGATGGCCTCGCGACGCTCGCGCCGTTCCTTCGAATCGGCGAAGGGATCCGATGCCGAGATCGCGCGGAGCGTCTCCGTCGCATGGACGAAGGCTGCGGGCCCGAGCGCGTTCCCTTTCTCGATGAACTCCAGGAGGTCCTGCTCGAGGGCGCTCGTCACGACCTCCGACGAGGAGGCTATGGCCGCGAGCGGGGTGTTGAGCTCGTGGGCGAGGTCCGCCGCGAGCCTGCCGAGAGCGCCCATCTTTTCGGAGGCGATGAGCAGGGCCTGCGCCTCGTTGAGCGACGAAATGGTCTGCGAGAGCTCCTCGTTCGTGACGCCGAGATCGGCGTTGGCCGACTCGAGCTGGGCGGTCCGGGCGCGGACCGTGTCCTCCAGCTCGACATTGAGCCGCTCGAACTTGGCGGCGTTCTCTTCGGCATCCTGCCTGGACTTGTCCTGGACCAGCCAGGCGGCCAGGACCCCGAGGACGCAGGCCAGGTAGTTGAGGACCGGCACGGTCTGCTCGACGATGCCGATATAGCCTCGGCGCGCCGCGATGATGGCGAAGACGGCCACGCCCGACGCGAGAATGCCGATCCAGTTCGTGAGGACGGCGGCGAAGATTATGGGGAGGAGCACGCCGATCGATATGAAGCCGGAAATGCTTCCCATCGGGGCGAAAAACCCGGAATAGAGGGCGAAGAGGGCGACGACTATCCAGGCCGAGGGCTCCCATCCGGAAAGGAAGAGCAGGAATAGGATGGCGACGGCGACAAACAGCGCCGCCACCCACGGAAAGCTTTCGGCCAGCGGCCTCGAATAGCCCATGAGGATGCGGGCGACCGTTATGGAGGAAAACAGCAGGAGAATGCAGAAGACGTAGATGCCTGCCTTATGCCGCGTGAGGCCCCTGACGCGCATCGGGCGAACCTCCCCTTGGTGCTTCGGCCCAAGTGTAACGGTTTTGCTTCCGCTTCTCCATGCTTTCGCCCAAAGTTCCTCTCCGCCGCCCGATCGCCGCCTACGGCGACGGGCCTTCCCTCCGGCCGTCGTCCGTCGGCGGAAGACGGCCCGCCCGGACAAGAGCCTCACGGAGGAGGTATTCGATCTGGGCGTTCACGCTGCGCAGCTCGCCCGAGGCCCAGCGCTCGAGCGCGTCATAGACCTCGGAATCGAGCCGGAGGAGAAACCGCTTTTTCTCGCTCATGCATACAGGGTGCCGGTATTGATGACCGGCTGGGCCTGGCTCTCGGACACGAGGGCCACGAGCAGGTTGTTCACCACCGCGCCTATCTCGATGGGATTTCCCGACTCGTCGTTGACCTTTATGGCCTCGCTGTTGAAGTTCCGCGCCCGCACCGAGACCGCCTTCCGGGTCGCCAGCGGATTCGTCCAGTGGAATCCCGCCTGGCGCGCGCTCCCGGCATAGGTGCCGAAGAAGACGAGCAGAAGCGCCGCGAGCCCCAGAGGACTGGCGCCCGAGAGCTCTTCCGCGAACTTCCAGATCACCGCGCCCAGCGCCGCCTCTGCGATCAAGGCGATGAACCCATTGATTCTCCACACCCGCGCTTCCTGGATGTCTTTCATGTCCGTACCTCCCATGACTCGATATTGATATGATATCACTTCAATATCCAACCGTCAAGAAGAGATGGCTCCGCAAGCGCCGCCCCGCCGATTCCGACGAGGCGCAAGAAATCGTCGAGTAGACGCGCGGCGCTCCGCGCGCGGCAATCGGAACTTGGACATCCTCTCGCGCGACAAGGACCGGAACCGCTATAGCAGGAGCGCTTCCGCAGGGCCAGCGGCCTCGCCGACGTCGGAGAGCTTCCTTGACCGCCTTCGGCCCCGGGACTAGTATGAAGGCATGGCCGACATACCCCTTCGCAAGGACGGTCGCTTCACCTATGGCGATTACCGTCGATGGCCCGAGGAAGAGCGCTGGGAGCTGCTGGACGGAGGGGCCTTCGCGATGAGCCCCGCGCCCGGATGGAATCATCAGGAATTGACGGGAGAAGTGTTCGCTGTATTCAAGGAATGGCTTAAAGGGAAGCCCTGCAAGGCCTTTGTTTCTCCGGTGGATGTCTTCCTTCCCGAGCCCGGGCAAAGCCCCGACGACGTGGATATGGTGGATACGGTCGTGCAGCCCGACGCGGGCATCGTCTGCGACCCTGCCAAGATAATCTCCAGGGGAGTCTGGGGAGCGCCCGATCTCGCGCTGGAGGTCTTGAGCCCCGGCACGGTGCTGCGGGACATCAATCAGAAGCGAGTGCTCTACGAGGCGGCCGGGGTGCGGGAATATTGGCTCATCGACAACCGCGCCGAGTACGGCATCATCTTCTACCGGGAAGGCCAGGGCGGCTTCGGCCAGGGCACGAACTACAAAGAGGACGAGGTGCTGCGGAGCCGCATATTCGCGGGCCTGTCGGTCTCCTTGGGGGAACTGCGAAAGCTCGTCACAGCAGGATCACCCTGAGGCGCGGTCGGTCTCCATCATCCTCGCCGCCTCGACATCCCGCTCCGCACCGGATACACTGATTTCCCGATGGATCTCGATTTCAACACCGTCGACGGCCTGCGCCGCAACCACCCCGCCTGGCGGCTCCTCCTGGCCGAGCACGCCCCTCTCATCGTCTCCTTCCTGAACCGCGTCTTCGTAAAGCCGAACGTCCGCGGCGTCGAGCAGTCGCGGCTCGCGTCGCTCCTGGAGGACGAGCTGTTCCGCCTGCGCGCAACCAGGGGCGAGGACGCCTTTCCGCGCGGCGCCTCGGAGTATCTCGACGACTGGTCCCAGGACGCGAAGGGCTGGCTCCGCAAGTACTATCCCGCCGACTCCGACGAGGCGCACTACGACATGACGCCGGGGGCCGAGAAGGCCATCGCCTGGATCGAGAGCCTCGAGTCGAGGAGCTTCGTCGGCACGGAGTCTCGGCTGCGGATCGTGTTCGAGCTCCTGCGCGGGCTCGTCGAGGGCAGCGGGCAGGACCCCGCCGCGACGATCAAGGAGCTCAGGCGCCAGAAGGCGGAGCTAGACCGCCGCATAACGCGCCTGAAGGCGGGAGAGGCCGAGAGCCTGGACGAGACCGCCGTCCGCGAACGGTTCCTGCACATGGCCGCGACCGCTCGCGAGATACTCGCGGACTTCCGGGAGGTCGAGCAGAACTTCCGCGAGCTCGACCGGAGCACGCGCGAGAGCATCGCCGCCTGGGAGGGCTCCAAGGGCGAGCTCCTGGAGGGCATCCTCGGCAGGCGCGACGTCATCGCCGACTCGGACCAGGGACGGAGCTTCCGGGCCTTCTGGGACTTCCTCATGTCGGCCGACAGGCAGGAGGCCCTAGGCGCGATGCTCGACACCGTTTTCGGGCTTCCGGCGGTGCTCGCCCTCAAGCCGGAGGGCAAGCTCAGGCGCGTCCACTTCGACTGGATGGAGGCCGGCGAGCGCACGCAGCGCACGGTGGCCCTGCTCTCGCGGCAGCTGCGCCGCTTCCTCGACGACCAGGTGTGGATGGAGAACCGCCGCATCATGGGAATCATCCGCTCCATAGAGGCGAAGGCTCTCGAACTGCGCGACGAGCCGCCCGCCGGCTCGGTGACCCGGCTCGCCTCGGCCTCGGCGGATGTCGCCCTGGTCATGGAGCGGCCCCTGTTCTCGCCGCCGGCGAGGCCTCGCGTCGAGTCATCGGCGATCGAGGCGGGCGACGAGGACATCGACGCCACCGCGCTCTTCGACCAATGGGTGGTGGACCGCGAGGCCCTGCGCGAACGCATCGGGCGGGCCCTGGAGGAGCGGGACCAGGTGAGCCTCGCCGAGCTGGCGGAGACCCATCCCTTCGAGCGGGGTCTCGCGGAGCTCGTCGCCTATCTCGGCATCGCGAGCGAGGACCGCAACGCGGCATTCAGCGAGACCGAGCGCGACCTGCTCCGGTGGATCGATCTCGGGGGAACGAGGCGGGGGGCCGATGCTCCGCGGGTCGTCTTCATGAAAGAAGGGAAGAAACATGCAAGGTAGGGAAAGTTCCGAGCTGTCGCTGCCGGTCATCGCGCTCTTGAAGGGCGTGGTGCACCGCGAGGGCGACGAGGAGCTCTGGTACCGCCTGCTTGGGCTCCAGTCGGCCGTCCGCGACTACGTGGCGGTGCTGGGGCTCGAGCTGGTGCTCGACGAGGCCGAGGGCTTCGCGTGGCTCCGCTCGGCCGCGACCGCCGAAGGGGACGAGGCCCTGCCCCGGCTGATGACGCGCCGGCAGCTGCCCTACTGGCCGAGCCTCCTCCTCGCGCTCCTCCGAAAGAAGTTGGCCGAAACCGACAGCTCGGGCGAGGGCCAGCGGCTCGTGCTCTCGCGGGACGAGCTCGTGGACCTCGTCAAGGTCTTTCTCCCGCGGAGCACGAACGAGGCGAAGATGGTCGACCAGGTCCTCTCCGCCGCGAACCGGATCGAGGAGCTGGGCTTCATCCGCCGCCTCAAGAACCAGGAACAGCTCTTCGAGGTGCGGCGGGTGCTCAAGGCCTTCGTCGACGCCCAGTGGCTCGCTGACTTCGACGCGCGGCTCGACACCTATCGAGGAGGCCCGGCGGGCGGCGTGGCCGCCGAGGAGGAGGCCGCGAAGGACTCCGACGAAGGCCCGGGCGGCCGCGAAGCCGGGGACGGCGCCGCATGAGCGACGGCCTGCTCGACTTCGCGGGCGACGACGAGAAGACCGGCTTCAGGCTTGACCGCCTGGAGATCCTCAACTGGGGCACCTTCGACCGCCGCGTCTGGACGCTCGAGGCCAAGGGCGCGAACACGCTGCTCACCGGCGACATCGGCTCGGGCAAGTCGACGTTGGTCGACGCCGTGAGCACCCTGCTCGTGCCGCCGCAGCGCCTGGCCTACAACAAGGCGGCCGGGGCGGGCGCGAAGGAACGCAGCCTGCGCTCCTACGTCCTCGGCCATTTCAAGTCGGAGCGCGGGGACTCGGAGGTCGCCTCGAAGGCGGTGGCCCTCCGCGGCCAGAATTCCTATTCCGTCGTGCTCGGATCGTTCCACAACGAGGGCTTCGGCCAGGTCTGCGTCCTGGCGCAGGTCTTCTGGCTCAAGGACCAGCTGGGCCAGCCGGCGCGCTTCTACGTCCTCGGCGGGCGCGAGCTCGGCATCGCCTCGGACTTCTCGGACTTCGGCCCGGACATCGGCGAGCTGCGCAAGCGGCTCAGGCAGACCGAGGGCGTCGAGCTGTTCGACACCTTCCAGGCCTATGCCGCGGCCTTCCGGCGCGTCTTCGGCATCGACAACGAGCAGGCCCTGGAGCTCTTCAACCAGACGGTCTCGATGAAGTCAGTGGGCAATCTCACCGACTTCGTGCGCGAGCACATGCTCGAGCCCTTCGAGGGAGAGGCGCGGATCGGGGCCCTGATCCATCACTTCGACGATCTCGACCGCGCCCACGCCGCCGTCCTCAAGGCCAAGGCCCAGCTGGAGGCCCTCGGCCCCATCGTCGAGGACTGCTCGGCCTTCGACGCCCAATCCCGGGAGCGCGAGCGGCTTCGCCTCGCGCGCGAGGCCCTGGCCCCCTGGTTCGCGCAACGCAAGCTCGAGCTGCTCGACAAGCGCATCGTCAAGCTCGAGGCCGAGCTCGAGCGCGTCTCGGCGCGCATCGCCTCGGGCGAGGAGTCGCTCGCGCGAGCGCGCGCCGACCGCGACGAGGTGAAGGAAGCCATAGCCGCCAACGGCGGCGACCGCCTCGCGCGCCTGGCCGCTGAAATAAAGTCCGCCGCCGAGGAGCGCGACCGCCGCCGCGCCCGGCTGGAGCGCTACGCCGGCCCGGCGGAGGAGCTCGGGCTTCCCCTGCCCAAGGACTCCGACGATTTCGCGCGCAATCGCTCCGCTCTCGCGGCCGTCGCCGAGGAGCTGGCCTCCGCGGAGGCCGGGCTGCAGAACGACCGCACCGAACGCGAGGTCGCCTTCCGCGACGCCCGGATCCGGCGCGACGACGTCGCGCGCGAGCTCGACTCGCTCCGCGCGAGGCGCAACAACATTCCCGAGGCGCAGATCGCGATCAGGGCCCTGCTCTGCGAGGCCCTCGACCTTCCCGCCTCCCGGGTGCCCTTCGCCGGCGAGCTCATCCGCGTCCGCGAGAGCGAGGCCCGCTGGGAGGGCGCCGCCGAGCGCGTCCTGCACAACTTCGCTCTGTCGCTCATCGTGCCCGACGAATACTACCCGCAGGTGTCCTCCTGGGTCGACGGCAACCGCCTCCGCGGCCGCCTCGTCTATTTCCGCGCGCGCTCGGGCGAGCCGGGGCCGCTCCCCGAGGCCCATCCCGACTCGCTCGCGCGCAAGCTCGAGGTGAGGCGCGGCGACGCGCTGGAGGATTGGCTCTCCCGCGAGCTTCTGCGCCGCTTCGACTACGCCTGCTGCGACACGCTCGAGCAGTTCAGGCGCGAGCGCCAGGCCATCACGCGCCAGGGCCAGATCAAGGGCTCGGGCGACCGCCACGAAAAGGACGACCGCACGCGGCTGGACGACCGCTCCCGCTACGTGCTCGGCTGGACCAACGAGGCCAAGATCAAGGCGCTGGAGCTCTCGGTCCGCTCGCTCGAGCAGGAGATAGCCGAAATCGGGGCCGCGATAGGCGAAATCCAGCGGCGCCAGGCGGAGATCGGCGAGCGGCTCAGGGCGGCGGGCCGGCTCGGCGACGTCACCGAATGGCGCGACCTCGACTGGGGCTCCGAGAGCCTGCGCGTCGCCGCCCTCGAGGCGGAGCGGGCCAGGCTCGAGTCCTCGGCCGACCGTCTCAAGGCCCTCGCGGCGCGCCTGGCGGAGGTCGAGGCGGAGATCGGAGCCGCCGAGGGTCGCCTGGAGGAAGCGCGAAAGGAGCACACGACGGCCGAGGTCAAGCGCGCGCAGGCATTGGAAGCGCGATCGGCCGCCGGGGAGATAGCCGCCCGCGAAAGCGAGGAGCGCGAGGCTTCCTACGCCTGCCTCGAAGACCTCGCGGCCCAGGCGAGCGTCCTCGACAACCTGAGCGTCGAGAGCTGCGAAAACCGCGAAAGCGAGCTGCGCGCGGAGCTCCAGGCGCTCCTCGACGCCGCAGACAAGCGGGTGACGCGGCTCCGCGACAGGATCGTGGGAGCGATGCAGGACTACCGGAACGCCTGGCCCCTGGAGACCCGCGAGATCGACGCGAGCATCGAGGCCGCGGGGGCCTGGCAAGCCATGCTCGAAGAACTGCGCGCCGACGACCTGCCGCGCTTCGAGCGCAGCTTCAAGGAGCTCCTGAACGAGAACACCATCCGCGAGGTGGCCAATTTCCAGTCGCAGCTGGGCCGCGAGCGCCAGCTCATCCGCGAGCGCATCGAGCACATCAACAAGTCCCTCACCCAGATCGACTACAATCCCGGCAGGTACATAGTCCTCGAGCTGAGGCCCAGTCCCGACGGCGAGATCCAGGACTTCATCGCCGACCTGCGCGCCTGCACGGAGGGGAGCCTCACCGGCTCGGGCGAAGAGCAGTATTCCGAGGCGAAGTTCCTCCAGGTGAAGCGCATCATCGAGCGCTTCCGCGGACGCGAGGGCATGAGCGAGGCCGACCGCAGGTGGACGGCCAAGGTGAGCGACGTCCGCCAGTACTTCGTCTTCTCGGCCTCGGAGCGCTGGAAAGAGGACGGCACCGAATACGAGCACTACACCGACTCGGGCGGCAAGTCGGGAGGACAGAAGGAGAAGCTCGCCTACACGGTGCTCGCGGCGAGCCTGGCGTACCAGTTCGGCCTCGAATGGGGCGCCGTGAAGTCGCGGAGCTTCCGCTTCGTCATGATCGACGAGGCCTTCGGCCGCGGCTCCGACGAGTCGACGCGCTACGGCCTCGAACTCTTCAAGCGGATGAATCTCCAGCTCCTCGTCATCACGCCCCTGCAGAAGATCCACATCATCGAGCCCTACGTGGCCTCGGTCGGCTTCGTGTACAACGAGGAAGGCCGCGACTCGAAGCTGCGCAATCTCGCCATCGGCGAGTACCGCGCCGAGCGCGACCGGCGCGCCGCGGAGCCGCGTTGAGCGGCGCTTCGGGCACCGGAGGCGACCGCGACGGCCGCGGCTCCGGACGCCGGATCGCCGGAGCTGCGGATCGGGAATGGACGGACCCGACCGACCTCCGCGCGCGGCTGCGCAAGGACTGGGACTCGGGCCGCCTGCCGGCGGCTCTGCTGGCCGGAGCCCCGGCAACGGCACCGGAAGGCGCCGCCTCGGGCGGAGCCCCGCTCGGCGAGGACGAAATCCCCGCCGGGACGGCAGCCGGGACGCAGGGAGCGGCCGGCACGATGACGACGGCTCCGACGGCCGAGATGGCGACCGCCGCGGCCGAGGTGACCGTAGCGGCCGAGGTGACCGTAGCGGCCGAGGTGACCGTAGCGGCCGAGGTGACCGTAGCGGCCGAGGTGACCGCCGCGGCTGCGGCTGCGTACTTCCCGCTCCGCATCCCGCTCAAGGGGCCGAGTTCGGCCGAGCTGGGCGAGCGCTTCGAGGAGTCGCGCGCCT
>Ga0307377_10000883_pt1 | contig 39910 bp, 31 predicted proteins | sample TR3MG_FD_202535 | JGI IMG/M metagenome (GOLD analysis project Ga0307377, IMG submission 202535) | Soil microbial communities from Risofladan, Vaasa, Finland - TR-3 | ecosystem: Environmental > Terrestrial > Soil > Coastal area > Acid sulfate soil | place: Finland: Risofladan, Vaasa | collected...
CCACTCCGCTCGTGATCCTCGCGGTCGCCTCGGTGCTCGGGGGCGTGATCGACCTGCCCTGGATGCACCGCTTCTCGCTCGCGGACTTCCTCGGACCGTTCATCACCTCGTACAACGGCGTGCAGATCGCCGCGCCGTCGACCGGACTGCAGTTCGCGCTGTCGGGCGTGGACATCGCCGCCGCGATCATCGGTCTGCTCGCCGCCTTCTCCATCTGGCGGGGGGTCTCGGAGTCCCCGCGCTTCGAGTCGTCGTTCCTCGAGCACGTCTGGCGCTGGGATGACTTCTACGACGCGACGATCGGTCGTCCGCTCACCCGGGCCGCGCAGTTCGGCGACGATGTCGTCGAGCCGAACGTCATCGACGGCGCGGTCACCGGCCTCGCCGTGGGTGTGCGCCGCAGCGCCGAGGGCGTGCGCAAGATCCAGTCGGGCTTCGTCCGTCACTACGCGTTGGCGACCGTGCTCGGCCTCGCGGTCATCATCGTCTATCTGGTTGCGAGGGTCGGTTAGTCATGCACTCCTCACTGTGGCTCACGCTGCTGCTGCTGGTGCCGCTCGTCGGTGCCGCACTGGCGGCCCTGGTGCGAAAGGTCGACGGCCGCTCGTACGCGGTGGCCGTCGCGACCTCCGGGGTCGAGTTGGTCGTCTCGATCGTCGTCACCCTGCTCTACAACAACCACGTGGCCCACGCCGCGACGTTCGACTTCGCGACGCGTCACGTGCTGGCCGCTCCGTTCGGCCTCGCCTACGACGTGGCGGTGGACGGCATCTCGCTGTTCATGGTCCTGCTGACCTCACTGGTCGTGTTCCTGGCGCTGCTCGGGGCTCGAGACCAGCGACGCGAGCCCGCCTTCGTCGCGTGGTTGCTGCTGCTGACGTCGTTCACGATGGGCAGCTTCGTCTCGCACGACCTGCTCGAGTTCTTCATCTTCTTCGAGTTGACGCTCATCCCGAGTTACTTCATCATCGCCCAGTGGGGTGGGGCCCAGCGGGCCAAGGCGGCGCTCAAGTTCTTCATCTACACCTTCACCGGTTCGGCCTTCCTGCTGATCGGGATCCTCTACCTGGGCTTCCTGCACCAGCACCAGACCGGCGGCGCGTTGACCTTCGCCTACGGCGTCCTCTCGGGCACGACGATGAACCACGGCACCGCGGTGTGGCTGTTCATCGCCTTCGCCATCGCCTTCGCCGTCAAGGCGCCGATCTGGCCGTTGCACACCTGGTCGCCGCTCACGTACGCCGAGGCGCCGACCGCCGGTTCGATCGAGTTCTCGGCGCTGTTGGCCAAGCTCGGCACCTACGGTCTGCTGCGCTTCGCGGTCGGGCTGTTCCCACTGGCGTTGCCGACGATGCGACCCCTGGTGCTCACCCTCGCGGTCATCGGCATCCTCTACGGCTCCGCGCTCGCGTGCGTGACCCCCGACCTCAAGCGCCTGGTCGCCTACTCGTCGCTCGCCCAGATGGGCTTCGTCACGTTGGGCGTGATGTCGGGGTCGCAGATCGCCACCGTCGGTGCGGTCCTGCTCATGTTCAACCACGGCATCATCACCGTCGGCTTCTTCCTCATGATCGGTTACATCGAGCGGCGCCGCGGTTCGATACTGATCCGCGACCTCACCGGGCTCCAGGGTCCGGCCCCGGTGCTGGCGGCGCTGTTCACCGTGGTCATGATGGCCTCGATCGGCCTGCCGGGGCTCAACGGCTTCGTGAGTGAGTACCTGATCCTCATCGGCACCTTCGCCACCCACGCCTGGTGGGCGGTCGTCGCCGCGACCGGGGTCGTCGCCGCGGCTCTCTACCTGCTCTGGGCCTACCAACGGGTCTTCCACGGTCGCGCCGAGGGTCAGAACGTCGCCATCACGGACGCCACCACGTCCGAGCGGTGGGTGCTCGTGCCGGTCGTGGCGCTCATCGTGGTGCTCGGTGTGTTCCCCAAGCCCGTCCTTGACCGCATCAGTCCCTCGGTCCAGCAGTTGATCGAACACGTCGCACCGAGTGGGGTGAACAAGTGAAGCTCGCCGTCCCCCTGATCCATTACCTGGCCATCCTGCCGATACTGACCTTCTTCGGCGCCGCCCTCTTGCTGTTGATCGTGACGTCGCTCGTGCGCACGAGCGTCCGACTCACCACCGCGACCACCATCACGGTCGCCACCGCGGTCGCGACCCTCGTGATGAGCGTCTTCCAGTGGTCCTACGTCGCCCACCACGGCGCCACCACCACGGTGGCCCACGCCATCGTCCTCGACGACTTCTCGGTCGTCGCGTCGGCGGTCATCGCGGTGAGCCTGCTGCTCTCGGCGCTCGTCGCCCACGACTGGGCCGTGCGCGAGCGCATCGCGGGTGTCGAGTTCCACATCCTGGCGCTCGCCTCGAGTGCGGGGGCCCTGCTGATGACCCAGGCCAACGACCTCGTCGTCGTCTTCCTGGGTCTGGAGATCCTGTCGATCGGACTGTACGTGCTGGTGGCCTTCGACCGTCACCGTTCGACCTCGGCCGAGGCGTCCTTGAAGTACTTCCTGCTCGGCAGCTTCGCCGCCGCGATCTTCATCTACGGCGCGGCCCTCGTCTACGGGGCGACCGGCTCGACGAACCTGAGCACGATCGCCTACTTCCTGGGCGCGAACGTGCTGTTGCACCCGGGCCTGCTCTACGCCGGTGGCGCGCTGCTGCTGGTGGGCTTCGCCTTCAAGGTGGCGGCCGTGCCGTTCCACCTCTGGTCACCCGACGTCTACGAAGGGGCGCCGACACCGGTCACCGGGTACATGGCCTCGATCGTGAAGGTGGGCGCCTTCGCCGCCCTGCTGCGCGTGCTGATCTCGGGCCTCGGGACCCAGCTGGCCACCTGGCGACCCATCCTGTGGGTGCTCATCGTGCTGACCACGGTCGTCGGCGCGAGCCTCGCGGTCGTCCAGCGCAACGCCAAGCGCATGCTCGCCTACTCGTCGATCAACCACGCCGGTTTCATCCTGCTCGGGGTCTGGGCGGGCACCATCCGCGGCACGGCGGGGGTCCTGTTCTACCTGATGACCTACGCGCCCGTCGTGGTCGCCACCTTCGCGGTGGTCACCCTGATGGGTGGACCCGGCGACGAACACCACGCGATCGAGCACTACCGCGGCCTCGCGCGACGCCAGCCCTGGCTGGGCGGCGCCCTCGCGGTCCTCCTGCTGAGTCAGCTCGGGGCTCCGCTCACGACGGGCTTCTACGCCAAGTTCGCGGTCCTCGCCTCGGTGGTGGACGTCGGCGGCGGGGCGCTCGCCCTGATCGCACTGGTGAGCGCCGCCATCGCGGCCTTCTTCTACCTGCGCTGGACCCTCGCCCTCTACGCCGACGAGGATGTCGAGGGCACCCGCATCGCGGTGCCGCGCGCGACCGGTCTCGTGATCGCGTTCGGCGTGGTCGTCACGCTGGTGTTCGGCGTCTGGCCCGGTCCGCTCGCCACGCTGGCCCAGCACGCGACCATCCTCTTCACCCCGTGATCCGCGTCGCCATCGCGACCTGCCGCGGCGACGACGTCGACCCTGATTCGCCGACGCTCCTCGTCGCCCTCGCCGAAGCCGGCCTCGCGGGCGAACTGTGCGTCTGGGACGACGACGCGGTCGACTGGGAGGCCTTCGACCTGGTCGTCATCCGCTCGACCTGGGACTACGCCGACCGGCGGGCCGAGTTCCTCGACTGGGCCCGTGGGGTCGCGCGCCTCGCCAATCCCTACGAGGTCGTCGAGTACTCGACTGACAAGCACTACCTGGCCGACCTGGCCGACCACGGATTCCCCGTCGTCGAGTCGGCGTTCTGCGACGTGGGCACGACGCCGACGTTCCCCGCTGGCCCCTTCGTCGTCAAGCCCTGCGTGGGGGCGGGTTCCATGGACGCCGAACGCTACGGCGTCGGAGAGTACGAGGCGGCGCTGGCGCACGTGCGCCGGCTCCACGACGCGGGCCGCGACGCGTTGATCCAGCCCTACGTCGACTCGGTCGACACCCTCGGGGAGCGCGCCCTGATCTTCATCGACGGACACTTCAGCCACGCGATGACCAAGGCCGCGATGCTGAACGTCACCGCGCTCGACCGCAACGCGCTCTTTCGACGCGAGCAGATGTCGCGCGCGACGCCAGAGCCCGACGCCGTGGCGCTCGCGGAGTCGATCCTCAGCGAGGCGCGGTTCGCGGGCCTCCTGTACGCGCGGGTGGACCTGGTCGCGACGAGCGAGGGCTGGGCCCTGATGGAGCTCGAACTGGTCGAGCCCTCGTTGTTCCTCGGTTTCGACGAGCACGCCGCCGCGACGCTCGCCGCCGCGATCGCCCGACGCCTCGCCTAGCGCGAGGCGGCCTCGTCGCGCTGTCGGGCGGCCCGCAAGATCTCCTCGGGCACGACCGTGCCGGGTCGGTTCGCGGGGTCGCTCGTGAGGAAGCGGCCCAGTACCGGCAGTTCGGTAATCGACTCGGCGCGCAGCACCGCCGCGACGACCGGGACGAAACTCTCGGCGGCGGGGTAGACCAAATGGCGCGGCAGCCAGGTGGGGTAGTACTTGGAGTTGAAGCTCCAGAGTGATTCGATGGGCAGGATGCCCGACAGGCGCTTCAGGGCCCAGCGCTCGACCCGGGTGAAGGTGCCGTCGGTGGGGTCGTTCTCGAGCACGGACCGGAAGGCCGCGAAGTTGAGACTGAGACCCTTGGCCCCCTGGGCGCGCAGGTGTTCGATGGTCGAACACAGGGCGAAGTCGATCAGTCCGTTGGGGTGGTCGCCCGGGTCGCGACGCATCAGGTCCAGTGAGTAGCCGTTGATCGCCGGTGAGGGCACGAACTGGCAGACGGCCGCGGGCTTGCCGTCGGGACCGTGGACGATGGTGAGCAGGAGACCCTTGTCCTTGGGGTTGAAGAGGCGTCCGAGCATCATGGAGAAGCCCCGTTCGGCCTCGCCACGGCGCAGCATCGAGATCAGCTCCAGGATGTCGGTGATCTTGCTGGGGTCGATGCTGCTGGGGTCGAGGAACTCGACGGTGTAGCCGTGGCGGGCGAGACGGCTACAGGCTTGGCGCAGGCCCTTCATCTTGCCGCCTTCGAGCGTGAACGTGGAGCAGTCGACGATCGCCTCGTCGCCGAGGTAGAGGTAGTGCAGGCCCGCGGCGTTGTAGAGCGGCAGCCAGTCCTCGCTGGCGCCCACGACGCCGATGGTCCAGCCCCGGCCTTCGGCGTAGGCGCGAAACGCGCTGAACGCCTCGGTCCGCTCGGCTTCGGGGCCGATGGGGTCGGGCGAGATGAGCGCCACCCCGCCGTAGACGGCGTAGGCGACGAGCGAATCGCGAAAGAAGTAGAACTGCTTGTCGTCGCGCAGGGCGAAGTAGTCGAGCGTGCCGCGGCCGTGTCGCCGGACGATCTCGCGGGCGCGAATCTCGGCGAGCCGTCGTTCGGAGCTGCGCGCCGAGGTCGAGAGTCGCCGGTCGACCACGGGACGGGTCAGGAGGTAGAAGGCGGAGATGATCAACGAGACGCCGACCGCGAGCAGCGACGGGTCGATGAAGTCGCTGACGCCCTCGGGCAGCGCGATGTTGGTCTGGCCGATCAGGCGTTCGATGCTGGCCATGATCACGACACCGAGTGACGGCAGGTGGTGATGGCGGCCGGAGGCTTCGATGCCGAGCACCGCGGCGGCCAGCGTGACCAGGGCGATGAGACCCAATCGGGGCAGGGCCGCGCGCACGCTGGCCCGGTCGGTGGAGGCCTGGAAGTAGCGCCGCTGGACGACGAGCAGCGAGAGGATCACCGCCGCCAACAGCGATGAGACGATGGAGCCACCCCGCGCGAGGTGGGCGACGATGGTGAGGGCGAGGACCCCGGTCGCGAGGAACCAGGCTCGGCGCTGACCTCGGCGAATGCCGCGGGCCATCATGATCAGCGCGATGCCGGCCACCGCGGTCAGGGCCGCGGCCGACTGCGCGACGCCGAGCGGCAGGATGCTGAGCACCACGTGCAGACGACTGCGCAGCGGTGGTGACGCCGTGACGATGACGTTGATGAGTCCGTCGACCAGGAGCAGGCCACTCGCCCAACGGCGTACCGCTCGCTGGCGTCGCTGGGCGGCCAGACGCTCCACGGTGACGGGGAACGGATTGCCGGTCGGCCACGAGCCGACCGTGGTCGTGACCGACGAGGGCGCCGGTTGCACGTTGATGCCGCCGACGATCCGTTCGAGGAGGGTGCCGCGTCTGCGGGGCGACTCGCCGGCGTAGAGGCGGACCTGGACCGCGCTGGCGGCCTCGACCTCGACGATGCCGATGCGATCGACCGAGGTGAACACCGGCGGCAGACCGAGGTGTCCCCGTCGCTCGACGATCACCGTTCGCGAGGGCCCCGGGGTCGCGCAGACGCCGCGGTCGAGGAAGGCGAGGGCCGGGCGGGGCGCTCCACCGATCACGGCCCCGGCGCCGCCGCGTTCGGCGACCCGGCGTGCGAATTCCAGGGCGTCGACGTCGTCGACGAGCGTCAGCGACAGGGGCTCGGAGAGTTCCGGGATGTCGAGGCGTCGTGCATCGCGGTCGAAGCGCCGACGCACGATGAGTCCGGCCACCCCGACCAGGATGGCCTCGACGACGGCGATGACCAGCAGATTGAGCAGCAGATTGCCCCAGAAGCCCTGGGAGTGCAGCAGGTGCAGCGGCGCCACCCGAAAGTCACGGTGGTCGAAGTGACCGACGATCTCGCTACCGACGCTGAAGAGGTCGATCAGGGCGAGCACCAGGATCGGGAGCCAGACCCACGGGCCGAGACGCCGGTAGAGCACCCGCGAGGCCACGAAGCGGGCTAGGGATGGCGGGTCCTCCAGTCGGTCGGCGTCGGCGCGGTCAGCCGCGTCCGCGCGCTGGGCATCGAGGCGGTAGTTGCCGGAGGCGACCGCGAGGTCGCGCACGCCCTGCGCGGTGGCGACCTGGAGCACGAGGTCGCTCGCGAGGCTCACTCCGAGTTGCTCGAGGTGAGCCTGGGCGAGCGCATGTTCGCGCAGCTCGATGTCGTCGCTGCCGGGCAGGACCACGAAGCGATGGTTCTCCTGGGCGCTGAACGCCACGATCGCGTCGCGCAGTTCGGGCAGCGCCGCGAACGTGGCGTCGATGAACTTGGCGAGGTCGGAGGTGGAGTCGGGGTGGAACAGGTTGCCGGCGACGACCACCACGGCGGGGTCGTCGATGTCACCGAGCAGATTGACGACTTCGGTGACCGGACGGCTGGCGCGGTCGGTCGTCGGGGAGAGGGACAGGTCGCTGACCACGTAGACCCGATGTCCGTACGGAATCGGCAACGTCTGGCGATCGGCGGCTCCCACGGCTCTCAGTCTCGCAGACATTGTGAGGTGCGGGACCGTTAGCCTTGAATCACTGATGACCTCCGACCACCTGAGTGAGAACTGGCGCTGGCGGGCCGAACCCGTGACCACGGGTGCGGCCGTCATCTTCGACATCGACGGGGTGCTCGCCGACGCCGCGGGCCGCCAGCACTACCTCGACTGGGGCGACTGGAAGAGTTTCTTCGACGCCTGTGGGGACGACCCCATCATCGAGGAGATCGAGCGGCTGCTCGAACTGCTCGACCAGTCGCTCACGATCGTGTTGCTCACGGGTCGGCCCCGGCGTGTCCAGCCCCACACGTTGGGTTGGCTCGAACGCTACGGCCTGCGCTGGGACCTGCTCATCATGCGCGAGTACGGCGACTACTCGGGGGTCGACGAGTTCAAGCGTGGCGCGCTGCGCGACCTCGTGACCCACGGCTTCGACATTCGTCTCGCGCTCGACGACGATCCGAAGAACCACGCGATGTACATCAGCGAGGGCGTGCCCTGCATCTACATCCACTCGGGGTACTACCTCTAGATCGTGGGGACGCCGCCGAGGCCCTCGAGGGTCTCGCGGGCGGCCCGCCGCCCCGAACCGATGCTGGCCGGCACCCCCACGCCGTCGTAGGCCATGCCGCACAGCGCGATGCGCATCGGGCCACTCGCGGCCCGGGCGGCGGCGATCATCTGGTCGTGGCCCACCACGTACTGGGGCAGACCCTCGGGCCACCGTTGGACGCGGGCCTCGAGGTGGGTGCCGAAGTGCGGCAGCACCAGCGCGAGTTCACGGGCGACTCGCGCCACGAGCTCGTCGTCGCTCATGGCGGTCCAGCGATCGTCGTCGATGCGCCCGACGTGGGCGCGCAGGATCACGTCATCGTCGCGCCGCAGTCGGGGCCACTTGCGGTCGAGCAGGGTGACCGCGGTCACCATCAACGTCCCCTCGCCGGGCCACGGCGTACCGAGCGGCACGAGGACTCCGGTGCCGCTGGCCGTGAGGCGCACCTGGTCGCGCGCGATGCAGAACGTGATCATCGCCGCACCCGCCCGGCGCACGCTGGCGAGCGCCCGCAGGGCCGGGTCGTACGCGCCGAGCAGTTGGCCCGCCACCGGCGCGGGGGCGGCGAAGATGAGGGCGTTCGCGGGAGTCGTCGTGGTCGCCGTGTCGACCTCCCACGGGTAGTTTCCGGCCGGCGTCCGGCGCAGCGCCGTGACCGCGACCCCGCAGCGCAGCACCACGCCGCGCTCGACGAGGCGACGCGTCAACTCCTCGGGCAACGATCCGACGCCGCCCTGGAGCGAGTAGAACATCGGGCCGGGATCGGCGGGCGCCCCGGTCGGCGCGGGGGTGGCCGGAGTCGGCGGCCGCAGCGCCTTCATGAGCGAGCCCCCGCGTCGCGCGGCCTCGAGCAGCGGGGGGAAGACCGACTTCGCGGACAGCTCGTCGATGCGACCGGCCTGAATGCCACCGATCATCGGTTCGACGAACTTGTAGCTCAACTCGCGCCCCAGCTTGGTGCGCACGATCTCGCCGATCGACATGTCGTCCTTCACCGTCAGTCGAGCGGGCATGATCTCGTCGCGCCGAGCCGCGAGGCGGGCCCGCCACGACAGGCCTTTCACCTGGTCGACCTGGCGGTGTGACACCGGCAGGCCGAGCACCAGTCCCGACGGCAGTTCGTGCAGGGCACCGTGGAGCCACAGTGACACGCCGCTCGCGTCAATCGCCTCGAGTCGGTCCAGCCAGCCGAGGTCGCGCACGAGCGCGACCGCTTCGGGTCGACGCGCGAGGAAGCCGTCGGCCCCGAGGTCAATGCGCCGGCCGGCGAAGTCCGCGGTGGTGAGGGCGCCGCCGAAGTGGTCGGCCGATTCGATCAGTTCGATGCGGGGGGTGCGTTCATTGGGTCCCTCGGCGCCACCGGAAAGCTCCCAGGCCGCGGCGAGTCCGCTGATCCCGCCTCCGACGATGACGACCGAGGTCCGGCTCATCTAACTCGCCGCGTGGAGCACGACGTCGGCGAGGATCGCGACGAATCGGGGGTCGGCGTTGAGTGACGCGGTGCGCACGAGGTTGAGTCCGACGTCACGGGCGACGCCCTGGGCCTCGATGTCGATGTCGAAGAGCACCTCGAGGTGGTCGGCCACGAAGCCAATGGGACACGAGATGACGTCGGTCACGCCCTGCTGGCGCTTGGATCGCAGCACCTGGAGGATGTCGGGTCCGATCCACGGGTCGGTGGTACGGCCCGCGGACTGCCAGGCGATGTCCCAACGCGTCACGCCCGCCAGTTGCGCGGCTCTCGTGGCGCTGTCGCGCAACTGCTCGGGGTAGGTGTCACCGCCGGCGAGGATCTTCTCGGGCAGCGAGTGGGCGGAGAAGATGACCTCGGTGGTCGAGCGGCGTGACTCGGGGACCTCGGCGATGGCGTCGTTGACGCGCTGGGCGATCAGCTCCAGGAAGCCGGGGTGCTCCCACCACGCCCCGATCTCGATCAGCGTGACGTCCGAACCGAGGACCTCGCGGGCGCGGTCCATGTACTGGTCGGTCGACATCGACGACGAGTGCGGGGCGAGCACGAGCGCCACGACCTCGGAGAATCCCTCGTCACGAAAGGTGGCCGCGGCCTGCTCGAGGAGCGGTGGTTCGTACTTGGATCCGAAGCGGACGTCGAATCGCCCCGGAGCGATTCTCTCGAGCGAGGCGGCGATGCCCGCCACCTGGTCGGCCGTGCGCTGGGCCAGGGGCGAGGTCCCGCCGATGGCGTCGTAGCGACGGGTCAGGTCAGCCAGGAGTTCGGGCGTGGGCGCTCGGCCGTGGCGAATGCGCGTGTAGTAGGCCTCGACGTCGCCGGGCGTCGTCGGGGTGCCGTAGGCCATGACGAGCACGCCGGTCTTCATCGCACGCCCGCCCGTGCTTCATCGTGCACGACCCGCACCACCGCCTCGAGGGCGGCGGGGTCGGTCTGGGGCAGGACGCCGTGGCCCAGGTTGAAGATGTGCCCGGCGGCGGTACCGGCCTTGGCGATGACTTCGCGCGCGGCGGCGACGGCGAGGTTCTCGCCCCCGACACAGCGCGCCGGGTCGAGGTTCCCCTGTACCGGCTTGTCGCCCACCCGGCGCCGGCCCTCGTCGAGGTCGACGTGCCAGTCGATCCCGACGACCGAACTGCCGGCCGTACTCATGAGGTCGAGCAACTCACCGGTGCCGACACCGAAGAGGATCGTCGGTACCTTGAGGTCGGCGACGCCATCGAGCACCCGTTGCGTCGCGGGCAGCGCGAAGCGCTGGTACTCGTCACGGGTGAGCGAACCGGCCCACGAATCGAAGAGCTGCAGGGCCCTGGCCCCGTGGCCGACTTGGGCACGCAGAAACTGCACCGTGACCGCGACCAGGCGGTCGAGGAGTTGGTCGAACAGGACGGGGTCGCGGTGCATCAGGGTCTTGATCGTCGCGAAGTCCCTCGTGGGAGCGCCCTCGACCAGGTAGCTGGCGACGGTGAAGGGAGCACCGGCGAAACCGATGAGGGGTGTGTCGGTGACGGCCAACTCGGTCACGACCCGGTCGACCGTCGCGGTCACGTGGGCGATGTCGTCGCTGGTGAGGTCACGCAGTCGTTCGAGGTCCGAGGCGCCCTTGAAGGGCTCGGCGATCACCGGGCCGCGGCCGGGCACGACGTCGACGCCGAATCCGATGGCGTGATACGGGACCACGATGTCCGAGAACAGGATCGCGGCGTCCACGCCGTAGCGGCGCACGGGCTGCATGGTGACTTCGTAGGCGAGCTCGGGGTCCGCGATGGCCTCGAGAATCGAGCCCGAACCCCGCAGGGCCCGGTATTCGGGCAGGCTGCGTCCGGCCTGGCGCATGAACCACACCGGAACGTGCTCGACCGCCTCGCCGCGACATGCGCGTAGGAACACTGGATCGCCCACGTCTCTCCTTTGACCTCCACAATCTAGGTGACCGGCCCCACGGGCCGGCCGGAGTGAGGCGCCCCCACTTCTTCTAGACTGGACAATCCTCGAATTTTGAGATACGAAAAGAGGTTGTCGATGGCGCACGAGCGTGAGATCGCCGAGGAGCAGCAGTTCCTTGACCTCGCCCTGAGGGCTCTTGACCACATGCGTGACGAGGCCCGATCACTGCGCGACAGTGCGGCGGTGGCCAACATGCGTGGCGCGGGCGACTTGGTCGAACGCGATGTCGTCATGGGCACGGCCCTGCATCGACTGGACCAACTCGCCATTGGCGACCAGCCCCTCTTCTTCGGTCGCATCGACTACGCCGCCGACGGCTCCGCCGTGGGCGACGACTATCACGTGGGTCGTCTCGCCGTCTCCGACGACGAGCTGAACCCCCTGGTCATCGACTGGCGCGCGCCGGTCGCCGAGGCCTTCTATCGCGCCACCGGCGTCGAGCCGCTGGGTCTGGCCCGCCGACGCCACGTGGCCATCCGCGGTCACCAGGTGACCGGGGTGGAGGACGAGTACTTCGCCGACGCGAACGGTGACCTGCTGCTCCCCGACGACGAGGCGCGCGCCGCCACCGCCGAAGGCCTCGTCGACGGTGGACTCGCCCTCGGGGGACCGGGAGCACTCCTCGCGGCCCTCGGGCGCGCCCGCACCGGCCACATGGGTGACATCGTGGCCACGATCCAAGGCGAACAGGACCGGATCATCCGTAGTCCACTGCCCGGAGTGCTCCTCGTCCAGGGTGGTCCAGGCACCGGCAAGACGGCCGTGGCGCTACACCGAGCCGCGTACCTGCTCTTCACCTTCCGCGCCACACTCGAGCGACAGGGCGTCCTCGTCGTGGGTCCCAATCCACTGTTCCTCAACTACATCGAGAACGTGCTGCCCTCGCTCGGCGAGTCGGGCGTGACGCTCTCGACGATCTCGGGTCTGGTGACCAACGTCGAAGTCCTTGGTCACGACAGCGAAGAGGTCGATCAGTTGAAGGGTGACGTGCGCATGGTCGCGGTGTTGGCGCGCGCGCTGCGCACCCGTCAGCGTCCGATTCGTGATGACGTCGAGATTCCCGTTGGCCGCGCCATCGTCGTCGTGAAGGCGCGCCACACCCGCGAGGTCGTCGAACGGGCGCGTCGCCGACCCGGCAACCACAATCAGCGGCGGTCGGCCGTCGGACGCGAACTGGCGATGCGCCTCGCGGGCGAGTACCACGAGCGTTTTTCCAGTGAGGGACTCGAAGAGGGCAACGCCATGGTCGAGTTGGCCGACCTCATCCGTCAGACCCCCCAGTTCAAGGAGATCGTCCAGCGCATCTGGCCACGCCTCTCCGGCCAGGAGCTCTTGCACGACCTCTTTGGCGCCCGGGCGCTGTTGCGCGCCGCGGGACAAGACCTGTTGAGCGACGAGGAGATGGATCTGCTGTTCCGTCCGCGTTCGGCCAGTCTGGACGAGATCCGATGGTCCAAGGCCGACGCGGCCCTGATCGATGAGGCGCGGATCCTGCTCGGGCCCCGTCGCAAGCCCCGAGTGATGAACCGGCCCCTGGACGCGGGAGTGCTCGACGGCGTCGATCTCGACTCGTACTCGGGCGCGGTCCGAGGGGCGGCGCTGCGCGAAGCGCAACGCCTCGCGCCGACCCAGAACACCGAACTCGACGAAGCGGAGTTCGTCACCTACGGACACATCGTGGTCGACGAAGCCCAGGACCTCTCACCCATGGAGCTGCGGGTGCTCAAGCGTCGAGACCTGACCGGTTCCATGACCATCGTCGGTGACATGGGCCAAGCCACCACCGCCTCGTCGGCGTCGTCGTGGAACGCCGTGCTGGAGGTCCTCGATCCGAGGCGGACCCCGGTGCGGGTGGACCTGACGGTCAGTTATCGCACGCCCGAGGAGGTGCTCGACTTTGCGGCCCCCACGCTGTTGGCGGCCGCACCCGACCTCGAGGCGCCCCGACCGGTGCGCCGGGCGGGCTCCACGCCGAAGGTCGACGAGGTATCCTGCGACGAATTTGAGCGCTCCTTGGTCGCCATGGTTCGTGAAGAAGTCGAGACCGTGGCACCCGGACGCGTCGCGGTGATCGTGGTGGGACACCGGGTCGAGGAGATCCTCCACGTGCTCGACCGAGGTGGACTCGCCGCGGTCGACCCTCGTGACCAGGACTCCAAGGGGCTCGGCGCGGACCTGGTGGTTCTCGCGGCCGAAGGCGCCAACGGTCTGGAGTTCGACGCGGTCGTCATAGTCGAGCCGCACGAGATCGCCAGCCGAGGATCGCTCGATACGTCGGCGCTTACCCCACGGGGTTTGCGCACGCTCTACGTGGCGATGACTCGACCGACCCGCCGCCTCGCGATTATCGCGTGCGGCGAGCTGCCAAAGACCCTGCGCTGAGGTAATTCACAGGGGTTGACTAACCGGGTGTCGAATTTCCGCTAGAAATGTAGCCGTGAGTCAGGCGATTCCCCTCAATAGCCTGGCGAAGCAAGAGAAGATCGTCCACGATCGCCCACCGATGCTGGCCATTGGTGTGATGATCTGGCTCGGCAGCGAGCTGATGTTCTTCTCGGGACTCTTCGCCGCTTTATTTACCATCCGTGCGCACCTCGCGGCGTGGCCCCCCGTGGGCACGAAGCTCGACGTGCTGCAGTCGGGCATCTTCACGATCATCCTCGTGGCGTCGTCGTTCACGATGCAGTGGGCGGTCTGGTTGATCGAGCATCGACGTCGCGCCGAAGCCCGTCGTTGGGTGATCATCACCATCGTCATGGGTGCGGTGTTCGTGGCCAATCAGGCCTACGAGTGGACGCATCTGGCGACGCGTTGGTACACCAACTCCTATGGTTCGGTCTTCTACATCACGACCGGCCTGCACGGCCTGCACGTCTTCCTCGGCCTCGTGGCGATGGGCTTCCTGCTCTTTCGCATGCGGGGCACGGAAGGTGACCCCGGTGAACTTTCGACCTTCCAGGGCGTCAGCTACTACTGGCACTTCGTCGATGTCGTGTGGATCGGGCTCTACTCGGCCCTGTTCCTACTCAAATAGGGATTTCCGTGACTTCTACTTTCCTCAAGCGATTCTCCACTCTCTCGTTCGTCGGCCTCATCGCGACGGGTCCACTGTTGCTCTTCGTGGGCGGCGCGCACGCGGCGGGCGTGACGCCGTACCAGACCACTCGTGCCAATGCGGGCACGCCGAACTCCGACGTCGTGAAGAAGGATGCGAACGGCGTCGTCATCAGTTACGGGAACTCAGCCATCACCTATAACGCTCCGTCACCCGCGCTGGCCACGCTCGGCCAGGCGCTGTTCTTGCAGAACTGCGCCTCGTGCCACGGCACCGAGGCCAACGGCGTCCCGACGAACGGCACCGGCGGCGCCTACCCGAACCTGGTGGGCCTCGGACCGGCGACCATCGACTTCTGGATTGAATCGGGTCGGATGCCCGCCGCCGACCCTCGCGGGGTACAGGCCTCACGTCGCGTGGCCCGGCTCGACCACCAGCAGGCCCTCGCCGTCGCCGCGTGGGTGAACTCGTTGTCACCGAGCTATCCCGCCATCCCCACGCCCAACCTCGCCATCGCCAACGTGGCCGACGGGGCCGCCTTGTTCGCGCTGAACTGCGCCGCTTGTCACACCATCGAGGGTGACGGGGACGCGCTGGCGAAGAGCACGTTCGCGCCCTCACTGCGCAACATCCCCGCGACCCAGGTGGTCGAGGCCATCCGCACCGGTCCCGGCAACATGCCGCGCTTCACGGGCAACCTCAGCGACTACCAGGTCAACGACATCGTGAAGTACGTGACGTCCTACATCAAGCACCCCCAGAACCCCGGCGGCTTCGGCCTCGGCGGCCTCGGCCCGGTCGCTGAAGGGTTCGTCGGATTGGCACTCGGCGTGGGGCTGCTCGCCCTCGTCGGATTCTGGGTAGGAGAGCGCCAGTGAGCGAGATGCAAGAACACCGGACCCCCGTGAGCCTGAAGGGCTTGCCGGCGGACGACCCACACTTGGCGCCGGCCGCACGAAACCCGCAGCTGGTGGAGCGGGTCATCGCGGTGATGTTCGTCCTCGGCACGGCGTTGATGGTGGGCTTCGGATGGGCCTACTGGATCAACGCCCAGCCGTGGAAGCTCGGTGCCACCATGGGTGGCGGACTCCTGTTCTACGGCATCGGGCTCGTAGCGTGGGGCAAGTACCTGATGCCAAAGGGCCCCTTCGTCGAGGAGCGCCACACCCTGGCCAACACCACCGAGCAACGCGACGCCATGGCCGCGGCCATCGTGGAGCGCGGCGGCGGTGTGATCAAGCGGCGCAAGATGCTCGGTGGCCTGCTCGGCGGCGGACTCGGGATCTTCGGTGTGGTTGCCATGTTCCCGTTGTTGCGCAGCCTCGGACCGCTGCCCAAGGACACCCTCTTCCACACCGATTGGCGTCGCGGCACGTTCGCCGTCGACCAGTCGGGACGCCGGGTCCAGGTCGGCGACCTCGCCATTGGTTCCATCGTGACCGTCTTTCCCGAGGGCACCCAGGACACCGAGCGCGGTCAGGCCGTCGACCAGACCGTCCTGATCCGCCTCTCCAACCAGGACTTCACGACCCAGAAGGGCCGCGAGACGTGGGGTCCGATGGGCTACGTCGCCTACTCCAAACTCTGCACGCACCTGGGTTGCCCGGTCGGACTGTACGAGCAGCAGCTCCAGTTGCTCGTGTGCCCGTGTCACCAATCAATGTTCAACGTCAACAACGGCGCGATTCCGAATTTCGGACCCGCGCCGCGGCCGTTGCCGCAACTGCCGCTCTACATCGACGCTCAGGGTTTCATTCGATCCCAGAGTGATTATCACGTGCCCGTCGGGCCTGGATTCTGGGAGCGTTCATGAGCGACGCCGCCGTCACTAAGCGCGCCAAGCAGGCGGCGCTCGGACCCTACGGGAAAGTCGGTCACGTTCTCAACGAACTCGACGACCGACTGGGCGTCGCCAAGGGCGGGCGCTCCTTCCTCGACAAGATCTTCCCGGACCATTGGTCCTTCATGCTCGGTGAGATCGCGCTCTATTCGTTCGTCGTGCTGCTCGTCACCGGCGTCTTCTTGAGCCTGTACTTCATCCCGAGCCAGGCCATGGTCACCTACCACGGCAACTACCTTCCGCTCGACGGCCAGCTCGTCACCCAGGCCTTCTCCTCGACGGTGAACATGTCGTTCGCGGTACGCGGCGGTCTCCTGATGCGTCAGATGCACCACTGGTCGTGCGACATCTTCATCGGCGCGATGGTGGTGCACATGGCGCGCGTCTTCTTCACCGGCGCCTTCCGTAAGCCCCGCGAGATCAACTGGTCGATCGGCGCCACGCTCCTGACCCTGGCGATCGTCAACGGCTTCCTCGGCTACTCGCTGCCCGACGACCTCGTCTCGGGGACCGGAATCCGTATCGCCTACTCGATCCTCTTGTCGGTCCCGCTGGTCGGCACCTACCTCGCCTTCCTCGTGTTCGGTGGAAACTTCCCCGGTACCGCGGTGATCCCGCGCTTCTTCATCCTGCACGTGTTGATCGTGCCGGGCATCATCATCGCGCTCGTGACCGCGCACATGGTCCTGCTGGTTCGTCAGAAGCACACCCAGTTCCCCGGCGAGGGCCGCACCGAGGACAACGTGGTAGGGTCACCGATGTTCCCGATCTTCATGGCGAAGACCACCGGGTTCATGTTCGTGGTGGGCGGTGTCACCGCGTTGCTGGGTGCCTTCGCCCAGATCAACCCGATCTGGCAGTTCGGTCCGTACGACGCGTCACGCATCTCCTACGCCGTCCAGCCCGACTGGTACATGGGCTTCCTCGACGGCGCCCTGCGTATCTTCCCGGCGTGGTCGTTCCATAGCTTTGGCTACACCATCCCTCTCGAAGTGACGATCCCGGCGGTGATCTTCCCGGGTCTCGTCTTTGGACTGGCGTACGTCTGGCCCACGCTCGAACGCCTGGTGACCAAGGACTCGGCGATGCATAACCTGCTGGACCGACCGAGCAACCGACCCAAGCGGACCGCCGCAGGTTCGGCCGTACTGGCGGCACTCTTCATGCTGTTCGTCGCCAGTTCGACCGACGTGATCGCGAACTTCTTCCACCTCCCGCTCAACGAAGTGCTCTGGGGCATGCGCATCCTGGTGCTGATCTCACCCTTCGTCGCCTACCCGCTCACCTACAAGATCTGCAAGGAATTGCAGGGGGTCGAGGGCGGGGGCAAGCGTAAGACCACGAACGTGGTGACTCGTACCGCCGAGGGCGAGTACGTTGCGACGGCGGCGCCGACCTACGTGGACGACCGTCACCACGAGCTCGAACCCACCGAGGTTCCGCAGTTCATCGTCACCGACGAGGTCGAAGAAGGCGAAAGCGGAGTTCGCACCGTCGAACGGTAGTTGATTGTGGCCAGGTCGAAGCATCGTCGCAGCGCGTGGCGTCAGTTGTGGTGGGTCGTCGTGTCGCTCGCGGTCATCATCGGGGTCGGGACCGGCTACGTGGTCACCAGTACCGCGACCACCACCACCACCACCACTACCGTTACGTCGACGACGACCACGACGACCATCGCGCCCGAACTCCACCAGGCCGGCTGGACCATTGTGAGCGCCTCGGGGCGCGGGGTCATGGTCGATATTCGCAATATCGACATCGGCGGTGTCGTCTACCGCGTGGTGCGTCTGCGTGCGCGAACGACGCTGTTGCGCTGGCACGTCGGCGCGGGCGACCCCAACCTGTGGGCCAAGGCGCCCGCCGACGCCGGGCCGCGGATCGATTGGCCGACGGAGGGGCGCGCCGGCGTCATCGCGGTCTTCAATGGCGGCTTCAAGCAGGCGGCCGGCGGCGGCGGCGCCGTGGTCGACGGCCTCACGCTCAACCCCCTCGTGAAGGGTGACATGACGATCGTGCTCGACCGTGGCGGACATTGGGAGATGGGCGTCTGGGGCACCGTGGGCTTCCCGACGGCGGGCTTCGATCCGATCACGTACCGCCAGAACCTGAAGCCCCTCGTCTGGGCCGGCAAGCCGACCGCCGCGTCGGCGTCGCCCAACTGGAACATCTGGGGATCGCCGCTCCATTACGTGCCGGCGCAACCGAGGACCGGACTGGGCGTTGACGCACAAGGCAATCTCATCTACGTCGCGAGCATGCAGCCCGCGTTGGCCCACCCCCTCGCCCAGGCACTGGTCGCCGCCGGCGCCGTCAGGGGCATGGAGCTTGACATCAACCCGTTCTGGCCGATCCTCGGCGCCGCCAGCGCGCCGATCCATCACCCCGGTGGAACCTACGCGGTGCAACTCGTCAACGCCCAACACAGCCCGAACATCTACGACGCCGGGTGGGAGCGGGACTTCTTCGTCGCCCTCGCCCAACCCTCTGGGTGGACGTGTAACTGGGAGAGCGCAGGTCTGCGTGGATCGGTGACGGGCGTCCAGCCCCAGCCGATCCACCTCGTGGGGCCGGGATGCCCCATCGCGCACGCTCACCACGCGGCCGCACCCCACACGACCACGGTGCCGAGCGTGACGGTCGCCGGTCAGTAGGGGCCCCGCGAAGGCGCATGCGTAACATGGGATTCGTGGCGACTCCGAGCGATCCCAATTGGCCATCGGGCGCTTCGTTGTTGGTGAAGACGCCCCACCCCGAGCGACGCAACGTCGGGCTCTTGGGGATTCCCACCTTCGCCACTTCGGTCACGCCGCGCTCCGCCGGCGACACGCCCGGGGCCATCCGGTCTGCGTTGTCGCGCTTCTCGACCTGGTCCTTCAGTGACGACGTGGACCTCGCCGATCACGTCGCGCTGGTCGACTACGGCGACGTCGAGAACCCCGATGGCCACGATGGATTCGATCGGGTTCGCGACGCCGTAGCCGCCTTCGACGAGGCACTGGACCTTCGCATGATCCTCGGTGGCGACAACGCCGCCACCTGGCACGCGCTGCGCGCCATCGGTGGCGGGAGCTACGTGGGCGTCGGGCTGGTCACCTTCGACGCCCATCTGGACATGCGTGAGGGCGTCTCCAATGGTTCGCCCGTGCGCCAACTGCTCGCCGACGGTCTCGACCCCGAACACGTGGTTCAGATCGGCCTCGCTGATTTCTCCAACTCCGCGGTCTACGCCAACCGGGCCCGAGAACTCGGGGTCACCATCATCTCGCGCGACGAGCTTCGCCGTTCCCCGGTCGAAGGGGCCGTCGCACGGGCAGTGGCCCTCGCGGGCGGCGGAGGACGACGGGTCTACGTCGACGTCGACCTCGACGTCGCGGACCGCTCGGCCGTGCCGGGCTGCCCGGCGGCGGCTCCGGGAGGGCTCAGCGCCGACGAGCTGCGCCGCATGGTGCGCGCCGCCGCAGCGCAGCGCAGCGTCTTCGCGATGGACCTGACCGAGATCGATCTGAGCCGCGACAGTTCCGACGAGCGGACGGTGCGCCTCGCGGCGCTGCTCGTGCTCGAGGCCCTCGCGGGCGTGACAAGGAGAGTTCCATGACCGTGACGTTGAACATCGGGGCCCTCGGCCGTGCGGAGCTGATCGCGGTGGCCCGGGGATTCGAGCCCATCGCCCTGGGTGCCGACGTCCTGGAACGGCTGAACCGTCAGCGCGCCGCCATTGATGCGCTCGTCGAAAGTGGCACACCAGTCTACGGTCTCTCGACGGGTTTCGGCTCGCTGGCGACCACCTTCATCTCGCCCGAGGACCGGCGCGACCTCCAGCGTTCGTTGATCCGCTCCCACGCGGCCGGCGTCGGGCCCGAGGTCGAGACCGAGGTGATCCGCGCCATGATGGTGTCGCGTCTGACCAATCTGTGCAGCGGCGTGTCCGGGGTGCGGGCGAGCACCGCCCAGGCCTACGCGGCCCTGCTGAACGCCGGCATCACCCCGATCGTCCACGAATTCGGTTCGCTGGGGTGTTCGGGCGACTTGGCGCCACTGGCGCACGTGGCCCTGGCGCTCACCGGTGAGGGCGACGTGCGCGACCGCGGTGGGCGTCGCCAGAGCGCGGCGGAGGCCCTGGGGGCCGCCGGTCTCGCGCCCGTGGCGCTCGCCGAGAAGGAAGGCCTCGCCCTCATCAACGGCACCGACGGTATGCTCGGCCACCTCATCCTCTCCCTCGAGGACGGTCGGGCGCTGCTGCAGTTGATGGACGTGGCGGCCGCGATGTCCATCGAGGCGCTGCGGGGCACCGACCGCGTCTTCCTCGACGAGATCCACGCGCTGCGCCCTCACGTCGGCCAGCGGCTCAGTGCGGCGAACCTGGCGGGCCTGCTCGCCAACTCCGAGATCGTCAGTTCGCACCTGGACGACCCGTCCCAGGTGCAGGACGCGTACTCGTTGCGCTGCGCGCCCCAGGTACACGGCGCGGCGCGCGACACCTTCGCCTACGCCGCGGGCGTCGCCGACGTGGAACTGGCCTCGGCCATCGACAACCCCTCGGTGCTGTCGGACGGTTCGCTCGTCTCCAACGGCAACTTCCACGGTGCGCCCGTGGCCTACGTCCTCGACTTCCTCGCCATTGCGCTCGCCGACGTCGCGTCCATGTCCGAACGGCGCACCGACCGGATGCTCGACGTCCACCGCAGTTTCGGGCTCCCGCCCTTCCTCGCCCACCAGGCCGGCGTCGACTCGGGTCTCATGATCGCCCAGTACGCCCAGGCGGCTCTCGTGTCCGAGATGAAGCGCCTCGCCGTGCCGGCGAGCGTCGACTCGATCCCGTCCTCGGGCATGCAGGAGGACCACGTCTCGATGGGCTGGCACGCCGCGCGCAAGCTTCGTCGCGCGCTCGACGCTTTCGCCGACGTGCTGGCGATCGAACTGCTCACCGCGGCGCGCGCGCTCAAACTGCGCGAACCGCTCACGCCGTCGCCGGCGACGGCGGCGGTGAGCGAGCGGGTGAACGCCCTGTCGGGCGGACCCGGCCACGACCGCTGGTTGTCGCCCGAGATTGCCGCCGTGGGCGAGGTCGTACGCAACGGCGAGCTGCTCGACATCGTCAGTCGTTTCGTCACGCTGTCCTGAACGTTCAAAGGAGAACTCATGCAAGGTGCCCGACCGGTCCGCGCGGCGCGCGGCTCGACCCTCTCCACACTCGGCTGGCCCCAGGAGGCCGCGCTGCGGATGTTGCAGAACAACCTCGACCCGGAGGTCGCCGAGCGCCCGGACGACCTCGTCGTCTACGGGGGCACCGGCCGGGCGGCCCGGGACTGGGCGAGCTTCGACGCGCTGGTGCGGACCCTGCGCACCCTGAAGGGCGATGAGACCATGCTCGTGCAGTCGGGCCGACCCGTCGGGGTCTTCCAGACCCACGAGTGGGCGCCGCGGGTGCTCATCGCCAATTCGAACCTGGTGGGGGACTGGGCCACGTGGCCCGAGTTCCGTCGTCTCGAGGCGCTCGGGCTCACCATGTACGGCCAGATGACCGCTGGCTCGTGGATCTACATCGGCACCCAGGGCATCCTCCAGGGGACCTACGAGACCTTCGCCGCGGTGGCGGCCAAGCGCTTCGGCGGCACCCTCGCGGGCACGCTCACCCTCACCGGCGGCGCCGGTGGCATGGGCGGCGCCCAGCCACTCGCGGTGACGATGAACGACGGCGTCTGCCTCTGCGTGGACGTCGATCCCTCGCGCCTCGCGCGCCGGGTCGAGCACCGCTACCTCGACGAATGGACGAGCGACCTCGACGCGGCCCTGCAGAGGGTGCTCGAGGCGAAGGCCAATCGCAAGGCGCTGAGCGTCGGGCTGGTGGGCAACGCGGCAACGATCTTCGCGGAGCTGCTGCGCCGCGGCGTGGAGGTGGACATCGTCACCGACCAGACCTCGGCGCACGACCCACTGAGCTACCTGCCCGAGGGCATCGACCTCGCCGACTGGCACGACTACGCCGACAAGAAGCCCGAGGAGTTCACGGAGCGCGCGCGAGCCTCGATGACCAAGCAAGTCGAGGCGATGGTCGGCTTCATGGACCAGGGCGCCGAGGTCTTCGACTACGGCAATTCCATCCGCGGCGAGGCCCAACTCGGTGGCTACTCGCGGGCCTTCGCCTTCCCCGGCTTCGTGCCCGCCTACATCCGCCCCCTGTTCTGCGAGGGCAAGGGACCGTTTCGGTGGGCCGCGTTGTCGGGCGACCCCAAGGACATCGCGCGCACCGACCGGGCCGTGCTCGAGCTCTTCCCCGACAACGAGCCGCTGCACCGTTGGATCACCAAGGCCCAGAGGCTCGTCGCCTTCCAGGGTCTGCCCGCGCGGATCTGCTGGCTCGGGTACGGCGAACGCGACAAGGCCGGGGTCGCCTTCAACGACCTGGTGGCCTCGGGCGAGCTGTCGGCGCCCATCGTCATCGGCCGTGACCACCTCGACAGCGGTTCGGTCGCCTCGCCCTATCGCGAGACCGAGTCGATGCTCGACGGTTCGGACGCCATAGCCGACTGGCCGCTGCTCAACGCGCTGGTGAACACCGCCTCGGGAGCGTCGTGGGTGTCGATCCATCACGGCGGCGGGGTCGGCATCGGCCGCTCGATTCACGCCGGTCAGGTCTGCGTCGCCGACGGCACGGTACTGGCCGGCGAGAAGCTCCGTCGAGTGCTCACCAACGACCCCGGCATGGGTGTCATCCGTCACGTCGACGCCGGCTACGAGATCGCCGAGGAGACGGCCGAACAGCGCGGAGTGCGCATTCCGATGCGCGAGGGCTAGCGGTGGTCACCCGGGTCATCCGTCACATCGGCGAGTTGACGACGAATGACCCGACGGCGGGCGACCTCACCGTGATGGGCCGGCTCCACGACGCGGCCCTGGTCGTCGACGACCATCGGGTGCTCTGGACCGGTCCCGACGCGTGGGCGCCCGACGCCGACGAGATGATCGACGCCGCGGGTGCGGCGGTGGTGCCGGGCTTCGTCGACTCGCACACCCACCTCGTGTTCGCGGGGGAGCGCTCCGACGAGTTCGAGGCCCGGATGGCCGGCGAGCGCTACGACGGCGGGGGGATCGCCCGCACGGTCGCCGCCACCCGCGCCGCCACGACGGAGCATCTGCGCGCCGTGACGAGCGCGAGACTCGCCGAGCTGCGCGCCGGCGGGGTCACCACGGTCGAGGTCAAGTCCGGATACGACCTCACGGTCGAGGGCGAGGGACGTCTGGTCTCGATTGCGCGTGAGTTCACCGACGAGGTGACGTTCCTCGGCGCCCACGTGGTGCCTTCGGAGTTCCGAGGCGACCGCGACGGGTACGTCGAACTGGTACGTGGGGCGATGTTGCGGGCTTGCGCGCCCGTGGCTCGGTGGGCCGACGTCTTCTGCGACGAGGGGGCCTTCAGCGTCGACGAGGCGCGCCACATTCTGCTGAGCGCCCGCGACGCCGGCCTCGGCGTGCGACTGCACGGCAACCAGTTGGCCGACTCGGGCGGCGTCGCGCTGGCGGTCGAGCTCGACGCGGCGAGCGTCGACCACTGCACCTTCGTGGGCGACGACGACCTCGGCGCGCTCGCCGCGTCCTCGACGGTGGCGACGTTGCTACCCGGCGCGGAGTTCTCGACCAGGTCGCCCTACCCCTCGGCCCGTCGGATGCTCGACGCCGGAGTCTGCGTCGCACTCGCCACGGACTGCAACCCGGGGACCTCCTACGTGACGAGCATGGGTTTCGTGGTGGCCCTCGCGGTGCGTGAGATGGGCATGCGCGTCGACGAGGCCCTGTGGGCCGTCACCCGCGGCGGCGCGCGCGCCCTGCGTCGCGACGACGTCGGTCATCTCGGTGTGGGGGCCAGGGCCGACCTCAACATTCTCGCGGCCCCGCGTGCGGCTCACCTCGCCTACCGGCCTGGCGGGTCGCTGGTCGGGCGGAGCTTGCGCGCGCCCGACTGAGGCGCCGGGGCGAGAACAACGGCGCAGGCCGAGCCCCTAAGGTGCGTCTATGAGCACCCCAAAAGTCCCCAGTGAGCTGCCCACCACCCTGCGCGACCTGCGCGCTTCGGGGTACCGGTCGACCCCGGTCCGTGAGGAGATCCGTGCGAATCTCGAGCGGCGCCTCGCCGACGGACTGCCGCTGACGTCGGCGGTGCTGGGCTATGAGGACTCGGTCCTGCCCCAGTTGGAGACGGCGCTGCTCGCCGGCCACGACATCATCCTGCTCGGTGAGCGCGGTCAGGCCAAGACCCGCATGATCCGCTCGCTGGTCGACCTGCTCGACGAATGGTTGCCGGTCATCGAGGGATCCGAGGTGCGCGACGACCCGTACGCGCCGATCTCGGCCTACGGCATCGACCTGCTGGCGCAGAAGGGCGAGGACACGCCGATCGCGTGGGTGCATCGTACCCAGCGCTTCGCCGAGAAGCTGGCGTCACCCGACACCTCGATGGCCGACCTCATCGGCGAGGTCGACCCCATCAAGGTCGCGGGCGGACTCTTCCTCGACGACCCCAAGGCCCTCTCCTACGGCCTCGTGCCCAAGTCCAACCGCGGCATCTTTGCGATGAACGAGCTCCCCGACCTCGCCGAGCGCATCCAGGTCGGCCTGCTCAACGTGCTCGAGGAGCGCGACGTGCAGATCCGGGGCCACCTGGTGCGACTCGACCTCGACGTCCTGGTCGTGGCGACGGCGAACCCCGAGGACTACACGAATCGCGGTCGGCTCATCACCCCGCTGAAGGACCGCTTCGGCTCCCAGATCCGCACCCACTACCCCTACGAGTTGACCACCGAGATCGCCATCATCCACCAGGAGGCGAAACTGCCCACCTCGCCCGTCCCGATCAAGGTGCCGTGGTTCATCGACGACATCGTCGCGCGCGTCAGCCACGTCGCGCGCAAGAGCCACGTGATCAGCCAGAGCTCGGGGGTGTCGGTGCGCCTGTCGATCGCGAACTACGAGACCGTGGTCGCCAACGCCCTGCGCCGGACGCTGCGCACCCACGACGCCACCGTCGTCCCGCGGGTCAGCGACCTGTCGGCGATGGTGCAGTCGACCCAGGGCAAGATCGAGTTCGACACGATGGACGACAGCGATTCGGACCAGGTGATCGCCGCCCTGGTGTCACTCGCCGTGCGTCAGTGTTTCACCGAGCACGTGCTGCTCGAGGAGGCGCCGGCCATCGTCGAAGCCTTCAACTCCGAGGCGCTGGTCCACACCGGTGACGACCTGCCCGACACCGACTACCTGGCGGTGCTCGCGGCGATGCCCCCGCTCAATGGTCCGGTCCGACGGGTCGCCGGTCCCGAGGCGAGCGCCGGCGAACTGGCGGCGGCGGTGGAGTTCGTGCTCGAGGGGCTGTACCTCACCAAGCGCCTCGCGAAGGACGCCGCGGGCGCCCGGGCCCTCTACCGGTCGAGGAACCGGTAGTGGCGGTTCGTTACAACTTTCGTCGGTTCGGCGACGGCGACGACTTCGAGGACTTCGCCGTCGAGGAGATGCTGCGCCTGCTGGGCGACGACTTCATGGAGACCGGCGACCTCGACGAGGCGATGGACCGGTTGCTGCGCGAGGGCTTCACCACCGAGAACGGGGAGCGGATCGAAGGACTGCGCGAGTTGCTCGAACAGACTCGCGCGAAGCGCCGGGAACTGGAGCAGACGGCCGACCCCGACGGGGAGATGCAGCGCTACCGCGACTGGCTCGACGAGATCGAGCAGACCGAGTCCGCCGAGCTCGACGACCTGCTCGCCGAGGCCGAGGCGTCGCACGACCAGCGTCGCCGGGAGGTGACCCGCGATCTGGTGGACCAGAAGCGGATGCAGCGCGACCTGATGAGCGACCGGCTGGCCGAGCGGCTGGGGGAGTACCGCGACTACGAGTTCGTCTCCTCCGAGGCCCGCGAGGAGTTCGAGCAGCTCATGGGCGAGTTGCAGAGTGACGTGCTGAACACCTACTTCGAGCAGAGCAAGGAGTTCCTCGACCGTCCCGACCCCGAGGAGTTGGCCCGGATGCGCGACATGATGGACGCCCTGTCGACGATGATCGAGCAGGACCGACGAGGTGAACCGCTCGACCCCACGTTCGAGGATTTCATGGACCGGTTCGGGGACTATTTCCCCGACGCGGAGAATCTCGAGGACGTCGTGCGGGCGATGGCCGAGCGCGCCGCCGCCGCCGAGGCGATGTTCAACTCGCTCTCGGCCGAGCAACAGGGCGAACTGCGGACGCTCTTCGCCCAGATGTTGGAGGACATGGACCTCAACTTCTCCATGAATCGACTGGTCTCGAACCTGCGCATGGCGACCCCCGACATCGACTGGAACCGGGCGCACCGAATGCGTGGCAAGGGGGGCGGAGCGTTCGCCCAAGCCACCTCGGCGGCTGAACAGTTGGGGCAGTTGAAGGGCCTCGAAGACTTCCTCGGTCGCGCGAACGCGGCCCAGGGACTGCCCGAGGTGGACGTCGACGCGGTGCGGCGCAACCTCGGCGACGACGCCGCCCGCCACGTCGAACGGCTGCAGCGCGCGCTACGCGAACTGAAGGATCAGGGGTTCATCGAACGAGACGGCCACCGCACGAAGTTGACGCCCAAGGGGATTCGCCAGGTCGGCCAGCAGGCCCTCAAGGACCTCTTCGACCAGCTGCGCCGGACCCCGACATTGGGCACCCACCGCGAGGCGACGATCTTGCGTGGCGGCGACCGCGAGGAGACCTCCAAGCCCTGGCAGCCCGGCGAACCCTTCGCGCTGAACTTGCCCAAGACACTCCGCAACGCCGTCTTGCGTCAGGGGCCCGGCACTCCGGTGCGACTCCACCCCGACGACTTCGAAGTCGAAGAGTACGAGGCGACCCGCCGCTCGGCGACGGTCTTCGCCATCGACCTCTCGCTCTCGATGGCGATGCGGGGCAATCTGGTGCCGGCCAAGAAGATGGTCCTCGCGCTCACCTCGCTCATCCGCTCGAAGTATCCACGGGACTTCGTGCGGGTCGTGGGCTTCGGCGAAACGGCCCAGGAACTGCGGATCGAGGACATCCCGGCCCTGACCATCGACTACAACTACGGCACGAACCTCCAGCACGCCCTGGCGCTCAGCCGCCACCTGTTGCGTAGTGAGCGTGGAGAACGCCAGATCGTGGTGGTGACCGACGGCGAGCCGACGGCGCACCTCATGGCCAACGGTGAGCCCTTCTTCTCCTGGCCCCCGGTGCACGAGACGCTCGAGCTGACGATGGCCGAGGTGCTGCGCTGCACCAAGGCCGACATCACCATCAATACCTTCGCCCTCGATATCGAGCGCAGCCAGTTCCCGTTCGTCGAGCAGATCGCCAGAGTGAACGGCGGCCGCCTCTTCTACACCGACGTCGACGAGCTTGGTTCGTACGTTCTCGATGATTTCGTCAAACATCGTCGCGCGGGGTAGTGGCTCCAAAAGGCCTGCTCGCGAGCTCTTTTAGAAGTTCCATTTGCATTTCTCGCCAAATGCCGCCACAATGACACCGTTGTAATTACAACGGTGACGAGCGCCGCTGTCAGGGAGGAATTCAACGTGGAAATCGTGGAACTGATGAGTGGCATGGAAGACCGGGGCTGGCAGGCCCGCGCGAACTGCATGGGCGTCGACCCCGATCTCTTCTTTCCCGAGCGTGGCGCGTCCACCCGTGAGGCGAAGGAAGTCTGCCGGGGCTGCGTCGCTCGTGAGGACTGCCTGGAGTACGCCCTCGACAACGGCGAGAAGTTCGGCATCTGGGGCGGGATGAGCGAGCGCGAGCGCCGTCGTCTGCGCCGCGCCCGGGCCATCGAGCGTCGGGCGCAGGCCGGCTGAGGCTCAGGCGAGGCGGCCCTCGATGGTCGATTCCTCGCTCAGTCCCAGTTGCGTCCAACGAACGCGGTCCACCGACCGCAGGACGCTCATCGGCGCGAGTCCCACCAGTTCGGCGTGGTCGACCTCCTCCCCGGGCCCGAGTTGGGCGAGGACCTCGTCGTAGACGACTGCCGGACCTACGGCATCGGGGGTAATCAGGTTGCAACTGACCTGGACCTGGTCACCCGCGCGAAAGGCCAGGGAACGAACCTCGGGGCGCCGGACCCCCGCCGCCAGGTGTCGCGCTCGTTCGAGCGCCACCCCCCGCAGCCAGATATTCCAGGCGAGCATGACCGGGCGTTCGCCCACCGCGACGGCGCCCAGCTTGGGTGACGCCTCATCGGGCCCGACGTCGGGCTTCAGTGAGGTGAACGCCAGTCGTCGAATCTCGGGCAGAGTGCGAACACCCCCGTCGAGGGGGCCGTAGAAGAAGACGGGAACGTCGAAGTTGTCGGCGATCCAGTGTCCGGTCTCGTCACGCAGTCCGACCGCCGTCGACCGGCGTTCGGGGTCGAGGGCGACGAAGGGCACCACGTCGACGACCCCGAAGCGGGGGTGGACACCCTCGTGGCGGCGCAGGTCGAGACGACGGAAGCAGGATTCGATCAACGCGCGCACATCGGACGTCAGCGTGGGTGCATCGTTGATCAGTGTGAACACCGAACGGTTGTGGAAGGCGTCACGGTGGAGGTCGCGCAATGAACCCGAGCAGGTCGCGGCGATCTGGTCAAGGATGTCGTGGTCGCGGCCCTCGGACACGTTGATGACGCACTCGAACATCCGCGCCGTTCGCTAATTGGCGTCGATATTGAAAATACGCCGACGACGGCGCTCGCGCAGCAGCCGACGGCGCTCGCGCTCGCTCTGACCGCCCCACATGCCGTGGTCGATGTGGTTGTCGAGGGCGTACTCGAGACACTGTGCGGACACGGGGCACTCGCCGCATATGCGCTGGGCCTTGATGACGCCCACGCCGTCACGAGGGAAGAAGACCTCGGCCGGATAATCACGACACTTGCCGTCGGCCATCCACTCACCACTCATGTCCACCTCCTAGGTGCCTACTTCTCACAGTAGCGACACTTTGCATGTCAATCCCCTTAGAACACGTTCACTTGTTCACGAAGGGGCCTCTCGCACGGGACGCCGCCACCCTCCAGGGTGGGCGGGCCGAGCCAGTAGAATGGGCGCCCAGTCGCATTGAGGTACCCCGAAGGAGCACCGTGAGTCAGGTTCCGACTACAGAGACCACCGAAGTCACCGAGCCCGTCGGACACGTCCAGGTCGTGTACCTGGGCCCCGTCGCCCCGCATTGGGAGTGCCGCATGGTCTTTGGCGACGAGGAGCAGATTCAGGCCTTCGTCGACCGGGTCGACGCACGTCTGCGTTTCCTCCCACCCCACGATCCCCAGTTCCGTCGCAACCGCGAACGGGTCAACCGTGACGCCGAGCGCGAGAATCTGCTCGTCGAGTGGAACCTCGGGTACGACGAAGAGGTCTAGGCCAACGGCGAGTTGATGACTCGCTGATACCAGGCGTCGGGGTCACTCAACTCCGCCGCCGTCGGCAGTCCGTCCACGCGCAAGAGCGCGTCGAATGCCTGCAGTGAGTGCTGTTGCGCGATGGTGGCGACGAATCTCGCAGCGGCCTCGTGGTGTGGGCCCTGGGTCGAAATACCGAAGAGTGCGGCCGCCGCGTCTTCGCCTCGCGCGTCCGAACGACGGTGGCGGCGATTCGCCTCGACCAGGGCCGGCCGGGGACCCAGAATCGCGGAAGTGATCTCGTGGGCGCCGGCGTCGAAGAACGCCAGCAGGACGCTCGCGGCGGCATTGATCGCTCGGGTGGCGTCGGTCTCCTCGGGTGGCTCGATGCCGTCGAGCAGTGATTCCGGGTGGTTCATCAGTCCGTTGAGGTCGTTGGGATCGATCATCGCCTGGAGCCGCTCCAGCAGGTCACCCTGTGCGGTGGTCGCTTCGCGAACGGTGTCGATCAGCAGCGCGCGCAGGGCGTCACCCGTGCCGGGCTGGGAGAGCACCAGTGAGGCGATGAACTCTTGGGCGAGGGCGAACACGTAGACCTCGTCACGTTCGAGTGACCACGCCTCGGCGAAGGAGACGAGGTTGTTCACCACCAGCAGGCGCTGGTCGTCGAGCCGTGGCAGCGGCAACGCCGCGAGTGACCAGGCCCGTTCCGAGAAGTGGCCGGCCACCGACCCCATCTGGAACCCGGCGAACAAGGGCCCCAGGGCCGACGCCATCTGGGCCATCATGGGATTCGCGTCGAGTTCCACGCCCTCGCCCAGGTGCCTCGAGCCCTCGATCAGTGGTTCGATGAGTGGTCGCCACTGGGTGAGCGCCGCCACGGTCAGGGTGGAGCGATTGACGGCGGTGACCTCGGGGGCCTTCGACACGCCGAACAGGGCGTCCACGTGCCGACCCACGAGTGGCGCCAACTCCTCGAGCCGTTGGCGCTCGACGGGCAGGGGATTGGGGTCGCCGTCGGCACCCCGGGCGATGTTCAGCGCGAGTTGGGTGGCGGTCGTGAACCACGCGTCGGGGCCTTGCTGGCCGAGCAGGGAGAAGATGTCGCCGAACATTCCGCCGAACGGGTTGTCACTCACGATTACAACCTAGAGGGCGCAGCCCAGCGTGACCGCGAGCGTGTGGATCGTCGTCTGACGCAGGTAGGTCACCTGGACGTTCGAATACGCGGGCGTCAGATAGAGTTCGGTGGAGAACGCCGAGAAGGTGTCGGTCCCGACGCCATTGAACTTGGTGATCACGTCGCCCACTTTCAGGTGCGCTTGGGCGGGACTCTTGGGCACGATGCGGTTGACCCGGACGCCACCGCCCTGGTCCGTGGCTCCGATGATGCCGAGGCTGGCGTGACATCCCCGGCCGGTGGCGACGATCAAGGCGATGCGGGCCACGAACTGGGCCGAGTACCACTGGTGTTTGCCCGAGAGCACCGCGACCACCTTGCCGTCCTGGTTGACGGCGATGGCGTCGGTGAACCCGTTCAGGTTCGCGTCCGATTCGGTCGAGAGGTAACTGATGACGCCGTGGACGTCGACGTTGGGATCGCCGAGCGTGGTGTCAGCCCAGGCGTACTGGGGCGACGTGGTGGAAGCATGCATCAGGGGCGAGACCGCCAGCACCGCCGCCGTCGCCGGGAGCGGCGCGAAGGTCAGGGGCGCAATGTGACGGCCGAGGTGAACGATCGAGAAGCCCATCACCTTGTCACGACCGATGAGCGAGACCGGGAAGTTCACGTGCGACGTCGTCGAGCCGGTGATCAGCGCACCCGGCGGGATCGGGGTCGTCGTCACGGCGAGGTCATGGGGCAGGACCATGGCGGCCAGGTTCGCCACGTGGCCAGGCGTGGTGATCGTGAGGTTCACCGTGTGAGCGGCCGCGAGCCGGCCATTCGAGGGAAGTTGGCTGAGTGTTCGGGCGATGTGCGCGGGCATCGCGCCGCTCGCGGGCCGTGAACTGTGGGTCATCTCCAGCCCGGCCGCGCCAATGATGAGGGCCACGGCCATGATCACACCGACGGTTCGCGCGGTGCGCGACTGGATCTGCCAGGTGGGCGAGACGTCCAGTGACTCGAAATTGGGTAATTCGCTCGGGTGGATCCACGTCCGGGGTCCGGTGGGCGGGTGTGCCGAACGGGAGCGTTGTCTACGACGCCACGACCAAGTATTCCTTTCATCCACGGTGAAAGGCTAGTGAGGAATGGGCCGTCATTGGGGTCGCCCTAACATCAGTACCCATGGCCGTGGACGTGGCACTCGATATTGGAACATCACACACGCGCCTCGCGACCGTGCAGCGGGGTGTCGCGTTCAACGAGCCGACGATGGTCGCGATCGACACGAATTCCGGAGCGGTGGTCGAAGTCGGCCACGGGGCTCTCGACATGGTGGGTCGAACACCGCGCCACGTCGTGGTCTTTCGTCCCTTGGCCCAGGGCGCCACGGTGGATTTCGACGTCACGGCTCGACTCATCGCCGGTCTGTTTGAACGGGCCGGCATCTCCAAGCTCAGCCGCGCCCGGGTCGTCATGAGCGTCCCCTCGCTGGCGACCTCGATCGAACGTCGCGCGCTTCGACAGGCGGCGATCCAGGCCGGGGCGAAGGAGGTCAGCCTGATCGAAGCGCCGATCGCGGCGGCGATCGGACTCGGACTTCCGGTGCAGGACCCGGTCGGCTCCGCCGTCGTCGTGCTCGGCGCGGGCGCCTCGGAGATCGCGGTGATCTCGCTCGGGGGGATCGTGACCGGCGGATCGAGGCGCCAGGGGGGCAACGACCTCGACATCGCGATCGCCACCCAACTGCGCCTCAACCTCGGCGTGGTCGCATCGCCACAACTGGTCGAGCAACTGAAGGTCAATCTCGGATCGGCCATGGGCCGCACGCGTAACACGTCCGAGGTCGTCCTCGTGCGTACGGTCGACCGGGGTGAACTCGTCGAGGTCGAGGTGAAGGCGGACCTCGTCAACTCGGCCGGTCACGAGATCATCGCCTCAACCGTGAGAATGATTCAGGACTGTCTGGGCGACACACCGCCCGACTTGTCCCAGGACCTCAGTTCGCGCGGCCTGACCTTGGTCGGCGCTCACGCGCAGCTCCAGGATTTCGACGAATTGATTGCCACCAGCACCGGTCTGTCGGTGTCAGTTGCCAACGATCCCGACGAGGTCGTCATCCGGGGGTTGCAGTTCTGTCTCGAAGAGATGTCCTCGCTGCATTCGCTGTTGCGCGACGTCGACCGGTAGTCAGTCCTCGCCCCGGCCGAGTTGGTCGGCCGCGGCGCGGACCTGCCAGTCCCGGTCTTCGCTGGCGCGCCGCAGCGCCTCGTCGATGTCGGGTCCCTCGAAGTTGGCCAGTGCGACTATGGCGCGACGTCGCACCGGCGGCTTGTCGTCCAGGGCACCGAGGATCGCGGGGCGGCCCCGATCGTCGCCGATCGCGCCGAGCGCGGCGATGGCGGATTCCCGACAGCGGGCGTCTTCGTGGTGCATCGCCACTTCACAGAGTCGCTCGACGGCACCTGAATAGAGGTGTTCGCCGAGGGCGAAGACCGCGCCGTCGACGACCAACGGATCGACATCGTCGAGTAGGCCGATGATGGTGTCGAAGATCTCGCCGTGGTCGATGGTGACGTAGGCGATCAGGTTGACGGCCTCGCGGCGTACCTCGGAGCTCGGATCGTGGAGCGCGTCGAGCCAGTCGGAGGATTCAACCAGTGATTGACGCACCGCACCGCGCAGGGCCAGGACGCGGTGCCGGGCCGACGGCGCGTGGAGGTTGTCGCGAAGGACCTCGACGAAATCGTCGCCCCGGCCGAAGCCCGCCCTGAGTAACGCCTCGTCAGGGGACTCCGCTAGCGTTGGGTCATCACTTTGCACGACTCCATCTCAGCACCCGCGAAGCCCCGTCATCCGCTCCGCCGGATCTTTCTCGCGCTGGTGGTGGTGTTGGCCGCCGTGATCGGCCTGGGTTCGTGGAACATTTCGACGTACGCGATCACGCCCGGGGACGCCACGCCGGTCGCCCCGCTCGTGAAGATCCACGGCGTGCGGACCGACCCCCGGCCCGACCGCATCATGCTGACCGACGTCTACCTCCAGAGCCTGACCGCCCTGCGGTGGTTGACCATGCACCTGCAACCCCACGTGGAGTTCGTCACCATCGACCAGTTTCTGGGCCCGGGCGTGCCGACCGATGAACTACAGGCCCAGGGTTATCTCCAGATGAGTGATTCGAAACAGGCGGCCGAGGTGGCGGCCTTTCGGGCGCTGGGTTGGAGGATTCCCTCCACCGCAACTGGTGCCGTGGTCACCGCCGTCGTGGCGCCGTCGCCCGCGCGCAGCGCGGATATCCACGTCGCCGACGAGATCGTGTCGGCCAACGGACAGCCGGTGCGCTCCTCCTGTGGCCTCGTGGGGGTGGTCCATTCGCTCACACCGGGTACCGCGGTGCGACTCGAAGTGGCTCGTGCCCGCATCTCCAGCCAAGGGGACATCTCGTGGAAGGCGCCCAGTCCCGTGACGGTACGCACCGCCGCGGCCCCGAGGGGGGACGCGGCGTCGAAGTGTCCGGGCGTCACCGGAGCCAGCCGGTCGTGGCTCGGGGTCTCGATCGAGGATGGGCTGCACTACGCATTACCGGCGACGGTGACCATCAACACCGCGAATATTGGCGGGCCTTCGGCGGGTCTCGCGATGACCCTGACGTTGATCGACCAGCTGAGCAGCGGTTCCCTAACCGGGCACCAGGCCATCGCGGCGACCGGCGAAATAGATTCCTCAGGCACCGTGTACGACGTCGGTGGCGTGGCGGAGAAGACCGTCGCGGTGCAACGCGCCGGGGCGAAGTACTTCTTCGTGCCCCAGGTCGAGGTGGCGACGGCCACGCAGGCGGCCCAGCCCGGCCTCAAGATCTTCGGGGTCACCACGCTCGCCCAAGCGCTGCGCGACCTGCGCCGCATCGGCGGCGACGCCCCGATACCGCTTACCCTGCCCCGTTAAGCCATTTTTCAGGCCCGTCACGCCGTAGTCTTTAAGGAATATGGACGAACGCCGAATTCTCTCCACCACGCGTCAGTCGTCGGCCGAGATTGCCCGAATGAACTTCTCGACACTGCGTAAGGGTGGTATCGACCCCAATGAGGTGCGACTGCACCTTGAGTCGGTCGCGCGCGAGATGGGCCATCTCGAGAATCGGATCCGTGAACTCCAGGAGCAACTCAGTGAAGCGCACCGACGCGCGGCGAACCCGACCTTCGACGAAGCCACGCTCGCGGCGGCGCTCGGAGCCCAGAGCGCCGCGATCCTGCGCTCGGCCCACGAGGAGGCCGGCCGGGTCACCGCCGAAGCCCAAGAGCGCAGTGCCCAGGTGTTCGCGGAGAGCCAACAGCGCAGCGCCGAGCACCTCATCGAGGCCCAGGAGCGGGCCACCGCGCTCATCACCGAGTCGGAGAATACGGCCACGCAGATCGATCACGACGCCCGTCTCGCCGCGGAACGGCTCGTCGACTCGGCCAAGGTCAACGGCGAAGCGCTCATCGACCGGGCTCGCGAGCAGGGCCGCGCGATCGTGGAACAGGCCAACGAGGCCCGTCGCAATGTCCTGAACGACCTGGCGGTGAAGCGCAAGGCCCTGTACCTGCAGATCGAGCAACTGCGCGCCGCGCGCGATTCGCTCGGCGTCTCGGTGTCACAGTTGCGTGATCAGGTCGAGAATGCTCTCGACTCGCTCAACGCCTCTGACGAGGTCGCGCGCAATGCGGCTCTGGAAGCCCTGCGACTGCGTCCCACTTCGCCCGAACTCACCGAAGAGGAGTTGCTCGCCGGCACGCCGCTGCGCAAGATTGCGGCGCCCGCGCCCGCGCCCGCGCCCGCGCCGGTGCCCGAAGTGGTGGACTTGCCCGAAGGGGTCGAGGCGCCCAAGGCCAAGCCTCGTCGGACCGCCAAGGTCGACGAAGCCTCCGCGGCGGGGACGCTGCTCGACGACGACTCAACCGGCACCGACGTGGTGAACGAGATCTTCGCGCGTCTTCGCAAGGCCACGCTCGAGGAGCGTGGTGCGACGGCTCACGCACCGAAGAAGGCCGCCGCCGTTGCGGAGAAGCCGGCAACGCCGGTCGACGAGCTCTTTCGCCGTCGAGACGCCGCGCTCGACGAATCGCTCGCCGTCCTGACCCGCAAGGTCAAACGCGCGCTCCAGGACGACCAGAACATCATGCTCGAGCGGCTTCGCGACGTAAAGGCCATGATCACCACGGAACTCGAGGACGAACACGAGCAGCGAGCCCGTTACGCCGAGGCGTCGTTCGACGCGCTCCTCGACGCCGCGGCGGCCGGCGCCCAGTTTGCGGGCGACGAGGCCGGTGTGACGGGTGAGCCGGCGAGTCGAGCCGCGGTCTCGGACTGTGCGGCGGACCTCGCGGTGACCATCGCCCTCGCGCTGCGCAAACGTATCCTCGCCGACGGCAGTGGCGACGGTCCCGACCGGGCCAACGCCGCGTATCGCGAATGGCGTGGTGCCCGCGTCGAGCGACTCTGCACCGACGCGGCCCGCCGTGCCTTTCACATCGGGGTGTTGGCCGCCTCGGTGGGTCGTCCGATCCGGTTCTTCGCCGCCCCCAATGACGCGCCCTGTGACGCGTGCGCGTTGGACGCGGCCTCGGGCCTCCGCCCCGCGGGGCAGGTCTTCCCCAGTGGCTCGCACTACCCCCCGCTGCACGCGGGCTGCGCCTGCACCGTTATTCCCGGCTGAGAACGACTTTCCGGAGCCATTAGGCTTCCAGCGTGCGAAGCCCAACTGACATGCCATCTCGTCCTCGTAGGGTGGGCCGGTTCTCGCGCCGGTTCTGGCTCGGCCTGATCTTCGTCGTCCTGTTCATCGGATTCCTGTCGCTGCGCAACCTGGCGATGCTGTGGACCGACCAGATGTGGTTCTCCTCGGTCGGCTTGGGCACCGTGTTCACCTCGCTGCTGATGGTGAAGGTCGGCCTCGGTCTGACCTTCTGCGCCGTCTTCTTCTTCATCATGTGGGGCAACCTCCTTCTCACCGACCGCTTCGGCGCGCGCGACCTCTCCTTCGAACCCGAGGACGAGATCGTGCGGCGATTCCAGAACGTGGTGCGTCCCTACGCCAAGCGCGTCTACGCCGTGATCGCGCTGGTGATGGGCGTTATCGCGGGATTGAACGCAATCGGTCAGTGGCAGAAGTATCTCCTGTTCGCCAATAGTCAGTCGTTCCACAAGAGCGACCCGCTCTTCCACAAGGACCTCGGTTTCTACGTCTTCACCTTGCCCTTCGTCTCATTCGTGGTCACCTGGCTGCTGGTGTCGCTCGTGATCGCGCTGATCGTGACGACCGGCTTCCACTACCTCAACGGAGGGATTCGCGCGACGCGTACCACCCCGCGGGTCGCCCCCCGGGTCAAGGCCCACCTCTCGGTGATCGGCGCGGGCATCGCGCTGATGAAGGCGGCCGGCTACGTCATCGCGAAGTGGGAACTGGTGAACTCCCCCAACGGCTTCGTCAACGGCGCGGGGTACACCGACGTGCACGCGCGAATCCCCGCTCTCACCATCCTCTTCTTCCTGTCACTCGCGGCCGCACTCATCCTGCTCGCCAACGTGAGGATGCGCGGCTGGTCCCTGCCAGCGGTCGCCGTGGGCCTCTGGGCCTTCGTGGCCCTAGTCATCGGGGTGCTGTACCCGACGATCCTCCAGGCGCTCAAGGTGACACCGAATCAGGATTCCCTCGAGGCCCCGTACATCCAGCGCAATATCGAAGCGACCCGCGCGGCCTTCGGCATCGATCACGTGAAATACCACACCTTCGCGGGCGCAACGTCGATAACCAACGCCCAGATCAATGCTGACGCCGCCACCCTGAACAACATCCGTCTCTGGGACCCGGCGAAATCGATCGCCCTGGCGACCGTGATCCGACGTCAATCGATCCGCTCCTACTACACCTTCAGCACACTGTCGGTGGACCGATACTTCATCAACGGAAAACTGACGCCGGTGTTGATCGGCGCGCGGCAGTTGAATACGGCCAACCTGCCCTCCCAGAGCTGGGTGAACCAGCACCTGCAGTACACCCACGGCATCGGCGCCGCGGTGGTGGCGGCCAACACGGTCGACGCCAACACTGGCAACCCGGTCTTCGCCGTCTCGAACGTCCCCCCACAATCGAGCAACGGCATGCCCGTGCTGACCCACCCGGCTATCTACTTCGGCATCAACGACCCCGGCTGGGTCGTGGCGAATTCCAAGCAGTCGGAACTCGACTATCAGGTCAATGCGGGTAACAACGCCGGACAGCCCGTGGAAGTCCACTACGCCAGCACCGGCGGCGTCGCGGTCGGGGGCATCTTCAGTCGCTTGGCCTTCGCGCTGCGATTGGGGGACTTCAACTTCTTGATCTCCAACCAGATCACGTCGACGAGTCGCATCCTCTTCGTTCGTGACGTGCAGCAGATGGTGCAGAAGGCCGCACCATTCCTCTCATTCGACTCCCAGCCCTATGCGGTGATCGCCAACGGCCAGGTCGAGTACGTGCTGGACGGGTACACGACGACCGACCAGTACCCCTACAGCGAGAACGCGTCCAACCTCAACATCAACGAGGGTGGACTGCCGGGGAGCTTCAACTACGTGCGCAACTCGGTGAAGGTGGTGGTGAGCGCCTACAGCGGGGCGATGACCTTCTACGCCGCCGATCCCAACGATCCGATCCTGAAGGCCTACCGGGCGGCGTTCCCCACGATGTTCCAGCCGATGAGCGCGTTGCCCTCGACGATTCAGTCACACTTGCGCTATCCGGGGGACATCTTCTCGGTCCAGGCCGCCACCGTCGGTCGTTATCACATCACGTCGGCCAGTGCCTTCTACAACGCGTCTGACCGCTGGGCGATTTCACCGACCACCGGTTCGGGCACGCCCAGCCAGTCGTTGGCGCAGACGTCGGTGACCGACGCGGCGGGCAACGTGATCGCCTCGTCATTGTCGCCGATGAGTCCAGTCCTCCAAGTGGGATCACTGCCCCAGGCGAATCATCAGCAACTCCTCGAGTCCATCGCCTTCGTGCCGAACGGCAACTCGTCGACGGTGCAGAGCCTGTCGGCCTTCATGATGGCGACGAGCGACCCGGGTGACTACGGACAGTTGCAGGTGTACGAGACGCCCCGCGGGACGTCGGTGACCGGTCCGGTGCAGGCCGACTCGGAGATACAGCAGACCGCCAAGGTGTCCTCGATCATCACGCCGCTCGACCAGCACGGTTCGAACGTGTTGCTCGGCAACAACCTGCTGGTGCCCCTCGATCAGAGCGTGCTCTACATTCGACCGCTCTACGTCACGAGCACCTCGAACCCGTTGCCCCAGTTGCGTTACGTCATCGCGGTGTTCAACCAAGATGTGGGCATCGAGCCGACGCTGGCGGGAGCTCTCGCGGATGTCCTGGGCGCCAACGTGCCGGGAGGCACGACGCCGAACAAGCCGTCCAAGTCCGGTCAGACCGCGGCGTACTACTTGAAGCAGGCGGCCGTGTACTACACCCAGGCCCAGGCGGCGTTGACCGCCGGGAACCTCGGTGCGTACCAGTCCGCAGTGAACGCCATGAACCATCAGATTCTGCTGGCTCAGAAGGCACTGGCGGGGTAGTCACCCGAGACGAGTGGCTGACGGCGGTCGCGCCTCATCGGGCTCGTCGGTAACTGCGATAGACACGAAGGCGTGAGTACCGCACATCTGCTCGCCTACCTATACGCCCTCGCAATCGGGCTATTGCTCGGCGCGGAACGCGAGCGCAGTCAAGCGAATGAAGCGGATGAGGCCTACGGCATTCGCACGTTCGCCATCCTCGCCATGATCGGCACGTTGTCGGGTGAACTCGGTGGCTGGGTGACCATCGGCGTCTTGTTCTTCCTCGCCCTGCTGCTGGTCGCGAGTTACCGACGAACCAATCGCGAGGACCCGGGCACGACCACCGAGACCTCGGTGCTCGCGACCTTCCTGCTCGGTGTCCTCTGTTACCACGACGCCGCACTCGCGGCGGCGCTCGCCGTCATCCTCGCGATACTGCTGATGAGCAAGCAGCGACTCCACTCGTTCATCCGCGACGTGGTCACCGACGTGGAGCTCGGTGACGCACTGAAGTTCCTCGTGGTGGCGTTCATCGTCCTGCCCCTGCTGCCCAATCGCGCCATCGGCCCCTACGGCGTGCTCAACCCCGAACGAATCTGGTTCATCGTGGTGATGCTGACCGCGATCTCGTGGGTCGGATACATCGCCGTGCGACTGCTCGGTCCACGTCGG
>Ga0307377_10000887_pt1 | contig 39809 bp, 70 predicted proteins | sample TR3MG_FD_202535 | JGI IMG/M metagenome (GOLD analysis project Ga0307377, IMG submission 202535) | Soil microbial communities from Risofladan, Vaasa, Finland - TR-3 | ecosystem: Environmental > Terrestrial > Soil > Coastal area > Acid sulfate soil | place: Finland: Risofladan, Vaasa | collected...
AGGGCGAGCAAGGCATCCAAGGCGAGCAAGGCATCCAAGGCGAGCAAGGACCAGAAGGCTTGATCTGGCTAGGCACATGGAACTATGCAACCGCCTATGTGGTGGATGATGCCGTCTCCTACGATGGCACATCCTACGTCTGCATCAAGGAACACACCAGCCAGCAGCCACCCAACGAGACCTACTGGGACGTGTTGGCCGCTAAGGGCGACCAGGGTGAACCCGGTCCTTCCGAAATGCCAGATGGTACGAAAGCCGCACCCGGGCTGCCATTCACTGATGATCCTGATACCGGATTCTACCGGCCCGGTGCTAACAGACTGGGCATTGCTGCCGTTGGAGGTATCCACGCCAACGGACGTATCACAACAGACGACGCCCTTGCCTATCAAATGGGGCTAATCGAGCAAGACGAAGCGACTGGCGTTTTCTGGCGCGATCTCGGACAACAATCCAGTCAGACTACCATCTACAGCCTTGCGTATCTCGGAAACGGAATCGTGCTTGCCGGCACCTCTTACGACGGTAAGATTCTGCGCTCAACCAACTACGGTGCTACCTGGTCCGATCTCGGACAGCAATTCAGTCAGACTCAAATATTCAGTCTCGCGTATCTCGGATACGGAATCGCCCTTGCCGGCACGTACCCCGATGGCAAGTTTGTGCGCACACTGAACTATGGTATTACCTGGTCCGATCTCGGACAGCAATTCAGTCAGACCAACATTTATGGCCTTACAAATCTCGGAAACGGAATCGCCCTTGCCGGCACCGCTCCCGGCGGCAAGATTCTGCGTTCAACCGATTATAGTGGCACCTGGTCCGATCTCGGACAACAATTCGGTCAGACTATCATCTACAGCTTTGTGTATCTCGGAAACGGAATCGCCCTTGCCGGCACGTACCCCAACGGCAAGATTCTGCGCTCAACCAACTACGGTGCTACCTGGTCCGATCTCGGACAGCAATTCGGTCAGACTACCATCTACAGCCTTGCGTATCTAGGAAATGGAATCGCCCTTGCCGGCACATACCCCGGCAAGATTCTGCGTTCAATCGACTATGGCGCTACCTGGTCCGATCTCGACCAGTCATTCGGTCAGACCTACATCTACAGCTTTGCGTATCTCGGAAACGGGATCGCCCTTGCCAGCACCAGTCCTAACGGCAAGATTCTGCGCTCAATCAACTACGGTGCTACCTGGTCCGATCTTGGACAGCAGTTTGGTCAGACCAGCATCTACAGTCTTGCGTATCTAGGAAATGGAATCGCCCTTGCCGGCACGTCCCCCAACGGCAAGATTCTGCGATCTGCTTTCTAACCAGGGAACATTCCAATGATCCTCTACATGGTGCGCGACAAGAAGACCGGCCTCTACTACAAGCGGGGGTCGGGTTGGAAGAATGACAACTGGGTTGCGCAAAAAGAGGCATCCATCTGGACAACGCCAGGCGGCCCGCGAGGAGCCTTGGGCAACATCACCAAATGGAACGAGCGGATAAAGAGGGTATCCACTCCTCAACAAGTCAAGACCCGCGATCCCGAAATCGTCACCCTGGAAGCCCACCTGCTAATCCAAGTCACCTTCGTCGATGGCGACAATTGAAAGGGCGTCTACCCGAGAACCTGAAAGATGTCAAGAGGGCTGATGCACCATGAAAGATGCCATACCCAAACCCAAACCTGAGAGACAACCGATGGGAAACACCAACGACCTCAAACGACTAACGGACTTGTGGTACGTGATCGACGCCTTCCGCGCCGAAAGATACTACCAGCTTCGACGCTGGGGCTACCGCCAGCCGAACGGCAGCTTCACTGAGGCTACGCATTCCATCGCGGACTTTGTGGTCTACATGCAGGACTACTATGTCGAGGCCCGACACAAGGTCTCACGCGAGGCCGGCAATGACACATCGCTGGAAGTGCTGCGCAAAATCGTCTGTCTGGGGATCGCCTGCCTGGAGCAGCTTGACCGCAAGGACAACGATCAGCCCTACACGTTCAACGACCTGGCCGATTGCATTCATTGCATCGGGCGAATCGTGCCGCTGACCCTCAACCCCGACTACAGCCTCTACCTGCTGAAGATCAAGTTCTTTCTCGACAACGCCGAAAAGCAAGCGGCCTGCTTCAATCGTGGAGCCCTACTTGATATCCGGGAACTGGTCCAGGTCGGCGTCGAGTGCTTCAGCCAGTACGGCATTCAGAAGCGTGATCTGTCGCAGCCGATCATCAACGGAAGAGACGGCCTGCCGGCATGAAGCTGTACCGCATCAAGAATACGGACACCGGCAAGTTCTACCGGCACCGATACAGCCAGTTTCGAGGTGGCGACTGGGTGGACGAGAAGGATGCCACAATCTGGACAAAATCGGGTGGAGCCAACGGTGCGCTGGGAGCATTGCGGGAGAAGGCTCGACGAGAACACAAGGCAGCTACCTTCACAATCGAGACCGTTGCCATCAATCTTGAACAACTGACATGACAATGAAACCCTACCTGCAACTGCTGAAGACCGTGCTCTTGCACAAATGGTACGTGCTCGTTGCGGGCTGTCGCTTGCGGGTCCCACTCTGGCGACTTATCGCTCATGACTTGAGCAAGTTTTCGTCAAGTGAATTTGCCACTTATGCCCGCAACTTCTATGGCGACAAGCGTAATTCGCCCGGCTTCAATCGTGCTTGGCTCCATCACCAGAAACATAACGACCACCATTGGGAACACTGGGTTGGCCCTGTCACCGGCCACCCTTATTCGATGCCGATGCCGGCTGTACGAGAGATGGTCGCCGACTGGTTTGCTGCCAGCAAAGCCTACAACGGTTACTGGCCCAATCCAACAAACTTCGTCTGGTATAACAAGCACCAAGAGCGGATGCACCTGCACCCGGATACCGAGATGCGGATCGGCCTGGTGTTGGCCGAAGCTGCACAATGGAGGTGGAAATGAAACTGTACTTTATCCGTCGAAACATCGACGGCTGCTACTTCAAGAAGATCGTATGGCAGCCACCCAAAGGCTTGCTCAGCGAGTGGACGCGGGAAAAGGACACTGCTCATTTCTACCGTAGCCAGGAAGAGGCGGACGCGAGGCTTCGCCACCTCGGCGACATCAAGAACGAGGATGCCGAAGTTGTCATCGTAGACACTGACGCCGCCGTCCTGGTGCTCCGTGACCTGTTCGAGGTCCGCGACCTGGGCGATTACGTCTACGACATTCACGAGCGTGAGGGAGAAGGCTGGGAAGGCCCCAAGGTGACAAAGTGGGGCAATGCCGCAATGCGCGGCAAGGAACTGGTCAACCAATACGAACGGGACCACTTCGAGGAAGAAATCATCAACCCATGAGCCTACAAAAGACCACTATCACCGTGCCGGCCAAACAAGAAGAGCGCACCGTAAGCATAGTCTGTGACCTGTGCGAAAAAGACTTTCCCCAGGCTTTCGACTCCTACGACGGGATCATGTGGCAAGGCAACTATGGAGACATCCAGCAAACCTGCGTGCAGCTTGAAAGCGGCTACGGTCATTTAGACGGCGGCCGGAAGACAACACGCAGCTACCATGTCTGTATCGAATGTTTTCGGACAAAACTGGAGCCGTGGCTGCAATCCCAGGGTGCCAAACCGACGATTGAGGAGATTGACTGGTGACTGCCGAAGACATCGTAATCGGCCAGGAGTACGACTACCTGGGCCAGCGGGTCGAAGCCATCGAAGTTCACGGTGAGAGTAACTGGGCACAAATCGTGATCGAGACACGCTTCGGTAAGCGAACAACAGTCGATGTTACTGAACTGGAACCCAAGACGTGAGAACCAACATGATGCACCGTAATTTGCACCGTCTGCTGGCCTACTTGACCGGCACCCTGGCCCTGATCGTTGTCGCCGCCTCGGCGGCATCCGCCATCACCTGCGCCGCCATGCACGGGCCGGAGACCCTGACCAACCTGGGCGTCTCGACGCTTCAAGGCGTCGGCGTGGCGGTCGGTGGCTGCCTTGGTAGTGCGCTGCTGCTCCGCTTCAAGTCAGCCCGCCGATTCGTCAAAGGCGTGTTGGATGACATCAACGAGAAGCCAAGCGAGAAGCCAAGCGAGAAACCGAGCGAAAAGCCGAGCGAGAAGCGAGAAGCATGATGCGTGAGGCCGAACTACTCAATGCCCGGGGTCACAATCCGCATCACCATCCACCCGTAACGGACATGAGTAAGCAACAAACTATCCCCATTGCCCGAGCCATGCGTAATTGGAATCGCGGCACCGCCGAAGTGACTCTCGTGTGGCGGTGCTTCTACTCGAAACTCGGCGTCGAGTACCGGGAGGTAACATCCGATGGCGGATTCAAACGGAACAGCATCCCGGACGACTGCGTAAAGAACTGGCTCTGGACATTCATCCGGGATCAAAGCCGGTTGCAGCCCGATTCCTACTACGTCGTTGATCCGCCACACTCGGCATGGCATGAAATCCTTACTGGCCTTGCCCGTGCTTTGTAAGTGAGCGGCCGAAACTTCGTAAGCACTGCCCTGACGTGCTCAAAGCACTGAACAACTATGACGCCCGTTCGGAGATGTTGCAACTATGATTGCTATGATTGACAGTATTCTTGACATCCTACTTCTCCTTGTCCTGGGCGGACTAGCGGGCGCTGGCCTGCTGTGCGTCTACATCGTCGTCTCATTCATGCGGCATTGGCCATAGAGACAATGGCTCGCGCTCCCATGCGGAATGGGCTCCGAGCCGAGAAGACTGAGACACCGATACCCTGGGAACGCAAACAATGAACGACTCCCTTGGCGACCGTATGAAGAAGAACTACGAGGTGCGGCATCGCCATTACCTCACCCGCAGGACGCCCGTGATCGTCCGCATGGATGGCCGCGCCTTCCACACCTACACGCGAGGCTGCGACAAGCCCTTTGACCGCCGGCTGATGGACGCCATGATGGTTGCCGCCTACCGGGTATATGCCGAAATGCAGGGCGTCAAGATGGCCTTCATCCAGTCAGACGAGGCCAGCTTCGTGCTAACCGACTACGACAACTTGCAGACCCAGGCATGGTTCGACTACTGCCAGAACAAGATCGAAAGCATTGCCGCCTCGATGATGTCGCTCGCCTTCCACAAATCCATGCGGCTTGCGGGCCGGAAGAAACTGGTCGCCTTCGACGCAAGAGCCTTCAACGTGCCGGAAGCAGAAGTGGCCAACTACTTTTTGTGGCGGGCGAAGGACTGGCATCGCAACAGTGTGCAGATGCTCGCTCAAGCCAACTTCTCGCATTCTCAGCTTCAGGGCAAGAACATCGAACAGTGCCGCTTCATGCTCCTGGAGGCGGGCATCTCCTGGGATCATCTGCTGGATGACGAGAAGTATGGCACCTACATCGTTGGCGTTGGCGTTGGCGTTGGCGCTGCCCGCCGCCTCGTGACCGAGCGCCACGTTCCCGCATGCTACCCGGAGATCGCCAAGCTATGGGATTCTGTGAACCCGACGACCGCCCCTGCTACCGCAAGCGAGCCCCAAAGCGCAAGCCCTACGGCATAGAAGAGCGCACCACGCTCTTCGGCCGCGAGTGGGTTTGGACCCGATGGTATGCCACCGAACAAGCCCGGGACCAGGCATTTAATCACCTAATACGGAGGATTCCGTATGGCGGACTGACGAGGCTGCACGCATATCAAAAGGTGAAACGATGAAGCCCCAATACGCCACCTGGATCGCCACCAATGTCCCCAACCCACTGGGCTGCTGCCGGAAAGTGACTAAGGCGATGGCCGCCGTCTTCCCGGAACTGACCCGGGTACGCGGCCACTACTACTGCCTCTATTGGGGTGAGCGGGCACACTGGTGGCTGTATGACCCGGACGGCGACGTGATAGACCCCACGGCCATGCAGTTTCCTAGCAAGGGTGAGGGACACTATGAGCAATGGGACGAGAGCCAGCCAGAACCCACGGGCATCTGTCCACAGTGCGGCGAGTACGCTTACGACGGGATGACTTGCTGTAGCAATGTATGCTCGCGGGCATACGCCGCTTATTGCATGAATCCTTAGTAATTCGTGAGCCTGTCACGCCGGAATTGACCCCGACTCTTATGGAGGCAAACCATGAGACTTCGATCCATTTTCAATCTGCAAAACACTATCAGCGCCCTCTTTCTCAGCGGGGCACTAACCCTGGCCCTTCTCCCCAATCCAGAGTCCCCACCGCCGGCTTCAGACATCAAACCTGCCGCCGTCTTGTCAACGCCAATCATCAAACCTCCGGTCAAACCCCCGGTGGAAGCCACCATGTCATTGCCGCCGATACCCGCCGTCGAGCCGCCTGTGGCCATTGAAGCGGTGAAGCCCGCCTCGTCCCATCGCCACTATTATCCCAGACGCCGGCCGAGATTCCGGTCGAGATTCCGCCTCTTCCCGAGATTCTGAACATGACCAACGAGCAAACGATCATCACCCTCCTGGATCGTATCTCCCGGGGGCAGGTGGAGCAAAACGCCCTTCTCCAGACGATTGCCACCAGCCTTACTGCTGAACGCCAGAATCGGCAGGCCCAACTGGACAAGTGGAAGGCATCCAACCCCCGGCTGGCGGCATCCTGCCGCGAGGCGCTCACCACCTGGGCGAAGATTCAAGAAGGACTGATCTCAGACTTCACCGAAGAGATCATCCAGGACTCCGAGCAGCTTGAAAGCAGCCAATTCAGTCGCCGGGAAATGATCGAGCGCTACGGCCAGATGGTAATCTACCTCAACCACCTGGGCACAATCCTGGAGCAGCTTGGCGGCCCTTCGGCCAGCCCGCCAGGCAAGGGTCCCTAATGAACACTGCCGTGCTCGCTGACTTCCATGAGGCTCTGCAACTGGTCGATGGCAACCAGGCTGCCGCTGCCCAATTGGCGCTGGCCTCAGCCCTGCGGGACGCAAGCCCGGAAGCCGGCGGTATCCAGAGGGCCTTGACCGTTCGCGAGGCCGCCATACGGCTGAGACTGAATATCCAGACCGTCTACCAACTCTGCCGAAATGGCCGGTTGACCAGCTTCCGCGCAGGCCGCGCAGTGCGTATCCCGGCGGCAGAAATGGAGCGATTCGAGAGCGAGCCGCTGGCCGACCCGAACCCCGACCCAGACCCCGACCTGGCTGATCCCGACAACATTGAATGGCAGGACTAGCCGAAGCGCTTCGTTACCTTCTGGATCGCCTCGTCCAAGACATCCTGCCGCTTGGCGACGTGACCATAGACATTCAGGGTCATGGTAGCATCCTGGTGTCCGCCCATCTCCGACATTACTGCCACTGGCACGCCATTGGCCAATCCCTCAGTGAACCATGAATGTCGAGTCAAGTAGCAGTGAACATTGAAGGGCAGCCCCCTCTTGAGGCGGGCAAATCGCGTGGTGATGGCCGTCGTGGTCCAGGGGTTCCCCTCTGTATTGCGGAAGATCGGCCCCTTGGGATACCGTAGAGCCCACTTCTTCGCCAGATGCAACGCCTCGTCGTCAAGCCTGATCCTCCGCTCCTGGCGCTTCCCCTTCACCTCCCTCTTTAAGAGTCGCACCACCCGGTCGATGAAGTTACAATGCCGGGCTTCGATGATCTTACCCTCCTGGGGGCGGGAACCAGTACGAAGCAGGAACCACAAGAAATCACGGAAGGATTCATCCTTGATCTTGGCGAAAACCTGCTGCCACTGCTGCGGGTCCAGATAAGTTCCCCGAGACACTGCCGGCGGACGTTTGAGCCGGGCGACCGGATTGCGGTCAAAGTATTCCATCTCGTTCGTTGCCCAGTTGAAGACCCGCTTGATCGCCACCACGGCGTCATGGCGGGTCGTCTCACTATGGGGGTTCTTGCCGGCCAGCGGATACTGGCGGTCGAGCCACCGCTGGACATGGTGCAGCTTCAGATCGCGGACCCGCAAGGCGGCAGAGATCGTCTTGCGGAAGCTGTTCAGGAAGCCGAAGTACCACTTGAAAGTCTTCGGGGCACGGGTTGCCTTGACATTCGCCAAGAACAACTTCATCAGCCGCGAGACGGTAATGTCCGAGGTCAGGGCGGCGGGGGCGGACTCCTCCATCTGGGTGACGATTTTGCAGAGCAGCTTGTCGGCTTTGTCCGGGTCGGGGTCTAGGCGGCGTTCCTCGCGGCGGCCTCCCGGGTGCTTGAGGCTGGTGTACCAGCAACCGTGAGACTTCTTCCAATACTTCTTGGGCACCTTCATCATGGTCCACCTCCAATGAAACATTAGGTCATGGAGGCAAACTAGGTAGGAAGTTTCGCGGACAATTTTGCGGACAAGTGGGCTAAAAGGGAAAGTTGCACGCCAGAAGGCGTTGCCACCTTGTCACTTAGAGCAAGCGAGATTCAACGGGCAACTGATCCAGAGTCAGTCGTGCTGCCATTACACTATTCCCCAAAGGACGCTCTAAGTGCTTGTCTCACAACGCTTTTCGCGTTTGGCCTTGGAACCTCCTATCTCTCCTAGTTTGCCTGCGTGACACGGTGTAAAGGACACGTTTGCGGACATCTGCGGACAAACGGGTGACATCAAACAAGTCTACTCCGGGACGACCAACAACGCAACCACCAAGCGGCCATCACAATTGTAACAAGCCGCAGATTGAACAGCCTGGACGCCGAAAGATCGGGCTTCCGATAATTTCCTGCCGAATCTGTGAACCTGATCCGGTTGGTTTGACCCCGGCTCCTATAGAGGGTTACCATCAGGCCGCTACAGACTAGATGACCACAACCATCTTTGCGACCTGTGTTCAACATAGGATAATAGTAGACAAATCTCAGAAACAACAAGCGACCCGGAAGAATTTGTGCTAGGTTTAAGTTGGGCATTAGGGACCCGCCCCACCCTCCGTGAGGGATGCCACCAGGGATGCACGCACTGGGAGAAAAGGGATACACAGGCAATGTTTGCCACCGATATTGCGCCGAGAGATGAAAAACTCGCCGCCTTATACCACGAGACCCGAGACGAGACCTACTTCAGCATCCTCTACAAGCGTTACCATCAACCACTCTGTCAATTTCTTGATCGCTACATCAACCCGACCCGGCGTGAGATCGACAAACCCGCCATCGTCGATGAAGTGCTAACAGCACTCCACGCAACTTGCCTCGGGGGTGAGGAGATCAGAAACGTGCAGTCCTGGCTCTATCAGACTGCTCGTGTCCGCGCTCAAGAGGCCATCCGCCACGGACAACGGAAGAAGCGTGGCGGCGGTTCCCTTCAATTCGAGCCGCTGGATAATGCGACTCCCGATCAAGGGGAAGGCCCCGTGGCAACCGCCCAGCAAAAGGACACAACCAAGGCCGTCCATGCCTGTCTCAGTAAACTTCCACCCGAAGAAAAGCAGGCAATTCAAATCGTCTACCTGAACGGACTCAACCTGAATGAGGCTGCATTGCGTCTCGGCATCAGCCGAGCAACCATTAAACGGCGCGTCCACGCTGGCCTCGAAAGGCTGCGAAAACTACTTGATACGGAAATTCTCTCACTAGGCTGACCCACCCGGCGTCGTTTTGACCCCGACTCTAATAGGAGGTCAAAACGATGAACGAAAAGTCGATCTACACCGTGTCGGTCCATCAGACCGGCAAACTCGCCACTTTCCGGCGAACCTTCCTCTACGAGCCCACCGCCGCCGACCTGATCCAGGCCATCAAAGCCAAAATCGGTCAGGTCCAGCAAGCCATCAACGAAGGCGAGGGCGACGAGGAAGACGCCGAGATGCTGAGCACCGATCTGGAGTCGCTTCAGCACTACGTCGAGGTCGTGGTCGCCGCCAAGACCATCGACTATGACCCGACGTACACCCAGCACTCCGTCAAGGTTGCGGGTGTCATCATTGGGTCCATCTGCATCGAGCGGCACACTGCCCTCGATAAACCACAACGGAGACGGAAGTGACCCGACTGGTCAACATCCGCTCCGGTGAGCCCTACGACGTATTCATCGGTCGGGGCTCGAAATGGGGCAACCCATTCCCCATCGAAGGGAAGATCACCCGCGAGAAAGCGATTGCCATGTACGAGGTCTACATCCGCCGCAACCCGAAGCTGTTGGCCGCTCTGCCCGAACTGGTTGGCAAGATGCTGGGATGCTATTGCCATCCCCTGCCCTGTCACGGCGACGTGCTGCTGAAACTGCTCAAAGAGCGAGGGCTGGAATGAATAAGCGCCATGGCCGCCGTAAGCCCTACACCGAACAAGGCATCAAGCGTCTGCCCTGTGTCCGCTGCAACGAACCCGCCACCCAGCAGTGGAAGGCGTGCGCGGATGGCCTCTGGAGGCCGATCTGCACACGCTGCGACGTGCTGCTAAACTCGCTCGTGCTGCTATTCATGCTGGACCCAGACTTTGGGGCCAAGATCAACAAGTACGAAGCCAAGATGATCCCGAACGGCTAGCGCTTCAACACGAAGGGAGCCCAAACGTGCCGCTCAAAATCCTGACCTACCCCGACGAGCGCTTGCGCGTCGTCTGCCGACCGGACTTCATCATCGAGGGTGACATCATCCAGGAGATGTTCTACCTGATGGAGGAACACGGCGGCCTGGGCCTGGCGGCCCCGCAGGTCGGCATCGACGCCCGACTGTTCGTGACCCACTGGGGTGAGGTCTTCATCAATCCACAAATCACGCAGCGAAGCTGCAAGATGCTGGTCTCCGAGGGCTGCCTGAGTCTGCCGCACCGCCAAGGTACGTTATGGCGATACAACGAAGTTGAAGTCACAGGGCGGGTCTATGTAGGTGAACAGGCGTTCGTAATCCAGCACGAGTGCGACCACCTTGACGGCAAACTCATTATCAGCTTCGAGACAATCAGAGCCGGTGACGACATCCGGGAGAGCTACCAATGATCCACAAGCACACCATCTGGGAAGTCACCGTCAAGCAGCAAAGCGGCTGCACTTGCGGTGCCTTCCACGCCTTCTATCAGGAGCAATTTCTTGGCAAGCCGACCACCGCCAAGATCGCTGAGGCCATCCGGCATGACGCCGAGATCAAACGAGCCGAGGCCAAAGCATTAGCCGGTACGCCCGATGGCGCGGGATGGTTGGAATACGCCGAGATACTTGAAGTCCTGGTCGGCGAGGTCGAGCAAGGCCGCGCGGAAATCAAGTTCCGCTCCTACAAGGTGATTGAGGCCGGCGAAATCAACAAACGTGCCATCGACATCCTCGGCCGACACGTCACCTGTACGACCATCGACGACGTGGATTTCAACCCAGACGTGCGACTCTGGTTGCAGTTCGCCGCAATGGTCTATCCCATCACCCTCGAACAAATCGAAGACTGGCTGCACAGCGACGGAGCGGGCGTGCGGCCTGACTGCAAATGGCTGGAGAAACACCTATGCCAAGTGTCCTGAAACCGTGGGTGGAAAAGCTGGGTCTGCGCCACCAGGGATGCCTCATGTCCTGCATCCGGGGCTGCGACTCCGTGCCAAAGGACGATCCGACCAAACTGCTGGTGAGGTGCCTGCGGGCGGTCCTGCTCAATTCCTACGACCCCAAGCCAAGCAGCTTCATCGACCATGTTGGCGACGAGGCGCTGCATGGGCGGATGGTAGCTGTGCTTACCAATCACGACCACTACCCGGTCCACTATTTGCTGCACCTGCTGCATGGAGCCGAGATCGTTGGCTACTGCCACCCCGAACCTGCTGTCGCCGAGCCCTGGCAGTGGTTCTACATGAAGTTGGCCCAGTGCTTCCACTTGAATGTCGAAACTGAAAAGCAACTGGACGCTCGACTCAGTGCTTGCGAAGCGCAATTCGCCGAGAATGCGAGAGTATGAAGACGATCCCTCTAACCCGCCGTCAAGTCGCCATTGTCAGCAGTATTGATTACCACTTCTTGCGGCGTTGGAATTGGTCCTTTGACGGCCGTTATGCTTTCCGAACCATTCGTCGTAATGGTCAGTATACAACTTACTACTTGCACCGCGCTGTTGCCACCCGTAAAGGTATCCCGCGCAGCATTGAAGTGGACCACCGAAATCGCATGAAACTTGACAATCGGCGGCAGAACCTTCGGCCTGCCACACGGACGCAACAATTGGGAAATGCGTGTCGCCGCACCGACAACAAGTCGGGCTACCGTGGTGTTCATTGGAACAAAGAATGCCGATGTTGGCGAGCACAAATCTGCGCGAATGGACGCCGACAACACCTCGGTTACTTTCACCGCAAGAGGGACGCTGCACTGGCATATAATGATGCCGCTTCGACTCTTTTCGGCAGCTACGCCTGGTTGAACCCTGTCTAAGAAGATGAACCAAAGGGCGTGGTGCAACAACTTCCCAGGATCGGCCGTCACCTGAGAGGTAGCATAACCGGGCCAGACAACCCGGCGATGCAGTGAGAATCCGCTGCTCCAGTTTGACTTGCGCCAGCTTCATGGTATGCTTGAAGTATGACCACCGGCCACTGATTACTTCATTCAACTAGGAGTTCAATTAGGAGTTCACCATGAAGCAGCAGACTCTATTCTCCGGCAAGTGGGTCCAGACCACTCCAATCCCTACTACCGAACCCTCCCGACCGAAGCTGCGTGGCTCACAGCCGGCCGCTTTTCAAGCGCTCAAGGACGCCAAGTGTGCGATCCTCAATGCCCCAACTGGCTGGGGCAAGAGCATCGTCATCATCTTTCTTGTTTGCTACAAGCTGCTCCGAAACCGGAAACTGCGCTGCATCATCGCGGTCCCGCAAACCTTGATTGGCCGCAACTTCGTCAACGGCGGCCGGAACGTGAACTGGTGTCTGAAGATACCTGGCATTCGGAAACTGGTGGATTGGATTGTCAACAATAACCTCTGTGACGAGCAGGCCAATGACACGATCCGGTCTCTCGTCAGCTTCCTGAAGGGGCCACACAGGCTATTCGGCAATCGGGTGCTGGTCTGCACCCACGCTACACTCGCTCACGCCTACAAGCGGCTGAAAAAGCAGCGCCGTCTCTCCCTTTTGAAGAATACAATTGTCTGGATCGACGAGGCCCATCATGTTATGAATGCGCAGATGGTTGGCCGCAAGGATACCATCAGCAATTGCATCGGTAGGCTCGTCAAATACTGTCTTGCCAAAGACAATCATGTCGGCTTGGCGACGGCCACGTTCATGCGCGGCGACCTGCGGCACATCCTCTCGGATGCGATGCAGAAGATGTTTACACGCTTCAACGTGCCGTATGATGTCTACTTTGAGACGATGCAGCCGGTGGAATCGTTCGAGTTCAATGTCGTCTGTGGTGACGTATTGAAGGCAATCGGTTCTCTCAGACACCGCCCGACCATCATCTACATTGCCAAGCGCCAAAGCCGCTACGCCGGCAGTTGCAAGTACAAGGAAGTACGGCAAATCGTTAAGACGCTTGCTCGCGGCCAGAAGGTAAGCCGCCAGGGTGCATTGATCCTTGCGGGCAATCTCAAGGTGCTTGACCTGGTGACAGAAAAAGGTCGAAGCAAGCGGAAGGCTTATCTGGACAATGGCGGCCAGGTGGACATCATCATCGCTCTTGACACCTGCAAAGAAGGCTTCGACTGGCCTGAAGCAGAGCAGTGCGTCATCATCGGCGAGCGGCACTCCATCCCGGAAATGATCCAGATGATCGGCCGCCTCTTCCGGCGATGCGAGGGGAAGAAGCACGCCGCCGTCTACCAGATTCTTCCGGCGGTTGTCTCCGACAGCAAGCGGTTCAAGGATCACTGCAACGCGAACCTGACCGTGATTTTCTCGGCCATGCTGCTGGAAGAAGTGTTCCTGCCGCTCACCTTCAGCGACGAGCCGAAGAAACGCAAACGGCGCGACATCGACCGCTTCATCTCCACACTCCCTGACACCGACACCTGGCAGTCGATCTGCCGTGACTTCCTGGCTTCCGCCCACGAGAAAGACTTCGATCAAGCGAAAAGGCTTGCCCTGTCCATCCTGAAGCGACATGGCGTCCCGAAGGCCGACTGGGAGGTGCTTTGGCGACGGCTGTGGAGCCGCTGCGCCATCATCACCCGCAGGCAGAAAGGGCTTCGTCTCGACGTACCCTTCGAGGTGCTGAAGAAGACGGACCTAACCGAAGGCTTGCTGAAACTCATGTCGGGCCTCTGTGGAGTCGAAATCTTCCAGGAACTTCGGAAGATGATCGGCCGAGAGACCGTGACAATCGAGGAGTACGTCATCCGCGCTGAGGAGTATGCCGCCCAGAATGCGGACGGCAGCTTGGAGGCGGCTGCATGAAGAGGGGAATCTTGCCGAGTATGAAATGGCTGAAGGAGCATGGAGAAGGCGGCCTTATCGCTGCGATGCAACGATACCCAGAAGCCTTTGCTCACATCAAGCAGAACAAGAGGCAGCGAACACCACAAGAGCAGATCACCCTCGCCGAGAAACTAGCAAAGAAGCATGGCGGCGTGCTGCCCGGCTCTGGATGGCTCCAAAAGAATGGCTATAGCGGACTCTATGTTGTCATGCAAAAACACCCTAGCCTCTTCAAGCACATCAAGCAGGAGAGCAAGAAGGGACGAACACCACAAGAGCAGGTCGCCCTCGCCGAGAAGCTAGCGAAGAAGCATGGCGGCATGTTGCCGAACAGCGGGTGGCTCCAAAAGAACAGTCACATCGCGCTCGACTGTGCCATGCGAAAGCACCCTCACTTCTTCAAGCACATCAAACAGATAAGCAAGCAAGGACGCACACCGAAGGAATGGGTCAATGTTGCCAAAAAATTAGCAAAGAAGCATGATGGCAGGTTGCCAGGTGACCAATGGCGTAGGAAGAATGGCTACAGCGGCCTCAGCTATGCCATGCAAAAACACCCTAACCTCTTCAAGCACATCAAGCAAGAGAGCAAGAAGGGACGAACACCACAAGAGCAGGTCGCCCTCGCCGAGAAGTTAGCGAAGAAGCATGGCGGCGTGTTGCCAAATTGCTATTGGCTACGAAAGAACGGCTACGAAGGACTCTACCAAATCATGTGGAAATATCCCCGTCTCTTCAGGCATATCAAGCAGGAGAGCAAGAAGGGACGAACACCACAAGAGTGGGTCCCAATCGCCGAGAAGCTAGCGAGGAAGCATGGCGGCGTGTTGCCAAATTGCCATTGGCTTATCAAGAACAATCATCGCGGACTCTATGTTGCCGTGCGAAAGCACCCTAGCCTCTTCAAGCACATCAAGCAGGAGAGCAAGAAGGGACGAACACCACAAGAGCAGGTCGCCCTCGCCGAGAAGCTAGCAAAGAAGCATGGTGGCAGGTTGCCGCACGTCGCGTGGCTTCAAAAGAACGGTCACACCGGGCTCAACTGTGCCATGCGAAAGCGCCCACATCTCTTCAAACACATTAAGCAAGAGAACAAGAAGGGACACACACCGGAGGAATGGGTCGCCATCGCCGAGAAACTGGTGAAGAAGCATGGTGACAGGTTGCCAAGTGACCGATGGCGTAAGAAGAATGGCTATAGCGGCCTTAGCTACGTCATGCAAAAGCACCCACATCTCTTCAAGCATCTCACACAACTCCGCAAAGCAGCATGAAGGCTCCTGGAATCCTGCCGAGCATAAGTTGGCTGTTGAAGCACGGTAAGCGCAATCTTGTTGCCGCCATGCAACGAGACCCAGAGGCATTCGCTCACATAAAACAAAACCGCCGACAACAAACACTCAGCGGAAATGTCGCCTTGGCCAAGTCGCTTGCTGAGGCACATAATGGTGTGCTGCCACATCCAAGATGGCTCCAAACAAATGGCTACCACGGTCTCTTTCATGCCTTGCGAAAATACCCTAAAGCATTCATAGGAATCAAGAAAGACAAAAAGCGCCGAAGACTCAGTGAAAACATTGCCTTGGCCAAATCACTTGCCAAGAAGCACGGCGGCCTGCTGCCAAATCCAAAATGGCTATAACAAATGGCTACAATGGTCTCGCTCAAGCCATACGAACCCGCCCTGACGCATTCGCCGGCATCAAGCAGAAGCGACTTCGAGGTATGAAGCCATGAAGAAGGCTCCTGGAATCCTGCCGAGTGTAAATTGGTTACTGAATCATGGAGAGCAAGAACTTGTTGCCGCCATGAGCAGGCACCCTGAAGCATTTGCGCACATCAAGCAAAACAGAAAGGGCGCAAAGGGGCGAACACCCAGGGAATGGGTTTGTGTCGCCAAGAGGCTAATGAAAGAGCATGGTGGTGTGCTGCCAAACAGCAAGTGGCTTCAGGAGAATGGTTACGGCGGCCTTAATATCGCCATGCGAAAGCATCCGCATCTCTTCAAACACATCAAGCAAAACAGAAAGTACAAGAAGGCGCGGACACCCAAGGAATGGATTCGTGCCATCGAGAGGCTAGCGAAGAAGCATGGCGGCGTGCTGCCAAACTGCACATGGCTCATGGCGAATGGCTACAGTAGTCTCTATGCCTTCATACGGAAGCATCCGCATCTCTTCAAGCACATCAAGCAGGATAGAAAGTACAACAAGGCGCAGACACTCGAAGAGTGGATTCATGTCGCCGAGAGGCTGGCAAAAGAGCACGGTGGCGTGCTGCCAAACTGCCAATGGCTCCGAGAAAATGGTTATGGTGGTCTCTCTCACGTCATGCGGAAGCATCCGCACCTCTTTCAGCACATCAAGCAAGCCCGACTTAACACACACGGCCAACTCGTCCAATGAAAACCTGGTCCTGTCCCAAGAAGATTCAAGCGAGAAAAGACACCATTCTCTCGCAGCCCAAACCCATCAACCAGTATTGGTCGATGGCTGGGCTCTCGACGACGGAGAACTGCGAAGTCGATCAACTCCTCAAGGCTGGCTTCATCCAACCGGAACAGTTTCACGGCGTCGAGATCAACCGCGAAGTGTACGAGGCCAACACCCAAGCCTGGCCGCATCTCGTCTGGCATCACGGGGATTTCTTCCAAGTCATGCGGCGACACCGAGACTTCAATCCTAGCCTGGTGAATGCCGACCTGATCCAGACCGTAGACACGGCCGCCGACTACATCGCCCGCATCCTCTACTTGCTGGTGCCCTTTGAGGCCATCTTGATCGCCAACTTCGTCATGGAGCACCGGGGCTACTGCTGCAATGCGGACTATGTAGTCAAGAAGCTGTCGAAATGCCCGCAGTTCAGGTACGCCATGAATCACGGCTGGGAATACGACGGCCGCTGCTACCTCTATGCGGGCACCGGCAGTGCGCGAACCATCATGGGGACATTCGTGTTTTCGTCTTTTCGGATTTGACTTTCGCCATTTTCGTGGTATTCTTGAAATAGGACCGCCAGCCGCAATTGCATTTGATCGAGAAGCCATGACTGACATCCTCCGACTCGCGGACGCCGATCTCAGCCGGCTGGCCCGCTCGATCCAGAACGAAATCGAGCGGCGGACCAGGGCTGCCGCCTCGGACGCCGGCATCGTCATCTGGGCCCAGGAAATGGCCAAGCGGGCACTGACCGTCGCCGCCGCCGGCCGACACTCCATCCTATTCGTCGGGTCGCCTGGCTGCGGCAAGACCATGCTCCGGGCGCTCGGCCTCCAGATCGGCGTGACGCAAAGCTACGAGGCCCGTTGGTGCCCGTGTGGGCGCTTCAATGATCCGACCGCAGACTGCAAGTGCAGCAGCGCCAAAATCACGTTACACGTCCGCCGGTGGCCGGTGGCCGAAATCACCGTCGAGGTGCCGCCCGTGCCATTTCGGGACCGCAACCCCCGATGGCAGGGCAGGAGCCTTGAAGACATCCGAAAGCAGATTGAAGGGGTGGAACCCGTTGACGGTGCCATCGCGGATGACGCCTACCGCAACCTGATGAAGGCTGCCGCCGCAGAACTAGGATTGACCACTGAGGAGCAGGTGACCATCGAGAAGATCGCCCGCACCATCGCCGGCCTCGATCATGCCGCCGCAGTCGGCCCGTCGCATCTCTGTGAAGCAATCAACTATCGAGCGATTCGGAGGAGCCTCCGTGACTGACCCCGAAATCCAGCACCACCTGGACGCCACCCTGCGCGGGCGGCCGAACCCGGCCGCGATCCCCGCCAAGCCCTGCCCGCCCCGGCCGCCCGTATCCAAGACGGACCAGGCCAACCCGGTCCCCGACATTTGCGAGCGGGTCCACTTCGAGGACGAGCACTGGCGGGTGGACTGCTGGATTCGCTACCAGGGCGAACAGACCTTCTTCTGCCACCGCGAGGAGGCCACACATATCGGCATCTACTCCAATTATGATGCCGCCTTAGGCTGTATCGTGGAAATCGGTGAGGTGACACGGATGGGCACCTACATCAACTGGCCCCAAAGGATCATCAACAAAGAACGTGCCTTCGCTGAGTGCATTGCCGGAGGAAGCATCCTGTGAGTATTCCCATGAAAGTAAAGACCCCTTCAGGTTACACGATCACGATAACAGCGCAGCCGCCGGCTCCGGAACTAATACCCCTGGGCACCACCGTGACCAGCATTTTGCCGGAGCGCGGCCGTGACCGTGGTATGGTGATCGGCTACAATGGCGACGAGCGCCACACGTTCTATAACAACCACTGCTACCCCTACGTCATCTTGTGGGAAAACGGCTTCTTCGAGGTCTACCACCCCGGCAGTTTCCAGGGGGCCGCCTAAATGGACCACTGGGGCTGGATCATTGCAGGCGGGGCAGCCGCAACCGGATTCCTCGCAACTTTCTGGAGCTATCTCCGCAGCCTGTGGCAGCAACTCGCCAGCCGAATCATTGTCACCTGCGAAGTACGATCGGGGCTGGCTGAAGCAGTCAGCATGTACTGCTGGCAACAGTTTCGTAGCTCCCGATTCGGTTTTCGCGCCTATACCGGTTGGTCGATGTACGTGCGGCCACGGAAGCGGGTGCAACTGATCGCAATGGAGGTGATCGGGCACGGGGGCAAACTCTACTGGCGTGGCTGGCGGCCATTGTGGCTATCCCGGATTCAGCCGGGAGAGAAGAATGCCATCCATATCAACGGCGATTGGATAAACGGCGGTCTCAAATTCACCTTCCTGCGAGGCACCTTCAATATCGACAAGCTGCTGACGGATGCCACGATGGAGTATAACCGTTTCCGAGCAGCCAGTGACGGGAACACACGATCCAGGTATCGAGTGCGACACATCTTCGGGACCGCCAACAAGCCAGCATCCCTGCTTGGAGGGGATAACCAGACCGAAGACTGCGGCTGCGAAAGCCAAACGTGGGACGCTATGAGTTCCCTGCACAACCGGGTCCTGCAATGGAACCCCGACGATCTGGGCACCAGCCGCATCAACCACGGTGACGCCCTAGCCCAACAGGCCCTTGGCCCTGAGGGTGAGATTCTGGTTGAAGAGGTACGCCGTTGGAAGACGAGCGAAGACTGGTACAAGGAACGCGGCATTCCCTGGCGGCGTGGTTGGCTTCTTCATGGAGACCCTGGCACTGGCAAGACTTCCCTGGTCCGGGCTGTAGCCGAAGACTTCGACCTGCCTATCTATGTCTTCGATCTGGCGACCCTCTACAACAACGAGTTGCAAGCCCACTGGCAGAAGATGCTCAGTGAGGTCCCCTGCATCGCCCTGATCGAAGACATTGATGCCATATTTGACGGCCGTAAGAATAATGTAGGCGGCCACCTCACTTTTGACTGCCTGCTGAATTGCCTGGATGGCGTGGAGCGAACGGATGGCGTACTGCTGATTGTTACCACCAACCACCTGGATAAACTTGATGCCGCATTCACACGACCGGGACGACTCGATCAAATCGTGGAACTGCGCGGCCTCAATGAAGATGGCCGGCGACAACTCTGCCGTCGCATCCTGAAGGAATGGCCCGATACCTGGGACGAGACAATTCGACAGGGCGGCGGCGAGACGGGCGCTCAATTCCAGGAGCGCTGCACGCAAATGGCCTTGAAACACTACTGGAGGCAACATGACTGAACAACCCAAAACCGTGCCCTGCGAAATCTGTGGCAACCCCACATCCTCCTTGTTCACGAAGCGCTGCAACAACTGCTGGGAGGTCGAGCATCGCTTGCCGACCTACCTCAAGAGCCCGAAGGGCCTGGAGTTCATCCGCGACCACCTGCCCCTGGTGGACGACTGGGTAGACGGGCACCCTGACGCCTGGGACTACGGGGCCATCCTGTGCAAGCACAATATCGAAGTGGTCTGGTGCGACACACTCGTCGATGGTGAGGGCAACAAGGTGCCTGCGGGCGACTCGACTGGCTGGGGCATGTCCTGGAAGCACGGCTACATGAGCATCGGCCAAACGACTGAGATCATCGCCCGCAAGGCGGCGGCCATGTTTGTCTGCCTCTGGCTGCGCGGCTTCTCGGCTTCGTTTGCCGACAAGCTAATGGACGGGTTCGTCGTCTTCCTGGAACGGCAGGAGTCCACGACCCTTTGCTTCCTGGCCGAGATCGACAATCTGATCGAACCGTATTTCCGCCTCACCCGGGAGGGTTTCTGCACGCGGGAAATCTTCAATCGCTACTGCGAAAAGAAGATCATCAAGGCGCTGGACGTGCAGGCGGACGAAGAAGTGATTGTCACGTTTGCAAAGAGGAGGAAGAATCCAGCATGAAAGACTACGACGACTTCGTGGCCGAGGGCTTCTATCTGCTGGTGGATGCTGTCGGCACTTTCCTCAACCTACTCTGTGCCATCTGCTACTACACCCTTGGCTGGCCATTGGCACTTTTGGGTTGGTTCACGCAACGGAGAAAGCCATGATCTTCGGCTGTCAATACTGCAGCGGCATTAAATCCTTGATCCTTGCAGGCATCCTTGCAGGCATCGCTGCCGCCTGGGGCATTTACATATTAGGGCGCGTGTTTCATTGGGGCCAGTATAAACTAAAACCCGACGAAGAGTTGATCGTCACCTTCCGCAAGGGGAGGAAGCCATGATCCTTGCCTGCCAATACTGCGGCGGCATCGAACTGCCCATGAACATCTGCCTGGACTGCGGCACGGTCCAAGGCGACTGGCCCTTGGGGTGAATGAACATGATACGCAACATGATACACTGGCTTATCCTCCTGCTCTCGCCTTTCGACAAGCCGAAGTGCAGGACGTGTCACTGGCACAACAAGCCCTGCGACGTATTCTGCAAACCGCCGCTCGGTGATTGTGTCTATACACCTGCCAACCCAAACAAGATGGGATGAACCCATGATCTTCGGCTGTCAATACTGCGGCGGCCTTGAGCCTTACATCATTGCCTGTGCCGTCGCCGCCTGGGCCTGGGGCGCTTACCGTCTGGCCCGCGTGCTTCATTGGGTCTGGTATCGGCCCCAACCGCCCTGCCAACCGTGCGGCAGCTTCATCTTCTGTGCCATCGACGACGTGCGGAAGTGTCCGAAAATCAAGCCGCGCTTCAGTCTACGCCGGCTACTACACCACCTACACCACCTGCGGAGAAAACCATGAGAATGCTCAGCAAGAATCGCCTCAAGACGCCCATCCGTGTCTGCCCCGGGGATCACGTCCGGGTGAGCAGCAAGGGAACGGTCGTTGCAGACATCAAGGTTCGCGAACCCGACACGTTCAACACGGCCTTCATCGCCGCCTTGGACCCCGGCGACATGGGCTTCGCCCGTGGCTACGTCGGCGGGATCGCCCAGGAGGAGGAGGCACTGTCGGAGGCCGGCAAGTGACAGGCAAAGAGAAGATTCGTCGAGAGGCGGCAAGGGCCGCAAGAATCGTGAGAAGTTGGCCGGCCTGGAAGCAGAACCTCCTGCTGAACAGCCTCAAGTCAACCAATGATTACTCCCGCCTTCCCATGCGCAGGCAGCGTCAGCAAACACAAGCATGATCGCCTACCACTTCACGACCTGGCTGAAATAGGCAAACACTACCGAGGAAAACCACCATGTTCGAGTATCAAGTCACCCGTGAGACGGCAGAAGAACTGCTGAATGCCGAGAGTACGTGCTATGGCGAGGGTCTGGCAGGGCTGCCACAATCTCTGTTGGAAGCAATCAAGAAGCACTTCCCCGATCTCGCGGAAAAGTGGGGATGGCTCTTTGAGGCTTCGGTTTGAGCCGATACGAATGGACCAATGATCGCCTACCACTTCACAACCTGGGAGACCTACCTACCAAAGCACCATCAAGGCCGAGGGCCTGGTGCCGGCTCCCATTGCTCCCTGCCACTTTCCGGACCTTGATCTAGTGGAGCCCTACGTCCGCGACGGCGCGATCTGGCTCTACCGCGACCGCCTGGCCGGCCACAAGCTGTTTGGAATGCTGATCTACGTCGCCATCAACCACGGCAGCGACCGTATCGTGCGCTTGCGGGTGGAGTACGACGACTGGCAGGCCGCCTCCTGGCTTGTGCTACGTGATCTGAAGGACCCAGACATCGTGAAGATGGCCCTCACGCACACGCTCGATGCCGGTGCAGGTCAGTATGGCCATCACGCTGAGCCTATTGAACTGGTTGTTTCACCCGTGCCGCCTGAGTGGATTAAACCGGACGGCGAGTGGAACCTTCTCTCTCTTGTAAATGAGCCCGCTAATGTACCGCTTTCTCCGCTGCCAGCCGCATCCAAAGTGTCCTGATCTCCAGGGCTGGTATCTCGAAGTCTGCCCTGATGACACGGAGACCGTCTGTGAGCTACACTGTGGCGTTTGCCATTTCTACTACATCAAGTTCGGGATGGACCCGCACCTGAAGCGGCACCTGAAGCCCGACAGCGAAGAAGGCATCCTGAAGAATCCCATCCGACTGGCCGCCAAGTGGCTTCAGAGCGTGGAGCACTTTCTGCTCCGAGGCGAGGCGGTCCTGGTCAACTCCAACGGCGGCCTGATGCCCCGCGACGGCGCGATCGTTCTGGCCACGGTCGAGAACGACAAGATGCAGTGGCCGGAGCACTGGGACGATGAGGTTATCACCATCTCCCGCTGGTCCGAGGCCCGCCACTACTACCTGGCCAGCAACAAGGATCGGGTCTTCGTGCCGCCGAAGTACGTCCGCTATGATGATGCCCGCCATGAAGCACTGCGGTACACGCCGGCCGACCGGATCAAGTCCAAGGAATAGGCTAGAATTGAGTATGCCCACTCGATTCATAGCGACTGTTCTGATCGGCACTACATTCCTGCTGGTCCCATTCACTGGGTCCCACGGGGATTACCCTGCCTTCTACTTGGCGGGTCACATTCTCAACTCTGAACCTGGACATCTATACGACCTGGCCCTCCAAGACAAGCTATATCATCAGTTGATTCCCGACGCCCCTGCCGATCAGCTTCTCTTCTACCCTAGTGCGCCATTCATGGCGATCCCTTTTCAGCTATTGGCCTTGCTGCCTTATGCCTGGTCCTACCTGTCTTGGCTGGGTATTGGCGCAGTGTTAGCTCTGACAAGTTTTCTGTTGCTGTGGCGAGCATGTAGGATGTCAGGTGATTGGCTGACCGCCTTGCTCGTTAGTCTTTCCTTCACACCACTACTATTAGAGGGTTGGGTTGGAGGTCAGACCACCGCCTTAGTTCTCTTCTGCCTGGCATCTGCAATCTACCTACGCTCGCGGGGCCACGTCACATGGGCAGGAATCGTACTTGCCATCCTAACCTTCAAGCCGACACTTCTGCTTCTGCTTGTGCCAATGCTCATTGTGACCCGCTCTTTCCGCGTATTGATGGGCATGGCGCTAGGCGGCCTCGGATTGGTCGCCGTTTCCCTCTGGGCTGTGGGTTATAACGGCTGCCTGCGATTTCTACACTTCCTCACCGTCTATGCTGAAGTTAAACGGCTTGCACCGGAATCCCTGCGGCCGTGGAAATACGTGGACTTGCAATCTGCGATGTACCCCGTCTTCTATCACCCGTCGCTCTGGGTATCGGTTCTGCTTGCGGTCCTGGTGCTTGTCGGAGCCGTCCTTCTGCTACGAACCTGGTGGCGTGCTACCGACTGGCGCGTTGCATGGGCCTCCGCACTGATCTGGACGCCTGTACTCAGCCCACACTTCGCCATCTACGACACCGTAGTGCTGATCCCTGCTGCACTGCTGCTTGTGAGTGCCGGCAATACGCTACGTCCTTGGACAGCCATAGTCTACGTCACGGCCTGGTTCACGCAGCCGGTCGCTATGCTGTTTGGCTTCCAGCCATTGACACTTGCTCTCAGCATAGCAGGGATCAAATGCGGATCAAACACGGATCAAGATGCAAAATGTCAGGACCTTTGCCAGAATAAGGGCATCCGGCCCGGCCGCAACAGATGACAGCCATACCCCGCGACAGTGCGTCAGGGTTGGGCCGGACGCCTCAATCCTTCTTGGCAGGCTCTACCATATTGATCTTCCCGTCAAAGATGGTAATACGCCAAAGCTGCACAATGGGGCTGCCGCCTTTCGTGGTCGAGTGGATGCGCACCACACGCTCAAAAGAAGACCGGTCATCTACAACCTTGTAGTCCATCACCGTGTAGAGGCTGATAGGATGAACACAACTTTTATTGGCCCAAAACTTCAGCCCGTCTTCACCCCGCTCCTGCGAGGTCAGCCAGTCTTGAAGCAACTGGTCTACTGCACCCTTCTCGGCCGCCTCTCTAGCCCGTATCTCTTCTAAAACATCACGGCCTGAAATTGGCGACTGTGCCCACTGCGCCCCTGCGCGGACCACAATGAAGAGGCAGAGCAGAGCAGCAAGGACGGCAAACAGTTTGAGGGCAGATTGTGGTCTCATACCGTCAAGTCTACCATTTATGCGGGGAGGGTCAAAGCCGGAGGGAGGGTCAAACCGCCGGGGGAGGGTCAAACCGCCGGGGTCAAAATGACGCTGGCCGAGGGCGCTTGGGTCCCCAATCGCGCTTAGGCGGGGCGCTTAGCATGGACCAGATGGGCATCCAGCGAGGGACTTTGACGACGTTTACACGACATCACAGCACCACTCGCAGCCCGCCGGCAGCGCCCGCAAACTCGCTACAACCGGAACAATCCGCACAAACTAACAGCCTCCAGCCCTAGACCTTCGCCAATCGCCAGAAGTCTTATAGGCGTCAGCCTCCGGAGACGATAAAATGACTGGAAGGGCTGGTCTCCATGTCCCCTCTGGGTCGGGGCCACGGCGAGCATCCGGATGCAGGCGGTCTGCATCCCTCCAACGGCCTCGATCTCACTCGCGGGCCGTTTCTTTTGCGCTAATAGTGAGATGGCACGAGAAATCAACGTCAACGCCGAAGACCGCCTAGACCTGCAAGATGCCGCCGACGCGGCTCCAGACGCCTGCGCCCTGGCCCTGCTGGAGGCCGCCTACGACGAGCGGCTGGGCCAGATCGGCGGCCGAGCCCTGATGCTGGAGCCCGTGGTTCAGATCGCTACTACGCACGGCTTCACCGGCACTGTGGACGAGGCGTCGAGATTGTTGCAGGCGAGCGGCTGGCGGGTCGAGATCGGTCACGATGGGCAGTTAGTCGCGTGGCGAGTGGGCTGAATTTCCGCCTGAAATTTTCCGTGCAAATTTTCGTCCCCGGTTAAGTCACACGGTTAAGACGCCCTGGGCCAGCGGCCAGCCGGCCCGTTGCCGTCGCTGCCCGCACGATCACTGCCTTCCGCACTACCCTCTGCACTCCTCCAACCTGGCTCCCACGCACCCCTGGCACCATCCGCGCATCCGGTCCATCTGCGCGGACCCCAAGCGCCTTCATTCCCGCTCGGGAATATCGAGCCACAGTGGGCCTCAGAAACGGAACAATGCGCATAGACGGCAGGCTCAATCTTCCCGTTCGGGAACACTGTATCCGCGCAGCGCCGCACAACCCGGGCGACCGTTAGGAATGTCGCCAGCGCAAGAAGAAGCACAAAAAGGGCATCAAGCATAGGCGCAGTATCTCCCCGTACTGTGAGCGGGCGCAGGGTTAAGCGCATACCGCCGCCCAAGTCTGGGCGGGGTAAGAGGGGCCGGGTTCGCGCACGGGCCGGCCCGGTTGTTGGTTTCTGGCACTAAGGACTCCAAGACAGGAAAGCCCGGCATCGGGCCGATCTAAACCCTCACTACCATTATATCACAAAAGTGGCGCTTGTCAAACCGCGAGAATAATTTGACTTTCGCCAAAATCGTGGTATAGTTGAGTAGTGAAACAACGCAACACCGGAGCACGCAACCATGATTACACGATCTATTGGCATTCACCCCGGCGTACCTTGGAATGGACCGCTGCCCGGAGGCGGTTATCAGGGCAAAACAGAGTGCCTTGACTGTGCCATCCAGCGCTTTGCCAAGTGGCTAAAGAAGCATTTTGACCGCCCCGTGCAAATCCGCTTCAATTCGGATCGACTCAGCGGCGGAGCCTACCTGCGCCCAGCGACGGCGAGGGGCGAAATCGGCCTAAGCGCCCAATTAGTGATCTCCGAAAGCATCAAGCGAAAGCGCGACCGCGCTTGGAAGAACGGCACCTGGCGCAGTCTGCCAGCACTGGAAGCGGAAAACTGCTGGACTGAAGAGACCCCGCTGCGTTACGCGATTCTCATTGCCCCAGAGTTTCTGCACGACCCTGACAACCTTGGCAAGCAGGAACCGGGCAGCCGATTCGGCTATTGGACAGTCAAAACACCACAAGAGGCTTACCGACTTCTCAAGCGCCTTTACAGGAGTCAACCGTGAGCCAAGCACCCCTAACCCCAACAGAAATCCGCGAAGTCTACCGGGCTATACTCTCCCGGACGCCCAACCATGACCCAGCCCGCGCCCGACAAGGCTTAGAGGCATACCTTGCCGGCCGCGACCGAATCCTACCGCGAAAGGTGAAACCATGAAAGAGAAGGGCCAAATCATCAACAGCGGCATGGGCGGGTTCCTCTGCCCTCCCGGACATCCGATGCACAACCAGAGCGTCGAAATCGACCTGCGCCGCCGGCCGAAGAATCGCGGTGGCATGAGCCTTGAGGCCGCCGCCGACTGTGAAACCCTGAATGATGTAACCCGCGCCAATGCCCGTCATCTTCTCGACAAGTGGCGCGTGCTAGATCGGCTTGCCCTCGACGCGCCCGAGGTGCAGGAGTGGATTCTGCAAGTGCTGGGCTACTTCCGGGGTTGCTACAACCTGGGCGACCCGAACGAACCCGAGGGGTGGCACGCTGACAAGCTGAGCATCGACGGGAAGATCGACCCCTTGGAGCACGCCGACCAGCACGCGGGCATCCATTTGATCCGCCAGTATTATCCCGAGTTCAAACCCACGGCCAAGCACTTTAGCGGGGCCTACTGAGGCCGGAAGCCGGAGGAGTGAGCCGTGAGAATCAACCTCACCGTGGAAGTGGAAAGCCGCGAAGCACTGGCAACGATCTTGCAGTACGGCCGGGACTATTCCCTGTTTGACTGCCGGGTCCTGCAATTTGAGATATTGCCGGACGCCAGCGCCAAACCATCCAACAAGCCGAGCAGCAAAAGGAAGGCTAAGCCGTGAGCGTCCGCAAGACACGTTTCTCCGAGTTAGGTTATGAGCAGCACGCGCCCGACTTGTGGCGTATCATCGCGCTTGACGGCAACGCCGCCGTGGGGCCGCACTACAAGAGCCAGGCCGAGCTACTTGGGGACCTGAAACGGTACGCCCGGGAGTACGGGTGTGAAGCCGCCAGACCGACCCTGCCCTACCCTCTGGACGCCTACCGCAATGCCCCAAATGGCATCGGGCCACTAGCATTCGATTGGCGAGACAACCCGGCTGCGGTGCTAATCGACTTGTGCGAAGCCTTGGAGAAAGCCGGCTTCCGATAATGCCGGCTTTGACACTCCCCTTTTTGCGGCCCGCCGGGATTTTCCTGCCGGGCCGTTTGACTTCCGCTAGTTTCGTGGTATGGTTGTATTGTGAGGCAACGTAACGCAACTTTGGAGCACGCAACCATGCAAGTGACTTTCCTGAAGAGCGGCACCGTCACCTGGACCAGCAAAAGCGGCAAGACTGAAAAGCGCTGCTACATCGACGCCGGCACCACCCTGGACCTGCGCGTTGAAAAGAACGACGGTGGGTATGAGCTATGGGATGGCAATTGGTCCATCCTAGTACCCACCGACACGGTTTGTATTGAGGGTGAAACCATTTGGGCACGAGTCGGGGATATGGGCGAGTATGAGCCCTTTTTCTCCGTCGATGAAGCGCTGGAATACCTGAACGACCTGAACGTCGGCACCGTTACCGGCTGGATCGACGGCGGGCCGGGCGTGGGCATCGAAACCGCAAACTACCACGGCTTGGATTTCATTAGCCTCTACGTCGGCGACTGCCACGCCGATCTTCTGCGCCCGCTGAACAGCGAAGAGCGGGCCGCCGTGGAGGCCGGTCTGCAAGAGGCATACATCTAGGGAGCACGCAACAATGAGAAGTACCATCCGCCACGGCGATACCATGATCGCCGTCGAATCCATCTCAGCCACCATCGACTTTGAGGAAATCCTGGATGCCACGGAAATCATCCGTGACGAGTTCAACGAAACACCCTGGGCCAATTGCGACGGCTTCGAGCACACGGCCACGCCGGAACGGCGTATGCCGGATGAAGCCGACGCCGAAGCTATGCGCGGCAACGCCTGGTGCGACCGCGAGCACGTAATCATCCAGTTAGAGCCTGGTGAAGACTGGGGCATCTACAAGCACGCCCGGGAGAACGGCGCGAGCCGGCAAGTGGCCGCCGAGTCGGTTGCCGTCTCCCGCCGCCAGACCCTCGACCAGCTTTGCCACTGGTATTCAGACGGCTGGGAGTGGTGGGGCGTCCGTTGCACCGTCAATGTCCTGGGGGATGAATACGAGGATTCCGTTTGGGGCATCGACGACGCGGGTTATGCCGAACGGGAGGTCAAGAGGGAAATCGCTCTGGGAGTGGCCGCACAACTGGAGAAAGCCGGCTACACCATAATCGGCAAGCCAGAGCCGCCAATGCGCTTGCGGGCCAGACACTATGGCATCGTGGTGTCCGTCGAAAAGGGTATCCGGCAAGAGTGGTACACGCGGGGCATGACACGCGAAGAGTGGCAAGCCGAGCACGCCCGCAACCTGGCCGCGCAGAATTGGAGAGCCGACCGATGAAAGTGAACTACTATGGCATCCGGGGGCGTTGCGGCTTCTTGCACGCCGCCTGCCTACCAGCTTTCGACCTGCACGAAAAAAGCCGCAATTTAATTTGACTTCGGCCACTTTCATGGTATAGTTGAATAGTTAAGCAACACGCAACGCAACTTTGGAGTACGCAATCATGGGTTGGACGGGAATCTACACAAGCCGACCAGCGAAGGAAATCATTACCAAGCAATTAACATTCACTAACGAAAGCGGAACCGACCGTGTGGTGGCAATCTGCTGCAAGCCCGGCGTGGCCTATATCGCATGGGAACGGAGTTATGCCGCCGGGCAAGGTTCCATGTATGACCGCAAGGTGTTCACAATCGGCACCGTTGTCCTTTACCACCGCAGCCAGGGCGAGTTCACCTATAAGACGATAACCGAGGATATGGGGCCGTGCGAAAAAGAATGCCCAGCCAGCATTCTCGGCCGCCTGTCTCCCGTGGAAGAGTTTGCCAAATCGGGAACAAGCAGCCATGAGTGGGCAACTGCCTGGCGCAATGATTGCCGAAAAGCAATTGACCGGCGAGCCAAAGCGCCCGGCGACGGGGCTACCATCCGGTTCAAGCAACCAATCACATTCACTAATGGGGACACAGTTAGCGCCTTCACCATCCATAAACAAGGCCGCAAAATACGATTTTCCGTCGCGGGTGACGGTTACGCAGCCTATCAAATTAGCGGATGGCAACAGCGGGAATATGAGGTGCTCTAATGAAAGTGAACTACTATGGCATCCGGGGGCGTTGCGGCTTCTTGCACGCCGCCTGCCTACCAGCTTTCGAGTCGGTCAATTCGCGCTATGATGCGCAGGGCTGGCCCGTAAGCCGACCGATGATCGACGCCGAGTTAGAACGGCTGGGACCGGCCCATAAGCAGCTTTGCATCCACTGCAGCAAGTCGCTACGGGCCGCTTCGCCCTACACCCCGGCAGGCATCCGGGCGGGGATGAATCAAAGCCAACGGGCCACCTATCGCAAACTGAAGGGCAACGCCCGCAAACTGGGGAGGGTCCTGGTATGGGACCACAACCCGGACGGCTGGGAATTGGAACTGATCCTAACAACCGAAGCGGATGATCCGGTTCTGCTGCATGGCCGCACAATTTTGTTTGACTCCCGGACAGAAAACGCCCTTGCCTAATTTGACTTTGGCCACTTTCGTGATATAGTTGAGTAGTTGAGGCAAACGCAACGCAACTTTGGAGCACGCAACCATGCCAACAGACCAGCTTATCACGATGCTTATTGGGCGGCTTGACGAGTTCACCCTGGCCTATATCGAGTGTGCCCTTTGGAGCACAAATGATGAATCGACGCCAGCCGGCGGGGAACCCCTCGACACAAACTACGCCGTGGATAGTTTGACCCCGGAAACCCTGGAGAGCATCGCCGCCGACTGCAAACGCTTCCAGGAAGAAAACGCCGACGATATTGCCGCCGGGCCGGATCATCCCGAGTACACCGCCGCCGCCGAGCGGGCAGGACATGACTTCTGGTTGACCCGCAATGGGCATGGGGCCGGCTTTTGGGATGGAGACTGGGGCGACGAATTGGGCGAGCGCCTGACTGCCGCCTGTAAGAAGTATGGGGAAGTCAACCTGTACGTTGGCGACGATGGACTGATCTATTCCAACTAGGGAGCACAACCATGCGCAAGACAATTACCGTCGATACCCTCCGGGGCAAGGTCAACCGTATGCTGGCCGTCCCCACAGCCAACCTAGCCGCCGATCAAAAGCAAATCCTTTGCTCCCTGCTGGAGGAAGTGTTGCACGAGACCGGCAACTACAAGGGGTTTGGCTGGCCGAACCTGACCCCGCGCCAAGCACTGGCCGTCCAGCCGGCAGACGCCGAATACTACAGCCGCCGCTATTCCTGAAAATCCGCCGCCGGCTATTTGACTTTTGCCACTTTTGTGCTATGTTTGAATAGTGAAGCAACGCAACCACCTGGAGCACGCAACCATGAGCGAGAACTACCTGCAAGACGCCGCCAATGACGCCGCTGAAACCGTTCGCAACTTCGCGGATGAAATCCTGGAGCAGCTTTTGGACAAGGACGAAGCCAGCGACGATCTTTACAACGACTACTCCAACGGGGACTCCTGGCATCACGAGAGCCACGTCGATAGGTCATACAACCTGACCGACGCCGCCGAACTGATCGACCAGCTTTCCGATTATGAGGAAACCGACAGCGGCTTGTGGGAAGGTCAACAGCCGAAAGAGGCAATTGGCACCTGCGCCGCCTTCACCTACGGCAACGCCGTCTATGACCAATGGCGCGACCTGATCGAAAAGATCAATGAGGAGGCTGCCGACATCATCAGCGACTATGACGAGAAGATTGCCGATGCCGAATTGGCAGCCGCCGATGATGAATTGGGGGTTGCCAGTGACGACGACGAAGAGAACCCCGACGTGGAAACCCTGAAGGAAGAGAAGGAAGAGGCCCTCCGCAAGCTGATCGACGAAGCCGCCGACAACGCCTAACCCTTGCCCCGGCGGCCGGCCCGTTGTCCCCTGCGGGCCGGCCGCCCTTACCCAAACACCCTTTGTGTTGCTCCCGTTGCGCCACCGCCGCCGGCTCTAGTTGCGTGGGGCCGGCGGCACTCTTTTACCCTCGACTAGCAATGACCAAACGCGAGCGACTATTGACCGACGCCAAGGCCGCCGGCTTCCAGGTCGAAAACAAGCCGGGCGGCGCAACCTACATTGTTCGCCGGCACAAGCGGACGCGCCGCATTCTAGCGGGCATCGTGCTATGGCCCAATGGAACCGCCACCCGCGCCGACGTGGCGCTTGACGCCTGCCTTGCGATTCGGACCTACGCCGAGAAACGGGCCGCCCTGGGGTTGAAACCATGATTTGCAAGATATGCCGCCAGAAGATCGGCAACCGCGAGCCGCGCAGCTACGCCAATGTCAAGCACGTGGCCGAAAGCAAGCCCCGCAAAGTCTACGCCTGCGCCGGTTGCCAAGAGGCTTTCGATGCGTGGCTGGACTCCCGGGCCGTCGATAGCGACGGCACGCCGCTGGATACCGCAAAATCGGCGGAAATCCAGCCTGCCTGATTTGACTTTCACCATTTTCGTGGTATGGTTGTGTAGTGAGGCAAACGCAACGCAACTTCGGAGCACGCAACCATGAGCTACATCTATCCGCGAGTATTCACCTGTCCAATCTGCGGCAATAAAGGCAACGGCCTTTGTCTGAAAGCATCGTGCATTGATGCGCTCAAAGCACAATCCGCAATCAAACGAAGTATCCCCGACGCCGATCTTCTCAATACTCTTGAGCGGATCAACCGGAATCACGGGCGGGGTAAAGTCATCGCCTACACCCTCGACCCCGACGATGGAAGCGGGCAGGCGGCCGGCTACGCGACCCGGCGTATCCCCGTGACTCAGACAACGGGCAGTTATGAGTACCGCCGCTTTCGTGTGGTGGGCAGCACCGTCCACTTTCTGAGGCATCAAATGAAGCTGGGGGCGAAGTGACTATGGCCTACATCTATCAAGCCGACATTTGGTGCGACGATTGCGGCCGGGCAATCTGCAAACGTCTGACCCGCGAGGGCAAGGCCCCGGCAGACCCGGCCGATGAATGGACCTATGACAGTGACTATTTTCCCAAGCGGGCGGGCGACAATGATGAAAGCGACACGCCGCAACACTGCGCCGCCGGGAAGCACTGCCTGAACACAATCGAGTTGCCGGACGGCAGCAAGATCGGGCTATTGTTTGGCGAGTTGACGCAAGATGGTGTCAACTACGTCAAAGAATCCATCGCGGAAGCGGCTGCCGGTTTCGGCAGTATCGAGGTGACGGGCCTTTGGCGGCAACACTACCGGGACAAGGGGTATGACGTATGATTACCACACGCCGACCGCTGAGAGGCAAAGCCCTCTGGGAAAAGCTAGTCCGCGAGCAAGAGCAATGGATTGCCGACTGCGGCGGGGACCTGCCCGGCTACATCACCAACTACCACGGCCGCCACAGGCGCACCGTGAAAAATGCCACGGCCATCTACAATGCCGACGTGGCCGCCCTAGCAACATATCGCAAGCGGCTGGCCGGCTGCCGCTGATAAGGAGCCCAACCATGAGACTTGACGCCACCACCACCGAAGTGGTTTCCTTTCTGCGCGACCAGGGTTTCTCCGTCAACTTCCCTATTGACGCCAACCTGGGCGACGATACCGCCCGGGTGGCCTTGAAGGGCGGGCACTACGCCAACGTGACGCGCGACGACACAGGCAGCTTGCGGGCCGCCGTGGAATGCAACACGCCGCCCGTAGAACGGCTAAGCTACCACGACCTGCTAGTCGTTTACACGGAACTGGATAAGCGTTATGACGCCATCCAGGCCCTTTGGGCAGTTGTTTGCGACGAGCCGGCTTTTGCAGCCGCGGCCCGGGAGTACACTAACACCGCCCGCAATGTGTGCCACATCCTGCACAAGATCGGTCGGATTTTGAAAGCCGAGCGGGCGGAACAGTACAGGGCCGAGATGGAAGAAATCGCCAACCGCTGCTAAAGGTCGCCACCATGCGCCATGAGTTTACCGTCCGATTCGACCGGGACCTGGAAGCAAACCGGAGCGACGCGCTACAAGCCCTCCGGCACATCCTGCAACGGACCTATGACGAGTACGGCATGGAGGGCGATTTCCTGATTCTCGACACGACCGACGCCGACGCCTTGCATCAAGCGCTGATCGACTTGCCGGCCGACGCCGCCGGAAAGATGCAACGCGCTTGGCGCAACCGCTCGAATTGTACCTGCTGGGCATGGGAGCGCTGCGCCGCTACCCTGGGCAACCGCCACCTTGCGGGCGTGATCTACGCCGCTTGCGGCATTCTCGCCGGGGAGCAATTCGACCCCGCTGGCTGGCCGGCCGAACAATGGGAAGCTCTTGCCGCACTTGTGGCCCACTACCGCAAGCACAAGCCGGACAAGGCCCTTGAACGTGGCGAATACGAACAGAGGAGGGCCGGAGCGTGAAAGACAAGACTCATCAACTACTGGCCGCCAGCACGGCCCGCCGAAAAAAAAACACCCCCGCCATATCGCGCTTACGCACCTTGCCGACACGAAAGAGGGGAAGCACCTACAGCGGCAACTCCGCAAGGCACGCAAGGCAATAGCCGAGCACCTACGCGCCATCCGCCGGAGCGACGGCCACGCGCTGGCGCGAGTGTGGGCACGAGCCACCAACTGCTAAATCCAAGAAAGCCATTTGACTTTGGCCATTTTTGTGGTATGCTTGAATAGTTAAGCAACACGCAACTTTGGAGCACGCAACCATGCCGACCATCGACGCCGCCAAGACCGAACCGCGTACCCCGATTGACGCCTACGTCATTGCCTTGGACGAAACCGACCACTACTACATCAGTGAGGCCGACCGGCCCTACATCCGGCAGATTCGCGGGGTGTACCTGTTTGACCGCAACGAGCGCACCCACTGCTGCGAACTGACCCCAAGCTACTATCTGATCCGCCTCTGGGATGAGGTGCTTCTGACTGAAGCGGGTGAGGCCCTGGACGACTTCGCCGCCGACCGACTGTATCAAGAGTATGAGTATTGCGGAGGGGACGATTGCTACGTCCACTGCCATACCATCGAAAAGCTGATCGGCGACTCCAAGCCGTTCACCGTCCACCACCACGGCGATACAGAAGTGGACGAGCAAGACGTGGACCACGACGGGCAAATGGAAGCTTTGCGCGAAGAGTTCAATTGCAATCACCCCCTCTGATCCCGTTGCCGTGGCCAGCCCGCCGCTTGAACCCCGGCGGGCCGGCCGAGAAGCCAAACCGACAAGCAAACTGTAACCTGCCCGAAAGAGAGGTGCGCCATGAAGCCGTAGCCCGCCGTTCTTGCATCTTATGAATTTAGTTCTTGGAACCCCGGCCCAACCGCCGGGGTTCCCTTTTGTGCGAAGGGTCAAAAGGCCGGGGTCAAAGGGGAGGGGTCAAAGGGGAGGGGTCAAAGGGGAGGGGTCTTCGCGCTTTGAAGTCCGGATTCGCGCTTGGCGCTTGCGCTTGGCGCTTGCGCTTACCAGCCCGACGCCGGCCCGGGGAAGCGGTCGCCCGACACGGGCCGCCCGTGGCCGTGACCGCTAACCCTCGACGCGGGCCGCTAACCCTCGACGCTGGCCGCCGATCACCGGCCGCCGCCCCGGCCCTCGACGCCGGCCGCCGGCCGCCGCCCCGGCCCTCGACGCTGATCGCCGGCCCGAGAGCGGTCGCCCTGACCCTCGACGCGGGCCGCCGATCGCCGGCCCGAGAGCGGCCACCTGACCCTCGACGCCGGCCGCCGGCCACCTGGCCCTCGACGCCGGCCGCCGGCCACCTGGCCCTCGACGCCGGCCGGCGGCAGCTTGACGACGGAGGCCGGCGGCTTGACGACGGAGGCCGGCGGCTTGACGACGGGAGGGGCATCCACTGGGCATCGGAAGCATGGTAGCGAGCGGGCCATTGACTTAGAGCCCGGCAATCAGATAGACAGTGCGTTTACACGCATCGGACATAAGAAGCCACGCAGCACGCAGACGGGTGTGATCGACCGGCAAAGCCGAGCAGCACGCGGGCGGGCAAGCAAGCGGGCGGGCGGTTGAGAACAGAACGGGCCAACAATTCTCCCTGCCGGTTTTCACCCTGAATTTTCCCTACGGTTAGTCGCGCCCGGTTAAGAGCACGGTTAGAAATCGAGGCCCTGGCCGGCCACACCCCGCACAACCGTCAAACCCGGCATTCACGCTACAACCGGCACAACCGTCATTTTCGTTCATGCCGGCTTTGACGGTATAACCGGGCAGATGATCGGCCGGGCGCGTGGCCCTCGACTCCCGGGCGGATGATCGGCGGGCGCGTGGCCCTCGACTCCCGGGCGTGGCCCTGCCCTCGACTCCAGCCCGTGGCCGGGCGTGGCCCTGCCCTCGACTCCCGGGCGGATGATCGGCGGGCGCGTGGCCCTCGATTCCCGGGCGTGGCCGGGCGTGGCCCTGCCCTCGACTCCCGGGCGGATGATCGGCGGGCGCGTGACCCTCGACTCCAGCCCGTGGCCGGGCGGATGATCGGCGGGCGCGTGGCCCTCGACTCCAGCCCGTGGCCGGGCGGATGATCGGCGGGCGCGTGGCCCTCGACGCGCAACAGAAAGGGCCGGCATAACCGGCCCAATCGTCAAAGATTGGATAGTGCGGATTGCAGGAACCGCAGGGAATAGTCTATTTCACCCGGGGGAGGTTGCGCAACCCCCACTCCCGTCATAACCCCACCGCGCGTTGTAGGGTCTGTATTCAGTACGGCCCCTGCAATCAGCACTCCCCTTCCAAACCTTGCAACCGGCCTAATGCAAGGGAACCGCAAAAGCCGGACCCTTGATATAGTCGCCAATTTTCCTTCCTTTGGCGCTAACGATACAGAAATGCTTTCCGGCACAACCGCGCCTTGCCACACGAAGCGTGGAACGCACACGTTTCAATGAATCAATAGCAATGACACGATAGTCACAACCATCAAGACCCGGAACATGCTCGCAAAGCGCATGACCATCAATTCTCGGAATCATGGCACTATCCATAAATCTCGTGCTATCGGTCACGAAGCGCACAATACGCAGCAATCCTAGCTTCGGCACGATTGTGAGAATCGACAGCTTCATCACAACTGCACCGACCGTCACAAAGCCTACCATCGCACCAACTGCACTTACCCTTCCAAGCCTTAGCACCAGCACGACCGTCATAATCGGCATGATCCCTCAGCCAGACATAAGCGTCGTGAGCCTCATGGCCCTCAAATTCCGCGAGCGCGACAGAATTGCGCTCGACAGAATAGGTGTTCAATCCGTCAAAAACGGACCAGGGCAGACGGGCGACAGAATCGGCAGAACCGATAGTCTTGCCACAACCCGTCAACCACAAAAATTCTCGCAAAGTCAGCATGATCGGAACCTCCCCTATGATCCACACGGCCGATACAACGGGCGCGACATAACTTTACGGATTTCCCGGCGCATTTGTTGCGACTCGGACACCGGCCGCAGAACCCGCAGAATCTTGCGAAGCCATTTCATCGGTACAACCCTCAAAGTGGCATCAAATCCGGCCACATTTCGCTAGAATCGACAGAAACGTCTCATTCCGCTTAGCCAGCAAACACCGCACAAACACGCGGAACCCGAAAGCCCGAATAACCATCGTGGCCCTTAGAATCACTTCGCGCTTGCAGATGAAACCTGACATTTGTTTTCCCCTCTATTCTATTATGCGCTACAATTGCGGCTTGTCAAATTGCAATTTGGAAATCCGCGCGGATTTCTCCAGCCCGTGGCCGTGGCCGGGCGGATGATCGGCGGGGCCTGCCCTCGACTCCCGGGCGTGGCCCTCGACTCCCGGGCGTGGCCCTCGACTCCCGGGCGGATGATCGGCGGGCGGGCGGGTGGCGCGTTGCGGGCGTGGCCGGGCGTGGCCGGGCGTGGCCCTCGACTCCCGGGCGGATGATCGGCGGGCGGGTGGCGCGTTGCGGGCGTGGCCGGGCGTGGCCGGGCGTGGCCGGGCGTGGCCCTCGACTCCCGGGCGGATGATCGGCGGGCGGGTGGCGCGTTGCGGGCGTGGGCCTGCCCTCGACTCCCGGGCGTGGCCGGGCGGATGATTGGCGGGCGGGCGGCGCGTTGCGGGCGTGGCCGGGTGTGGCCGGGCGTGGCCCTCGACTCCCGGGCGGATGATCGGCGGGCGGCGCGTTGCGGGTGTGGCCGGGCGTGGCCCTCGACTCCAGCCCGTGGCCGGGCGTGGCCCTCGACTCCAGCCCGTGGCCGGGCGTGGCCCTCGACTCCAGCCCGTGGCCGGGCGTGGCCGGGCGCGTGGCCGGGCGCGTGGCCGGGCGCGTGGCCGGGCGCGTGGCCGGGCGCGTGGCCGGGCGCGTGGCCCTCAACGCGCAACAGAAAGGGCCGGCATAACCGGCCCAATCCGCGCACAACGCACAAAAAGAATGACTGTTACAATCGCTCCACTTCAGCTTGCACGGATTGTGCGAACTTTTGCGCCTTTGCGGGTGGCATCAATTCCGCGGTCCACGACCACATGGTCCAGATATGCGCTTTGGACCAATAATAACGACACCCGCCGATCAAGCAGTACACTCGGCACATTTGGAATCACCCCTTCTTTCGGAATTGAAAGCGCTTGCCGGAGTCATCGACAACAACGTCAAAGCCGTTGTAATCGTTCGCTTCCAGATGATTGGCGTGACCGTAATCACCGGCAAGGATGATAGAAGCCCGCATGGCCTCAGTATACGGAAGATCGACGTAATCCACACTTTCGGCACGAACGACATAAGCCGCAAGAAGCTCCTCGATGGTACGACCCGTGCAATCCACACCATCGATACAACCGCGCAGATAGGAATGCGGCCGATTGTCCGGCAGAATCATCCGCTCCCGAACAATCCGCACACGCCGCGCAATCTCTTCGCGCAGCGCAACCGGCAATTCCGCTACTTCCGTGTAACTCGGATGAAGCGGATTTCCGACACCCTCGACACGACCGTCACGATCCAACTCAACCGCTCCAATCCCATCAATCGTCAGAGTTGCCATGATTGAACCTCCCGGTAGAATCGTCAGAATCAGTACGGCCGGCGCGGCGCCAGTATTTGTGTTTGGACCCACGCGAACCCGATAAACCCGACAGCCAGAAGAATCGCCAATGTCGTCATTTTCAACCCCTTTGCGTTGCGTTGCGTTGCGTTGCCCTCTATTCTATTATGCGCTACAATTGCGGGGTGTCAAATTGCAATTTGGAAAATCCGCGCGGATTTCTCCAGCCCGTGGCCGGGCGTTGCGGCGCGTGGCCGGGCGCGTTGCGGGCGGAGCATTGCGGGCGGAGCATTGCGGGCGGAGCATTGCGGGCGGAGCATTGCGGGCGGAGCATTGCGGGCGGAGCATTGCGGGCGGAGCATTGCGGGCGGAGCATTGCGGGCGGAGCATTGCGGGCGCGTGGCCATGGCCCTGCCCTCGACTACAGCCCGTGGCCGGGGGCCTGCCCTCGACTCCCGGGCGTGGCCCTCGACTCCCGGGCGGATGATCGGCAGGCGGGCGGCGCGTTGCGGGTGTGGGCCTGCCCTCGACTCCAGCCCGTGGCCGGGCGGCCCGTGGCCGGGCGGCCCGTGGCCGGGCGCGTGGCCGGGCGCGTGGCCGTGGCCCTGCCCTCGACTCCCGGGCGGATGATCGGCGGGCGGATGATCGGCGGGCGGATGATCGGCGGGCGGCGCGTTGCGGGTGTGGCCGGGCGGGGGCCTGCCCTCGACTCCCGGGCGGATGATCGGCGGGCGGGGCCTGCCCTCGACTCCGGCCCGTGGCCGGGCGGGGCCTGCCCTCGACTCCAGCCCGTGGCCGGGCGGCCGGGCGTGGCCCTCGACTCCAGCCCGTGGCCGCGCGGGGCCTGCCCTCGACTCCCGGGCGGATGATCGGCGGGCGGGGCCTGCCCTCGACTCCGGCCCGTGGCCGGGCGGGGGCCTGCCCTCGACTCCCGGGCGGATGATCGGCGGGCGGGGCCTGCCCTCGACTCCAGCCCGTGGCCGGGCGGGGGCCTGCCCTCGACTCCAGCCCGTGGCCGGGCGGCCGGGCCTGCCCTCGACTCCCGGGCGGATGATCGGCGGGCGGGGCCTGCCCTCGACTCCGGCCCGTGGCCGGCCCGTGGCCGGGCGGGCGGGCGGGCGGGCGGGCGGGCGGGCGG
>Ga0307377_10000889_pt1 | contig 39774 bp, 36 predicted proteins | sample TR3MG_FD_202535 | JGI IMG/M metagenome (GOLD analysis project Ga0307377, IMG submission 202535) | Soil microbial communities from Risofladan, Vaasa, Finland - TR-3 | ecosystem: Environmental > Terrestrial > Soil > Coastal area > Acid sulfate soil | place: Finland: Risofladan, Vaasa | collected...
CCTGTGAGAGCGTGGCCGCGGACGTCGCCAACGAGTACGGGTCGATCGACGTCTGGGTCTCCAACGCCGGCATCTCCAAGATGCAGGGGTTCCTCGACGTGTCCCCAGCGGACCTCGCGCGCACCTTCGAGGTCAACACCTACGGCGTCTTCTACGGTGGCCAGTCGGCGGCGCGCGCCATGATCGCCCGGGGCACGGGCGGCATCATCATCAACACCGCATCGATGGCCGCCAAGCAGGGCGGCGTGCCGTTCCTGGCCGACTACGTCGCCAGCAAGTTCGCGGTGCTCGGACTCACCCAGGCCATGGCCTTCGAACTGGCCCCGCACGGCATCCGGGTGAATTCGGTATGCCCGGGCTTCGTCGCCACGCCCATGCAGAGCCGCGAGCTCGCCTGGGAGGCGGCGCTGCGCGGCACCGACCCCGAGACCGTCCGCCAGATGTGGATCGACGACACGCCCCTGGCGCGTCTGCAGACTCCCGAGGACGTGGCCAAGGTGGTGGCGTTCCTGGCGTCGCCGGACGCGGAGTTCCTCACCGGCGAATCCATCTCGGTCAATGGCGGGGCCTTCATGGACTGACGCGACCACCGGTGACCCACCGGCTCGCGTGGTCACATCGTCGTTACCGCGACGAAATGCTCCGTACACATAGCCGACATAGGTTGTGGGAATGGGAGTCGTCTTCGAGGTTGACGCGTCGGGCGCCTGGAACGAGATGTTCTCCGCCCCTGGTCAACCCCGACCCATCTACGAACGGCTCCTGGCCGACCTCAACGCCTATCAGCTCCAGGAACTACGCCAGCGCTCGGACCAGCTCTCGCGCACCTTCATCGACCGCGGCGTGACCTTCGCCCACAGCGGCGAGGAGCGGCCCTTCCCCCTCGACCTGGTACCGCGCATCCTCGGCGCCCTGGAGTGGGACCGCCTCGCTCGGGGCATCGCCCAGCGGGTGCGGGCCCTCGAAGCATTCTTGGACGACGTTTACGGGGCCGGGCGCATCTTCGACGAGGGGCTGATGCCGCGCGCGGTCGTCACCTCGAGTCCGCACTTCTGTCGCGCGGCCGTCGGCATCGCGCCGCCCAACGGGGTGCGCGTCGCGGTGGCCGGGATCGATCTGATCCGCGACGAACACGGGAACTTCTGCGTGCTCGAGGACAACGTGCGCATCCCCTCGGGCGTGAGTTACGTCATCGAGAACCGCCGCGCCATGACCCAGGCGTTCTCCGCGCTGTTCTCCGATCACCGCGTCCACCCCGTGGACGCCTATCCGTCGCGTCTCTTCGCCGCGCTCCTCGCCGCCGCGCCGCGCAAGGCCGTCGATCCGGTCATCGTGGTGCTGAGTCCCGGCGTGCACAACGCGGCGTACTTCGAACACGTGCTGCTCGCACGCATGATGGGCGTGGAGCTCGTCGAGGGGCGCGACCTGGTCTGCCGCTCGAACCACGTGTTCATGCGCACCACCAACGGCGAGCGCGCGGTCCACGTGATCTATCGACGGGTGGACGACGACTGGCTCGATCCCCTGCAGTTCCGTCCCGACACCGTGATCGGGGTGGCCGGACTGGTCAACGCGGCGCGCGCGGGCAACGTGGTCATCTCCAACGGCATCGGCAACGGGGTCGCCGACGACAAATTGGTCTACACCTACGTGCCAGAGTTCATCCGCTTCTACCTCGGCGAGAAGCCCTTGCTCGACAATGTCGAGACGCTTCGCCTCGAGGACGCGGAGGCCCGCGCCGAGGTGCTGGGATCCCTGGCGAGCTACGTGATCAAACCGGTGGACGGTTCGGGCGGCAAGGGCATCGTCATCGGCCCCCACGCGACGAAGACCGAGTTGCGATCGTTGCGCAAGGCCATCTCCGCCGAGCCGCGTCGCTACATCGCCCAGCGACCGGTGGCCCTGTCGACGCACCCGACGTTCGTCGGCGACGCCATCGCGTCGCGCCACGTCGATTTGCGGCCCTTCGCCGTCAACGACGGTGAGGAGGTGTGGGTGTTGCCCGGCGGTCTCACGCGAGTGGCGCTGGGCGAGGGTGAGCTCATCGTGAATTCCTCGCGCGGCGGTGGCTCCAAGGACACCTGGGTCCTCAACGACGAGACCGTCGCCTTTCGCGGCGCGGTACCGCCGGCCAGCCACCGCTCGCGCCGCTATCCGCCGCCGCCGCGACAGAACGACGATTTCGACGCGCCCCAGGGCGAGCAGTGAGCCAACGATGAGCGAACGCGGCATGCTCTCACGACTGGCCGAGTCGCTGTTCTGGATCGGTCGCTACATCGAACGCGCCGACGACACCGCACGCATCGTCGACTCCTACGTGCATCGGATGGTGGAGGACCCCTTCAACGACGAGAGCGCGACGTGTCGATCACTGTTCTCCATCCTGGGGATCGAGGTGGAGATCGAACGACTGCGCGCCGCCGAGACGCTGCAGACCATCGTCTACGACGCTGAGAATCCCAATTCCATCGCGGGTGCGCTCAACGGCGCCTACGAGAACGCGCGACGGAGCCGCGACTACATCTCCTCGGAGATGTGGGTGGCACTCAACACCACCCGTAACGAGCTGCCCCTGCGCGCGGTGACGGCGCGCGAGCTGGGGTCCTCGACGTACCTGCAGTACGTGAGGGAACGCACGTCGTTGCTGGCCGGCCTCACCGACGCGACCCTGAGCCACGACGACGGGTGGCGGTTCCTGGTGCTCGGGCGCAACCTCGAACGCATCGATATGACGGCGCGGCTGCTGCGGGGACGGGTCGTGAGCGACGAGAACGCGCCGGACTGGATGGCGTTCCTGCGCGCGTCGGGCGCGATGGAGGCCTTCATGCGTAACACGCGCGAGATCAACGACGCCAACGGCGTCGCCGCGTTCTTGATGCTCGACCGCTTGTTCCCTCGCTCGGTGCTGTATTCGCTCAACTTGGCCGACGAGTGCCTCGTGGAGATTCAGCCCGTGGCCCAACGCATCAGCGCGGGCGACGCGGCCCGCCAAGCGCTGGCTCGCGCCCGCGGCACGCTGGAGTTCATCGACCCTCGCCAGTTGACCGATCAGTTGCCCGAACTCCTCGAGATGCTCGAGGCGACGTGCTTTCGCGTCACCGACGCCGTGACCGACCGGTACTTCCGCCACGAGGACGCCGTCGCCTGGAACCTCGAGGGGGGACTGTGAGCGAGCGACTGGGACTCTCGATCCGTCACGATACGGGATTCCACTACGACGGTATGGCCAAAGCGTCCTACAACGAGGCGCGCATGACGCCGCGTTCGCTGAGCACCCAGCAGGTGCAGTCCTCGCGCATCGCGGTGCGCCCGATCATCCCCGTGAGCACGCACGTCGACTACTTCGGAACGATCGTGACCTCCTTCGACATCCAAGAGACCCATCCCCAGCTCGAGGTCGAGGCGGTCTCGCAGGTGGAGAGTTGGGCCGCCCTCCTCGATTCCCCCCTGGGCTGGCACGACCTGCGCAGCGAGCGCCTCGTCGACCGCTTCTCGGAGTACCTGTGGCCCACGGCGAGGACGACCTTGGCTGGTGAGTTCACCGGTGAGCTGGAGGCGTGGCAAGGACTGAGCGACGTGCACGAGTGCGCCGAGGCCGTCTCGTCATTCGTGCGCGGTGAGGTCGCCTACGTTCCGGGCGCGACCTCGGTGTCGGCCACCGCCCAGGAGGCCTGGAGCCGGCGCAAGGGCGTGTGTCAGGACATCACGCACATCACCATCGGCCTGCTGCGACTCATGGGCGTCCCCGCGCGCTACGTGTCGGGTTACCTCTACCCGGCGATCGATCCGTTGATCGACGACGTCGTGGAGGGTCAGAGCCACGCGTGGGTCGAGTACTTCTCGGGATCGTGGACCGGCATCGATCCGACCAACGGCGTGCGAGAGAGCGAACGGCACATCATCGTGGGCTGCGGGCGTGACTACGACGACGTCGCACCCCTCAAGGGGATCTACCAGGGGCCCGCATCCACCCAGCTGGGCGTCGTGGTCGAGATTCGTCGAACGCACTGAGTCCGTCCGAGTTTTCTAGGATGGCCACATGGACCTGGAACTGAAAGATCGCACCGTCTTGATCACTGGTGGCACCGACGGCCTCGGCCTGGCGCTCGCGCGAGTACTCATCGATGAAGGCGCCAACGTCGCCGTCTGTGGGCGCGACGACCAACGACTGGCGGCGGCGCAGGACACACTGGGCCCCCGCGCGCTCTGCGTCCAAGCCGACGTCACGCGGGCCAGCGACTGCGACATGTTCCTAGAGGCGACCCTCGAACGCTTCGGTGGCCTCGACGGCGTCGTGAACAACGCCGGTCGGGCCGCGTCGTCAAGCATCGCGACCTCCTCGGACGACGCGTGGCGCGACGACTACGAACTCAAAGTGATGGCGGCGCTGCGGATCTCACGCGCGTCCTTGGTGCATCTGCGGGTGAACGCGGGAGCAATCGTCAACGTGCTCGCGGTCTCGGCTCGCACCCCGCCGGCGGGTTCAGCCCCGACGTCGGTGTCGCGCGCGGCGGGTCTCGCCTTCACCAAGTCGCTGGCCAACGAGGTGGGTCCCCTCGGCATCCGGGTCAACGCATTGCTGATAGGACTCATCGAGTCCGGACAGTGGGTCCGGCGCGCCGAGGCGACGGGCCAACCCCTCGACGACTTCTACGCGCGCTCCGCCAGCAGTGCGAACATCCCGATGGGTCGCTTCGGACGATCGCGCGAGTTCGCCGACGTGGCGGCGTTCCTCCTCTCGTCACGCGCGAGTTTCGTCACGGGTGTGGGGATCAGCGTGGACGGTGGCATGTCGCCGGTGATCTGACGTCGAAGGCACCACCGCGGAGTGCCGTGCGTGGATTCGACGTCGATCGACGACCGAGAGAGGGACGACGCGCGCGAGTGACTCGCGGGTCTCCGTCGCCAAGAGACGGACTGTTGACGCTCGTCGCGCTCGCCCTCGACGCCACGTTGATCGTCGTGGCCTCCGTCACGGAACGTGGCGGGCGTCATTCCTGATGACGCGCGACACCATGGTCGTCGCGGAGCCTAGGCCAGCGTGACCCAGCCGTACGTGACGCACAGACCCAGCGCGTTGATGAGCACGAAGCTCGTGATGATGACGCCGATGGCCACTTTGGTCGCGGTACCGCGTCGTGACCCGGTGGCGGGGGGCATGTACCATCCGGGCAGGAGTCCGCTGTCCTCGCTTCGCACGCCCCAGGGAACCGCGTGGACGTCGAGCACGGGATGGGGATCGGCGCTCAGGGCGAGCGCGGTGAGCTGCTCGTCGGTGATCGCTCCCTGTGAGATACCTTCGTCGTCCATCGTGTCCTCCTCCAGTGTCGCGGTGACGACCTCGTCGCCGTGCGCGTCGATGTTGTGAACCCCGACTCAGTCCGTGATGTCGCGCAGACCCGCGTCGAGGAATTTCTGTCGTAACCCCAACAGGTCGAGGGTGCTCTCACCCGCGGCGAGGAGTTTGCGCTGGGCGTGTTCACGGGCCTCTCGCACTCGACATTCGGCGATCACGTCGAGCGCATCCTCGCGGGCGACCACCACCACGCCATCGTCGTCGGCGATCACGACGTCACCCGGCGTCACCTGGACGCCGGCGCACACGAGGGGCACCTGCACGTTCCCCGGCGTCTCCTTGACGGTGCCGCGCGCACTGATGGCACTGGACCAGACCGCGAAGCCCATCGCCGTGAGTTCGCTCACGTCGCGCACCCCCGCGTCGATGACGAGTCCGACGACTCCTCGGGCGATCACGTGGGTGGCGAGCAATTCGCCGAAGTACCCGTCGTCACAGGGACTGCTGGGCGAGACGATCAAGAGATCGCCGGGCCGCGCGACGTCACCGGCCACGTGGATCGACGAGTTGTCGCCGGGGGCGACCTCGCAGGTGAGCGCGGTGCCCGCGACACGGTGACCGCGCACGAGTGGGCGAAGTCGCGGGTGCATCAGTCCCGTGCGGTCCTGGGCCTCGTGGATGGTGGCGACGGAGAAGGCGGCCAACGCGCGAACGTGCGAGGCATCGGCTCTCTGGGTGGTGCGATCGACGACGGCCACGGTGCTCCTTTGGATCATCTCGTGTGCGACCCCCCGGCGCGTCGCGGCGCGAGGGACCCGGTGTCAGTGATGCTATCGGAGCGACCCTCGGGGCGCGTCGAACATCTAACCTGTGGGACCGTGGAGGTATGGACGTGAACGAATCGACACCGCGTGCGCGCATCCTCGTCATCTCCCTGGGCGGCACTATCGCGTCGACGTCGAGCGGCGCGCACGAGGGCGTGGTGCCCCAACTCGGCGCGCGAGAGCTGATCGCGGCGGTCCCGGCGCTGCACGACGTCGCCGATGTCGAGGCCCTCGCCTTTCGCCAAGTGCCTTCGGGCGACCTCACGCTCGGCGACGTGGTCGCCCTGGCCCGGCGCATCGATGAGGCCCTCGCCCAGGGGGTCGACGGAGTCGTGGTGACCCAGGGCACCGACACGATCGAGGAGACCTCCTTCGCCCTCGACCTGCTGTGCGACGCCGAGGTGCCCGTGGTGGTCACGGGGGCGATGCGCAATCCCACCCTCGCGAGTCCCGACGGCCCGGGCAACCTGCTCGCCGCCGTCAGGGTCGCCGCCTCTCACGACGCACGTGGCCTGGGCTGCGTGGTCGTGCTCAACGACGAGGTGCACGCGGCGCGCTTCGTCCGTAAGACCCATTCGTCGAGCCTCGCGACCTTCCAGTCGCCCGGCGCGGGTCCTCTGGGCCGGGTGAGCGAGGAGAACGTTCGTATCGTGCTTCGCGGTCCGGCGCTCGCCCACGTGCACCTTGACGTCGACGCGGTGCCGGAGGTGGCACTGGTGAGCTGCGCTCTCGGCGACGACGGTCGACTCGTGAGGACTCTCAGCGACCTGGAGTACCGAGGTGCGGTGATCGATGGGTTCGGCGGGGGGCACGTGCCCTCGTCGATGGTCGACGCCCTCGAGGCGGCGCACCACGCGATGCCCGTGGTGCTGTGCTCGCGCACCGGAGCCGGCGAGGTGCTCGCGCACACCTACGGATTCGTGGGCTCGGAGTCGGACCTCTTGGCGCGCGGGCTCGTCGCGGGCGGTGCGCTCGACGGTCGAAAGGCTCGCGTCGCCCTCTCACTGGCGCTGGCCGCGTCGCCCGGTCGCGCCGAGGCGGTGGCCCTCTTCGCGAAGGTGCGAGACTCCTTGAGCGGCCGTTAGCTCTGGGCCGCCTTCTGGAGGTTCGCCTCCACGGCGCCCAGGTGGCGCAACATCGCCTCGCGCGCGGCGCGTCCATCGCGGTTGGCGAGCGCCTGGGCGATCTCGCGGTGCTGGGTGCGGTAGTACGCACGGCGCTCGTCGGAGTCGCTTCGCCGCTTGAGGCTTCCCCACGTCACCGAGAGGCGCGCTTCGGCGATGAAGTGATACATGTTCTCGATCAAGGGATTGTGCGACGCGTGCACGAAGGCTTGGTGCAGTGCCAGGTCCCAGCGTTCGAACTCGTCGAAGTTCGCCGCGTTGTCGCTACCGGCCAGACAGCGTTCGATCTCCTCGAAATCACTCGCGGTGGCGTTCTCGACGGTGGCCGCCAAGGCGGCGGGCTCGATCAGTAGACGCGCCGACATGACGTCGGCGGGGCTGACGTTGCCCACGACCGACGCGGCGTGCGATGGTCCGATGTCGACCCCGAGGACCGCGTGGGGGTCGCGGCGAAGGAACGTGCCGCGTCCCACCTCGCGCGACACGACGCCTTCGCTCTCGAGCATGGACATGGCGTTGCGGATGGTGGTCCGTGAGAGTCGCAGGGCCTGGGCCAGTTCGCGTTCAGTGGGCAAGCGGTGTCCGCTCTGCAGTCCGGTGTGGGTGGCCGTCATCAAGATGTTGTCGGCCACGTCCCTCAACTGATCGTTCGATACCGTGGTCACCCTCAACCTCCATCTGGGCCGCGCACGCGGTCCGTCCCTCGCCGTCCTTGGTGGCTCAGTCCACTGACACTGTAGCGACCAATCCCACCAATAGGATGAATCTATCATGAATTATGTCGAACATTTCGCTCTAGGTGATTGACAACCCGATAATTAGGCCTTATAGTTCCCTCCTGATGGATTGACCAATTCAACCAATTTGGTTGAGAATTAACGGAGGAAAACCAATGAGGTTTGCGACGATCAGGACCTCACGGGGCCTTCGCTTGCACGTCAAGGGCAGCGAGGGGTACGTCGACCTCGCCGACGCCACGGGCAACGAGGAACTCGCGACGCTGAACGGACTCGCCGGAGGTGGGGACGCGGCCCTCGAGGCCGCCCGAGCGGCGTCGACGCAGTCGGGCCAGAACTACGAGGGCACCGACTTCGGACCACTCACCCCGAACCCGCCACGGGTGCTGTGCCTGGGCGTCAACTACGCCGACCACGCCATCGAGGGAGGACGAGCGGTGCCGACGTGGCCCGAGTCGTTCGTCCGCGGTGCGGGCAGCGTGATCGGAGCCTTCGACGACCTCGTGAAGCCCGCGCTGAGTTCGCGCTTGGACTACGAGGCGGAACTAGCCATCATCATCGGCAAGGGGGGTCGTTACATCAAGGCCGAGGACGCCTACGACGCCATCTTGGGTTATTCGGTCATGAACGACGGCTCGGCGCGCGAATGGCAGCGCGCCGCCACCCAGTGGACACCGGGTAAGAACTTCGAGGGGACGATGCCGATCGGACCCGAGCTCGTCACGAACGACGAGGTCAACGTCACCGACCTCTCCATCCGCTCGCTCCTCAACGGCGAGGTGATGCAGGACTCACGAACCTCGCACATGATCGTCAGCGTGAGCCGGGCGGTGGAGTACTTCTCGTCCTTCACCACGTTGCGTCCGGGGGACGTGATCGCGAGCGGGACGCCGGGGGGCGTCGGGTTCGCGCGCACGCCGCCGGTGTGGCTCACCCCCGGTGACACCATCGAGGTGGTCATCGAGGGGATCGGGGCCATCGCCAACAAGGTGGTGGCCGAGGAGGGCGCACCGGCGGACTGGCCGTGGATGCCCTTGAAGGCGGACACGACGTCGTTCTGAGTCCGTGACTTCTGCTGTATGCAGTTAGCAGTGCGCAGTACCTAAACAACTAGGGGGGGAATACATGAATGGAAAGTCATTGATGTGGTCGGGTGCTCCGGCTACGCGATTGCGTAAGAGGTTGGCGTTGCTGGTGGCCGTCATGGCGCTGCTCGCGGCCACCATCGGATTGCCGGGGACACCGGCGCACGCTAGCTCGGCGCACGCCAGCTCGGGCGCGGCTCTGGTGATCCCGGTGGTGGCACCGTTCACCGGTGTCGACGCCGCGCTCGGACCGAAGTACGCGGTCGCCTGTCTCGCCGCGACCCAGCAGATCAACGCCGACGGAGGGATCCTCGGACACCAGATCAGCTGTAAGACGGTGGACACCCGCGGTGACCCCGCGGACGCCGTCCCGGCCGTCGGTCAGATGTACGCGACCACCAAGAACATCGCCTTCGTGATCGGTTGCACCTCCGACGAGGCGTCGACGGTCGTGCCGGTCTTCGGTTCGAACAAGACGGTCTCCTTCTGCATGACGGGCGAGTCGGAATTCGACTCGGTGAAGTTCCCGTACTTCTTCCGCCTCGTGCCGCCGGACGCCGCTGACGCGGTCGCCATGGTCGCCATCGCGAGGAACAAGGGGTACAAGAAGCTCGCTCTGGCCTTCGGTAACGACGCCGGTTCCCAGACCTTCGTCGCCCCGGCCGAAGCAGCGATCGCCAAGGCGGGTCACATGACGATCGTCTCGAACCAGACGCTCGACATCAACTCCACGACCTTCCAGTCCGAGGCCCAGGCCATCGTCACGGCCAAGCCCCAGGCGATCCTGATGGAGGCCCTCGGCGCCGCGGGCGTGGCGCTGCTGAGCGAGGTGTACCAGCTCAACGGCAAGAAGATGATTCCGGTGATCGGGACCTCGGCGATGATCGACCCGACGTTCTTCGCGGGCATGGCCAAGGCGGTCGGGACCCAGAACTTCATCAAGAACTTCGACGCGGACAACCAGATCTCCACCGGCAACACGCCGGCCTATCCGCTCTACAAGAAGTTGGTCCTGGCCCAGTCCGGCAAGGTCAAGGGCGTGGGCAACTACGCCACGCTGCTCCAGGCCAACGGCACGGTGCACCTGTACGACGCGATCAACATCGCCGCGCTGGCCATGGTGATGTCGGGGTCCACCTCGGGGTCGGTCTACAAGAACGACATCCTCGCGATCACCTCGGGTTCGCCGGGTGCGACGGTGGTGTCGTCCTACGCGGCCGGTGTGCGGGCGCTCAAGGCCCACAAGAAGATCAAGTACCTGGGGGTCGGCGGCACGTACCACTTCGACGCCTACCACACGTCGTTCGGGGCCTTCGAGGACGCCCGTTACACGGCGTCGGGTTCCACGTACAACGCGGGTACCTTGAACGCGGCGCTGCTCAACAGCCTCAAGGCCGCCCTGTAGGTCCGGACGTGGCCGCGGCGACCGTCAAGGCGCCGCGGCCACGTCCGGACTCGCGCTCCGAGCCGGCCCCTCCCCAGGGCGGCACTCGGACTCGACACATCGCAACAAACCGTCGCATCACTCGACTCGCATTCGATTCGTAAAGGAACATTGATTTCCCTTGAGTGTCTTCATGTCATCACTGGGGTTCGGCCTGATCTCGGCGGCGGTCCTCGCCATCGCCACCGTGGGCTTCACCATGCAGTTCGCCGTCACCAACGTCTTGAACCTGGCCTACGGATCCATCATGATCAATAGCGCCTTCGTGTCGTACTACGTCAACCAGCACGGGGTCACCGCGTGGGTGGCCCTGGTCGGGGGAGTCCTTACGGGAGCGATCGCCTCGTGGCTGCTCAACCGATTCATCTACACCCCCTTCCAGAAGCGCAACCTCGCCCCGATCACCGTGGTGATCGTCTCGCTCGGCGTCGACCTGATGGGCACCTTCGGCCTCCAGGCCATCGTCGGCGGCGGCTACGTGTCCTTCACCCAGAACCAGGGTTCGGAGTACCACTTCGCCGGGCTCCTCCTGTCGAGTCTGCAACTCATCATCATCGGGCTCTGCGCGGCGGTGCTCGTCGGTGTGCACGGTCTGCTCAAGTACACGCGACTGGGCAAGGCCATGCGCGCGACGTCGGCCAACCGCAACCTGGCGCGAAACTCGGGGATCAAGACCAACTACATCATCTCGACGACCTGGTTGATCTCCGGCGCCCTGTGCGGGCTCGCGGGGACGGTGTTCGCCATGAACGCGGGCGTCTTCGAGGCCACCAGTGCCCAGCTCTACATCGTCTTGTTGCTCGCCGCGATGTTCCTCGGCGGCCCGGGCGAACCCTACGGCGCGATGTTCGGCGCGATCACCATCGGCGTGGCGACCGAGGTCAGCGCCGCCTACATCAATCCTGACTACAAAGACGTCATCGCGTTCGTCGTCCTGATCGCGATGTTGATGTTCCGCCCCTTTGGAATCTTCGGAAGCGAGAAGACGAACTAATGCCCAGTTACGGCTACTACGTTGCAATCATCCTGGTCTACGCGTCGGTGGACGCGATGGCCTGCTTGGGGCTCAACCTGGAGTTCGGTGTCGCCGGCATCTCCAATTTCGGCTACATCATCTTCCAATCGGCCGGTGCCTACGCCGCCGCCGTCCTCTCGATGCCCAGTGCGGCGTCCTCGAACGGCGGGTTCCAGAAATACGTGTTGGGCTGGCACCTGCCCTGGCCGTTCCCGTGGATCGGTGCGGCCATCGCGGGTGGACTCCTCGCGGTGCCCTTCGTCTTCATCGTGGGCAAACGGCTCCGTGGCGACTTCGCGGCCGTGGGTCTCCTGGTGTCGGCGGTGCTGCTCAACGTCCTGGTGAAGAACTACGTGCCGTTCCTCAACGGCGACGCGGGCATCTCACTGGTGCCCGCGCCCTTCCAAAGCCACTTCAATCCCCAGAACCTGAGTTACCAGTTCGCCTACGGCGCGGTGGCGATCATCCTGACGGTCGGCGTCTACTTCGTGGTCAAACTGGTCACCGAATCGCCCTACGGGCGCTCGTTGCGCGCCATGCGCGACAACGACATCGTCGCGGACTCCCTGGGCAAGGACCTGCGCAAGCAACGCACCAGCATCCTGATCCTGGGCGGCATGATCGCCGGGCTCTCGGGGGCCATCCTGGTGCAGTTCATCACCCTGTGGGCCCCGGGGGCCTGGGGCTACGCCGAGACGATCGTGCTGTTCGCGGCCATCATCATCGGCGGCGCGGGCAACCACAAGGGCGCCGTCCTCGGCGCCATCCTGGTGCCCGTGGGCTTCGAGGAGATCACCCGTTACCTTCCCCCGCTGGGCAATCCCGAACTGGTGCCCGCCCTCGAGTGGGTGTCGATCGGACTCCTCATCGTCCTCTTCCTCTGGTTCCGCCCGGACGGCATCTTGCCCGAACGGCGCCGCATCCTGAGCGGCGACAAGAACGCCCCGGCGCCGGCGCCCACGGTGGCCGACGACGAATCCGACGCACTCATCAAGATCGGCGACCTGCAGAAGTTGAACTTCCGCGAGCTCCTGCGACTGGGCGAGCCCGTCAACGACCACCGCGTCATCCTGTCGACCAATGCCCTCACCAAGACGTTCAACACCGTGACGGTCGTCTCGGACGTCACCATCGCGATCCACCAGGGCCGCCTGACCGGGATGATCGGGCCCAACGGCGCCGGCAAGTCCACCACGCTCGCGATGCTGGCCGGCACCCTGGCGTCGTCGTCGGGACAGATCTTCTACGAGGGCAAGGACATCACCTCGATGCCCTCGGACAAGCGAGCCCTGGCCGGCATCGTGCGGACCTTCCAACTGGCGAGCGAGTTCAAGAAGCTCACGGTGCTCGAGAACCTGGTGTGCGCGATCCCGAACCAGTCGGGCGACACCTTCTTCGGCTCCCTGCGCGGCAAGCGCTACTGGGGTACCGAGGATCGCGACAACATCGAACGCGCCAAGGAGGTGCTCGAAGGGTTCGGGCTCACCCAGTACGCCGATGCCTACGCGGGCGGCCTCTCGGGCGGCCAACGCCGACTCGTCGAAATCATGCGCGCGCTGCTGGCCGAGCCCAAGGTGCTGTTGCTCGACGAGCCGATGGCGGGCGTGCACCCCAATCTGGCCCACAAGATCGGCGACCAGTTGACGAAGTTGTGCGAAGGCGGTATGACCATTGTGATGGTGGAACACGAACTCTCGATCATGGACGCCTTCTGCGATCCGGTCATCGTTCTCGCCGAGGGTCAGGTGTTGGCCCAGGGCACCATGTCGGAGCTTCGTCAGAGGGAAGAAGTAGTGGAGGCGTACCTTGTCGGTTGAACTGTCAAAGAAGGGTCAGGTCCTCACGGCCTCCGGTGTCGCGGCGGGCTACGACGGCCGCGCCATCGTCAGTGGCATCGACATCGAGGCCACGCCCGGCAAGGTGATCTCCATCGTCGGACCCAACGGGTCGGGCAAGTCGACGTTGCTCAAATCCCTCGTCGGGGTGGTGCGGGTTCTCGACGGCACCGTCAAGGTGGGTGACGCGGTGATCACGAATATGCCCTCGGAGGAGGTGGCCAAGATCGGTGTGGGCTACGTCCCCCAGATCGACGACGTCTTCCCGCCGTTGTCGGTCAAGGAGAACCTCGAGATCGGTGGGTACCTCTTGAAGCGTCACGAGATCCATGGGCGCATCGACGCGGTCCTCGAGTTCTTCCCCAAGCTCAAGGCCATGATGGGCCGCAAGGCGGGCAAGCTCTCGGGTGGTGAGCGAAAGATGTTGGCCATGGGACGAGTACTCATGCTCTCGCCCTCGGTCCTCGTGCTCGACGAACCCACCGCCAATCTGGCCCCAATCGTCGCGACGCAACTGCTCGAGGAGTACATCCGCGGTTTCGCCGACTTCGGCTCGACGGTGCTGTTGGTCGAGCAACGCGCCAAGGCGGCGCTGCGCATCTCGGACTGGACCTACGTGCTCGGGGGCGGACGAGTCGTGCTCGATGGTGCGCCCGAGGACCTCTCGCAGAACCCGATCTTCATCGAGTCCTTCCTCGGTGGCGGTGCCGCCGCGCGCGCTCCCAAGGACTGACGGCGATCCAGTCGAGTTTCGTCGCTCACGTAGACTCTCTCGCGTGACCAATTCAACTGCCACCATTGTCGTCTGCGACGGGGACGAGACGGGACAAGAGCTCCTCGATGAGTCCCTGCGCGCCATGACTCCCGAGCTGCTCGGTGTCAATCTGCACTTCGTCAACTACGACATGTCGCTCGAGAACCGGCGACGCACCAACAACGACGTGGTGCGCGAGGCCGCCGCCGCGATGGTCGAGACCGGACTCGGACTCAAGGCGGCGACCATCACACCGCCCGAGATCGGTGGCGTCGGATCACCGAACCGCCTGCTGCGCGAAGGCATCGGTGGATCGGTCATCGTGCGCACGGGACGTCGGATCCCCGGTGTGACGCCGCCGGTGGTGGGCACCAACACGCCGATCATCGTGGTGCGCATGGCGGTCGGCGACGCCTACGGCGCGGCCGAAGGTCGCGACGGCGATTCCGGGCAGCCGGGTGAGACGGCCTGGCGCACCGAGAAGATCGAACGCTCGGTGTGCACCAGCGTCGCCGAGTACGCCTTCGTCGCGGCCGAGGCCAGCGGTGGCCTCGTCTACGGCGGGCCCAAGTGGACCGTGTCGCCCACCTACGAGGGCATGTTGAAGGAGGAGATGGACGCCGCAGCCGCACGTCACCCCTCCGTCACCTATCGTCCGGCCCTCATCGACACCACCTACGCGGGTCTGATGACCGAGATCCACGAACGCACTCTCGTCATCCCGGCGCTCAACCGCGACGGTGACTGCCTGAGCGACCTGGTGCTGGCGATGTTCGGATCGATCGCCGGCGCGGAGTCGGTCCTATTGTCCCTCGACGAGAACTTGCGACCCAGGGTGGCCATGGCCGAGGCACCCCACGGCACGGCGCCGTCCCTGCAGGGCAAGAACGTCGCCAACCCCATGGCCATGCTGTTGGCCGGTGCGGCACTGCTCGACCAGGCGGCGTCCAAGTTCGCCGACCCGGCGTTCCACGACGCGGGCACTCGCCTGCGCAACGCCACGCTCGAGGGCGCGGCCGAGGGGTATCGCACCTTCGATCTGGGCGGCGACTCCTCCACCAGCGGTGTCGTCGACGACGTCATCGTGCGCCTGCGCGCGACGAAGTAAGCCCTCGCGCTAGGCGCCCATCGCGAGTTTGATGGTGGTCACCGCTCCGATGGTGATGACCATGGCGCGTACCGCCTTGGGCGACACCCGTCGGATGAGCAGCGTCCCGAGCCAACCGCCCACCAGCGCGCCCACCAACAGCACGATGACGGCCTGCACGTCGAGGTGGCCGCGGATCACGAAGACCACACCGGCCACCGTGTTGATCAAGAGTGATAACGCCACCCTGAGACCTTGGAGGACGTTGAGGTCGTAGGGGACGGTCAGGGCCATCACGGCGAGCAGGACGATGCCGAGACCCGCGCCGAAGTAGCCGCCGTACACCGAGGCGATGAAGATGCCCGCGAACAGCGAGCGACGCCGCACCTCGCCGGGGTGCTGGCTGCGTTCCATCTTGGCGAGCATCTTCGTCACGCGCGGGGAGATCGCGAAGAGGACGGTCGCCATGCCGATCAACCACGGGACGACGATGGAGAAGGTGTGATTGCTACCCACGAGCAGTAATGCGGTCCCCACGCCGGAACCCAGGATGCACGTGGGCACCAGCTCGCGCAGCAGGCGCCGATGGATCTTGAGTTCTCGGCGAAAGCCGCGGATGCCGCCGAAGGTGCTCGGGAGGATGCCCACCGACGAGGACATGTTGGCGGTGAGCGAAGGGAGTCCGAGTGCCAAAAGAGTCGGAAAACTGAGGAAAGTTCCACCGCCGGCGATGCCGTTGGAGATGCCCGCGGCGCACCCGGCGACGAAGATGATCACGATCTTCAAGAAGAGTGGGACAGTGGCGGCCAGCACTCTTGAATTCTACCGAGATAAAGCGTGTGAATAGGGAAAATTACCGGGAAATCTCCGGGCCGCCGCGGTGTCGCAATGGTCGAATTGGTCGGCGTCGGATGCCACGGAGATCCGACGCCGCGTCGGCGTGGTCGACCGCGGCGTCGGGAGGGCACTATTGCATCTTTCATCACACACCTGGTTATTTAGTGATGAAAGAATCCGCCGGCGTCCACGCGCTGCGCGACCCGCAACCCCGCCCACGCGAGATTGTCAACGAATCTTCGCGCAGGTCTTAAAGGGTTCTTAGGGCGACACATTAGAACTGCACGGTGAACTTTCCGTCCTCGATGTCGCTGGTCCCACGCCGTCCACCTCTTCGCCGGTGGCGGCGCGCCGCGGGGATCGAGTTGGTCCGATGAGGATCGGCTGGTTCGCCACGGCCACGGCGGCGGTGGCGACCGTGGCGGTGGCGATGGTCGTGACGTCGGGTGCGGCCACGACGTCGACGGGCAACGGCGCCTCGACGCCCGCGGCGTCGAGTTCGTCCCCCGCATCCCCCGCCGTAGTGACGAAACTGGCGACGCTCGCGAGCCCCACCAACATCGCGCCCTTCGTCAGCCCCGCCGTGGCCGGCGAGGGCGTCTATCGTCCGGCGGGTCGCACGGTCCAGGGTCACAGCGCCATCTTCACGACGACGGTGCGTCCCCTCGACAACCCGATGACCGTCGCCGGGGTGGCGTGGATCGATCCGCGCCTGTTGAGCGCGCGGCTCTACTCGGGCAGCCTGAGCCCGGGCGGCTTCTTCTGGAAGTACACGGCCCCGGTGTCGCGCGCCGCGTCGCAGACGCTGGTCGCGGCCTTCAGCGGCGGCTTCTTGTTGAAGGACTCCCACGGCGGCTACCTGAGCGAGGGTCATCTCGTGGCACCCTTGGTCAACGGGGCGGCGTCCTTGGTCATCTACAAGAACGGCGCCATGACCGTCGGCCAGTGGGGACGCGACGTCAGCATGAACGCGAACGTCGCCGCGGTGCGACAGAACCTCACCCTCCTCGTGGACCACGGCGCCCCGGTGGCGGGGCTCCAGGCCAACGACATCGCGCGATGGGGTTACTCGCTGAACAACCAGATCGACACGCCCCGTTCGGGCCTCGGCGTCACCGCCAGTGGCGCCCTGGTCTACGTGGAGGGGGAGATGAACATCGTCGACCTGGCGCGGATCCTCGTGCGCGCCGGCGCGGTGCGCGCGATGGTGCTCGACATGAACCCCCTGTGGCCCGTCTTCGCCACGTATCAACCGTCGACGCCCACGGGGTACGCGACGCCCAGCAACGGTCGCGACCTCACGCCGACGATGGTGCAGACGCCGGGTCGGTTCTTTCAGACCGCGTACTCGCGCGACTTCGTGACGCTCTCGGCCCGCTAGTCCCCTCCGTCGATCACGCCGCGACGGCGTAGCATCGACTCGTGCAACTGAGCGTCGTCATCCTGCCCTGCGCCCGGTGGCAGGAGGCGCGCACGCACTGGACGGCGGCCGACGAGTGGGGACTGAACGCCGGCTACACCTATGACCATCTCTCGTGGCGGTCCTTTCGCGACGCCGCCTGGTTCTCGATGGTCCCGACGTTGACCGCGGCCGCGACCGTGACGTCGAGGTTGCGACTCGGCCCCCTGGTCACGTCGGCGAACTTCCGGCACCCACTGGTGTTGACGAAGGACCTGATCGCGATCGACGACATCTCCCAGGGTCGCTTGAACGTCGGCATCGGGGCGGGCGGCACCGGCTACGACGCGACCACCCTGGGCCACGCACCGTGGTCGCGCACGGAGCGCCACGAGCGCTTCGTCGAGTTCGCGACGGCGGTCGAGCGCCTGCTGCGCGAACCGAGTTCGACGTTGAACGGTCGCTACTACCCGGTCGTCGATTCGCGCCAGATCCCGGGTCCGCGCCAGTCGCCGCGTCCGCCGATCTATCTGAGCGCGCTCGGCCCGAAGTCGATGGCGCTGACCGCCGAGATGGCCGACGGCTGGGTGAGTTTCGCCGACGCCGCACGCTCGGGTGACACCTCCACCCACGAATTCATGTCCGCCCAGGTCGCATCCATGAATTCCGCACTCGCGCGCCGCGAGCGCGATCCGGGTTCGCTACATCGGGTGTTGCTGCATTTCGAGGGTGACGAGACGCCGCTTGCCTCCTACGAGGCGTTCCTCGACTGGGCCGGGCGATACCGCGAGCTGGGCTTCGACGAGGTCGTCGTCCATTGGCCGGTGCCCGATTCGCCCTTCGCCTGTGACGACACGGTCTTCGAAGAGATCTGCCGTGAGGGCGCACTCGCCCTGGCGACCTGGTAGGGGCGTCAGTCCGATCCGAGCAGATACATGCGCTGGGCCGCCTGGGAGAGTTGCTCGCGCGCGCGAGGGTGCGCGGCGTGCGCGATGAGCGAGAGGGCCTGGGACTTCTGGGAGAAGCCGAAGATCGGCGCCACGCCCTGTTCGGTCACGATGGCCGAGTGCTGGAACGAGCAGACCGGATTGTCGAGGAGCGGGACGATGTTCGACGCGTCGGTCTTGTCGTGCCAACTGCGCAAGGCGAGCACCGCCTGCCCGCCGCGCGAGTGCAGGGCGCCCGACACGAAGTCGGGCTGTCCGCCGAATCCCGAGTAGATCCGTCCACGCACGAAACTGGCGTTGGACTGGGCGTAGAGGTCCACCTGGAGGGCGGTGTTGATCGAGAGCATGGCGGGTTGGTCGGCGATACGCGCCGGATTGTTCGCCACCTCGGTGCGGCGCATGACCAGACGTGGATTCTCGTCGGCCCATTCGTAGAGCTCGGGCGTCCCGAAGAGGAACGTACTGGTCATGACGCGGTTCACGTCGATCGCCCCCGCGTGGTCCAGGCGCATGATGCCGTCGCTGACCATCTCGGACCAGACGCCCAGGTGGCGCCGGTGGTGCATCTGGTCCAGCGCCGCATCGGGGAGCAGACCAATCCCCAACTGCAGGGTCGCTCCGTCGGTACACAGCGACGCCACGCTCTCGCCGATCACGCGAGCGGCGTCGTCGACCACCCTCTCGTCGGGTGAGGGGAGTACTGACTCGACCTCGATCGCCAGATCGACGTCGTCGATGACGATCTCGGAGTCACCGAAGGTGTAGGGCATCTGAGGGTTGAGTTGGGCGATCACCAGACCACCGCGGCGGCGCACCTCCTCGATGGCGGCTGGCAGGAGGTTCGTCTCGATGCCCAGTGAGACCTTGCCGTTTCGCGGTGTGGACGTCTGGATCATCACGACGTCGGGCGGCCGGCTGGTGGCGAACAGCCGAGGGACCAGTGAGAGCCGCATGGGTAGATACTTGAGGTCGTCGTCCTGGCGCACGCCCGCGCCGACGAAGGGTGTCTCGGTGACGATGCCCTCGCGCCGCGGCCAGCCCGCCTGGGGGTTCAAGACGAAGAAGCGAAAGACCGGGATCTTCGAGGCCGCCAGGTGCACCAACTCCCACGGCGTCGCGAAGTTCCCCGATACGACGATGCGTGGTTCATTGGGGGCGAGACCCTCGAGTCGTTCGGCGACCAGCGCCTGCGATACCACCTGCATAGCAACACCTTTCTCGTACTTCCAGTGTCGCAGGCGGCGCACCGCGCGCTCGCGGATTCACGTCGATTTAGGTATTTGGACCCCGCAGTGATGGGAGTGATCGAAGGACGGAATCGTCCTAGGCCTGAGCGGTGGCCCCGTTGCTCGCCGACTCGCGCTCGTTCGCTTCCTGGGCGATCTGGCGGTGGATCTCCTCCATGTCCAGCGCCGCGGCCTTCTGCACCAGGTCGACGAGAGCCGATTCGGGCAGTGCCCCCGCCTGACTGAAGATGACGACCTGATCACGGATGATCATCAGCGTCGGGATGGACATGATGTTGAACGACGCCGCGAGCGCCTGTTCGGCCTCGGTGTCGACCTTGGCGAACACCGCGTCGGGGTATTGCGCCGAGACCTTCTCGTAGGTCGGCGCGAAACTGCGGCACGGACCGCACCACGCCGCCCAGAAGTCGATGAGGACCAGATCGTTGGACCTCACGACCTCCTCGAAGTTCTCCCCGGTGATTGTTACTGTCGCCATGTCGGCCTCCTCGCAGTGTTGCGTCCTAGCCTAACGAACGCTTGAGCCAGTATACCCACTGGGGTATACGGCGTGACGGCGGCTGGTCGACCTAGACGGTACCGGAGGTGAGCGCCGGTGTGGCGGCGTCGGCGTCGGCGTCGCCGTTCGAGTCCCGGTGGGTGGCGTGCGGGTGCGTCGGATTGAGCCAGTCGATGACGTCGCGTGCGCTGTAGTCGTCACGCCCCACGAGGAGCACCGCGATCTCGTTGATGCGATCGCCGCTGGTCACGATGGGTGCCTCGACGTAGCCGTTGGGCCGCACCTGGGCGAGACCGCACGTGGCCATCAGTCCGTTGCACAGACAGGTGGTGGCCACCGCATCGTCGGGCGAGCCGCCCTTCCTCTCGTAGACGGCCAGGGGTTCGGCCGCGCATCGGTACGCCGTCGCTCCGTGCTCGTCGAGATAGGCCTCGCGCAGATAGCCGAGGTCGCAGCGCCGCGGGCGTTGGGCGTAGGTCACGGGGTCCGCGATGGTGCCCGGCAGGTCGACCACCTTGAAGGGGTAGCCCGTGGACGAGGCCGTCGTGGACGTGGTGACCTCGAGGGACTCGTGCGACATCGTCTCGAGAACCCGGTGGCGAAGTCCCGATTCCATCCCCGATTCCTGGCAGTAGGCGAACATCGTTCCGACTTGCACACCCGCGGCACCCAGCGCCAGAGCCTCGCGCACGTGCGAGGCGGCGGTCACGCCGCCCCCGATCCAAAAGGGCACGCCCAGATCACGCATGACCGCGAAGTCGACCTCGTCTCGGGGTCCGTAGACCGGTCCGCCGTGTTCGTCGAGGGCGTAGGCGCCGCGCGGGGGCGCATTGTGGCCCCCGGCGCTCGGCCGCTCCACGACGAAGCCGTCGACGGGCCCGTTGCTGCGCTTGAAGAGGGCCGTGGCCAGGACGTGCGAGGACACGATGCCCACGAACTTGGGGCGCGTCAGCACCGAGTCGGAGAGGAACGGTGCGGGGTCGAAGGTGAGCGAGGAGGCGGGGTGCTCACTGGTGGCGCCGGTGACGACGAAGGGCAGTGTGGTGCGTCGGCCGTGGACCAGGTCGTCGATGACCCCAGGGATGTGGGTGGGGACGCCCGCTCCCATCATCACGTAGTCGACGCCGGCGAGAATGGCGCCGCACAATGACGCCGCCGTGGGGATCTGCACCTTGGTCAAGAGATTGATGCCGACCAGTCCGCTGTGGCCGGACTTGGCCAGGGCGACCTCGACGAAACTCGCGAGCACCACGAGGTCCAGGGCGCGACGCGGACTGCGATCACTCAGCATCGCCAGACTTCGGTACGGGGCGCCGGCAATCCGGCGCACGGTGGCGAAGCGCCGCAGGGCGTCCTCGACGACGCCCTGAACGGGAAACCGGTCCAAGACGGCCCGCAGCGCGTCGTCGACGCCGTGGTCCTGGAGCCGACGCACGAACACGCTGTCGATGGCCGTCCCCGAGACGACGCCGAGTTGTCCGGCGCTCGACACGGCGCGCGCGAGTCGCCAGTTGGAGATGGCGATCCCCATGCCACCTTGGATGAGCCAGGGGTTCTTGCCTGCCTGAGTCGGAGTCGTGTTCATGCACTGACCCTTCGTGCCTGCGAGACGATCGTCTCCGTACGGCGTCACCACAGTCTACGTCACGTCCCGACATCATTTGGATACGAACGATCTGGTGCGCCCCAGCGCGCGGGCGGGCGGCCCGCGAACAGGGAAGGGGCCCGAGGGCGGTAACATCACCGGTGATCAAGTGAGGATCCCTATGACCGCCACCGTCGACGTCCTTGTCAATGGCTACGCGCACGATCGCGTCGCCTCCAGTGTCGTGCTGGTGCGCGAGAACGACGTCGTCATCGTCGTCGATCCGGGCATGGTGGCCGACCGTCGTCTGATCGTGGACCCCCTGGAGCGCCTCGGTGTGCACCCCGATGACGTGACCGACGTCATCTTCTCGCATCACCACCCCGACCACACCCTCAACGCCGCCCTCTTTCTCAACGCGCGCTTCCACGACGTCTGGGCCACCTACTTCAACGACGACTGGGGTGAGCGCACCGACGTCATCGTGGGTGCACCATCGGTACGCCTGCTCGACACGCCCGGACACACGGCCCAGGACATCTCGACCCTCATCGAGACGGCACAGGGCCTGGTCGTCTGCACGCACCTGTGGTGGTCGGTCGAAGGACCCGCCATCGACCCTCGGGCCGAGGACCAGGAGCAGCTCGACGCCTCGCGGGCGTTGGTGCTCGCCCTCGATCCGGTCATGGTGGTCCCGGGCCACGGCGCACCGTTCGCGCCCAGTGCGCTGAGGTCCTGAGTCGATGCGCGGTTGGCCAGGTCGATGATGGCGCCGCGCGTGCTCACGGTGATCATGAGGAGTCGCGCGCTCATGTGGCTGATCTTCCTGGTCTACTTCGCACTCTTCCTGGCGGTCGACGCGGTGTCGAAGGTGGCGGGTGACGTGATCCTCGTCGGCGGGACGCTCGCGCTCGCCGTCATCTTCGTGGCGTTGCGTCCCAAGACGGGAAAGTGGTCGTTCTCGACGCACTGCCAGCAGTGCGACGCCTCGCTGCAGGGAGCCGCGGGATTCCCCCGGTCGACGTGCGCGCAGTGTGGTCACCGCCAGTCGTGGGCGCGGGCGAAGGACTAAGACGTATTGACGTTCATCGATGAATTGCGTAGTATTACATCGATGACCATCAATACAAGGAGCCATGATGTCGCGTCTGCAACTCGCCCTCAACGTGTCGGATCTTGAGGAATCCATCGCGTTCTACTCGTCGTTCTTCAAGACCGCGCCGGCCAAGGTTCGCCCGGGCTACGCCAACTTCGCGGTGAGCGACCCCCCGTTGAAGCTGGTGCTCATCGAGAATCCCACCCAGGCCGGCAGCATCAATCACCTCGGGGTGGAGGTCTTCTCCGTGGACGAAGTGCTCAAGGCCACCGCGTACCTCGGCGAACGTGGGTTCGCCACCGAGGTCGAGGAGCAGTCGACCTGTTGCTTCGCGGTGCAGGACAAGGTGTGGGTCGACGGTCCCGACGGATCGCGCTGGGAGGTCTACACGGTCCTCGCCGACGCCCCCGACGCTCCCGATCTCGCGCGAGACGAGACGTGCTGCGGGCCCGCGGCGAACGACCAGGCGGTCACGATCGGCTGACGCGGCGTCGTGCGCGACGCCCGGTTCACTTGGGCAGGTTGGTCGAGGAGATCAGTATCGAGGACGTCGGTCGATTGATATTGACGCGTTGTCCCCAGTGGGTGAAGGTGATGACGAACACCTCGCGTTGCCCCTGCACGACGTCCGCGGCCACCAGTTCCACCGGCACGTGCGGGGTGCTCGTCGCGACGTAGAGGGTCTCGCTGCCCGAGGCCAGGCCGAGGTGGATATTGGGCCGACCGGTGACCCCGATGACGGATGTCCGGTCCACCGTCATCACCTTGGCCGTCTTGAGCGGGTCACCGGGCGCCAGCTCGCTCAACAGTGAGGGCATCAAGATGAACGAGTTGAAGTGAGTGAAGTACGAGCTGGCGGGGGTGATCTCGATCCACCGGTTCGCGTACTTCGGCGCGCTCACTCCGAACTGGGCCTGAATCGCGGTGGCGGAGTCATTGATGTAGACATTGCCGCCCACGACGCGCACGATGGTCTTGGCCGTGCCGACGCGAAGCGTCTGTTGACCCGACGCCGCGCTCGAGAGGGTGACCAACGAATAGTCCTGCCCCGACATTTTGGTCGACGACGTCATCGTGACGCTGCCCAGCTTGGTGGCCGTGCTCAGCGCGGTCGCCACGATCTGGTGCGCCGGCTGGTTCGCGAAGGTGCGCGTGGTGGCGGTGCCGGCGGCCGTCGCGTGGGCCGCGGGTCCCCACGTCACCAGCGCGGCGATCGTTGCCCCGAGCGCCATGACGCGGCGTACGGCGAACCTCGGGCGCAGCGCGTCCAACGTCAGAGATGGGGTGGAGCTCACGTCACCCCCCGGTGGCCAGCGGCGTCGAGCTCAAGGGCAGGGCCGACGGCGGCGCGGAGTAGTGCAGCGACTCCCCCCAGTGCGAGAAGGTCACCGTCAGGGTGGTCGGTATCCCCTGGGAACGGCCCGCCGCGTCGAGCGCGACGGGCAGGTAGGGCGCGTGGGCGGCCACGAACAAGGTCTGCTTGGCGGCGCTCAGCCCGATCTGCGCGTTGGCGCTGCCGCTGACGGCGATGACCTTGACCCCGTCGAGGGTGACCACCTTGGACTTGGTCAGTTTCCCTGCCGGGAGGACCTGCGAGAGCATCGAGGAGAACAGCATCCCCGTCGTCACACTTTGAAAGGCCCTGTCCGAGCGCGCGATGGCGATCCAGCGATTGGCCAGCTGGGGGGCGGAGCGACCGAACTCGAGGGTGATGAGGTTCGCGCTCAGCCGCACGTAGGCGGTTCCGGCGACGAGCAGCGCCGTGCCGCTCGCCTTGTTGAAATGGATGGCCTGCTCGGCGACGTTCGCACCCGAGTGGGTGGTGGCGCCGAAGGACAGTCCTACCGCGGCACCGTGCGAGACGTTCGTGCACGTGCCCTGGGCTCGGGCGCTCGCCAGGGAGATGGCGGCGATCTGACGCGCCGACAGTCCGACGATGCTCGCCGGAAGGGCGGTTCGCGACGACGATGATGCGCCAGCGCCGCCGAGGGGCGTGACGGCCACGACACCCAGCACGGCGACGACGGTGAGGGCCTTCTTCATGGGGAGTGCAAACTTTCGCGAACGTGGAATAGCGTCCCTTGAGATTAGTCTCCACGATGATTTCGTCATCGAGTCGTCATGAAGTCGTAGTCAAGCTCCCTCCCGCGGTGGACGCGCCGACGCGGTGCCGAGTCCGAGCCGGTCAGTTCCTGGCCAGTCGGGGGCCGCTCAGGGTCGCAATGATCCTCTCGCCGTAGGGTGAGGGCGGGCGAACGGTTCGCCGCCGTGAGCGAGTCGTCGAGTCGAGTGAGGGGAGAACGTGGTGGTTGAGGCGAGGCCGGTGCCGCGGGGTTGGAACCTGGAAGCGGGACCGCACCTTGCGAGACAACGCTTCCTGGTCACCGGCGCGACGAGTGGACTGGGTCTCGCCACCGCGCGGGCTCTGCGATCGCGTGGCGCCCACGTCACGATCACCGCACGCAACGAGGTCAAGGGCGAGGCCGTCGTCGCCTCGGGCGCGGCCAACGACGTGCTCGTCATGGACCTCGCCGATCTCTCGAGCGTGCGACGTGGCGCAGAACGGATCGGTGAACCCTATGACGTCGTCATCTTGAACGCGGGCGTGATGTGGACGCCGTACCAAATGACGGTCGATGGCTTCGAACTGCAGGTGGGGACCAATCACCTGGGCCACTTCGCCTTCGCCGGACTGATCAGGGACCGCATCGTACGACGCCTGGTGACGGTCTCGAGTCTGTACCACCGCTTCGGCTCCTTCGGCGACGGGTCGACCGAGGAGATCCGCCGACGTTGCCAGGGACTGGCGCCCTACGACGCTCGTCACGCCTACGGCGACTCGAAGTTGGCGAACCTGCTCTTCACTCAGGAGGTCGAACGACGTCGGGCGGCCTCGGGGTGGGGATTCACGGCAGTGGCCGCACACCCGGGCTGGACGAACACGAATCTCTTCGACGCCGCCGCCTCGTCGAGGGGAGCGTTCGGACGCGTGGCGTCGTGGTCGACACGGGTCCTGGCCCAGAGCGCACCGCGTGGCGCGCTGCCCACGCTGTGCGCGGCGACGTGGCCGGGGCTCGTCGGTGGCGAGTACCTCGGCCCTCGTGGGCCCGGTGAGCTGCGCGGAGCGCCCACGTTGGTGCGCGCGGGCGCCAGGGCGCACGACGAGCGGTTGGCACAGAACCTCTGGCGGGTGTCCGAGGAGCTCACCGGCGTCCGTTGGGGGTCCCTCGACAGCACGACTTGATCCGGACCGGCGCGTCGCGCCGCCACGACGCCCTCAATGGCCGGCCCGCCAGCCACGAGTGGACGAAGTCGCGAGGGAAGGGGTAGGGCGCGGTGTGAAATCGCACCGATTCCCGCACGCCGTCGGAGAGTTCGCGCAGCGCTTGGACGTCGCGCGGCACCCAGCCGCGGCGAATGGCCCACTGGCACACGTCGTCGCTGTCCCACGCGACGGCGAAGTGCTTCAAGTCCTTGAACACACCGACGCACGCGGCACGACCCGATCCGCGGGGGTCATCAAGATGGAAATGGGTGAGCACGCGCCAGCGCATGAACGAGGTGATCCGCGCGTCGTAGACCCACGAGGTCAGGTCGCTCATCGCCGCGGCGACGACGTCCGCGTCGGCGACGTCGGCTGGTCGCTCAGGGTGCGGACTCGGCATCGGCCCACGTTATCCACGACGAGGACGTCGTCGTGGGTGGGTCACATCGCGCGACGCGCGTGACGATGCTCGGCGTGCAGGGCCTCGTGCACCAGGTGGTCGACCGGGAAGTCCTGGAGCGCGCTGGGTTGAGAGCGCGACACCACGAGACCGTCGAGGATGATCGTCAGGTAGCGACGCCAGAGGTCGGGGGCGACCGATGCGGTCAGATTGCCCAGGAAGCTGATCATCATCTCCATGATGGGGAAGTCCGCCCCGACCACGTCCGTGCGCAGGTACCCGTCGTGCTGGGCGCGGGCGACGAGCAGTTCGATGGATGGGGTGATGCGCTGCTTGGCGTGGTCCATGTGGTCCACGGCGTAGGTGGAGCCGACCACGACGTCACGAAGACCACGGTTGGAGCATTGACGTTGCAGGGCCTCCTCGAGGAACCAGACGAGGGCCTCCCAGGAGTTCGGGCGCTTGGCCGCGGCGTGGGCCAGGTTGGCGATCTCGTCGACCGCGTTGTCGAAGAGCGCCGCGATGAGCGCCTCCTTGTCGGGGAAGCGGCGATAGACGGTGCCGACGCCGACCCCGGCGGCCGCGGCGACCTCGTCGAGGGTGGCGTCGAGTCCCTGTTCGGCGAAGACCTGCGCGGCGGCTTCGAGAACCTTGGCGCGGTTTCTCTCGGCGTCGGCGCGCAATGGACGCTCGGGGTGGTCGGTCTGGCTGGTCATGGAAACTCCTGACACTATGATACAAGGTTTCTCGCGAAAGTGGAACGATGCTCTCCACATATCGCTATAGTGGTACGAAACGGAGAGTGCTTCTCCGGTTAGAGTTGAAGGAGACGGTCGTGGAGACGACACAGCACCGAGAGTCAGGGGCACCCGACATGAAGACCGAGTCCGAGCACGATCGGGCCCATCGCCAACGCTGGTGGATCCTCGCGGTCCTCGCTATCTCACAGTTGATGGTGATCCTCGACGGCACCATCGTCAATATCGCTCTGCCCACCGCCCAGCACGCGCTGAACTTCTCCAACGCCGACCGCCAGTGGATCGTGACCGCGTATTCACTGGCCTTCGGTAGCCTGCTCCTGCTCGGCGGGCGGATCTCTGACTACATCGGCCGCAAGAACGCGCTGATCATCGGTTTGGCGGGCTTCGCGGGTGCGTCGGCCTTCGGCGCCGCCGCCCAGAACTTCACGATGCTGGTCACGGCGCGCACCATCCAGGGCGTCTTCGGTGCCTTGTTGGCACCCGCCGTGTTGGCTTTGTTGACAACGACCTTCACTGATCCGGGTGAGCGCGGCAAGGCCTTTGGTATCTACGGGGCCGTCGCGGGCGCCGGTGGCGCCATCGGGTTGATCCTCGGGGGCGTATTGACGACCTACGCCTCGTGGCGCTGGACGCTGCTGGTGAACCTCATCTTCGCGGGTGTGGCCATCGCGGGATCCATGGCGTTGCTCAAGCGTGACCGTGGTGTGGACCACGACCCCCTCGACGTGCAGGGCGTGTTGAGCGTGACGTTGGGCCTCTTCGCCCTGGTCTACGGGTTCAGTCACGTCGAGACGACTTCGTGGCACGACCGCTACACCATCGGGAGTTTCGTCGTCGCGGCGATCATGCTCGGGTACTTCTTCTTCGTGCAGGCCCGCACCGAGTACCCACTGCTGCCGTTGCGCGTCCTGGCCGACCGCAACCGCGGCGGTTCGCTGTTCGCGATGCTGGTGGCCGGTCTGGGCATGTTCGGCATGTTCTTGTTCCTCACGTACTTCCTGCAGACGACGCTCGGTTTCTCGGCGGTGAAGACCGGCCTGGCGTTCTTGCCCATGATCTTCGCCCTGACGTTGACCGCACAGCTCTCGAACATCCTGCTACTGCCCAAGTTCGGTCCACGACCGTTGATCCCGCTGGGCATGGGCATGGCGGCGGCCGGATTGTTCTGGATGACCGCGTTGACGATCCACTCGACGTACCTCGGCGGAGTGCTGTTGCCGCTGATCGTGATCGGACTAGCGATGGGGTTCATCTTCGCGCCGGCCTACAATACCGCGACCCTGGGGGTCGCCCCCCACGACGCCGGCGTGGCGTCGGCGCTCGTGAACACCTCCCAGCAGATCGGCGGTTCGATCGGCACCGCGTTGTTGAACACGTTGGCCGCCAGTGCCGCGACGTCGTTCCTCGTGGGCAGGTCGGCCACGGCGTTGAACCAGAAGATCGCCGCCGTCCACAGTTACACCACGGCGTTCAACGTCTCGGCCTACATCTTCCTGGGCGGCGCGGTCGCCGCCGCGGTGATCCTGCGCTCGGGCGCACCCACCGCCAGTGCCGAGAGCGAGATCCCGGTGGCCGCGCACTGAACCTCTCAAAGGTGAAAGGCCGCCACCATCGACGAGGCGCTACGCGCACCAGCCAGCAAGGGCAGGTGTAGCAACGTCTCGGTCGTTCTGAGCAGCGAGTAGTGCGTGAAGCGAGTGGCCACCCGGATCCCGGCGGGCACGCTCGGCGCGACGATGATCGTGGGTATCTGGTTGGAGGCCGACTGGGTGTTCTCGTCGAAGGTGATGAAGAGCGCGAGCGACTTGGTTCGGTATTGACGGCTCGCGAGGATCAACGCCACGTACTTCCTCAGCCACGCGTCACCGGTGGCGACCGGGCAGCTGTGCATGTCGTTGCACACGTTGGGCACGATCATGGTGAAGGCCGCCGACAGGTTCAGCGGTGTGCGCAGGGCGACGTCGTTGCGCGCGCAGGTCGGGAGGTTGGTGTAGTAGACGGCCGGGTTGTGTCGAGCGGCGTAGGTCCCGCTGGTGACGCGGTCACAGGGGGTCGGCATGGACTCCGCGTACGTGCGCCAGTTCGAGGAGAGCTGCGAGAAGATGTTGGGCACGTTGAGGGGGTGCGAACTGGGTTCGTTGTCGTCGACGATCCCCTGGGCCGATCCCGACGTGAGGGCGATGTAGTTCGGCAGACTCGGATGGTTGGTGGCCATGTCGTTGGTCGCGAGACCGCAGCGCGCGCTCAACGAGTTGAAATACGGCGCGCTCGGTGACCCGATGACGCCGTACCCCTCGTTCTCCAGCAGGATCCACACCACGTGCGTGTAGTGCGCACCGGCCAACTTCGCGCAGGGCTTCGCGACCGACGTCGTCGTTCTCGGCGAAGCACCCGAGGACGTCAGGGGTGAGAGCGTCATCGCGAGTATCGCCACCAGGGCGAAGGTGGTGAGGCGGGAGAATGTGCGCCACGAGTTGAGAGTCACGAGAACCCTTTCGTGAGGAGTTGACAGGGGGATAGACCTTGAAGTCTAGGTAGGCCCGAGCCGTGCGATGTTGCAGTGACGTGACGAAGTGGCCGACCATTCGGGTTCGAGACCGGGTGCGGCGCCTCAGAAGGGTGCGGCGCCTCAGACAGGTGCGACCCGTAGGCGTGACTGGTGCGTGACGCGATGGGCACATCTCGACATCGACCGGTCCCACGTCGCGGACGAGTCCAAGGCGGCGTGTGTTGGCGGGTACCCCCCAACTTCTGTCGAGGCGTCGAGAGGCCAAGACCCTCGTCGCGACGGTGCGACCGTGCGATCGCGTCCTGAGGTGATGAGGCGCGTCAGACCCAGGTGAACGGTGACGGAGTCGCGTGTTTGCGTCAATTCCCACAGTGGTCTCAAATGATGCACAAGACCCGGTCAATCCGGCGATTTCAAGGTTTCTATGAGGAATGATGTTCCGGTACTCTCGAATCTTGGGAGTACGTCACTCGGTCTATGTCGAGGTGGCCCTCTCCAACATGCCCTTGCGGGGGAGAGCCACGTGCCGACCGCAAATCGGTGCCACACCAGTGCTCGACGGTCTCGTCCAATCCCCGCCTGGACACGACCAGACCGTGACCGTGGTCGAATTGCTGGGGCCCCGTCAGGTGGTCCAAGGATTGGGGCCCACGTGACGGATCACCGTGACCCACGTGGGGCGCCACGGACGGTTTCCCAACTTCTCGTCGCGGGTCGTGCGGCCGCGAGAGGATATCGTCGGTAGGTCGTGGCGAGACCTCCGCTCGCCGGATCAAGAACGAGAAATGGCGTCACGACTCGCGTCGGCCTCGGGCGCTACGCGTCAGCGGTGGACTCAGCGAAAATCCTCTTGGAGTTTCGCGAGGGCGCCCGCCCCAGGGCACAGCTTGGAGAAGGGGACCTTGGACAGGGCCAGTTCGGGGGTGTTGTTCATCTCGTGCACGTCGGAGGACGATTCGTTCACGTACAGCAGTCCGGTGGCGATCTCACCGCGATCGTGACGTTCGCGGATGTACTCCTCGACCTTCTGACGATCGTGAGGGTCGTAGCCCTCGGGCACGGAGCGGAAGCGAACGGCGGAGCCGTCGTGCAAGATGACCTCGCGCGCGTCGTCCTTGTGGTGCGGCATGGAGATCTCCTGTTGCCAGGGGACGAAGTCCGTCTCGATCTCCTTGACCTCGTGTTCGCGCATGAAGCGGTAGCTCTTGGTCGAGCCCTCGTGGTCGTTGAACGTGACGCACGGGGAGATCACGTCGACCAGCGCCAGGCCCTTGTGGGCCACCGCCGCCTTGAGCAACGGGATCAGCTGCTCCTTGTCGCCCGAGAAACTGCGCGCCAGGAACGTGGCACCCATCGACAGACCCAGCATGATGGGGTCGATGGGGGCCACGATATTGGGCACGCCGCGCTTGGAGCGGCTGCCGATGTCGGCCGACGCCGAGAACTGCCCCTTGGTCAGTCCGTAGACGCCGTTGTTCTCCAGGACGTAGACCATGTTGACGTTGCGGCGCATGAGGTGCGCGAGGTGCCCGATGCCGATCGACAGCGAATCGCCGTCGCCCGAGATCCCGATGTAGGAGAGCTCGCGGTTCGCGGCGTTGGCGCCGGTGGCGATGGTCGCCATGCGTCCGTGCGCCGAGTTGAAGCCGTGCGCCCCGCGCACGAAGTACGTGGGTGTCTTGGACGAGCACCCGATGCCCGAGAGTTTGGCGATCATGTGCGGCGGCATCGAGAGTTCGAAGTACATCTGGGTGATGGCGGCGGTCACCGAGTCGTGGCCGCACCCCGCGCACAGCGTGGACATCGCGCCCTCGTAGTCGCGCACCGTCAACCCCAATTCGTTCTTGGGCAGGACGGCCAGGGGGATCAGTGGCTTGGTGGGTGAGCTCACGGGCGGACCTCCAACGTGGTGAGAACGGCGTCGACGACCTGTCGGGCGCTCAGGGGGAAGCCCCCGTAGTGCACGACGGGGTGCATCGCGTTGATGTCGACCTCGGTCTCGAGGGCGATCAGTGAGCGAAGCTGCGCGTCGCGGTTCTGCTCGACCACGAAGCACTGCTCGTGGTCCTCGACGAACTGTCGCACGCTGGCGACGAAGGGGAATCCGCGCACCCGCAGGAAGTCAGCGACGATGCCGCGCGCGGCGAGCTCGTCGATGGCCTCGCGCACCGCCAGGTCGCAACTGCCCAGGGTGATGATGCCCACGTGGGCCCCCGGGTGGCGCACCTCGATCGGCGCGGGCACCGAGTGTGCGGCGGCGGCGTGCTTCTTCTTGAGGCGATCGACCACCTCTTGGTACTCCGCCGGCACCTCGGTGTACTTGCCGAACTTGTCGTGGCCCGAGCCGCGGATGAAGTACGCGCCCTTGGAGTCCGAACCCGGCACGGTGCGCGGTGTGACGAAGTCCTCGTCCTCGTTGGTGTAGCGAAAGAACTCGGCGATCCCGGCCAGGTCCTGGTCATCGAGGACGCGACCGCGGTCGGGCACGAAGTTGTCGTCCCAGGTCAGCTCCGGCACGACCCAGTCGTTCATACCGATGTCGAGGTCCGAGAGGACGAACACCGGCGTTTGGAACCGCTCGGCGATGTCGAAGCTCGCCACGGCGAACTCGAAGCACTCGTGGGGGTTGGCCGGGAAGAGCAGGATGTGCTTCGTGTCGCCGTGGCTGGCGTACGCGCACAGCAGGATGTCGGCCTGCTGGGTGCGTGTGGGCATGCCCGTCGAGGGTCCCGTGCGCTGCACGTCGAAGATGACGGCCGGGATCTCGGTGTAGTAGGCCAGTCCGAGCAACTCACTCATCAGCGAGATTCCCGGGCCCGACGTGGAGGTGAAGGCCCGCGCCCCGCTCCACGACGCGCCGAGGACCATGCCGATGGCGGCGATCTCGTCCTCGGCCTGCAAGATGAGGTAGTTGTTCTGGTAGGAGTCCGGCGCGCCGGGCACCGTTGCGTCGACCGGTTCGCGACGGTACTTCGCGCACAGCGCGGTGAAGTTGTCCATCAGTGCGGTCGCCGGCGTGATCGGATACCAGCCCGCCACCGTGGCGCCGGCGTAGAGGCACCCGAGGGCGCTGGCGGTGTTGCCGTCGATCAAGATGGAGTGCGACGTCTCGTCCATCGGCGCCACGCGCAGTTCGAGGGGGCACGCGAAATGCTCCATCGCGTAGTCGTAGCCCAGGCGCAACGCCTTCTGGTTCGAGGCGAGCAGCTTCTCGTTGCGCGAATACGACTCGGTGAGCAGCGTCGCGATGATCTCGAGGTCGAGGTCCAACAGCGCGACGAGGGCGCCGGCGTAGGCGATGTTCTTCATGAGCACGCGCTCGCGCGAGGAGGTGAAGTTCTCCAGGCACATCTTGGCCAGCGGCACGCCGAGGAACGTGACGTCCTCGCGCAGCAGGTGCGCGTCGAGCGGCCAGGAGGAGTCGTAGAGCACGTAGCCGCCCGACGCCACCTCGGTGATGTCCTCGGCGTAGGTCTGCGAGTTCATCGCCACCATGAGGTCGTAGTCGAGCGCCCGCGCGGTGTAACCCGACTTGTTGACGCGGATCTCGTACCAGGTCGGCAGACCCTGGATGTTGGAGGGGAAGAGGTTCTTGCCCGAGACGGGGATCCCCATGCGAAAGATCGCCTGCATCAAGAGGGAGTTGGCGCTGGCCGATCCCGTGCCGTTCACGTTGGCGAGCTTCAGGGCGAAGTTGTTGGTCTTCACGCCCGCCGTGGCGGCCTCGGTGTCGTGAGAGATGGTCGACGTCATGTTCAGCTCCTCGTGAGGACGTGGTCGGCCCGGGACTTGCCCAGGATGTCGAAGTTGCCCGCGTAGGGGATGTCGAGTTCGAACTTCGCCATGTCCCAGGCGGCCGTCGGACAGCGTTGGGCGCAGAGTCCACAGTGCACGCAGACGTTCTCGTCCTTGACCATCACCCGACCGGTCTGGGGCAACGGGCTCGAGACGTAGATCGCCTGGTCCGGATTCACCGCGGGCGCGTTGAGACGGCTACGCAGGTCCGCCTCGTCGCCGTTGGTCGTGATGGTGAGACAGCGCACCGGACAGATGTCGATGCAGGCGTCGCACTCGATGCATAGCGACGCCGTGAAGTCGGTCTGCACGTCACAGTTGAGACAGCGCTGGACCTCGTGGGCGGTCTGTTGCGCGTCGAAGCCCAGCTCGACCTCGAGGTCGAGGGCCGCGAAGCGCTGGGTGAGCTCGACGTGGTTCATCTGCTGGCGCGGCGAGGGGTTGTATTCGTTGTGGTAACTCCACTCGGTCATGCCCATCTTCTGACTGGCCAGCGTCATGGTCAGCGGTGGACGTTCGTTGACGTCCTCACCGCGACAGAGTCTGTCGATCGAGATCGCGGCCTGATGGGCGTGGCTGACGGCCCAGATGATGTTCTTGGGACCGAAGGCGGCGTCGCCGCCGAAGAAGACGTTTGGCAGGGTGGACTGCAGGGTGGTCTCGTTGAGCACCGGCGTCTCCCATTCGCCGAATTCGATGCCCAGGTCGCGCTCGACCCACTCGAAGGCGTTCTCCTGGCCGATGGCGAGGATGACGTCGTCGCACTCGATCACGACCGTCTCGAGGACACTCGCGTGACGCGCGCCCTCGTCCCAGGACACGACGTCGAACTCCATGCCGACCAATTTGCCGTCCTCGATGACGAAGCGCTTGGGGGAGTGGTTCACCGTGATCTCGATGTCCTCCTCCTCGGCGTCGTCGAGCTCCCAGGGCGAGGCCTTGAAGTACTCTCGCGGTCGACGCGCCATGACCTTGACGTCGCGTCCGCCCAGCCTGCGCGACGTGCGACAGCAGTCCATCGCCGTGTTGCCCACGCCGATGATCAGTACGCGTTCGCCGATCGACTCCACGTGGCCGAAGGCGACGGACTTGAGCCACTCGATACCGATGTGGATGTGCCCGCCGGCGTCGTCGTGGCGTCCAGGCAGTTCAAGCTCCTTGCCCTTGGGCGCGCCCACGCCCACGAAGATGGCGTCGAAGTCCTGGGCGAGCAGGTCGCGCATCGACTCGACGGGAGAGTCGTAGCGCACCACGGCCCCCATGTCGATGATCACCTGGGTCTCGGCGTCGAGGACCTCGGCGGGCAGGCGGAACTCGGGGATGTTGGCGCGCATCAGTCCGCCGGCGCGGTCGTACTTCTCGAAGATGGTCACGTCGTAGCCCAGGGGAAGCAGGTCGTTGGCGACGGCGAGTGACGCGGGTCCCGCGCCGATCAAGGCCACGCGCTTGCCGTTCTTGAGCGTCGGGGCGTGGGGCAAGAACTCGGCGATGTCGCCCTTGAGGTCCGACGCGACGCGCTTGAGGCGACAGATGGCCACGGGGTTGCCGTCGACGCGGGTGCGCCGGCACGCCGGCTCACACGGGCGGTCGCAGACGCGACCCAGGATGCCCGGAAAGACGTTGGACTCGCGGTTGAGGAGATAGGCGTCGTCGAAGCGGCCCTGGGCGATCAATCGTATGTAGCCCGGCACGTCGGTGTGGGCGGGACACGCCCACTGGCAGTCAACTACCTGATGAAAATAGTTGGGATCTTGATCATTCGTTGGTTCCACCGAAGGTCCCCTTGGCTAAAGTCTTCCCCGGTCCCTCACCCATTGGCGGATTCGTGGACCGTCGTCACCTTATATCCCCGCGCATCGGGTACCTCGACCAATTGGACCCTTCGCACTAGGGACCGACGTCATCAATCGACGAGGGCCGTCGACGAGGAGGCGCCGTCGGCCGCGGTGGCCACGTGAATGGCCACCGGTTCGACCCTACCCGTGGGCGAAGGTGACCCCGGGCAAGAGACGATGGGGCCAACCGGGCAACCACCACGCCGCCGCCGCGGTGAGTCGACGTAGGACCGACACGAGGACCGGGCGAACCAAGAAGGCGTCCGGGGGGGGGCGACACCCACGATGATGCCCATCTACCTTGGGGACAGGGTCCCGACGGGGCGACGGCGAAGACGACCGCGATCATGACCGCGGCCGCGCAGAACACGACGCGGCCCGAGTGGGCGACGCCATTGATCATCGCGTCGCGTGGGTCGACGGCCAGTGTCGGCGATGACGCCATCGACGACGGCGCACCGGGTGTGGCCGCGGGCCCGCCATCTCGAGTGGCGCGGTGTCCTCGTGAGGTGGAGTGACCCGTCTACGATGTCGATAATCTCGCGGGCCGACTCATTGCCCTCACCGTCATCGTCAGGAGATTTGATGAACGTCGTGGAGTACGTCGTCGGGCTGGTGATCGTGGTGACCACCATCGCGGGCACCCTCTTCGTCCTCGTGCTGCCGCGCCAGCCGTTCGGCATCGAGCGCCTCACGCTCGTCGTCAACCGCACCGTGCGGCTGATCTTCGTCGGCCTCTCGCGGCTCGCCAGGACCTACGAGAGGAAGGACGCCATACTGGCGCCGACCGCACCGGTGGCGCTGCTCGGGCAGGTCCTCGTCTGGGCGGCGTCGTTGATCGTGGGCTTCGGAATCATGTTGGTGCCCACCACGCATTCGCTGTGGCTTGGACTCGAACAGGCCACGACGGCGCTGTTCACGGTCGGGGCGATCCACGAGGGCGGAGCCGCCAACATCGGGATCGACATCTGGGCCGGTGCGACGTGGGTCATCGTGGTGGCACTGCAGATCGCCTATCTCCCCACGCTCTACAGCGCCTTCAGCCGACGCGAATCACTGGTGGCGATGCTCGAGAGCCGCGCGGGTGCTCCCGCGTGGGGACCCGAACTACTCACCCGTCACCAGTTGGTCGGCATCACCGACACCCTGCCCGACCTCTACAAGGACTGGGAACTCTGGGCCGCGGACGTCGCCGAGAGCCACAGCACCTATCCCATCTTGTTGCTCTTCCGCTCGCCCGAGCCGTGGCTGTCGTGGTTGCTCGGCCTGCTCGCCGTGCTCGACGCCGCGGCGCTGCAACTGGCCGTGGCGCCCTCGACCGCCCCCTCGCAGGCCCGGCTGTGCCTGCGCATGGGCTTCACGTTGACCAACCGCATCGCCACGACCCTCGGCTGGGAGGTGAATTTCGATCCGCGCCCCGACGAACCGATCCAATTGCCCTACGAGGACTTCGCCCTGGCCGTCGCCATGCTCGAACGCAGTGGCTTCCCCGTGGAGCGCGGCGCCGAGGAGGCGTGGCCAGATTTTCACGGTTGGCGCGTCAATTATGAGGAGTCGATGTACCACTTGACCGACCGGCTCATCGCGCCGCCCGCGAAGTGGTCGGGTGGACGCCGACACCTTCGCGAAGCCGCCGTCGAGCCGCACCGACCGCCGCATCGCCACCCGGGTTACAACCCCGAAGCGACGTTCGACAAGCCGTTGGCCGTCAGTTCCTCGTGGGGCTTTCGCCGTCGACGCCGAAAGGCGCGCGCTCCTCGAGCGTGAGGCCCACGCCCGGAGCACACTCACGCCGATGCGGGAACGGAGCAGATTGTAACAGTTGTTACAATCCGTGGTAGGATTGCTGCATGAGCGCGCGAACCACTCAACACGACACCGGCCCTTCAGCGTCGTCGCACGAACCCTCCTGCGGCGTCGTCGAGGAGATCGCGCTCGAGGACAGCGCGGGCTTTCGTCTGAGCCGTCTGGTGAGAGTTCGTCGCGAGCGTTGGGCGATTCAGTTGCGCACGCTCGGCCTGACGCCTCCACAGGCGGCGATTCTGCGCGCCACCCGCGACCACCGCGGACAGGCGATGCGCGCACTGGCGCGCACCCTCAACACCGACGCGATGTCGGCGAAGCGTTGTGTCGACGATCTCGAGAGTCGCGGCTGGCTCGCCACCACGACGCGCGAGGACGACCGGCGCGTTCGCGTGGTCGATCTGACGGCGCGCGGCGAGGAACTCATGGGTCGCCTCGACGAACTCGCCCACGCCCAGGAGTGGAATCTGCGCGACCAACTGTCGCCCGCGCACTACGAGGTGCTGGTCGCCGTGATCGCCACCCTGGAGCGCGCCGAGGGGATCGGCGCGTACGACGACCTATCGAAGGACGACGACCAAGAAGAGGAGCAGCCGTGAACGACGACGCACACCAGGAAGGACCCGGCCCGACGTGGGACCGGCGTTACGAGGAACACGGCTGGTCCGCCGTTCCCGACGAGAATCTCGTGGAACTGGTCGCACCGTTGCCGCCGGGGCGTGCCCTGGACCTCGGGTGCGGTACGGGGCGCAACGCGCTCTGGCTCGCGCGCACCGGATGGTCGGTGACCGGCGTCGACGCCTCGCGCGTGGGCCTCGAGATGGCGACGGAGCAGGCGAATCGCGAGGGTGTGACCTTGCACACTCTGCAGGCCGACCTTCTTGACTACGTGCCCGACGCGGCGGCCTACGACCTCGTGGTGGTCGCCAACATCCACCTCAGCCCGAGCGAGCGCGATGATTTCTTCGCGCACGCCGCGTCCGCCGTCGCGCCCGGCGGCCACCTCTACATCGTGGGACACCACGTCGACGCCCTGGGGATCTCGGGCCCCCCGGCCCTCGACCGGCTCTTCGAGGAGTCCTTCTTCCGCGACCGCTTCGCGGGGTTCACCACGGAGATCCTCGAGCGCCGCGAAGCTCGTTCCGACGAGGGCGATACCGAGGACGTGGTCGTGCTGGTGTGGGCGCGACGCGACACGAAGGAGGAGGCGTGATGGTGGACTTCACCCCTTCCCCCTCCACCCACGAGCGCCGTAATCTCGCGCTCGCCGTGATCGCCGCCGCGCAGCTGATGGTGATGCTGGACCTCACGATCACCAACGTCGCCTTACCGTCGATCCAGACCAGTTTGCACTTCTCGACGACCAACCTGACGTGGGTCATCGACGCCTACGTCCTGGTCTTTGGAGGTCTCCTGCTGCTGGGCGGACGCGCCGGGGACATCTTTGGACGTCGACGCATGTTCTTCATCGGCATCGGTCTCTTCGCCCTCGCGTCGCTCCTGGGCGGGATGGCGACGTCCCAGGGCCTCCTGGTCGGCGCACGAGCGTTGCAGGGCGTCGGCGCCGCGATCGCCTCGCCGACGGCCCTGGCGCTGATCGCCGTGACGTTCCCCGAGGGTTCCGCGCGCAATCGCGCCATGGCGGTCTACGCCGCGATGACCGCCGCCGGTGGCGCCCTGGGCCTGATCCTGGGCGGGGCCCTGGTGGAGGCGGCGTCGTGGCGCTGGGTGTTCTTCGTGAACGTGCCCATCGGACTCGTCGTGCTGATCGCCACGCCCTACGTGTTGCCGCGGATCGACGGCCACGGGGGGCGCCTCGACGTCCCGGGGGCCGTCACGGTCTCGGGCGGGGTGGCGTTCCTCGTCTACGGTCTGGTGCACGCTCCCTCCGCGGGGTGGGGCGCGCCGGGCACCCTCGGCGCCTTCGCGGCGGCCGTGGCGTTGCTCTCGGTCTTCGCCCTGGTGGAGCGACGCAGCGAGCAGCCGTTGATCCCGCCGCATTTCCTGCGTCACCGCAATCGCGCGGGGGGCTACGTCACGATGATGCTCATCGGGGCCTCGATGCTGTCGCTGTTGTTCTTCTTGACCCAATTCCTCCAAGAACAGATGCACTACAGCTCGCTTCGCGCGGGGGTGTCCTATCTGCCCGTGCCCATCATGGTGGCCGGGACCAGCGTCTTCCTCTCGCGCAAGATCAAGCGATTCGGGGTCAGGGTCTTCTTGACCACGGGTCCGCTGCTCGTCGCGGTGGGCATCCTCTGGGCGTCCTTCCTCACGCCGACGTCGACCTATTGGCACGTCCTGGGACCGCTGGTCGTCTTCGGTCTGGGCATGGGTTTCTCCTTCGTCCCCCTGACCCTCAACGCCGTCTCCTCGGTGCAGAACCACGAGCAGGGCCTCGCCTCGTCACTGCTCAACACCGCGCAACAGATCGGCGGTTCCCTGGGACTGGCGGTACTGGTGACGGTCTCGGCGACGGTGCGCACGCACCAACTCGCCCAGGCCAGTTCACTCGACGCCGCACAGGCGCGCGTCAACGCCACCGTACAGGGATTTCACGTGGCCCTGCGCGTCGGCGCCCTGAGCGCGTTGCTG